>Ga0209370_1000123_pt1 | contig 167828 bp, 136 predicted proteins | sample AgamicAtPrz_FD_187164 | JGI IMG/M metagenome (GOLD analysis project Ga0209370, IMG submission 187164) | Agave microbial communities from Guanajuato, Mexico - At.P.rz (SPAdes) (version 2) | ecosystem: Host-associated > Plants > Phyllosphere > Phylloplane/Leaf | place: Guanajuato, Mexico...
ACAGCTTCAGAAATACCGCAATAATGAATATCATGAAAACAATGAAGAGCCTCTTGCGGGCGAAAAAGCCTTGGGGCCGATTGTGGCTTTGTTAAGAGATGATATGCTCGAGTTCGCTGAAGAGCCGAGAGAAATCCAGATTTTGGATGAAAACGGAAATGGGCTTCTGGCAGGGGATAATGCGCGCCGTTTTTTTGAGGCTTCGTGGGTGCACAAATACAACGGAAAATATTATTTCTCGTATTCGACGGGAGACACGCATTTCATCTGCTATGCAATCGGAGACAGTCCGTACGGACCATTTACGTATCAGGGAAGAATCCTGAATCCGGTGATAGGCTGGACGTCGCACCATTCGATCTGCGAAGTGGAAGGGGAGTGGTATCTGTTCTACCATGATTCGAGCCTTTCAAAAGGGGTGACGCATTTGAGAAGCATGAAAGTGACCAAAATCGACTATCTGGAAGACGGTTCGATCGTTACGATTGATCCCTACGGAATAAGAAGATTATTTGATTAAGATTTTTGTAAAAAAATTGCATAAATATTACAATCGGTTGCGTTTGTTTTAGCCGTGCTGTTTGTCATTGCGAGGAACGAAGCATTCACATTTGTTAAATCCAGATCGGAGTGGGGATATTTGTTTCTGGCAATGACAAGGTTTACGATTAAAGTTCTTCTGAAACCGTTACGCGTGAGGGATAGAAGCGGAAAGCCCAGAGCCTGACGAAGGAAGTGCGAGGACTTGCAACGGATAGCCTCCCGATAGTTATCGGGACAAGCACACACCCAAAATATTGAAATATAGAATTTTAAAAACTTAACATAATTAATATAAAAGACAATTTTTTATAAAAGAATTTTACTTACTTTAGCATAACAGAACGGAACAGAACGGTATGCTAAAAGAAGAAGAAAAATTTGAATTTATAATCAATCACGAAAGTGATATTCCAAAGTACCAGCAGTTGGTTGACGGAATTACGAATGCCATTGCGGAGAATATTTTGCAAAAGGGAGATTTACTGCCTTCTGTTAATGTGATCTGCAAGACCTATCAGCTTTCGAGAGATACGGTTTTTAAGGCGTATTCGATTTTAAAAGATCAAAATGTAATTGATTCTGTGCCAAATAAAGGCTATTATGTGGCGGGCGAAACGAGGAAAGTGCTTTTGGTTTTGGATACGTTTAAGGCTTATAAAGAGGTTTTATATCATTCGTTTGTGAACAATTTGCCGGATAATGTGATTACAGATGTGCAATTTCATCATTATAATATTGATGTTTTTAAAACGATCATCAATAACGGAATCGGGAAGTATTACAAATATGTGGTGATGAATTTTGATCACAAGGATATTGCTCCAGCATTATCGGCGATTTCTAAAGAAAAACTGCTTTTAATAGATTGGAATATTCAGGCTGATAAAACGAATAATTACATTTTTCAGGATTTTGGAAAAGCGTTTTATAAGTCTTTGACAGAAGCGGTGGATTTGTTTAAAAAGTATAAAAAGATACAGTTTGTATATCCTGATTTTACGAATCATCCGTGGGAAACGGTAGAGTTTTTCAAGAAATTCTGTGCCGATTTTGGTTTTGAATATGAAGTAATAACCGATCCAAAGAAGTTCAGTATCGAAAAAGGAATTGCCTACATCAGCGTAAGTGACAGGATTTTGGGACACTTTTTAGAGCAATGTAAAGAGAAAGATTTTGAACCAGGGAAAGACGTTGGATTTTTATCTTACAACGAAACCCCGATGAAGAAATTTATATACAAAGGAATTTCAGTTGTTTCAACTGATTTTAAAGAAATGGGAACCAAAGCAGCGGCATTTATTACGCATGATGAAGAAACGCAGTGTTATGTGCCGACAAAATTAATAATAAGAGAATCATTATAAGTATGTATTATATCGGTTATGATATTGGAAGTTCTTCTGTCAAGGCAGCCTTGGTAGAAGCAGAAACAGGTAAGAAAGTAATCGTTTTGAATGAACCTCAAAACGAAATGGAAATCCTTTCGATTCACCCAGACTGGGCCGAGCAGGACCCTGAAATCTGGTGGCAGCACATTTGTACGGCGACTAAAAGAGCGATTAAGGAGGCAAATGTTGATGCATCGAAAATTCAAGGAATTGGTATTTCGTACCAAATGCACGGATTGGTGATTGTAGACAAAGAAGGCGCTCCGTTAAGAAATTCTATTATTTGGTGTGACAGTCGTGCGGTTGAAATTGGAAATAAGGCTTTCGCCGAAATTGGAGAAGAGAAATGCATGTCGCATTTATTGAATTCGCCAGGGAATTTTACCGCTTCGAAACTGAAATGGGTAAAGGAAAACGAACCGGCAGTTTACAATAAAATTGCTAAATACATGCTTCCGGGAGATTACATCGCTTTGAAATTGACAGACGAAGTAACGACAACTAAAAATGGTTTGTCTGAAGGAATGCTTTGGGATTACAAAGAAAATAAAGTAGCCGACTGGCTTTTAGAATATTACGGAATTGATACAAAATTAACTCCAAAAATTGTAGAAAACTTTACAAACCAAGGAGTTGTTACTGAAAAAGCTTCAAAAGAATCTGGATTGCCAGCAGGAATTCCGATTGTGTACAGAGCGGGTGATCAGCCAAATAATGCGCTGTCATTAAATGTATTAAATCCGGGAGAAGTGGCAGCTACGGGCGGAACTTCTGGAGTATTTTATGCAGTAAGCGAAGCATCTTCTGGAAAAAGCACAAGGGTGAACAATTTTGTTCACGTAAACTATGAACTGGAAACGCCAAGAGTGGGTAAACTTTTGAATATCAACGGAGCGGGAATTCAATACAGATGGCTTCGCAATAATATGGGCAACGAAAGTTATGAAGCAATGAATGAAAAAGCTTCAAATATTGAAATTGGATCAGAAGGAGTAGTTGTGATTCCGTTCGGGAATGGAGCTGAACGTATGTTTAACAATAAAAACATCGGAACACATTTCTTAAATCTGAATTTGAATATTCATAATAGTGCGCATTTGTTTAGAGCTTCTCTTGAAGGAATTGCTTTTTCGTTTGTATACGGAATGGAATGTTTGAAAGACGATAACGCAACCATCAATGTGATTAGAGCTGGAAATGACAATCTTTTCCGTTCGGAGATTTTCTCCAATACTGTGGCGACTTTAATTGGTCACGAAATCGAAATTTACAATACAACTGGAGCTGTTGGCGCCGCAAGAGCAGTTGGTTTAAAAGATGGAGATTACAGCAAATTTGGAGCGAATGTTAGTGACAACGACCATGTAATGACGTTTTTACCATTGCACAACAAAGAACCGTATGAAGCTGCTTATAAAAAATGGAAACAAGAATTAGAATTAATATTAACAAATAAATAAAAAGATAAAATGATAGTTTTAGGAGATAAAGAATACTACAAAGGTATTGGCCAAATTAAATTTGAAGGAAAGGAATCTGATAATCCGTTGGCATTTAAATATTATAATCCAGACCAAATTGTAGCTGGAAAAACAATGCGTGAGCACTTTAAATTTGCTATCGCTTATTGGCATACTTTCTGCGGACAAGGAAGCGATCCATTCGGACCAGGAACTCAAAATTTTGCTTGGGATGCTTCATCAGATCCGTATCAAGCGGCAAAAGATAAAGCAGATGCTGCTTTTGAATTCATCAGCAAAATGGGATTCGATTATTTCTGTTTCCACGATTACGATTTGATTAACGAAGGTCCAACTTTCGCAGAATCAGAGAAACGTTTGGCATTCATTACAGATTACTTAAAACAGAAAAAAGCAGAATCTGGAATTAAATTGCTTTGGGGAACTTCAAACTGTTTCTCAAACCCAAGATTCATGAACGGAGCCGCTACAAATCCAGATTTTAATGTTGTGGCAAGAGCTGGAGGACAAGTAAAATTAGCACTTGATGCTACAATCGCTTTAGGCGGAGAAAACTATGTATTCTGGGGAGGTAGAGAAGGTTATATGTCTTTACTTAATACAGATATGGGAAGAGAGTTAGATCACATGGCGCAATTCTTGGCAATGTCTAGAGACTATGCAAGAGCACAAGGTTTTAAAGGAACTTTCTTCATTGAGCCAAAACCAATGGAGCCATCTAAACACCAATACGATTTTGACTCGGCTACAGCAATCGGATTCTTGAAAGAATACGGTTTAGATAAAGATTTCAAAATCAATATCGAGGTAAACCACGCTACTTTGGCACAACATACTTTTCAACATGAGTTAGAAGTTGCTGCAAAAGCGGGAATGTTAGGAAGTATCGATGCCAACAGAGGAGATTACCAAAACGGATGGGATACAGACCAGTTCCCAAATAACATTCAGGAAACTACTGAGGCTATGTTGGTTTTCTTAAAAGCTGGAGGATTGCAAGGTGGAGGAGTTAACTTTGATGCTAAAATCAGAAGAAACTCAACAGATTTAGAAGATGTTTTCTTAGCGCACATTGGTGGAGCTGATACTTTTGCAAGAGCATTACTGACTGCTGATAAAATCATCACTTCTTCTCCTTACGAGAAATTAAGAAAAGAAAGATACAGCTCTTTTGATTCTGGAAAAGGTAAAGATTTCGAAAACGGAAAATTAAACCTTAAAGATCTTTATGATATTGCAAACCAAAATGGAGAATTAACGCTTCAAAGCGGTAAACAAGAATTGTTTGAAAATATCATCAACCAATATATTTAATTGGTTTAGATTTTAATATCAAACCTAACAGCCTCGATGCATCGGGACTGTTAGGTTTCAAAACTATTTAGTGAGACAGAAAATCTAAAACTTTGAAAATGTGTATTAAGATTATGGCTTTTTTCCATTGAGATTTGAAAAAAATCGATTTAAGGTTTAGTTGCTATTTTTTAAAAATCAAAACGAATAAAAAGTCAGTTTGATAAAATAATAAGAGGATATTTTTTTATTGAAGGTTTTTTGAAGAATAGAATCAATCGAAATGCACATTTTAACTCACTAGAATTTAGACGCACTGCAGTGCATCTCTACAATTACCTACAAATCAAAAAACTTATGAAATTTTTTATTGACACTGCCAATCTTCAGGACATTGAAGAAGCGCAGGCTTTAGGTGTTTTAGACGGTGTAACCACCAATCCGTCTTTAATGGCAAAAGAAGGCATTACAGGAAAAGAAAATATTTTAAACCATTATTTGGCTATTTGCAACATCGTTGACGGAGATGTTTCGGCTGAGGTAATCTCAACAAACTTTGAAGGAATGGTAAGAGAAGGCGAAGAATTGGCGGCTTTGCATCCGCAAATCGTTGTAAAATTGCCTATGATTGGAGACGGTGTAAAAGCTTGCAAATATTTTTCCTCAAAAGGAATTCGTACCAATATGACTCTAGTTTTTTCTGCTGGTCAGGCTTTATTGGCTGCAAAAGCTGGAGCAACTTATGTTTCTCCGTTTTTAGGAAGATTAGATGACGTTTCTACAGACGGAATGAATCTAATTGCCGAAATAAGAGAAATCTACGATAATTATAATTATCAAACCCAAATTCTTTCGGCATCTGTAAGACACACGATGCATATTATCAATTGCGCTAAAATAGGATCAGATGTTATGACTGGACCATTATCGGCGATTAAAGGATTATTGAAACATCCATTAACAGATATTGGATTGAAACAGTTTGTTGAAGATGCTAAAAAAATGAATCTCTAGATTAAAATAAATTACAAATTAAAAAAGCTATTTTCGTTATGAAAAGAGCTTTTTTAATAAATTAGGAAAGATTACTTAAAGAAAGATGCTAAAAGTATATTGATTACTATTTTATAGCTTAAGATCGTATCGTTCCTCAAAAAACGTCTTTCCCCATTCCTCAACCTCTTCCGATTTCGTCAGTTCAAATCCTATCATTTTATACATTTGGAGTGCTTTATCCTGCATGCTTGTCGTAAGCAGAAACACATTTTTAAACTTTTCTCTTTGCAAAAATCTACAGCTTCAGTTAAGAGTTTTTTACCAATTCCAAGACCTCTAAAAGTGGAATTTCTCAACTTTTTTAGAGTATTTAAATATCATTTTAATGCATTCCCATTAATTATTTGTTAAGCACTTCTCCCGCTTTTTATAAGAGAAAGATTGTTATACCAAGCAAAGTATTTCAATTTTTACGCGAAATACTACAAAACCTTTATTTTACAGATGTTTTTTGACCTCAAATGTTAATAATATGTTTCGTTTAAAAGTGGTTTTATTAATGTAAACGTAACCTGATCGACCTACCCTCAGCTTTAATTTTGGAGACATATAAGAAGAAACCAATACTTTGTATATGCCATTTTTAAAACAGCACGATCATTATCAAGAGGAAATCAGAAAAAGTGTTTTGGCTCACACTTTTAATTTGATTAATCATAAAATAATGAATCATGTATAAGAAGTTTACAGACGAACAACTTGTCGAATTATTAAAATCAGGCAAGGATAAAGCTTTTGATGAACTTTATTTTAGATATCGAGATTTGCTCGTTCGATTCGTATATCTGCGAATGAAATCGATCGCCATTTCAGAAGAAATTGTGCAGGAAGTTTTTACCTCTATTTGGGAAAGACGCAAAACAATTGTGATTCAGAAAAGTTTTGCGGCATACATCTACACTTCGGTTCGCTACATGACTTTAGATTACATAAAATCACACGAGGTTACCGATCAGTATATCCAAGAAGTTTTAGAAAAAAATACGGTTTCGCAAACCAGTTATAATGCGATCGAAGATTCTATTTATTATGACGAGTTGCAAAAAGCGGTTGATGAAGCGGCATCATTGCTTCCTAAAAAATCAAAAGAGGTTTTTATTCTCAGCCGCATAAAACATTACACTAATAAAGAAATCGCCGAAGAATTGAATGTTTCCATTGAAACGGTAAAATACCATATTACATATTCGCTGAAATTCATGCGCACCTATTTAGGCGAATTCAATTAAAAGCAAACTTCAGATTAAGAACCCAACTTTTTTCTTAACAGAAGCGTAACCTTTTGCGCCTACCTAAAATTACAATTCCCAAGACATACTAGTATAGACATAAAGAAATTATAATGCCTGAAAATTCAAATAACGAAATCAAAAATTTTTTAGAAGGAAAGTATTCGCCGAAAGGACAAGAAATGTGGAATAAATGGTACGACCGTACAGATGATTTTTTTGATAATATGGAAACGGTTCAATCGGACCGCTCAAAACTGAAAAAGGAATTAAGACAAATAAAAAACACCAATAAAGTTATTGCTCTTTCATACAAAAACTGGGCTATTGCCGCTTCTTTGGTTTTTCTTTTAGGATTATCACTTTTTTTTTATCAAACATCAAATGTAGTTGAAAGCAAACAGTTTACAGTAAAACTAGGAGAGCATGCTCATATAGAATTAAGTGACGGAACACAAATCTGGCTAAATGCAGGAAGTGTTCTTAAATATCCAAAAGAGTTTAAAGGAGATACCAGAGAAGTGTATTTAAGTGGGGAAGCTTTTTTTGATGTAGCCAAAGACAAGAAACATCCTTTTATTATTCATACCAATAAAATGGATACCAAAGTTCTCGGAACCAGTTTTAATGTTCAAGCTTATCCAGACCAAACTACACAAGAAGTTTCGGTGGCAACTGGAAGAGTAAATGTGAAATCGACTGTAACAGACGAAAATGTATATGTAACTCCAGGACAGAAAGTGGTTTTTAAATCGCAAGACAACAAACTTCAAGCTTTTAAAGATATTCCGGTAAATACCATTTCGCTTTGGCGAAAAAATATTATGGTTTTTGAAGAAACGCCTCTACCAGAAGTTGTTGCCACGATCAATCGCAATTATAACGTTTCGATCGAAGTCAAAAACAAGAGTTTAAACGATTTAAAGATTAGCGCTTATTTTAAAGAACTGCCTGCCGATCAGGTAATTGGATTGGTGTGCAACATCATCAACGCTCAATACAAAATGGATTCTGGGGTTTATAAAATCGAGTAATTCTTTAAACCATAAAATAAAACTACGTAGCAAACTATAAACAAAACAATTACACTAAATCTAAAAACTATGAATGAAAAACAAATGCGGTATGCCGGCATAAGGACAATGGGAACAAAATTATTCCTATTTATGACTTTGTTTTTTGCTACACTAACAGTACAAGCTGGGAACGTTGACATTAACAAAAGAGTCACTTTAAAAGTTGATAATGAGAGTATAAAAAATATATTTCAAAAAATTGAAAATCAGGTTGATGTGCATTTTATGTACGAAAGCAGCCAAGTAAACGCCAATCAGAAATTGAGTTTAAAACTGAATAATGTAACGCTAGAACAAGCGCTGGATAAAATTTGTGGCAATGTGCTTAGATATGAGATTGTGAGCAACAATATTGTAATCAAGAAAAACCAGAAAGTTGCTTCTGCAGATCAGAATAAAATTATTGTTTCGGGAACTGTTTTTGGAGGAGACGATAATATGCCGTTGCCAGGAGTTGGAATTAAAGATAAAGGTTCAGATGCAGCAACAGCAACAGATTTTGACGGAACATTTAAATTGGAAGTAAATGCTTCTGAAGCCACGCTTATTTTTTCTTATGTGGGTTATGTAACGCAAGAAGTAAAAGTTACTAGTTCGCAAAACATCACGGTAAAACTAGCAGCTGATGTAAAACAGCTTCAAGAAGTCGTGGTAATGGGATACGGAAGTGTAAAAAAGAATGAAGTTTTAGGAGCAGTAGGTTCTGTTTCTATGAAAGAAACTTCTAGCAGAACCTACAACAACGCCGCTGAATTATTGCAAGGGACAGTTGCTGGAGTTACGGTAATCAATGATGGTGGTGACCCAACTGCATCGCCAACAATCAACATTCGCGGTATTGGATCTTTGAACGCTGAAACGCCTCTAATTGTTTTGGATGGAATCATTTACAGCGGTTCTTTAAATACTATAAATCCAAATGATATTGCTTCGATAAATGTTCTAAAAGATGCGGCTTCTGCGGCAATTTATGGAGCAAGAGCTTCTGGGGGAGTAATTTTAATTACTTCTAAAAAAGGAATTTCAGATAAAATTAATGTGAATGTAAACTATCAAGGAGGTTTTCAGAATGTAGCGAAAAAATTAGAGGTTTTAAATGCTGCAGAATATGCTGATGCTATGAATCTTGCGAGAGATAATGCAGGTTTGCCAAGAATTCCTGCATTCGATCCTGCATTTGAACCAACTGCAAGAACAACAAAAACCAACTGGATGGATGAAATTTTCCGTACAGGAGAAATTCAAGATCTGTCGCTTTCGGTAAACGGAAAAACAGAAAAATCTAATTTTTTTCTTTCTGGAAGTTATAGAAAAAACGAAGGTATTTTGTTAAATACTTACGGAGAACGCTATACAGTTAGAGCAAATTCTTCTTTTAAATTGGCGGATAATTTCACCATTGGAGAAAATTTATCGTACTCATTAACAGATGGTCAAACTGCAAATACTTCAAGTTCTTATACAGGAGCAATTCAAGCGGCAATTTTGTACCCGCCAAATGCAACAATTTATAGAGAAGATGGTTCAGGGCAGTTTGGTGGTGTTCCAGAAAAATATGTTGGTTCTTATGGAGACGTTATCAATCCGGTGGCGTATTTGAAAAGATTAGACAATAAAAATCCGATTTCTACCATTTTGATCAATCCGTATGCAGAATGGGAAATTGTTTCAGGGTTAAAAGTAAAATCTAACTGGGGGTATACTAGAATTCAAGATAATGCAACAGATTTTACAGTAAAGGTGACCGAGCCAGGAAAAATTTTCGATTTCAACAGATTGACGTTGAAAAACTCAACAGTTACCGATTTATTGAGCGAGCAAACCATTTCTTATGAGAAATCATTCGGAAAGCACAATTTAAAAGCTTTGGCTGGATATACGTATCAAGAAACGAAAAGAGATTTTTATACCGTTGAGGGAACTGGTTTTGACAACGAAGATCCATCACAGCGTTATTTATTGAATGCAAAATTAATTCAGCAGACGGCAGCAGGAAGATCAGATGAAATTATTTCTTCTTATGTGGGAAGAATTAATTACGATTTCAATCAGAAATATTTAATCTCCGGAATTGTTCGTCGTGATGGGACTTCAAAATTATTAGAAAATAATCGCTGGAAAGTATATCCTTCAGTTTCTGCAGGTTGGTTAATTTCTGAAGAAAATTTCATGAAAGGTATTGAGCCAATCATCAGCAATTTGAAACTTCGTGCAAGCTGGGGACAAATTGGGAATTTAGGAAATCTTGGACCATACCAATTTAGTGTGCCATTAGTTCAGACTCAAGCTTTAATTGGCGCTGTGCCATCAATCAATTATGGTTATGCTGAAAGCGAATTATCAAACCCGAATTTAAAATGGGAAAGTTCTGAACAGACTAATATCGGTTTAGATTTTACAATGTTAAATAACACTTTAGTAGGATCTGTTGATGCCTACGTCAAGAAAAACAAAGACATGTTGGTGCGTGACCAATTGCCTGGAGTTTCTGGAACGCCACAAGGAAGAATTGTAAACTCAGGAGATGTTGAAAACAAAGGAATTGAGGTGAGTTTAACCTATCAAAAAACTCGTGGAGAATTTAAATTTGATGTTACGGCAAATGCAGGTTTCTTAAGCAATAGAATTGTTTCTATTAAAGATGATTTGAATTCACTAGAACCTCTAGGATTAAGCAGAGTTCGTAGTTTACCATTAGCCAATATTTACCAAGTGGGAAGCCCAGTTGGTGCGTTTTACGGATATGCTACTGATGGGTTATTCCAAAGTAATGATGAGGTAAAAGCGTATGTAAATAAAGATGGTGTAATGTATCAGCCAAATGCAGTTGCTGGAGATATTAAATTCAAAGATGAAAATGCCGACGGCGTAATCAATAATAGTGATAGAGTGGTTTTAGGAAGTCCTTTTCCGAAAACAACGTATAGTTTGAATGCCAATTTCAAATACAAAGGATTTGATATGAATATTTTCTTCACAGGAGCTGCAGGAAATAGCGTTTTCAATGCGGTAAAATATACAGGTTTAAATGCTTCTTTTCCAGGTTACAACTTATTGGCAGATTCAAAAGATGCTTGGTCGCCAACAAATACCAATACCAATGTTCCAATTCTTTCGTCAACAGACAATAATAACAATTTCGGACGTATTTCTGATTTATACATCGAAGATGCTTCTTTCTTAAGATTGAAAAACGTTTCGCTTGGTTATACAATAAAAGAAAGCTGGCTGAATGGAAAAGCTAAATTGAGATTCTTCATCTCAGGACAAAACTTATTTACGATTACCAATTATTCTGGAATGGATCCTGAAGTTGGACTTAAAAACTTCGGAATGGATTTAGGACGTTATCCGCTTTCTCGTATCTACATGACAGGTGTTAACGCAACTTTTTAAAAAATAAAAAACAATTAAAATGAAAAAAATAAGTCTTTTATTATTGAGTTTTGTGCTTTTGGTAAGCACTTCGGCTTGCGAGAGCGAACTTGATGTTGTGCCGCAAGGAGCTCCTTCGAGCGGGAATTTCTGGAAAACGCCAGCAGATGCAAAGGCAGGAGTAAACGCAATTTATGCTTTGTATTCTGATGATAATATGTACGGTCGTGGTTTCTTTTGGCTCAATAATGCCAGCGATGATATCGGAACTAAACCAAGACAAAATGCAGAAAGAATCAAAAATTTTATCGTAGACGGATCAGAATCGGATACAAAAGATATCTGGAGAATTCACTACGAAATTATGAAACGTTGTAACGACGTGATTCGTAATATTCCAAATATTGCTTTGGATGAAAAAACAAGAAACGGAATGTTAGGAGAAGCTTATTTTAATCACGCTGTAATGCATTTAGAATTGGCGTACCATTATGGAGACAATCGTGCAGGAATTCCGATTCAGGACAGAGAAAACCCAACAAATGTTTATGTGCCTCGTGCTAAAAATGTAGCCGAAAATTACGCTTACATTGCAGCAGATTTAATCAAAGCAGCAGATTTATTGCCTTATTTCGATCAGCTTACACCAGACAATCGCGGACGCGCTCACAAAACTGCGGCTTGGGCATATTTGGTTCGTACGTATTTATATGCAAAAGATTGGGACAATGCCATTAAATATGCCAATATGATTGTGGCTAGCGGAAAGCACAAATTATTGGACAATTTTGAAGACGTATTCAAAATCAGTAACAATTGGTCTTCAGAGTATATCTGGTCTGTAACTTCAAGTGCAGAAAATACTTCTTTAGGTTCTATTTTTCCTGGAGTTTGTTTGGAAGATAAAGGTTGGGGAGTTTACAACGGCTGGGGAAATTTTTATCCGACAAAAGAATTATTTGATGCTTATGATCCAAACGACAAAAGACGCAGTGCTACGATTTTACAAAAAGGAGACAAATTTGTTTATTTCGGAGAAACCGTAACTTTTAATGAAGGAAGTCATGTTGTAAGTTCAAGTAACAGAACGGGTTATCAGTTTAAAAAATACATGGAGCCGTTCAGCTATCCAAAAACGACTTCGGGTGGAGTAGATATTCGTTATGTAAATGCGAATGGAGACAAACCTTCAACAGCTTTAAATGTGCCTCTTTTACGTTATGCTGATGTGATTTTAATGTTAGCGGAAGCGAAATTAATGAAAGGTCAAAATGCAGATACAGAAATCAATATGATTCGTCACCGTGCAGGTCTTGCAGATATTTCTGGAGCTACAATGGTCGATTTAAAAAGAGAAAGAAGATGCGAACTGGCAGGCGAGTGGACAGACCGCCATTTCGATTTAGTGCGTTGGGGAGATGCAAAGGAAACTTACGCAAAACCATTGCACCATTATAACGGAAGCGTTATTTATACTGCTCGTAATTTCAATCCTGCAATTCATCATGTGTGGCCAATACCGCCAGATGAAATTGCAGTGAGTAAAGGAGCGTTGACTCAAAACCAAGGCTGGTAATAAAAAATTTTGTTGTGTTTTTTTAGTTTTTTACGCTGCAGTCTTAGTCAGGAGACTGCAGTTGTAAAAAATAAAGTTTGTCATTCCGAGAAATGACAAGATTACTTTTTACTATGTGCATTTAAACTAGTGAAACGCCTTTATACATAGAGAAAAGCTATGTTTCTATGTGTTGAAAATAAATTGCAGAAACCATTTCTAATAAAGTCACCTACAGCTTTAAAAGAATAAAATCACTTTCGATGAAAAAAATAATCACCCTTTTTTGCCTTCAATTTTGCTTGTTTGCTCAAGCGCAAGAATACACCTGTTCTAACATTCATTCTCATAACGATTACGAAAGCAAATTGCCATTTTATGGTGCCTATTCTAACGAAACAGGCGTTATAGAAGCCGATGTCTTTTTAGTAAATAATGAACTATTTGTCGCACACACTTCTAAAGAAATTGCTACTCACAATACATTGAAAAGTATGTATTTAGAACCGCTTTCTGCTAAATTAAAAACGTTGGAAGGAAAAGCGTATCCAAGCAATAAACCTTTGATTTTAATGATTGATATTAAGTCTGATGCCGATTCGACTCTAAAAGCAATTACGCAGCAGTTAAAGACTTTTCCAGATATTATTTCGAATAAAAACATAAAAGTGGTTATTTCTGGAAATAGACCTTTACCGTCACTATGGGCGGCATATCCAGATTTTATTTATTTTGACGGAAGGCTGAATGAAAGCTATACTCCAGATCAATTGGCGAGAGTTGAAATGATTAGTGAAGATTTACATCAAATCACAGTTTGGAACGGAAAAGGTGTTTTGACGCAGCCCGATTCTGAAAAAATTCAGGCCATTATCAAAAAAGTCCACGATCAAAACAAAAAGATAAGATTCTGGGCCACTCAAGACAACGTGAATACGTATATGACTTTGATGAATTTAAAAGTTGACTTTATCGGAACGGATAAAGTAGCCGAACTGACTGAATTTATAAATAATATTAAAACGACATTTTACCAGAATACAGAATTTCATCAAGCTTATGTTCCTAAAAATGTTTTCAAGAATAAGCGTCCAAAAAACGTTATTCTCTTAATTGGAGACGGAATGGGATTAGCGCAAATCTATTCTGGTTACACGGCAAACAAAGGACAGTTGAATTTATTTAATATTCCGACTCAAGGATTTTCAATCACAAAAGCTTCGGATAGTTATATCACAGATTCTGCTGCAGGCGCAACGGCAATGGCTACGGGACATAAAACCAATAACCGTTTTATAAGTGTTGATGAAAACAGAAGACCTCTTGAATTGATTACACAGCAATTGGCAAAGAAAAACTATAAAACGGCCATTATTTCTGCTGGAAATATTACCGATGCAACTCCAGCGGCGTTTTATGCACATCAGCCAGAAAGAAGTTTAAGCGAGCCAATTGCAAATGATTTTCTTTCGAATCCGTCAGATATTTTAATAGGAGGAGGGCAGAAAGAATTTATTTCCAGAAAAGATGGAAAAGATTTGTCTAAAATCTTAATTGAAAAGGGTTATACTTTCTCAGATAAATTTGCGAGTTTGGATACTATTAAAAACAACAAATTTGTTGTTTTAGAAGATGCAGCCGTAGTTTCTATGAAAAATGGACGAGGAGATTTTCTAACCAAATCTTTAGCGAAAGCGACAAACACTTTTTCAAAAACAAAGAATCCGTTTTTTATTATGGCTGAAGGCGCTCAAATCGATTACGGCGGACACCAGAATAATGTAGAATATGTTGTGAGAGAAATGCTTGATTTCGATAAAATGGTTGGTCAGGCAATGGAATTTGTAGATAAAAATCCGGAAACATTATTAATCGTAACGGCAGATCATGAAACGGGCGGATTATCTCTAATTGATGGAAGCATTGAAAAAGGATACGTTCACGGAAGTTTTAGCACGAACGATCACACGGCAATTCCTGTTCCAGTTTTTGCTTATGGGCCAGGATCTGAAAAATTCATGGGAGTTTATCAGAATACAGCAATTTATGACAAGATTATGGAATTGATTGGAGGTAAATGATTTCTTTTCAAATGATAAATTCAATAAAAAAAGCCTCTTTTGGGAGGCTTTTTAAAATTATTTTCCTTTCAATAAATTGATGCTAACTGTTGCCGTATCTGCATCTGGAAAACGTTTAAAAATGGATTTATCTGGAAATAATCCAGCTTCGGCCGCAATTGCATTAAAAACATCAATTTCAACAATATACTGGTCAGAAAAACCGTGTGTGGCATCATAAGCTGTTGCGGGAGTTCGGCCTAAATTGCTTGCTGTAAGTTTCGGACTTATCGTGTGAAGTTCAATTAAAAGCAAACCAAATTTGTGTACATACGGAGACCATTTTTGTAAATGTTCTAAAAGATTATCTTCAACCAGATTATTGCTGATTCTTTTTCCTCTATAAGCAAACGCACCTGTTGAGGTGCTGACTCTGTTTGGATTAATATGTTTCGGTTCTTGCCAAATTCTGTTGTGATCTAGAAAAGTCCTCACATTCAGAAGATCTTTCAAGTCAATATTATAATTTTCTTTCAAATCATTGGCTAGCAAATCAGGGCGGCCAATATCGCCCCAGATTACTTTTGCCCAAATATCTGCATTTATCAAATTGGCTCTAGTTACTTTCAAGGCAGTTTGGTTATAATCAACTCCAACTATAAACAGCGGATATTCGTCGAGCATTTTCCCTCTTAAAGTCTGTCTGTCGATTACTTCAAAAATGTGCTGCAAAAAAGCGCCATTTCCGCAACCCATATCTAGGATTCCTTTTGGCTGTTCGTCAATAGGGAGATTGAAAAGTTTGATCAGAATTTCATCAACCACTTTAAAATAAGTGTCGTGAGCGCCACCGCTTCCCCAAACATTCATTTCGCGATCTACATGAAGTTCGTTTTCGCCTTCAGCTGTTCTTAAGATATCTGGATTGCCAAAAATCAATTCTTCGATTTTAGCAAATGTCGGTAAATAAGAAACTGTTACGCCGTAAGCGCTGGCTCTTTTAGCAAAAAATAAACCAGCTTCAGTAAACTGATAATTGCCATTTTTTTCCAAAAACCACCCCAGATGAACAAAAAAGTCTAATATCTTTTTAAAATTTTCAGGTGATTTATGAAATTCTTCGGGTCTGAAAGAAGTTTCCATAAAATACTTGTGAAACATTCCATTCATTGCCAAACGAACAATGGTCGGGCCAATCAGATAACCTTCAATATGTTTTAAAATCTGTTCTTGAATGCTGTTTTTCAGTGGATTTTCTGAAGGTTCAACTCCGTATCTTTTTTTATATTTTTCGAAGATAATATTGAGTTTTTCAAAAGGAACATCTTCAAACAAACGCGGATGAAACTGAATAGACAATTGTAACAAACTCACCACATCTTCATAGAGATAAAACAGTGAAAAAGCTGTTTTTGTTTTTTCGTTTACTGAAATTGTGACTTTCTGCTTTTGGTTATCAACCTCATAATCCAGAAAACCCTGAGAAGCCAAAACTCGCAACGCGACAATCAGATAACCTTCGTTGGCTTTAAAAGCGGCTGTAAGCTCAGATAAAGTGAGCTTTTCTTTGCTTAATATAAATTCTAAAACCGATTTGTTTTTGAATGCTATTGCTACAGGTGCTGTAACTAATCCGTCAAGATGTCTGAAAATGGAACCTAAAAGCTGAGATTTATCGTTCATAATGCAAAGAATGAAGGTTAGTTTAAAAATAGTGATTTTTTTGATTGGTTAATGCAGAAAGAATTATTACACAGAGGAAATTTATTATATTAAATGGTTGGAGAAAAATGATATTTAAATTGTTTTGTAAATTATATTTTTTTTAGCCTAGTCCCGAAAGACTTTTGTCTTTCGGGACTAGGCATTTAAGTTAAGTTTTAGCTGTTTTTTGGAGATACATTTAATTTTAAAATATTGATATCAACGATTGAAATTTTAGGCTACTAAATTAACTGCATATTGTGCCCAGCCAGTTGAGGTTTTTTCGTAAATTAACGTTTGGTTTGAAATAGCCATACAGTGAACTCTGAAGCCAATTTGAGCATTAGGATATGTAGTATTTAAAGTTGAGCTAGAGAGTGCAGAAGTAGTTGGATTGTTAACTGCTGTTAAATTATCTACGTAACCTTTAGTAATTAAAGATTGTGCTCCTCCTGATGTAATTAAAGCGTTGGTTAGTGTAGGTGCTAGTAGTTCATTTATATGTGTTTTCCTAATAGCCATATTTCCAGAACCATCAGATATAATGATATTGTTGTTTAAAGTTGTCGTAGGAGCATTAGCCCAACCAATAAGAACATTTCCATCACCTGTTTGATGCAGATTGTTTAACTTGCCAATTTCGACATTTTTGTTTCCATTCATAAGTCCACTATTAGTGGCTATAGGTATATCACTCCCTATAAGAATATTATCATTTCCTGTACGTACAGCGCAACCAGCATTTGCACCTACTGCAATATTTCTGGAGTTACTTCCATTTGTTGAAGTTACATTCCCTGCTAATGTTCCTGTTCCTATAGCAGTGTTTGAATTGCCATTTACATTGTTATATAAAGCATTTAAACCTATTGCAACATTGTAAGATCCAGTAGTAGCTTTAGACATTACATAACTTCCCATGATAGTATTCGCAATGCCGGTAGTGAGCAATACAAGTCCTGATGTACCAAAAGCGGTGTTGTAAGTCCCAGAAATATTATTAGTTAGTGCATTTTCACCTAAAGCCGTATTAGTGTTGCTTCCTGTATAGTTGCCTCTTCCAATCCTTACACCATTAATAGTTTTATCTACACCTCCTAATTCTTGTAAAGATACATTGTTAACAATACCAGCAGTTATTGCAGAAACTGGATCATACTCTTTTTGAGAAATATCACTAAACTCTAATTCTCCATTTGTATTTGTTTTTAAAATTTTATCGGGCTCATTTGTTTCTAAATCAGCGACTTTTATTCTGTTGTAATTTGTGCTCATTTTTTTAGAATTTTTTTGTTTAAAAAAATATTGTTGTTTTTGTTTGTACTAATTTTGAATTTTATCTTCTAATTAAGATTAGAAAAGGGGGTGATTAGAGGAAAAATTGTTAAGAAAACTTTCTAAGCGTGTTACAAGTTTTTTACTCTAAATGTTGCAATTTTATAATGTTATGGAGATACACCACCATCCGTAACTACCCAATTATTTGGAGATCCTGTTAACAAATCTCTTCCCGTACTTGATGCTGATGTGTATTTTGCTGTACCAAAATTTATTGAAATGTTAGGTTTTATAGCTAGGCTGCTCCATCCATTGTAAATTGCATCTAAATTTTCTGCTGAAAAACCAGCAGAGCTTATACCCCACATGAAATTTGTAAGGTTAGTAACATTACTTATATTCCAAGAACCAATGTTTTGATTGAATGATAATGCTCTTCTAAACATTTGAGACATATTTGTTGCACTAGAAACATTCCAAGAACTTATGTTTTGATTGAATCTGGTTGCACTAATAAACATATCTTGAAAATTTGTCACATTAGAAACATTCCAACCACCAATATTTTGGTTAAATATAGCAAACGCAAACATACCATTCATGCTTGATACAAAAGCTGTGTTCCAATTTCCAATTGGTTGATTGAATGCAAATGCATTGTTAAACATAAAATCCATTTTAATAGGATTTAAAGTATTAAGGGTCCAATTGTTTATATCAGAGCTACCACCATTATTGAATGCGGAAGTTGATGAAAACATACTTCCAAAGTTTATAACATTGCTTACATTCCAAGCTCCTATGTTTTGGTTAAATAATGAAGCTCCGTTAAACATTTCAAGTGTATGCGTAACATTTGAAGTATTCCAAGAATTTAAAGGCTGATTAAAAGCGGATGCACTTTTAAACATAGCAGTCATTGTAGTAGAGGATGATGTATTCCAATTGTTAATTGTATTACTTCCACCATTGTTAAAAGACGTGGCTTGCTGAAACATCTGTTGAAAAGTAGTTACATTTGATGTATTCCATGATCCTATGTTCTGGTTAAATGCGGGCGCATTTTGAAACATCTGAGATAAATTTACAGAAGATGTCGTGTTTAATGTCCAATTATTTATATCAGAACTGCCTCCATTGTTAAATGAAACTGCATTTAAAAACATTTGTTGAAAAGTAGTTACTTTAGAAACATTCCAATTGCCAATAGGTTGATTGAATAATGTTGCCGCATTAAACATACTATTCATTAGAACATTAGATGTTGTATTAATTACCCAATTGTTAATTGTATTGCTTCCGCCATTGTTAAAAGTGGAAGCACCATTAAACATACTTCCAAAATTAGTACAACTTGTTACATTCCATGAACCTATATTTTGGTTGAATGCCAAAGCATTTCCAAACATTATATTCATGTTTGTAACATTACTCACATTCCAAGAACTTATATTTTGATTGAAAGCTGATGCTCCACTAAACATAGCATTCATAGTGGTAACTCTAGATGTGTTCCAATTTCCTATTGGTTGATTAAATGAGATTGCTGAAGTAAACATGTTATTCATTAAAATAGTAGTGGTAGTCTTGAATGTCCAGTTATTTATAGAATCACTCCCTCCATTATTAAAAGATGTTGCGGAACTAAACATAGAGCCAAAATCATCTATGTTTGACACATTTAGCCCTCCGAGATCTTGATTGAAATTAGAACATGATGAAAAAGAACTTTCCATTCTTGTTACTGTACCAGTGTTCCATTCAACTATTCTGTTAACTGTAGTTAAAGAAGTGCATCCGCTAAACATTAAATTCATATTTGTTGTGCCGGATAAATCTAAAGTATCCGAAACAGACGAAAGATTTAAATTTGCACAACCCCAAAAGTAATTACCAGTATTTCCTAATCTTAATTTTCCCCATGACTGAATAGATAAAATTTTCAATCTATCGCCAGTATTATTAAACTGCCATCCAGTACAAGTTCCATTAATTTTTATAATATAATCTCCTGCTACTGTATATGTATGTGTAACTTGAGTTTGATTCCAAGTCGTAATTTTGTTAGAAGTTCCGTCGCCCCAATCAACCGTGAAATTGTATGTTCCTGATGAAACTAATGGAAGTTTTATTTGTGTGCTAGTACTAGATCCTGTAGATACATTAGAAGTTCTCCAAGTAGAAACAAAAACATTTTTATTCCTCCCGAAAATGGTATTTTGAAGTAAAGCTCCCATAATTATACGCCTAATAATAAAACACTATTCGTGGCTCCTCTTTTTGTAAAAGTAAAAATCTGCTTTTCGCTTGTTACTGATGGAGTTCCAAATAACCATGTATGGGGAGCTGTAATTGCCCAAGTTACGCTTACTCCTGGCAATGTAATGCCGTTAAAAATGAAACTTTGTGGTAATGAAGCAGGAACTGTAATTGTACAGTTAGCAGTAAAGAGTACTGTTTTACCATGCCAGCTAGAAGGAATAGTTTGACTTGAATTTACTTCTAATTGGTTTGAAATATCTTGTTTATTTGACAGATCGATATTTCCATCTCCAAGAATTGATTCTCCATTTACTGTTTTAAAATCTAAAGCTGAGGTTATGTCATTAAACTCCAGTTCACCACTGGAGTTTGTTGTTAAAATTTTATAGGGGTCATTTGTTTCTAAGTCGGAGACTTTTATTCTGTTGTGGTTGGTGCCCATTTTTGTGGTATTTTTTAATAAACTATTTTGCGGTCTCCAGTATATGTCTTGTATTCGCAACCAATTGGAAGACCTCCTGCAATTGCTGAAGCGTTATCTGGATAAGTAGGCATTTGTGTCCAAATCATATATCCATTTTCATCTATGTATGCTCTAACTGTTTCAATTTGCATATCAGTTCCTGAAGTTGTTTTTTGGCTAGTTATAAATTGAATTCGAGATTGGCCAGTTCCTTTCCCAACACCTGCTTTTTGTTTTAAGGTGCCACCATTCAAATTTGGCAATCCAAGAGAATTTATGTACAAACAATAAATATCTTGCAGGCCTTGAGAAGTATTTATCCAAGCGCAAAACAATATTGTTTTGCAAATTGCTAATGTTGCTGAAAAACTACCAAATGAAACACCAAGATTGATAGCTGAACCTGTTCCACCAACGAATTTGTAAACTCCTGAGAAGGAAGAGCAATACAAATCTCCTGCAATTCGATCCCAAATAATTCCATTCCAAGACAGGAAAGCAGCATCCATTTGATTAAAAACGCCAGTTGAATTTGTTTGTTTATATATATAGCCATTATTACCGCCCAAGCTATTATTAGCTCCTTCAGCAATATAAATATTGTTCTCTAAATCAGAAGTTATGGATATATAGTTTCTGATAGGTTCCCCAATATTAACAAAAGAGCCCGAACTATTGGTCTGCTTATAAATTTTACCTGCGAAAGTACAGGCGTAAATGTCATTATTGGGAGTTATAGTAATTCCTGTACCGTAAGCTCCTTCTGGTAAAGAAGCATAAAAGGCAAAGGAACCTGCCCCATTTGTTTGTTTATATATGCCTCTTGCCTGATTAATATAGTAGACATCACCATTGGGAGATTCACAACCTCCCCAAATATTATTGCCTGTAATTAGACCTGTAGCATAGACAGAAAAGGTACCAGTTGTTCGTTCAAATTTATACATGATTGACCCAGCACACGCATAGACATTATCAGAGTAATTGGATGAGAAAACGCAGGTTGGACGAGTAGATGGAACAAAAGGAGCTTTCATTTTTTTTATCATCAATACAGATTGAGCATTACTAGTATTTCCTCCTTGAATAGTAAAATCAGTTCCATTAAAACCTGAGCTTGCTCTTTCAGAACCTATCGAATGTAAATTTTTAATTGAATTAAATTGTAAATCAATTTCAGCACTATTGTAGTTATCAATTAAAATGTTGGAGCCTGTATCAGATATTCTACTATTACCTAATGAGGTACCGTACAAACCATATTTTGGTATAGTATTTTGAGTACCTGTATTTACCACATTGGTAATGTCAGATGTCATTGCTATAACTCCATCTTTGTTTGGTAAAGTATAAGTTCTAGAACCAGTATTAGAATTTGTGAAAAAAGAGGTAAAAGTATTTGCAACATTTCTAAAACCTAATTTACCATTAAGAAATGTTTTAATTCCAGATACATTTTGGTCGTTAGAAGTTCCTAAAAACATTGTTTCAAAAAAAGATTTAAGATTATCTATCAAATCTTTTAAAACTTTCCCTTGTCTAGCATCCAAAGCTTTTCCTTCGTCAGTATAATCTAATCCATTATAGCTATTAGTTTTGATGGTATTAATATCACGAAACTCTAACTCGCCGCTTGAGTTTGTAGTTAAAATTTTATCCGGCTGATTTGTTTCTAAATCAGCCACTTTTATTCTGTTATGGTTAGCGCTCATTTTTTTGTGGTATTTAAAGCTGTTTTTAAGAATAATTAGAATTCACACTCCAAATAAATTTCGCCAGTATCTTTTGTGGTCGAAAGTATAGGTCTACTGTTTGTGGTTGGAGTGCTGCTGTTTTTATCTCCATTTGAGATAAGGAAAAAATTAAAACCTTCTCGCTGAGTTAGTAAATAGAAATAAGAAGGATTTATATTTATTTCGACATATTCCGTTGAGTTACTCGTTATTGTAACGCTGCCAAGAAAAGTATTAGAGTCCCAATCGTTCCAATCGATGAGTTCAAAAGTTTGAGAGTATGCATGAAGAGAAAAAACATTTGAATAGAATAAATTAAAAGTTAACGCATTTCCAACAGTATTTGAAGCGAACTTAAATCTTATTTTTGCCGATTTTGGGGTTGATGAAATAAGAGAAGTATCAATTGCTCCTCTATATCTATTAAGTATAAAATCTGAAGTATCTTTTGAGGCACCTATGTAGGCATTACTTGGATAAATAGTTGTAGCCGCAGCTGCATTATGACAGGCTGACCAATCACTATTTCTGTTTTCAAAAATTACCGATTTAGTTACAGGAATGCGTAAAGTGTTAGATGCTATGGTAACAGTTACTATATTACTTTTACTAGAATTCCCGGCTGCATCTTTTGCTTTTATATAATAACTATAAGTAGTTGATCCTGAAAGCCCAGTAATATCATACTGGAGTACATCAGCTGTAGTTGAAGCTAAAAAAATATCATTTTGAAATATGTCGTAGCCAACAATTCCAAGATTATCTGTTGCTGCTGTCCAAGATAACTCTAATGAATTAAATGTAATTGAAGATGCATTTAAAACACTTGCAGTTGGAGAAATCGTGTCAAGTGTACATATTCCCAAATTATTGGCGTAAATCTGTGCATTGGCATCTAACCAAGCAATTGCTTGATTATTTGCGTCTAATACACTTTCATTCGAAACAAATTGATTTGGATGGGCTGTAAGTGTGACATCACTTCCTGAATATCCAGCTTCACAATTATTTCTAGTTACAGTTTTGGTTTGTATGGTATTATAAAAACGAGCACTTGACTGACACTCGACTTCATCTTTAAAAGGAGCAATATAATCTGGATCTGTTTTTAAATTTGGTTTTGTTTCTCCTGTTGAAGTGCCATCATCTGTATAATATCTTTCTAGTGTTTCAAAAGATTTGTATCCTGTATTTCCCATATTTTTAATAATTAATTACAACATTTGCAGTTGAGAGGTTGTTAGAATAATTAATGTAACCAATGTTGGTTATTTGGTCTATAGTCAAATGTTGTCCTTGTACTGAAACATTTTTTGAAAAATTTAGCTGTTGAACTTGCTGTCCATTGTTATTTACAATGTCTTTGCCTGCTTTTTCCATAGTTCCACCAAGGTAGGTTGTGATTTCTACATCGATATTTCCAGTGTTTTTTGAATTCCACCAGACACCAGCCATTCTTGCTTGGATATCATTTAAAGTAGCGTAATCTTCTTTTATTTTTTTGAAATTTAAAAGACAGGTTTCAACACCTGTCACGTCCGTTACATCTCCACCCCACATTACATAAGAATTTTGTGCCAAAGCACTTGAAGGAACTTCACTAGCAAGTCCAAATCCGACCCATCTATTGTCCAAAGTATCAATACCAGTATTTATAAGACCTGTAAAAGTATCTAGGTCAGCACCAGCACCAAATGCCCATTTATATTTAATGATCATATAATCAAATGGTAACAATGTTGTTGCAGGCTCTAGTACACAGGACGGGTTTTCTCCTCGCCATGCTGTAGGCCTAATAGAGCAAACCCCAATATTATTAGCATAAGCTTGTGCATTTGCATTTAGCCAAGATTCAGCTTGTTCATTTGCATCTGCAATACTTTCGGTTGAAACAAATTTATTGGCAGGAGCTGTTAAAGTGACTAGATTTCCAGCTGTTCCATACTTGCAATCGTTCTTTTTTACAGATAAAGTCTTTTCAGTATTATAATAAACCGATGTTCCCTCCACTGGATTGTATTGATCTATGTAAGCAAAAGGTTTGTATGTTATGTTTTCTTCCATATTTATTTTAATAAAGAATAGTTATTAGATTGTACAATCATTTGAGAATTATAAATGATTGTTGTTTAGATAGGTTTTTCAGGCCATGCAATTGATGCTGTATATTCTAAATTGGTTAGATCTCTTAGCTCTTGCCTGTAATTTTTCCATGCAACTTTTTTTTCTTCAGAAAGAGGTGCATCTTCTACTTGTGTCCAATCACTATCCATTAAAAGTGCATTTCTAGTAGTTCTTAAGTTTGCTAAAAGTTCCTCTTTATTTTGAATAAATGGAGAATAGGTGTGTTTACCTTCAATTACTTTATAATTTTTAGACAATGCTTGCTGCCATTCTTCGTCAGTTAATTCAATATGTGGTTCTGGAATATTTTCATGAATTCCTTCAACATAAAATCCTGTGTAATCTCCGTTTTCGTTATATGTTCCTTTATACATAATTTCTATTTTTTTATTTTTTAGTTAATACCCAATTGCAAACATGTAACCGTAAGTTCCATCAATTACTGCAAAATATGTACTTGATGTAATTGAGTATACATGATTAAAACCTTTGTTTCCTGGAGTGTTCCTAACCGTAGATAAAACAACACTAACAGCACGATTTGGCCAGGTTAAAGGAAAACTATACGTATTTGTATTGTTGGTTAAATAAGCCCACTGAAGTATTAATCCGTTACTGAATTTTTGATAACCAGCATTACCAAATCCAAGAATACCAAACCCCGCATGTCCTGCATCATAATCGGAACCTGGAGAAGTTGAAACAGAACCATCTGCCATTAAAAATTGATTTGAAGTTCCGCCAGATTTAATAAAACCTTTAGCTCCAATTGCTTCTGTAAAAGTTTTATTTCCTGCTATAGTCTGTGGTGTTGTTAAGTCAACATATTTAGTGTTTAATTCCAAATCTGATAACGTTACAGTACTTTTATACCAGTAATCCACTTCAATATTACGATTGCTTACTACGGAAGAAAATGTAATAATTCCGCTATTATAGTTTACAACATAATCTTTGCCTGTGCCTTCTCTAAGCAACTGCCCATTTTTATAAATTCGAACACTATCCTTTACAGGTAATTCTTTTAAAGTGATTTTATCATTGTTAAAAGTATCTTCGTCAAAGTTTTCTTTGAACGGCATAGATAGACTTCCAAGAATTGGGTCGGTGTTAGAATCACTTGATTCTGTATCAGCATTTTTAGCCCAGTAATTTACTTCGATATTTCGATTGCTGATGGGATCCGAAAAAGAGATTACGCTACTATCATTGTTTACATTGTAATCTTCAATTTCTTTTAATAATTGTCCATTTTTATAGACTTTAACACTGTCTGCAATAGGTGCAGGATCTAATTGGATGGATGATCCTGAAAAATTATCTTGGAAATTTTTGATAGGAACATAACAGTTTCCAGCAATAATTCCAGCATTCTGGAAGGCTGCTTTTAAAAGCGCTGGAGTTATATAATGCTCATTATCTGTTCCTGTTTCGACCATTTGGAAATTGGCTTTGTCATCTTCTTTATGAACGAAATTGTCGAAAATTTCAACAAAATCAAGATGTGTAGGAATATCTCCGTCTTTAAATTTGTTATGAAAATCATTTCTAAGTGTTGCCATTTTATTTAGTTTTTATTTCTTTGCTTTTAAATGTTTGTATAAGACCTGAAGCCAATACCAATGAAACTAAATCATTGGTATTGTCAGTTTTTAAAGGGTTAGGATTTTTTCGTCACTGCTTAACATTCCAGACGAATTTTCAGAGATTACTTTAAAATGATGATAGATTCTTTCTTCATTTTCATCTTTAATAACGAGTTCATCAGTTTTTGGTTTTGTCTCTAATAAAGGCAGGGTGATGTTTTCCAGATTTGTTGAAATCTCATGAATCTTTTCCCAGTTGCCTTGATTATTCATTTTGTATAAATGATATTTGCCGTTGTAAACTGTTTTTTCCCAGTTGAAAACCACAGGTTTTAAAATTGCTCCATTGGTTCCACTAGAAACTCCTGAAGCTTCTAAAGTTGGAGACTCAGGCGAAACAGTGTCAACAATTGTTGTTGCTGTAATTTTTGAAGGCTGAGATGGTGCATAATCAATGTTTATAACCGGATTATCAGTCTTAGATTCTGAATCTGCATATTCAATTTGTTTCGAAACCGTAATTCTGTAGAAAAGGCCATCACCAAAAGGGATGTATTCTAAATCTTGAAAATCATCATAAACAGTCCAAACATTTTCAAAATCGGCAGATAAAGTATTTTCATCAATTGTGATTTCTCTAACTAATTTCATTGTTCTTATCGACTGGGCATCAAGCATTGTTTCTGCGCGATAAATATTTATCTTTTTAATTTTGGACTGCGGCTGATAAGCATTTAATTCAATCTGAACAGCAGGTTTGATCCCTAGAACCTGATTTCCAAGAATTGGCATAATTCTCTTAATTTCAGGAGTTTTAGGTGGAGTAGAAGCCACCAATTTTACAGGCCCCATGATATCACTGAATTCTCCAAAATTCATTTTGATATCCATTTCGCGAACAACATAGAAATAGATATTTTGGGAGTTTCCATCCAAATTAAAATCTGTGAATTGCACTTGATTATCATTTTCGTTAATGATTTTCATCATTGGTGCAATGTCAAAATCGGCATCAGTTGGTTTTAAAGTATTTCCATTTTTATCTTTAATGGTTTGTTTTTTATTAACAGGAACGTAATTATTTCCTTTAATATACTCGTAAACAACTGGTACTTCTGTCAACGGAACAAAAGCAGCCTGAATGGCTTGTTCAACAAAATAAACGGCTAGCATTGGTTTTTCGACCTGTTGTGAGATTAAAACTTGATTTAATGATGTAATTTCCGTTATTGTTGGTTCTGTAACTTCTTGAGTTGCATTATGCCATCCAATAAAGTCATTAATCAGTTTTATAAACTCGGCATTGTCTGGCATTGGAAATTGATAACTTTCTTCAGCATTATTTTCAGGTAAAATTTTATAATGACCATCTCCAGCAAGAGTATTAAAGTCTAAAAAGTTGATCCATCTCTCATTAAAATCAATTTCATCATTTCCTCCTAATTTGTTCAATTCTTCGCGGATTGTAGTAACTGTTTCAGGTTTGTATAAAATATTTAGAAAATCTTCGTCATTTGCTCTGTAATGCAATAATCCGTAAGGTTTACGATTTTTATCAGTATCATACTTTGTCGTAAAAGTGTACGAAGAACGATTGTAAAAGTCAGGACGTGTGGCATACAAGCTGCCTCCAATAATCTCTTTAGGCTTTTTAGGTTTCTCAATCCGAACAGCATACATCGGACAAGGAATACTGATTTTTGATTTGTAATCTATTTCAAGTTCTTCCTTTACAGCATGAGCGCTAATTCCGAAAATAGAATAGTGTGTACTTTCATTTTCTCTTGGCTGAATATTTTGTGCCGTGATTCCAGAAACAGGATCGGCGTACAAGTAAACTTTGTAACTTGGATAGTAATTAACACTTTGTGAAATAGTTTCAGTTGGATAGCTCGGTGGTTCATTTTCTTTACGTGGACCATCTACAGCACCTAAAATTTCATCATAATCTGTAGCCATGGTTTGCTGCACAAAATCACCAAGTTTAAATTCAGGGTCATTAATGTATAAAACTAAATTTCCGGTTGTACCAATGTTTTCGGTTTTATAAACTTTAAATTCTTTTCTTGATTTCAAAGGAACAGGATTTCCTAATTGGATGGCGCTTTTTGTGAACAATCGTACAATACCATTAGACCATTCAACAGAGTTTCCATTTTCTGATTTGTATTGAGGATGTTGCGCTAGACTATAGTTTTGGAAAATGATTTTGTATAATCCTAAATGTTTTTTGTCATCTATTTTGATCGGATTACCATCTTCATCCAGTTTATAAGTACCATCCGCATTCGTTTGAAAAACTTCTAATTTGATCGGATCACCATCTTCATTCAATTTATAATTTCCTTTATCATCCATTTCGTAAGAAACTTCAAAATGCCTTTCAATTACGGCATTTTCCCAGACTCCTCTCGTTTTTTCTAATTGCAGATCAGTACCATTTTCGCCTTTATGTTCGATAACTTCTCGATGAACAATATTTAAGGTGGCTGGATATTCAATTTCAAAGTCAATTTCTGGTTGATGCCAGTTTTCAGCTGTCTGCATATTTTGCACCAGTGTACATAAACTGTTTTCAGGAATTTTAATAGGCTGAAGTTGTTCAGAATCAATTGTTGCATCTCCATCAGCATGAAGTTTATCTGTTACCTCTTTTTTCAATACTTCGACTAAAGCATAATCAAAAACGTCTTGATTTTTGTCGTCTTTTTTAAGTTGAACTTCAATGTTTTTAATCAGATAGTTTTCCTCCCCAATGGTTAATATACCTCCGTCAAATCTAGTTTTATTGGAATTGTCTAAGCCGATTTTTATTTCTTGACCACTGCTGATAATTTTGTATTCTCTTATCTTAACAATCGAAGTTAGGTTATCTGTTGTGTTGTTGTCAATTCTTTCAATTTTACCATATTCAACTTCTGGAAGTCCGTCTTTGTAATACAATTTAAAATGGTCGGCAAATATTTCTTTAACATCAGGAAAAATAGAGTCTTTATTTTCCTCAGCATCCTCGGCAGACATTTCTGTCGGAACAGGATAGCTTAAAAGCTCTTGCGATGAATAATAGTCAAACATGATTCTGACTAATGTTTTGTCACTGCCAGTAATCTTGCCCAATAGTTCTTGTTCAGATAGAGAAGTAAACATCAAAGGCCTTTCTTCTGTCACAAGAAGTGCATTAATGTTGCTTGGAGGCATTAAATTATTAGCTGGTTTAATGTCTGATTTAATGCTAATTTGACGCCCAGACGCTGCTCTTGAGAAAATATTAATTCCGTATCCTTGATAGATGTAAATGTTTTCTCCAGTTTCTTCCTGAATTGCATTTAAAATTGATTTTCCAGACTCAGGAATGATAATTGGAACAGTCTCGTAATTAGATTCTTTTAAATTTTGATTGACACTTTTGTATTCTACATCATGCGATAATTCTGGATTTTTCCATGTTGACTCTGTAGCAATTTTATGATCGATTCCTAAATAAATAGGAAAAGTAAAAGCGCTTCCATCATATTCTAAAGAGGACTTAAAGAAGTCTTTGTCTGCCTTAGGATCTACGATATCATATTCCATAACATCATCCATAAATAAGCTTACAAATCTTTTCTTCCCGTCAAAGCTATAGCCTTCAGGATCTGTAATTCTAGCATTTGGATTATCCTCAGCATCCACATTTAATCCAGGAACAATTTTACTTAACTGAATAGGAAGAGGCATACGCTCGGTATTTACAGAAGTTGGAATACTCATAGAAAGGTGCTGAACTTCAGTTCCCTCGATGCCTTCTTCTAAACTGCCAAAAGTGGTATATTCCGTTAAATAAATATATTCTCCAGAATAAACATCATCATCAAGATCTAAACAGCCTAAACCTAACATACGTGCAACGTGGTAATCGTTTGCCGCAATATTTAAAAGATCCAAATAAGATACTTTGGTTAAATTTTGAGCATATTGTTGTTCTTCTCCAAGTCCTGGCTCATTTACAGGAACTTTGTCTCCAAATGGAATATCTTCTTCTGCAGTTGGGTTACCTGATGCTTCACTTAAAGAAATATATTTAGTGACAATGCTTTTAATGCTTTCATCGGTAATATCTTTTTCATCCGTGATTCTATTCCATTTATCTCTATAATTTTTAATGTTTACATATTCACCATCGTTGAATTTTAGCCATTTACCATGAACTGAATTTAACTTTGGCTCAAGCTGCTCGAAAACCTTAAAATCATCGGTGTTTAATCCATATTTTCCTTTTAAGAACCAGTCTCCATTGGTATTAGCATTTGTAATAAAATCAGAATAAAATTCCAGTTGAACAGATTTTAGAAAACATTTGCTTGCTTTAAATCGAACACTTCTTATATTTTCTGCAACTAAACGAATAGGATTGTCCAATTGTGTTGAGTTGTACGTCTTACGATTGGTAACTCTTTTTGCAGCTGTGATCTTATTTTCGGCAACTGATAGTGTTTCTAATTTTACACTTCTAGAATTATTCGAAGAAGAAAAATCCAATTCGGCAGCAAAAAACAATTCTGATTTGGTTTCAATTTCGATCAAACTATTTCCGTAAGCCTGTATAAAAGCAGTTGGATTTGTTAGCGGATCGTAAATGATTTTAATGGCTTTATACTTTTTGATATCTAAAAAATTTACGTACACAGATCTCTGCGGATTTGATGTTTTGTAAATCCAAAGGGCTTTTTTATTATCTACAACATTAGGATTTTGCGTTAAATCCACAGTCTGGCTAATTTTTGTATATGGAGCCCTGTAAACTTTAACAAAATCATCTGGTTTATTGAAACTTAAATTAGAACTCGAATCGGTATATAAATTTCCTTTTGGAAGGTGATTTTCTCCTAATCTGCCAGTCAGCATCCAGCGAAGATGAATTCCTTTTGTACTGTCAATTCCTCTTGAGCCCGCCGCAGTAACTTGTAAATAAGTTGACTGCAAATTTGTTTTTTGTGAAGAAATATCAATAATGGATGATTCTCTTTTAACATTGAAATTAATACTGATTCTGGATGGATTTGCAACATTAGTTAGCGATACAAGTGCTGAAAAAGAGCCAAGTGCTAAAGGTTTCCCTTCAATTTGAACTGGAGCCAGGACTTCTGATTTTCCAGGGATTGTTACTGAGTTAGCAAGCTTAAAAGTTAATCCATTTAAAGTCTTTTCGCTATGAATTTTTGTTCCAGCACTTAAAGTTAAAGGTACACGATTTTTGTTTTTTAGAACTAACGTGCCACATGGTGAACTAACTCTTGTACTTTTCTTTAAATTAGGATAGACTAAATTGTTTGCAATAACGCTAACATTTGGAAAACATCCTATTTGCAGACGAGACAAATCAGAAGCAAGGTTGTCTAATTCAGCTCCTAAAGTGCTGAAATCAGTACGCCAAAGATAATCTGAATCTAGTGCAGAAACGGCATCACTTTTTAAAATGGGTATCCTTCCCAAAAAGTTGGTAAGAGGTGCTGTCATTTCTTCAATGTTCTCAGGAGAACTTGTAACGCCATACACAAAAACCTTTGAAGTTAGATTCAAATCAGTAAACAGATTTTTTAAGAAATCGGAGTTGTTAACCTGTAAACCGTCTGTAATTACAAAAACGATATCTGGAGTAATTGGCAGATTTTTAGCCACATTTAGACCAGATGCCCAATAATCTGATTGAATGCTTTCTGTACCATTTCCATAGATATTAATCCAATCTATAAAAGAATCTTTATTGCTTGAAATTCTTTTTTCGATTATGTTATCGGGTCTAACAGCAGTATCGCTGTTAGACATTCCGATTAACGAAAGTGTGATTTTACTTTGTGTTTGAGAATTGATAAATGAAGCTAGCCCTGAACGAATCTGCTGTGCTTCATCGCTATTGATAGAACCTGATTCGTCTACTACAATTGCAACATAAGTTTCACAGCCTGAAAGTTGGCTTTCTTGAAGATTTATAGAACTCATTTTTCTTGTTTTTTTAAAGATTTATATTGTTTAATGGTAGTATTTGTGTATCAAGAGTACTAGTTAGCGAAGTTTCGTTTCCTTCAGTATTCCACATTTTGTATTTAAACTTGATTTGCAGTTTTTCTACATCCAAAATTGTTTTGTCTCGATGCATGATTAATGCCTGCGAATAATCTTTTGAATGCAACACACTGTATTCGGATATTGTATTTCCTAATGCATCTAAAACCGAAATAGTGTCTAGAATTTCTCCTAAAGGTATTTTCGGAATATTAAATGGTTCAGGATTACGAACTAAAAGTGCAATCGTTAATCCCGTATTGGCATCAATAATTTTATTTACTTCAGTACTTTGAGCTGGATCAAGAGGAGACAATTTTAAGATTCCTTCAAAAGCACAATCAAATGAATGCTGATATTTTGATGCCATAGAATCGCTTAAAATATTTGTAGCATTTGCTGCCTTAGGAGCAATTAAATAATACAAAGCATCAATACGTTCTTGATTTAGGTTTACAGTGATATCAAATAAGGCTTTGCCTGTTTTTTCTTCTCCAATAAAATAACTTTGAACTTGCTCTTCAAAATCTTTATAACGAGAAGTCTGGAATCCAAATTGATGTACCAAGATGTTTGTGCTTTTACTTGAAACTCCTATTTGAGCACCTTCAAAATAATTATTAACTAAAACTGTATACAGTTTAGAAGGTTTTAAGTTGGTTAATGTTGTCTTGTACTTTAATGATTTTGGTTTTAAGGGATCTCCTAAAGTTAGACTGCATTTTAGAGAATTATCTTCAATGAAATTGTTTAAAATTCGAATTCCTAATGGAAGTCTCGGATCATTATCGCCAGTCCAGAATTTACTTTCGTCATCTGTCTCCTCTGTTTTAGGGTACATAATTTCTTCACCTTCTACTATGATTTTTTTCGGAGGATATTCTATGAGCAAATCAGTCTGCGGATCTTTGATATAAAGATTCAATGCACCATTAATTTCTGGTCTGCCAGTATTATAGTTTTCCCATTTCTTAAACATATGAGAAGTATATGTGTTAGTAAAGAATAAAGAGATTTGACACTGGTCAGAGCCATAAAATGAAGGTTTAGACTGTAGCAAACTTCCATCTGCGTTTGGATAAGAACGGTTATAATCTAGATAACTTCTCAATGAAGTCAATGACGATTTAGACAAATCTGTCAATTCATTCTTGACAGGAAGATCTTGATCTTTAGGATATGGAACAGGATAATGCCCTATAGGTCCCAGAGTCTTAAATCCATAATAATATTTAAATTCATTTGGCTTCTTTTTATTATCATCAACAGTATCTGTTAAAGTAAAATCTAAACAATATGTTGTATTTGGTCTCCAAATTGGCTGTACTGTTGTTTGTATAGCATCTTTCATGGCTTGAAATTGTTCAGATACGGCTGGAATGTCCAAAATAGTTTTATTGTGATAATAATCTTCTTTGCTTAGCCAGTCTACACTTTGAATGTAAGTTGTGTAATCAAGCTCTGGATCTTCAGCGCTTTCTAGACTTGAACAAATAATAGCATCAGTAACAATAATTTTCGAATTTCTAAGACTTTTTCTAAAGGCTAATCCGGTAATTGCGCTTAACGGAATTAAACTTATGCTTCCGTTTGTTAACTCTGTCGTAGACAATGTTACAGAAACATTCGAAGCAGGATGTAAAGAACAATTGTCAAACGCATCACTAAACAGTGAGAAGTAAACACCTTTTTCTTTTGGCTTGCCAGAAAGCATTACAATTTCATTTACTGATGGTTCGTTTTGAACCTTAATAATTGAAGCATCTTTAATCTCATTTTCTCGTTTAATTAACTTCGTAAGTTCTAATGTTTCGCTAAATACGAACAAATAATGTTCATTGTAAGCAACAACAGAATTGTCATTTAATGCATTATTTGACAAATAAACCTCCGAGTCAAAAATGTCATCATTCTTTAAGAGATTAATTGTGTTTCCATTAATTTGAATTAAACCAAAATTGTTATTTGAAAGCTTGGCTGAAACCCAAGTTTTATTGTTAATGCTAATGGCGTCTATGATTTCAATAATTGCAGTATCGGAAAGCACTTTTGTGTCGATTACAGAAAACACTTTTGTTGTGTTATTGATATTCAAACGAATGATTTTTTTATCCTTCGTAATCAAAGTGAATTCAGTATCATTTTGCTTCAGAACTTTAATTGCTTCTCCATTTATTTTAGAATGATAAACAACAGTTCGATCGTCTCCTTTAATCCAGCTAATTTGAGTTTCATTTGATAAAGTATTAACCCAAAGCAAATCATTGTTTGCTAACGGAAGCACTTTGATAAAGCCTAAAGAATATGTATTTTGATAGTATGTTCCAAAAATTGGATTTAACTCATTATCCATTTCGACAATTGCTGTTGCAGCAGTAGGAGAGGAGCATCCTACAATAAAATCAAGATCGATAATGGCCTCGCCAATTCCTTTGCATTGTTCTGCATTCAAAGCTTGAGTGACCAATAAATTGTCATTTACAACTTGTAATGAAGTTACAATTCCATTAATTAAACGCTCTCTAATGATGCTTCCATCAGAATCTATTTGTAATAGAATTGTAGTTTTTGCATCTTCTTTTGGATGGAATGTTATTATATACGAATCATTAAATTTAATTACTTGATCAAAATCGTACAGAATTCGTCCATTATAGCCATAATAGTGCGTAAAAGTCAATGCATTTGGATTGCCTCCAGAATTAACATTGTCGTTTCCTGCTTGCACTTTTAGATTATTCAATTCAGCCATAAGCGAATTGTATAGAGCAATCATTTCAGGATCTGTCAATGTAATTTCAGTTTCTCCAGTTAGATTGCCAAAAGTGTCATCAAATAATACAGCAATTTGATTTCTGATTTCTTTAATGCGTTTTGCCTTTGCTGAAACTGGACTAATTACAATTTTGTCAATCTTTATTTTCTGATCTTCAACTTCTTCGCTGAATAAAGTTATGGCAGTTGAAAATTCTGCTTTGGTATAGGTTTGTTCATTAGAAAATATACCAGAAGCGGTTTTGCTAAAGCGAGCAGGGGCATACGATACTAATTTATCACCATCTTCAAAAACAGCTGTGTAAGCCGAAATTTTTACGTCTTTTGCTTGTGTTGTAAGCTGTAAGACTGGATCAATTGCCGATTCAGGGAAAATAATTTCTAATTCATTTTCGTTTTTAAATGAAAGCGATTTCCTGTAACCATGAGGATTTCTGTCTGCAGTAATGCTCATAAAATCTCCCCCTTCAATCTTGTAATTATCAGTAATTTCAGGAAGTTCTCCATTTAATCTAAAAAACAATCCATTGATTTTGTCTGCTTCATACTGCATCGGCACATAATAACGCTGACCAATTTGCTTATTAAGAAAATCAGTATGCTGTTTTTCAATTTCGGTCGATGAACAGAATAGTCTAGAAGGCGTAATTCCTAATTGTTCAGGCATATGCCAACCTGGTTCTCCTGCACTTAAAAAAGAAAAAGGATCTGTTGCCAATACACGAATAGAATCATACTGGTCTATAGTTTTTTGCCATTGTGCCCAAGGTAATTTCTTTAATGCATCACTTCTTTCCCCATCTTTTACAACAGCTTCAAAAGGATGATAATCTACCCACGCAGATCCATTCCATGATTTTAAATTGATTGATTTGATTCCGTATTCATGTTTAACTTGACGTAATTTTCTTCCTGCTTGAGTGCTTACAGGAGGCATCATATCGGTATAGTTTCTAGCATCAGCAGTATAACCTCCAACTTTTTGAGATAATTCTGGATTAGGCAGTAAGCCTTTAGCCATCTTAATATCAATGTAAGTATCTAAAGGGATAATGTTGGTAATAAGTTCAGCTTTTGGCATTCCATCGCTGCCAAACTTATCTCGATCATAACCTCTTTCTTCTGAAGATTTGAAATAATCTAGAGCAAAAGCCTGATTGGTTAACATATGAACACCTTTGACATTTTCTAGAGTTCTATTATCTAAGCCATCGCCAACAGTTCCTTTTGGAAGTGGACTATACGGTGTACGGTCAACAATTCTATTGATATCCCATTGCAATTCAATCGTAAAACTTTTACTCACTTTTGCAAAACCAATTCTTACACGAACGCGCAATTCTAATTTGGCATAAATTAAAAATGGTTTAAATGATTCGACAGAGAATATAGTATCTAAAGCAATTTCAACGTTAATAATCCACAGTTTAATTTGGATTCCTCCACCAGCAGTAATGTAACCGCCCATTTGAGGACGTTTGAATGAAATTTTACCACCCAATTCTAAATAGGCCCAAAGTTTAACTTTCGCAGGACCAAAACTCTGTTGCAATTTGAAATCTAATCGCGCACCGGCTTCAATACCTTGGGCAGAAATCATAATAAATGATTTTGCGGTAAACAAGGTTAAAACTTCTGCCGTGATCGGATCTTTTTTAGAACCTAGATTTACATACCAAGGTTTCTGATTTTTGAAGAAAAATCCAGCTTCCAATAAAGCATGAAGTTTAAAAATTTGTCCATTATCTTTTGGAATGCTAAAATCGGCTCCAGCCGCTAATTCTAACGAATCGTCTCCAAAGGCAACCATTGCAAAGAAAGGCGGATTGCTAGGATCATCTTCAATCAATCCTAATCGTGAAGAAATAACATTTAATCCAGCTTCAATATAAAATAAGGTAGGTAGCGACAGTAAGAGCATGGCTCTTAGAGACAACACATGTCCGCCATCGGCAACGGTTCCAAAAGTGGCGCCCGCTCCAATAGAGAACGGCGCATCGTATTGCATCGAATCTGGCGGTCCGCTAAACTTTTTAATGTTGATACCTGGCTTTGGCTGTTTATAGAAATCATACCAAGAATTATCTTTGGTTAATCCCGCAGCTTGTTTGGTGGCAACATATCTAAAACCTAATAATCCTCTAAAAGCATTAATAGCAAGGAATCCAAGCGGAATAGGAACAGGCAGTTCAATACTTGCGTCGATTAAAAAGGCTGGATATTTTGGCATAAAACGCATTCCAACACTTCCAGAAATTTTCGCTTTAGGTAGTTTTAAACCAACTTCACCAACAAATTCTTTAGATTTTCCTGGTTCAGGAAGCGAAATCATACCATGGATGATAGCCATAGCCGATGCTTCGGTTGCAGTGCCCGGAATAATTAAATCGACCTCGATAGTCTGAATTCTAATGAAAGAATCTTTACCGCCATCTGTTGGATAATAGTATTTTACACCTTCTCCTCGGGCATCAACTCCAAGCGGATTAATACTGATGGCTCCATCAAATCCCCAGAAATTAAACTTGCGTCCGTTAATTTGAGTAGAACCAAAGTTGATATTGGTAACCGCCATTTGAACGGGACCTAAATTAACAGAAAGGCTGATAGGAATCGGAATAGACCCTCCTTCTACTTCAATGTTTCCATCACTATAAACACGCAGTTTTTCAACATCAAAACCTTTTCCTTTTAATAGATTTCCCATTAAAGTTTCTTCAGGAAAAGAAATGTGACAAGAAGTTCCTAAATAATACGCATCATCTTGTTTTCCAAGTTCAAAACTGTTGAAATCAAGATTTACCAGATCAAATAGATTGGCTTTAGGTTTATTGTCTTTGCTAAAAGAAGCAGTAAGGTTAAAATCGCCATCATCAGCTATATGGCCTTCAAGACCAACTTTTAAAGGACTGCCGTTTTTTTCTTTAAGTTTTGGAACCTCTAAAGCACCTTTGATATTGGAGTTTACAACCTTGTTTTGTTTGAAGGTAATATCAAATTTGTTAAAACCAACTTTGAATCCTTTTTTTGCAGAACCTATAGTTTTCCAAAGCATATTTTCTTCCAGTTCAGATAAAAATCTTTGATAATCCAGAGCATTATCAAAAGAGTAATCTGTAGAAGCGTTTACCGTAGAAGAATTTAATCCAGCTTTTGTTTTTAATACCAATGGAAATTTGAAAGTATAAGGCAACTTAGCGGTATACAACTTTTCTAAATAGACAAGTAGAGCAGCATAATCTGCAATTTCTTTCTCATTTACTACACCCTTTGCTTCGTCTTTTTCAAACATTGTAATAGGGTAATAGAAATCGAATTTGTCATTAAAATAACTCAATGAACCGTTTTTAGGAGCAGGGACACTTTCTAAATAAATGTTTCCAGAAAGACCGCCAGAGCCCACTAGCAAATCTGAAGCGCCAATTTTTAAGGTCTGAGGATTGCTTGGATCTTCTGCTTCATCATGGAACCATTTTGATGGTAATGTAACCGACGCTGCTCGAGCATAAACTCCAACAAAATCATTTGGACGTCCGTCTGCATCTGCCTCTGGAATATTAGTTTTTTTGCTTAAATCGACTTTTAAAGTATCTAATTCTAGCATTAAACCCGTATTTCCAATCATGGCATTTGGAGGATATAAAGAACCGCCTAATTCTGCCTGATAGCCAATTCCAGCTTCTGTGTCGGCATACAATTGTGCTTGAGCAAATTTAAAAGTAGACTTCGTTGCTGGATTATGATAAGCAGAACCATTTGGCTCTACAGGCTTTAGAATACTATGCGGAAATTCAATACCGGCACTTAATTCTAATGTAGCTTTGGCTTTTGGAGTAATGATTCTCTTAATGTGTGCTTCAATTCCGTCTGGGGCTACAATATTGTAGAAATCTTGCAGTTTTTGCTTGATTTCGTTTGCACTAAAACCATTTCGGGCAATATAAGTTCCGAATAGCAATAACGGAATAGATTTTGTAATAAGAGGATTAGCATTAATAACATCAATTACACTTTGAATAGATTGTTCTACATTTTCAGGAAATTGTAATTCCTGGTAAGTAGGATCGTTCGTAACTTCATCAAAAGTATTGATATCAGCTAAAAGCTGTTCGTATTTTGTTTTTCCTTCTTCGGCTTCAACAAACATATTCATCATGTGAGCAATTACTTGTTCCTCGCTGATGCGGAAAACTTGTAATCCTACAGAATAAAAATCTTTTATAGAAAAAGAAAAACTGCTGGAACTGAATGTTTTTAAGAAAGCTAAAATTTCCCATTGATACTCCAGAGTAATAGGAAATGATGAAATAGCTTGATCACCATCTTTTAAATCTGGATTAAGCACAAGCTTAAGATCAAATGGTAACGGAAGGGCAAGCGGACTGCTCGTAACAATATCAAGACTGTAAAAAGCAGAATCACCACGATATCCTTTTGAATATTGTAAGTTTTTGTAATGGATTTTATCAAAAATGGAATTCAAACCATCTTCGACAAACGATAAGAATTCTGGTAAATCGTCTACAGTAATTATCTCGGACAATCTCGGATAATATCTCGCTGTAGGAATTGGAACCGCAGGAATTGGATTAGTTGGCATATTCTTATTTTGTTTTTGACTTTAATTTTTGTTCGTATTCTGACTGATTAAATTGTAGTTAGATCGAACCAATCGTTGAGGTATAAATGCATAATTTTTTAGAGATTTTTCTAAGCAGTTTTAGTAATTAATCCGCTTAGTGATTTTTTAAAAAGGCCAAAGTTTTTAAGAGGTTTAAAAATCTCTTTTTTCTTTTGACAATGTAAAGATGAGCCTAAAAAAGGAGCTTGAAAAAGAGCTGCTTAGCGGTTTAACATGGATGTTCTAGGGCTGTACAGGGTTGTAAAGAGAGTGGAAGGGATTTAGGGAAAACAAGTAATAAATTTATAACTCTGCAGAAAGATGTTGGTGTCTCATTACTATTTTTGAATGAGACAGCCACATCATTTATAGTTAACTATTTAATTATATTTTTAAAAAAAGTGAAGAATAGTTTGTAAAACTTGGTCTTGCATAAACATTTTTAGAATTCTGATTTGTAGAGTCATCGAATAAAACACTTACTCTGTATTCTAATGAAATTGAGGCATCTGAAAATTTCAAATCTGTATAATTTCCAACATAATTAATTGTTTGTAAAAAATATTTCTTGTAATTCTCTAAGATTTTATTGCCAAAAGTATCGTAAGTTGTTTCTGAAAACATTAAGACAGAGCCAAGAAAATCACCGCTTTGGCTTAAATTTGTTTGCATTGGGATTTCATAATTTCTAATACTATTTTCTGTCGTTACGTCAGTTCTTTCAACAGAATATAATTTAATGTATTGATTTCCTGAAAACTTGCAATTATTACCTTTTAAATAAACTTCAAATAAAACAGATTTTGGAGCAATTAATGAAGAAGAGTAATTTCCATTTTTAATCAAATAGTTATCAAAGGTTTTAAATAGATAATTTCCTTGATTAGAAGATCCTAATGCTCCACTTGGAACAGGAGATATTGCTACCGCTGTAGAATTTGTGTATTCTCCAGAAATAAATGCTGTACTTGTATTTGTAGATTTCCAGGTTGCGGCTAAAGAAAGATTAGAATCTCGATTATCAGATATTTTATATCTAACACCATTTACAACATGATATAAATCTCCTTGTGCATCACGTTCAATTGCTCCATTCTGAGGTACAGTTGTTAATTTTCCATTTGGAATAATTAAACTTGGTGTTTCAGTTGTTCCTACGGCTGTTTTTACAAAATCATTTTTTAAAGCTAGAGTTCCCGATTGATTAGGTATGTTAACCAAATTATCTTGAGTAATTGTACCAAAACCAATAAAGGATTGCATGTTATCTTGCTTTTTCCTGATGCCATTTGCACTTATTTCTATTTCTGAATAATGATAAGGAGTATTTTCAGATACAAAAAAACTATAATTTGTCATTTGAGAGGTCCAAGTATAGCCATCTCTTGATGTTTCGGTCTTTAATCCTTTTGAAAAATTCCATACACCTGTAATTGTCAGTGTTTGAGACTTAACCCATTGCCACCAATTAAAAAGCTTAGAACGGCTAACGACTTTACTGTCTTCAGAAACAGCAATATTAATTTGGGTTTCTGCATCAGACGCAAGGTTTACGGTTTTATTATCAATCATATCTTTTAAGACTTTCCCTTGTCTGGCATCTAGTGTTTTACCTTCGACTATACAATCAAGAGCATTGTAACTTTCGACTTGAAGATTGTTTGCATCGCTAAACTCTAATTCACCATTCTGATTTGTTTTTAAAATTTTGTTTGGCTGATTTTTTTCTAAGTCTGCGACTCTGATTCTGTTGTGATTTGTACTCATTTTTAATTAATTTTTACGGATTTAAATAATTTATAGGCTTTTAATCGGGCTTATAGGGGATTACCGTAATTCATTCAGATATATAAGACACTTACAAACAGTTATTAGTTTTGGATGATTGCAAGTAATCTGAATGTTTAAAAATTGTGTTAGTGGCGTCACAATAGGGTTTTATTTTACAGAGCTGTAAAACAAAGAAATAAGGTTTGTATTGGCTTTAGGTATAGCCAATAGTAGAGTAGGGAAACTTATGGTTTTAAGTTTCCAGAGTTTTTAAAATGTAATTTTTGGAGTTAAAGAGATTTGGTTTTCTCCTTTGATTTTAAAACAACTCAAAGATTTTTTGTCTTTGAGTTGTTGTTATTTTTTGTAAATCTATTTTTAGGACAAGATAGAGATCAAGTCAATCTTTGCGGGCATGGATTGCAAATCCGCGCGATCGGGCTTAAAAAGGATTTTCTCCTCTTTTTATCCTTTCAATACCATTATCGACTAGATTCTTTATTGTCAAACTACTTAAGCGACTAATCCAGCTATCATTATTACTGTAAGGATGAGCTTCGTAAATTACTGGGTTATCACCTTCATCTAAATAAATAAATAAAAATTGGCTCCCTCCATATACATCAAAAGCATAAAACGGCCTTGAAATTGTTCTTTCATTCTCTAACATATCTTCTCTAACCCATTCTTGCAATTCTTGCTGAGTTTTATTTATTCCATAATCACAAACAAAACAATTAGTTCCAGCAAGAAATAACAATTCTTTTAAAACTATAGGAAATGGATTTCCATTATTGTAGAATTGTTCTAAAGATTTAATTTCTGCTTCTGTAATCCCTTTAATAGAACTAAAGTAACCAGAATTATTAATTTCCAATGAAGGATTGGTTTGTAATTTTTTTAAATATTCTATTTTCATTAAACTTTAGTTCCACTTAATGGTGGAGTTAATAAGAAGTCTCTCCAGCCTATTACAATTTCTTTAAAATCTTTTGTAGAAATCTGATAAGCAAATCCATCATCATCATAAAAATCTACCTTATCCTGATAGATTAGAATACTAATTGTTTCGCTTCCATTTTCTATTTCGCTATTAATATTTGATAATGCCTTATCAATATCAGGCAATAAAATTTCATTAATTTCATCAGAGTTCCAATTAAACAAAAATACACTTAAAGTATCATTTATTGAGTTTGGTATTTTAGTGATTGTTTTATCTTTTTTTGATACCTTATTTATAAAAGTAATTTTGTACTGATTAACAATGTTTTGAGTCATATGATTTTTCTTTAATATTAAAATATTGGAAACGCAGTTTTTATTATTCCATTATCAATGTGAAATTGAAGTTTTACTCCATCTGACATTGTTCCTTGCCAAATATTTGAAAATTTGTATTCTTTATTTTTAAAGGCAAAAGCAAACTCTTCCTGTAACTTTTGTTTTGACCAACTATCAGGAAAGAAAGTACTCATTCCTTTTTTGCTATTTTTTACTTTCCATCCGCCATTATTTGGAAATTCAGGATTATATATTTCAACTTTAGCTTTGTAATAGCCTAATCCTGTTGGGCCAATATCAACTTTTGTATTAGGTGTTACACGCCCTTTTCCACCAGTGCCAAAAGCCTCTAATGCTTCTTTGTGATGAACTCCCTTAGCTTCCCAAATATAATGGTTGTCAGGATGTGGTCCAGGGATATTTTCAAAATCAGGGTGTAATTTTTTTCCGGATCTACCTTTAAAAATTTCAACGTTTAATTCATCAAAATTTTTAATCTTTCTAACATCATTTAAAAAATCTATTTCTTTTCTCTTTCCAATAAAATGTTCTATATCATTCCAATAATCTATTAATTCACCATTGTTAATACTGAGATTGTTTAGGATGTCATTTGTGGCTCTTTCAAAATCTAAAATAAACATTTCTTGTTTATTAACAGGAGAAGTTGGTAAGTTATTTAATTTTTGCCAAATTGTAGAATTATTATTTCCATATATTTCAAAAAGTCGAGATCTAAAAATTTCTTTAATCTCGTCGATATCTCCAGCAAATTTACGTAAGATAATCAAAGCATCAGGATCGAAGCCATCAGGAATAGGTCCATCTAATATTTTTCTTGAAGCATTTTTCAATTGTCTAGATGTAGCATAGTCTAATGCTCCAGAGAATATTTGCATTATATTTACTATAACATCAAGTCTTGTATAAAAGGTACATTTTTCAGGATCATAACTCTGACTTTCTGGATTACAGTATGTATCACGATAGGTATTTCCGTATGATAATAAAATAGAAGCAATAGAGCTTGAGACTTCAATAAGTCCAGCGACGCCTTGCGCAAGTTCATAGGTAATTAGTGTTTGTCCAGGAATTGCAGCTTCAAGTCCCAATGCAACTCTTCCTAATGAAGTAAGATGCTTTAAATGTCTTAATTTGGCTAAATTCCCTATACCTGTTGCAGTAAGAGCTAAATCAAAAGTCAATTCAATTGCTGTAACTAAGTTTTCAGTAGATTTTTTATCATCAATATATTTCAAATAAAATATCGGTAAAATAGCTTTTTGCTCTCCACCAATGTTAGTAGTTATAAATTTTATGTTTTCAGTATTGTCATCTGTGTTTTTAATTGTAACAGCTTGAAATATATCATATGAGCCAACTTTGTATTCCTTGGGAATTGGATCTCCTTTTGAATTAATTTCGTATCCATCTTCTGTAATGTCAATATTTTTCCCGTTAAAAAGAAAATCGTAATTAGTGTTGTTGAACATCCAAAGGATCTCACTTGCTTTATAATCAATATTTATAGGCTTATTGCTGTATATTGTTTTATTAATCAAATTATCTTTAACACTTCCATCTAGATTATATGGATATAAAGAACTCATTAACCATTTTTGGTATAATAAATTCATCATTTTTTTTAAATTCTCTTCCCCTAAGCCTCTATCATTCATTTTTGAATAGATGATTTCAAATAAAGTTTGATCTTGAGAATTACCATTATAATTTAAACTTTTTAAGTTTGAAAAGAAGTAATCTATTTGATTATTAACATTTGTAATTGAACTTATAATATCTAATACAAACCGCTCTTCATTTACCTCGCCAAATATATTTGAGGTTTCACCTTTAATCGTGCCTTTTGCTATAAATTGTAAAAGTTTAATTTTATCTTTAACAGGAATTGCGATAAGGCCTTGTGGAGAGAGAATATGTGCTAACCAATATAATTTATTTTCGTCAGAGGTATTTTGTATAAATAATTGATTTGAATAAGTGCTTTTATAAAAGTTAACTACACTTTTATAATACTCTTGAAAATCCTCAATAGTAGGATTGTTAAATATTGGTAATGAAGACCATTCTGTATTTTGACTTTCTATATAATCAAGTAGAATAGAATTATTTTGAAAGATTGAAAAGATGTCCTTATTTATCCAATGAATACATAATGCAATTTTAATTAATTGATATGTTTTTTCCCGCTTTTCAGTCTCATCAACAATATCATTTATAAATATCCCTACCTTATGTAAAAAGAAACTTTTAGCAACGGGATTTACTTCCATAATCTTTTCCTTTTTAGCAAAATTTTCGAAAGAAGAAGGAGGAATAATGATGTTGGAATTTGCATCTAATAGCTTGTATTCAATTTCGTATTTCCATTCATATGAAACAACTTTACAGAAATCATTATATGGATTTTCAGTATTAAGTTTTGTTGTTTTAAAAATATCTCCGTTAATTGCTTTTTTCAATGTTTTGAAATTCAGTTGAGATTTTTGTATTTCAAAACGATCAATTTTTTTTGCCAAATATTCTAAAAACTTTTCCTTTTTAAAGAACCCAGCAATTGCATAAATGGTTCCAACTTCCTCAGATCTATAATCTTGAGATCTTACATAAATATATGTTTCTAATAATTTAAATTCCACTATATGACCTCTGTCATCATATCTAATATCTGACATCAAATCAGTATTGTATACACTTTGTCCTTTAAAGTAACCTACATATGCCATCTTAAAAAATATTTAAATTTGATCCAATAAAAAGATCTTGTGTCAATCTTTCCTTCATATACTCACTATACCCATTACTAAAATGATATCTCCTATCAAGCGAGTAAACAAAAACAGCATTGGTAGGTTCTTCTAGTTTATTATTGCCTTCAGCATTTTCAGCCACAACCCCAACTCTATATTTTTGATATTTAATATCTTCAGGAGAAATCAATTCGCTTTCATCTTCAAAAAGATCAATCAAAAACAGTCGAGGATTTTTCATATCACTAGAAATCAAACCTTGTATAGTTTCATTTTCCTCTTTAGTTAATCCTAAAATAATTTTGTTGGGTGTAGAGCCGTCAAGCGTTTTTAGTTCTAGTCCTGTAACGGTTTGTGTGCTGTCTGTAAACAGTTTTAAATTATAGTAATAAGGATCAGGGAGTTCGTATGTTTTGCTTTTGGTTACTGCACCGCTGGCAGAAGCCGTAGTTTTTGTATCAGGGGTAGTGCTTCCAGTTGCAGAAACAGCATTGTTCATGACATCTATAGCTTCTGTGATATAAGTTACTCGAGCAACAGTAGGTGTTTCTTCAATTCCAGTTTCAATAATATCGTTAACTGTTATTGTTTGTGCAATAGAAATTCCCTGCTGTTTTTTATCATAAAACTCATTAATTAGATTCAGTTTTTCGGAAGTCATTCTAGAATAACTTTGATCAGTGCCTAATTTTAATAATGGTTGGGCTTTAATTAAATTAAAGACATCATCGAAAAAGTTGGCTTTTCGGTATAAAATCACCAAATCTCCGTTTTCATCTTGTGTTGTTCCTGCTGTATACATATTCACTTTCCCCTGATAAATTAAAAGACTTAATGCAGCAATGTTTTTACCTTCAACAGCAGGAGTTGTCAATTGTACTGTAGAGGTTAACTCACTATAATTGCCTTCTTCATCAGGTGGTAATCGAAGTCCGTCAGCATTAATGAAATTATCTTTTTGTGCATTGGCAACTTTACCAATTTGTCCATAAAAAGCGGTGTTGTTATTGTTGTCGGTTGGAAATTGCAGGTAAAGGTTATTTGTCGTAACCGTATTGGCCTGTTCTTGATTGTTAATTAAAACTGGCCATCCAGAAGTGCCATAAGTTACAGCAGTCATAAGTACTTCATTGGTTTCTGTATCTTTCAACAATCCTGTTTGTAGGTTTTCAGAGCCTTCACCAATTTTATAGTTTTTGTAAAAATCATAACTGCGTGTACGATCGCTTTGAATATAGACGTACCAATTGTTTTTGGTTGAAAAATTAGTTAGCAAATCATTAAAAATAACAGCTCCTTTTTTCTCTGTTTTTTCTCCAAAGGCGGTTGCTGTAACAATTCCATTTTCAGCATGAGATCCATAAAAAGCTGCAATATCGATAAACTGAGTGCTTTGCTCGCGCTGTAATTTTTTAATAAAATCTGTTGAGCCATTTACTGTAATTTCTGCAAAAGGCTTGCGTGCATATGCTAAATCGAAAACAAATTCAGTATTTTCAAAATCATGTTTGTAATCGCCGTAATTTAGAACAACATCAATTCCGCATAAACCTTCAGCGAAATTTCCTAATGATTTTCCAATATCGATTAACGGTAATTCGAAATCGTCTTTTTCATCAAAAGTATCGCCAGCTGCAACAAATTTTGATTCTTTGAAAAAGAAGTCAGAAAGTTGAATTGTAGTGTCAGTTAGAGTGGCATCGTAGCCAATAAATTTAGCGGTGAAAGGAGGAATAGGAATAGGTGTTGTTGTTTCGCCTTCTTTTTTTACACGGCCTTCATGAAACGCGTTGAAATCGATGTTTATTTTGTCAATAAAATCAGAATATGATCCTTCATTCTTAACAACTAAAGGTTCTGCATCATTAGTAAAAAAATCACTTTTCTGTAAACCTCTGTAAACAAAATATTTGATGTTTAGTCCAGGAAAAGGCTGGTTGTAAGGACGAAGAATTAGATTCACTTTATCGGGATTGCCAGTTTGAGGCTGAATCAAAACAACTCCTTTGCAGATCGAAAAGGCTTTTTTGGGCTCGTCTAAAGAAAATCTAGAAGTGAGATTGAAAACAGTTTCAGATTGAGGTCCAAAGCCCTGATCTGACAACTGCGCGGGAAGACCTCCCGACTCTATAAAAAAATGGGATTTTGCGGACATATTTTAAGTATTAGTAATAAAAGTTTTTATTTAAACCATTCAGGTTTATAGGTTTTGTACAAGAATCTTCCAATCAGGAAAAGCAGGATAAGAAGGAGCAATCTTCCTAACCAGATTTGGACTTTCTGCCAAAAAGTGAGATAGTTGGTAAATTGGGTAATTGTTATCGTTTTCTCTTGAACATCTTTAACCTGTTTCGATTTGCAATGCGCATAGAGTTCTTGCTCTTTGAGGTTGCAGTCTACTTGGAGTTTATTGTTATCAAGTCGAACCCTTGGGCTTTTTAATGTGCGCCCTGGTTCGGCCTGAATAACATTTTTAAGAATTACTTTTCCATTAAGGCATTCTAATAATGCATTGTACGAACTGCTGTCTTTTGCAATTTTAAAGATGGTATCATGTAACGTTTCGGTAATAGTAATAGTCTGAGTTTTGTTTTCATTTCGCACTGGTTTGTGACTTCGGCATGAAATCATAATCAGGATAATGAAAAGAGACAATACAAAACATTTTAGTGTTTTAGTCATAAGTAAATTGGTTTTATAAGTTTTGACTTTAAAGACGTAAAAAGCCTTTAACGCTTTTGATATCATGCTTTCTTCGGACTACTTTATAGCCTTCGAGTCTGACAGAAATCAGGATATAAATTTGATTGAAGGAAAAAATCGAAAATCTGGGAAACTAAAAGTTTAAGTTTCTGACGTGTTATAAAATTGATTTTGCGATATTTTCAGATTATTATTTGTTATTGCATTTTGATAATTTGCATATCAAAATTTTTACAGTTCGTCAATTTGTTAGGTGAGGGATATCGAAAAATAATATTCCGCAACTATTTTTCTAGAATAATGCTTAAGGTTTAATGTCAAAAATTAGTACTCGATATATCTTATATTTTTAAAATTACATCTTTTAGCATAAAAGATTATTTTGTAATTACTTGTAAATGATATTGTTGTATTGAATTGTAATACTCCATTTATATACACCGAGAGAACTCCGTCGAACCATCTAAATTGTACTATTTTATTAGGCCAATCACTAATGGTTGGAGTAACATTTAATTGTTGACCTGTTTGATTAATTTTATAGTAAGAAGCTCCTGATGAATTAGTTCCGTTAAGAATAACTGCTGAGGTAACTGCATTTATTAAACTAAATGATACTGAAACGTCTCCAGGTCCAAGTGGCGACTGAATAAAAGAAAACTGAAGTTCATGGTTTTTAGTGTAATCAAATTCTTTGTTCCAAGTGGCATGGTTATTAGAATCCCATATTGAACTTCTATAAGTATTTAATTTTATAAAATCCCCTTCAGAAACATCTATAGAAGCTACATCAGTATAATCTGACGCTGTAGGTTTAAAAACTGTTCCTGAATTTACATGTAAAAAAGCAGTATATGTAGCTGAAGTACCATTGTTGAGTGTTAGGCTATAAAAAGCAGTCGTTGTACCAGTTGTAATATCTAATATTATTTGATTGCTTGACACGAAAGTCCAGCCATTTAAAGTTCCAGCTGACATGGTTACGGTCATTAATGGAGTAAAAAAACTTCCATTTATAACAATATTGGCTCTTTGAGTAACAGGTAGGAAATTTGGAGAAACATTTTGCAAGTATGGTGCTGGCATGGATCCAGCTATGTCGGAAATCATTGCAACTGTACCATCTTTATCAGGCCATAAATATGTTCTCGATGCGGTATTGGTATTCTTAAAATACGATGTAATCGAATTAGAAACATTTCTAAAGCCTAATTTGCCATTTAGAAATGTTTTTACCCCCGATACTGTCTGATCGCTTGTTGTATCCATATCGGGTATTACAACATTTCCGCTTCCTAGCAAAGACTTCCCATCAACTGTTTTTATATTAGTTCCAGAAATCAATTTTGGTTGATAAATAGTGTCTAACAAATTTTTAAAACTTAGCCAAGAAATCATTCGTCGAAGAGATCCAACGAGCAAAGGCACTTTATCAGCGTCAGTGATTGTGGTTACAGTTGAAATTGTATTTTCGAAGGCTCCAACATTTGCCTCTGTCAAATTGTTTTGTTTTGTACTATTCAAATTATCAATTGAATCTTTTAAAACTTTTCCTTGCCTGGCGTCTAATGCCTTACCTTCTAAAGTATAATCAAGGTCATTATAGTTGTCTGTTTTGATATTGTTGATATTGCTAAATTCTAATTCACCATTTTGATTAGTTGTTAAAATTTTATCAGGCTGATTTTTTTCTAAATCAGAGACTTTGATTCTGTTGTGATTTGTACTCATTTTTGTGTGGATTTTATGTTAATGACTTTTGCTTTTTTTTCTTGCCGTAATTGTTCTTTTCTATCAATTGCACACCATTAGTGAAAGAAATAAGCAAAACATTTTAGTTTTTTAGTCATCATTAAATTGGGTTATAAGTTTTAATTTTAGAGGCGTAAAAAGCCTTTAACGGTTTTTATGTCACGTTTTCTTCTGGCTACTTTATAACCTTCGCGTCCGCCAGAATCATTGGTATTTCCTTCGATGGTATAAATGGTATTTCCGGCAATCTTCTCAACAAATCCAGCGTGACCAGTACCGTTTTTAAAGTCCATGATGAAAACATCTCCAGGTTGAGGTGTCTTTTTTACCAAAAGCGGTCTTGAGTTGTATTGATCCAAAACACCTCCCGTTTTCTTTAAAGGATTTTTAGCGTTCATTTGGGCGGCGGCGTTCTGTGTGCACCAATAAATAAAAGCCATGCACCAGGCGTATCCTTTACCAAGTCCGACGCTTCGTAGATAAATTTCGACTTCAGGGCCTGAATTGCTGTTTCTTGGTATTTCTTCGACACCAATCTGTGCCGTTGCGATTTCGATCGTTTTTTGAGCTAGTGTCATGAGCTTTTTCCGTTTAATTGTTTAAATTTTTGTAATTCGTCAACCAATTGCTGGTTGATTAGCATGAGTTCTTTATGCTGTATTTCCATTTTTTTTATGGTTTCTGTCGCGGCTGTGAGTCGTGCGGTAATGTCGTCTAGAAGATCACGGTAATATTTTACGGCGCTTACGGCATTGTCAAGTTCGGCTGCGCGGTCTTCTGCCAATGATTTTCGCATAGAGAAAAACCAGGTAATAAAAGCGGCAAAGAATGCGGTTAGAGTGGGGTATAAAAACTGCTCCATTGAATGTGTTTAAAGTTGAATGTTGGGTTAAAAAATGTTTTTGAAAGACAACTTGAGAGTTGTTTTTTTAGAGGAAGCATAACTGATTTTTTTCCAGTTTAAAGGCTCATTGGTTTCCTTTTGAGATTGCAAAGATTGGGTGAAAAAAGCCCTAAAAAAAATGAATGCAAGGTCTGCGAACATTTGTATTCTAGGGCTTTACAGGGTTGTAAGGAAAGCGAACAGAAGTCGTTTTAGATGAAGTAAAAGGCTCATCTTTGCATCACAATTAGGACACTTTAGAAGATTAAAAAATAATGATTTTTTCTTTATATGTATTAAGAAGATCTTTCCTGATTGCTCATAAGTTCTTCTATTTTTTTTAGTTCAGAAGTGATAGGTGTACAGAGAATTTCGTATAAAGTAGTTCTAGAAATCGGATAAACCGGATAGACGTATTTACGCCACACAACAGTGGTCGGAATATCTTCCGTTTTGTGTTTTTGATACAGTTCTTTAATGAGTTTGTAACGCATTAATTTATTTTTTTGAATTCCGAGACTTCTGTTTGATGATATAGGCATGAGAGATAATATTTTGAATGATAGAAAAAAGAAAAGTTTTAAGAAGAACGAAGTTTGAAAAAGAGTTAATAGTTTGAATTATCAACAACATCATATTTAAGACAGCCAAGCCATTTGATCATATTCAATAAATGGTTTTTACTTCCCGATGCCATTTTTATATTGAACCTCGTTCTGAGGTTGTATTTGTTAAAGATTTAATTTAACAATTTAGGTCAGCAAACTCCGCATGATAATCCTGTTTCCAAAACCTTCAAGGTTTGGATTCCAATAGAAAGAATGAGTTTTGGCTGTTTATTATAAGGGCAGAAATCGCCCGTTTGTCGGTTCCTGATTCTCTTCATAAAGAAGAAGAAACAGGAACCATTTTATTTACCTGCTTTTTTCGGCTGCAGGTTGGGAGGTCGTTTTTAGCCTTTGTAAGTGGCTGTTGTGTGTTTTTTGAATCTCGGATTTTTGATCACAATACTTTCGTACTGATTAAAAGCCAGTCGTTCTTTTTGGGATAAGTCATGAGTGCAATTCCAGTTTCCGAGCCTATCTTTAAAGATAGTGTGTTCGTTTACTTGGTAGCTTTCATGATCTGTAATTGGCTTTATTTTTACGCTCATTCAGGTATTGTTTAAAAGTTGTTTTTAATTTGAAATAAAACCATTCTCTAAATAAAAGGATAGGCTTTAAATTGGTCAGAATTAACAAAATAGTTAATAATAGCGAAAGATAAACGTCGAGATTAAGCTGCATGGTTTTGGTCGTTTTGCTGGTTAAAAAAATCAAAAGCATATCCCTGTAAAAAATCAACAGAAGACATCGATAACGGAATATTGGTTCTTACACTATTTTCATCAATGCGGCACGCCTCAATAAACCAGCTTGAGCGAACAGGTTTAAAAGCAGAAGCGATAATTTCTACACCGTCGGTAAATTCTTCATTGTTAAACTCCTTTGTCAGTTTTTGAAGCTCTAAAACTCTAGAACCTTTCAAATTTCCTTTAGCATCTTTTTTTAGAAGATTGAAAACAATTTTAACCAACGCTGCAGTTTCTTTAGTGGTAGAAAGCGAAGAAATGTAATTCTGAACTTTCTCAATACCAATAGTTACCGTATCGTCCCAACCTTCGTTAATTCGATAGCCAATTGTAATTTCTTCTTTATCATTAGAAAAGGTATGTGACATTTGTTTTTCTTTAAAACCATAAACCTGATTTTTTAAATCCAGAATAGTTTCAAATAGCCTGAATGTTTCTGTTTTGGCATTTCGCATCATTTCAGATGTTTCATGTAATCTAGAAAGCGCTTTCGGAATCGTTTCAGCAACTAGTTTTTTGTAGGCATCTCTTTCTTCATTCTTCTTGTTTTCAACTCTCTGAAGCGCTTCTTTTAATTGTTGAGCAGAAAATTGAGTTAAGTCCATCACAGGTTTAAAATGGTTTGAAGTTGTAGTGTTCATAATAATTGGCTTTTAGTAAATTAATATTTCTTCTTTAAATGGATCGGCGTAATAAGGTTTGAAATTGTGGTATAAAGCAAGTTTCGAAACCTCTTTAATTTTGCTTTCAATATTTGGCGAAACAGGGCGGGGAGAAGCAGTTTCGTCTTCCAAAATATGCATCAGTTGAAAGCGTTCCTGATTGATGCAGATTCTTTCGCCAGCTGTAAAAGTTTTGGTTCTTTCTGAGCAATATTGAAGTGCCAGGTACAATAATGCGATGCGCTCTTCGATTTGAGTTTTATTCATGATTTTTCTTTAATTGATTTTTTAATTTATTAATGTCAGATTCGATTAAACTCCTCTCGGGGCTATTTGGATTTTCAATCAGCCAATTTTCCAGCTCCCTAATTTTTTCTTTGATTTGATTTGTTTCCATATTTTATAATTTTTGAGTGAGGATTAATATTTTTTGTTTTAATGATTAATATTACATTTTAATCGTAGTTTTATTCCTATTAGTCGTAGTGGCTAGTTTTTTGCTTTTTTTACTACTTAAAAAGGTTGTAACTTTTTGTTAATCAATATTTTGTTTTTGTATTGTAATTTGTTGTTCAAAAACTTGATTCATTAAATTGTTAAAATTTGTATTGTTTTTAAAATTTATTTTTCTTTACTTTGCAAATATAATGTAAAATAATACATTAAAACAAATTTTTAACGTAAAAAAATACGTCTTTTTATGGGGTCAACTGAAAGAATGCGCGAATACCTTGATTATAAAGGGATAAGTAAATATAAATTCTGTAATGATTTAGGCTTTTCTAATAAATTTTTAGATAATAGCAGTAATATGGGAACAGATAAAGCGTGTAAAATTTTACACTACTATCCAGAAATAAATCCCGAATGGCTTTTAACTGGGAACGGGCCTATGATTAAAGAGGATAACACGAGTGTAATGATTATGAAAAACGACAGAAAAACTTCAGATGCCATTCATGTAAATCAAGAGATTCCATTATATGATTTAGAAGCTGTTGCTGGATTAAGAGAGCTATTTAATAGTGGTGAACCTCAAAGAGTTTTGGACACTATAAAAATTCCGAATTTGCCAAAATGTGACGGTGCTATTTCGGTGACAGGAGATAGTATGTATCCTCTTTTAAAATCTGGTGATATTGTTTTGTATAAAGAAACTGAATTCGAGAATATCTTTTTCGGAGAAATGTATCTTTTAAGTGTGAAACTAAATGATTGGGAAGAATACATTACAGTAAAATACGTCCAAAAATCTGATCAAGGTTCTGAATATGTGAAATTGGTAAGTCAGAATTCGCATCATCAGCCAAAAGATATTCATATTTCTAAAATATCTGCTTTAGCGTTAATAAAAGCAAGCATTAGAATCAATACGATGATGTAGTATTCATTTCGTTCTAAATAAAAAGCCTTTAAGCACTAAAGTTTAAAGGCTTTTTTTGTCTTAGTTTTCGAACTTCATTCGAAAAACAAAAGAACATCAAAATTTAGATGCTATTAGAAAAAGCTTATTTTCTGTAAAACCCCAAAAAAAAACATTTTTTGAATTTTTCTCAAAAAATAAATCCAAAAAATCATTAAAAATTCCCTCAAAATCCACTTAAATCGACATCAAAACCATAAAATACATATTAAAAGTCAAACTGACAATAACTAACCAAAAACCAGTATTTGCTGAATTTTTCGCTTTATTTTCGCTTTAAAAAAACGATTTATTGAAAAAAAATTTTACTAAAACGTTTTTGTAAGTTTCACTTGCATATATTTGCGATGTACTAAAATATTCAACAATACATTTTTTGTCCGATGAAAAAGATTACAATTAGAGATATTGCGAAACAGGCAGAAGTTTCTATTTCTACTGTCTCTTTTGTGATTAACGGAAAGGGCGAAAAAATGGCTATTAGCCCAACGGTAATTAAAAAAGTTCAGGATGTAGCGCAAAAATTGCAATATAAGCCAAGTATGATTGCTAGTAGTTTGAGAACTGGAAAAACAAGATCAATCGGACTTATTGTAGAGGACATATCCAATCAGTTTTTTGCAGATTTGGCCAGAGTTATTGAAGATGAAGCAAAAAATATAGATTACAGAGTTTTTTATTGCAGTACTGGTGATGATAATAACCGTTCTGAAGAATTAGTGCAGAGTCTTTTGCAAGCCAATGTGGAGGGTTTTATTATTACGCCGACTCGTAATTTAGAGAAAACAATCGGACAGCTTTTAAAATTGCAAAAACCTGTTGTTTTGATTGACCGATATTTTGCCAACCAAAAAGTAAGTCACGTTCTAATGGACAATTACGAAGCATCTTATTCGGCAACTAAATTTTTAATCGGTAAAGGAAAAAAGAATATCGCCGTTGTGAATAATGAGTCTGGAATGATTCAGATGAAGCTAAGAGAAAAAGGATATGTAGAAGCCTTAAAAGAAGAAGGAATTTATAACGAAAAGTATACACTTCATTTGGATTATCATTCAAGTGAGCAAAGCAGAATTGAAGCCATTGTAAATTTCTTCAAGAAAAATAAAGAAATAGATGCAGTTCTTTTTTCAGCCAACTATCTCGGACTTGCAGGACTTCAGGCTTTTAGGATTTTGAAATGTAAAATTCCCGAAGATGTTTCCGTCATAAGCTTTGATGATCATGACAGCTTCAAGTTGCACACGCCCACAATCTCAGTTATTGCACAGCCCATTGAAGAAATTGCCGTCAAATCGATACAGTTGCTAATGAGCCAGATGACAAATTTGGAAGATTTCAAAATAGAAAAGGTTCTCAAGAAAGGGACTTTGATAATAAGAGAATCTGTTTAACCAATCGAAAATTAAAAACGAAAATTAGAAATTAAAAAGTGTGACTTTTTTTTTAATCATTTCACTAAAACGATTTAGTAAGATTTTTTCTGGATTTTCTTAGACTTTAAAAAACTAAAACAGCTATTGAGATTACTTGTTATTCGAGCTGTAATATTGAAATAGAGTACAATTTTTTATTAATTATTTAAAAACAAACAACTTAACAACAAAACACAAAACAAATCAAAACCAATAACCAAAAAAACGCTTATGAGACGAATATTAGCAGTGTTAGGAGTGATATTGCTTAGCAGTTTGAGTGCTGCCGCGCAAAATCGATTAATAACCGGTATAGTTACAGATGCAGAGAACAAGGGAATTGTCGGTGCATCAATCGAAGTTCAGGGAAAACCATTTAGTGCTATTTCAGACGCCGAAGGCCGATTTAGAATGAATGTTCCCGAAGGTAAAGTTACCCTTAATGTATCTTCTATAGGGTTTCAGTCACAATCAGTGGCAGTTCAAGAAAAAGATACAAGAGTTGCCGTTACGTTAGTTGAAACAACGCAAGAATTGAAAGATGTTGTTGTAACTTCATTTGGAGTTAAAAAACAAAAGAAAAGTTTAGGTTACGCAGTTGGAGAACTAAAAGGAGAGGACCTGACAAAAAATAAAGAAATTAACCTAGGAAACGCCCTTCAAGGTAAAATTGCCGGAGTAAACGTTTCGGCACCAGTTACTGGACCGTCAGGTTCTAGTCGTGTGGTAATTCGTGGAGCAACTTCTGCATCAGGGCTTAATCAGCCGTTGTATGTTGTTGATGGAATTCCGATCGATAATACACAACAAGGAAATGCTGGAATGTGGGGAGGCGCGGATAAAGGAGACGGTATGTCATCTTTTAACCCAGATGATATCGCTTCGATGTCGGTTCTTAAAGGTAGTGCCGCTTCTGCTCTTTATGGGTACAGAGGATCAAACGGTGTTATCTTAATTACAACTAAAAAAGGTAAAAACGGCACAGGAATAGGAGTAGATTTCAGCACAAATTCTTCTTTTAATACGCCTGCAAGCCTTTTGAAATGGCAAGATCAATATGGTGCTGGAGCTCCAAATGCGAGTGGTGTGCCAACTAGATTTAACAATTTGCAAGAACTTAGAGACTCATACTATTTTGCATGGGGGGATAAATATGACGGAACGCCATCTTTATCACTTGACGGTAAAACAAGACCTTATCAAGCTTATGGAAAAGATAATGTGGAGAATTTCTACAGAACTGGATATTCTTTCAGTAATACTTTAGCAATTTCTGGCGGAAATGAATCAACAAATTTCAGATTGTCTTTCGGAAATACTAAAGACGAATCAATCATGCCAGAAACTACTTTTGGAAGAAACAACGTAGCTTTGAGCTTAAATTCGGCTCCAAATAAAAGAATTAGCATTGAAAGTAATGCTCAATATATTTCAGAGAAAAGCCATAACCGTCCATATTTAAATGATTCGCCAAGAAACCCTTCTTTTCCAACTACTTTCATGACTCCAGGTTCAGATATTAGATGGTTAAGCAATCCTTATGATGCTAATGGAGGCGAAGAAGACTTTTTAGGAGCAAACGTATATCATACAAATCCATATTTTGCTACTAAATCTCCATTAAATGATGATCTTAGAAAGCGTTTTATTGGTTCTGCAAAAGTAAATTACAACATTACAGATAAAATTTATGCTAAGGCTGTTATTGGTATTGATGATATTAATTATGAATACACTGAAATTGAACCTACTGGAATAAACTATAATCCAGGAGGATCTATCGAAAACAGAATCGAAACTCGTTCTGAGGTAAATGCTTCTGGCTTCTTGGGATACAAGGGAGATATTGTTAAAGATATTTCATTGGATGCTTTTATTGGTGCAAACCGTCAGCATAACAGATACAGCGGAATCAAAATGAAAGGAAACAACTTTATTGTTCCGTTCAAATATTTCTACGGAAATACACAACCAGATAAAACAGAAAAATTATTCTCAGAAAGCGAAGTAAACTCTCTTTTCTATTCTGCAGATATCGGGTATAAAGATTTCTTATTCTTAAGTTTAACGGGTCGTGAAGATTGGTTTTCAACATTAGATCCTACAAACAACAGTACTTTCTATCCTTCTGTAAGTTCAAGTTTTATTTACTCTGAAGTTATCGGTCTTCCTGAATGGATGTCTTATGGTAAGGTTAGAGTAGGATGGGGTAACGTTGGAGGTGCATTGCCAGATGCTTATGCTTTAGCATTAACTTACACTACACCAGACGGACAGACAGATTCATTAGGACAGCCAATTTTGGGTGTAAACGGAGAAACAATTCCAAACAGAACTCTAAAACCTTATAATGTAAGTACAATTGAGTTTGGTTTCGAAAATACATTCTTCAATAACAGAGTAAGTACAGATTTGACTTTCTATAGCAAAAAAACTACAAATGATATTACAGATGCTGACGTTTCTCAAGCTTCTGGTTACAGAACAACAAAAATTAACGTTGGAGAAATCCTAAACAAAGGGGTGGAGTTTGCTGTTAATGTGAAAGCTATCAAGACGCCAAGTTTTTCTTGGAACGTAGCTTATAATTTTGCATACAATGATAGTGAAGTTTTGAATCTTTCTGATAAAATTACGACGAAAACATTAGAAGGAAACAGAGATGGAAGAGCTAATGTAGTTTTAGAAAAAGGACAGCCATTTGGAGTGATTAAAGCGTATGACTATTTAAGAGATGCTAATGGAAATATAGTGCTTGGCACGGATGGTAAATTCTTAAGAGGAAACTTAATCATTGCAGGGCAAGGTGTTGCACCAACTTCAATGGGACTTTCAAATGATTTCTCTTATAAAAATTTCACACTTTCTGTTTTTGTTGATGCTAAATTTGGAGGAGAAATCTATTCAGCTACAAACCAGTTAGGAACACGTTACGGATTATCTGAAATTACGCTTCCAGGACGTGAAAATGGTGTTCAAGTAAACGGAACAGATGTAAACGGAAACCCAGTTAATACAAACGTTTCTGCTTACAATTACTGGAGAAGCTACAGTGATGTAACGTCAAACTTTGTTTACGATGCTGATTTTGTTAAGCTTAGAGCAATCTCATTTGCTTACAATTTCCCAAAAGCGTATTTACAAAAAACGCCATTCCAGTCTGTTAGTTTAGCATTTTCAGCTCATAATTTATGGACTATTTATGACAAAGTTCCAAACATCGATCCTGAGTCAAATTACTCAAATAGTAATGCTCAAGGTATGGAGAGAGCTTCTATGCCATTGACAAGAAACTATGGTTTTGCACTTAATGTCAAATTCTAATTCTAAAAAAGATGAAAAATAGATATATCAAAATATTTTGTGTCGCAATTGTTGGTGCTTTGACATTAGCTTCATGCGATAAAGGATTCGAAGAAATGAATAAGAATCCAAATGCCTTAACAGATCCAGCTGTAAAATCAATGTTTACGCTTGCTGAAATTTATGTAGACGGACAAGATTTTTCTAACACAAGAGGAAACAATTTATACGCTGCACAAATCGTACAGCAGTTTTCTTCACTTGGAGGGCCGGGTTCAAAATACACGTATTCTTCTGAGTATTCTGCCGCCCTTTTTGGTGAAACGTACGGAAAAGGATTAAATCAGATTTTCCAATTATTATCTGTAGTAGAAAATACGCCAGAAAATACCAATATGATTCAGGCATTAAGAATCATGAAAGTTTTCTTGTTCCAAAAATTAACGGATACTTATGGTGAAGTTCCTTATTTTGAAGCTGGAAAAGGATATAACGGAAACGTGTTTTCTCCAAAGTATGATACACAAGAGGCTATTTACAATGATCTTTTAAAAGAATTAGACGAAGCTGGAACTGCACTTGATGCAGGCAAACCATTCGTTGGAAGTGCCGATTTGTACTACCAAAGTGATGTTGCAAGATGGAAAAAGCTAGCAAACTCTTTAATGCTGAGAGTAGCAATGCGTCTATCTAAAGTAAATCCTGCAAAAGCAAAAGAATTTGTAGAAAAAGCTTATGCAAAAGGAGTTTTTACTTCAAATGATGACAGTTTGGTTTTAAAACATGACGCAGGTCCTGCAGGTGTTAAAACCAATCCAATTACATCATCTTGGGTTAGAAACGATTTGAACGGAGGAGAATCTAACATTAAATTCAGTAAAACGTTTATCGATATGTTGAAAAACACAAACGATCCACGTTTAAGAATTTATGCAAAACTAGAAGCAACAGGAGATAATAATCCGGCAAGTCAGCAAGGTTTGGCAAATGATGCAAAAGAATTTCCAGGAGGAGACAAAAAATTATTCTCAGACCCAAATACTTCTACAGTATTGCGTTTAGATGCTCCAACATTAATTATGTCTTATGCTGAGGTTCAGTTTTTATTGGCAGAAGCAGCAGTAAAAGGATGGAATGTTGGCGGATCGGCTCAGACCTACTATGAAAACGGAGTAAAAGCGGCGATGAATATCTTAACCATTTTTGGAGATAAAGTGCCTGCGGTAACTCCAGCAGAATACAACACTTATATTACAACGTATCCATTTAAATCTGCAGGAACAGAAGCGCAAAAAATCGAACAGATTATCACTCAAAAATGGATTGTATTGTTATTCAACGGTTTTGAAGCATTCTCAGAATATAGAAGAACAGGCTACCCAGTTTTAGTTCCTGTTAATGATCCAACAGGAGAAACACAAGGAACAATTCCGAGAAGATTAATTTATGATCAGTCAGAACTTATCACAAATGAGGCTAATTATAAAGCAGCAATTCAACGTCAAGGTTTAGATTTAATGACCACAAGAATCTGGTGGGATAAATAATTTTTAAATTGGTTGGTTAGTTAAGATAAGTCGGGTACTGAGCATACCCGGCTTATTTTTAAAATCGTTTAATTGATTGATCTGAGAGTAAGGAATTGAAAAATTATTTTACAGATTCAAATGCTTTTTTTTCGCAGCAACCAATACGATTCTGCTGAAAAAGATGGATTTTATTTTCTGGATTTTAAAAATTTCAAAATCGTATACTTAAAGTTTATTTCATTTATTTGAATTTAAAAACAACCCACATCAAAATAAAATAAAACATAAGGCAGTGGAAAAGAAAATATTTCTAGTTGTATTTTAGAGTTACTAACAAAGAATAAATTTTCAAGAGAAGGAATAGTGCGGTCAGTCTTTCCTTCTCTAAAACTGCCAAATTACTTACCTTTTTTAGTAATTTTAGAAGGTATTAAAATAGTACTCTGTAAATGAATTATCAAAAACAACTTCATTGGATAATGTCCTTATTTCTGGCTGGTTTTACGTCAATTTCCTTTTCACAGAAAATTGATTTAAAAAACAATTGGAAGTATCGTGAAGAAAAAACACAAAAATGGTATTCGGCTACTGTACCAGGAGAAATTCATACCGATTTGCTAAACAGCAAATTAATTCCAGATCCATTTTACAGAGATAACGAGAAAAAACTGCAATGGATTGAACGTAAAAACTGGGAATACAAAACTGCTTTTCAGGTTTCGGCAAATATGCTGAAAAAGAAAAATACAGAATTAGTTTTTGACGGATTAGATACTTATGCATCAGTTTACTTAAATAATCAGCTAGTTTTAAAAGCTGATAATATGTTTCGTCAATGGCGTGTTGACGTTAAAAAAATTTTGAAATCGGGAAATAATGATTTGCGAATCGTATTTCAATCGGCACAAAATGTAGTCGATTCATTGGCAAAAAAAGATTATCCATTTGTAATTCCAGACAATCCACGCGCCTATGTTCGCAAAGCGCAATACCATTTTGGCTGGGATTGGGGACCAAAATTCACCACTTGCGGAATATGGAAAACGCCAAGATTTGAAGCTTATGATGAAAAAGAACCTGAGAAACCGTATGTTTTAAATCGAAAAATCGAATTAATACAAGACAAAGACAGTCTTGGCCACTCTTTTTATTTTAAGATTGACGGAAAACCCGTTTATATGAAAGGAGCCAATTATATTCCATCAGACGCTTTTCTTTCGAGAGTAACCAAAAAAGAATACGAGAAAATAGTTTTATCTGCCAAAGAAGCCAATATGAATATGCTTCGCGTTTGGGGCGGTGGCATTTATGAAGATGATTATTTCTACGATTTATGCGATAAATACGGTATAAATGTTTGGCAGGATTTTATGTTCGCAGGTACAATGGTTCCTGGAGACGACGCTTTTTTTGATAATGTAAAAAAAGAAGTCCAATATCAGGTAAAGAGATTGCGCCATCATCCAAGCATTGTTTTATGGTGTGGAAATAATGAATCAGACGAAGCTTTTAAAAATTGGGGCTGGATGAAAAGTTTTAAAATTTCGAAACAAGATTCAATCCGTTTGTGGAAAGATTACACGCGTTTATTTCATGACAGTATCCCAAAATGGGTAAAAGAAGTCGATGGAAAACGTCCGTATTTAAGCTCTTCACCATTATATCATTGGTCAAAAGCAAAAAGCGTGACCGAAGGAGACAGCCACTATTGGGGAATTTGGTGGGGATTAGAAGATATTGAAGCTGTTCAGAAAAAGACAGGACGTTTTGTGAGCGAATACGGAATGCTGTCTTTGCCAAATTATAATTCAATTGAAGGTTTCACTTCGTCAGAAGACCGACAATTATATTCAGATATACTAAAAGTACATTTAAAAGCAGGCAAAGGTTTTGAAAAATTAGATTCCTATCTCGCCAAATATTTTATCGATGAATCTAAAATAAAAAAGATGAATTTGGAAGATTATGCCTATTTGAGCCAGTGTCTGCATTATTATTCAATAAAAAATATTGTAGGCATCCATCGTGCTAAAGCGCCTTATAATATGGGAACTTTAGTTTGGCAGTTAAATGATTGTTGGCCTGTAGCAAGTTGGAGCATTACCGATTACAATAACCGACAGCCAAAAGCGGCTTGGTATGCGATAAAAGAAGCCTACAGAGACGACATAAAACCAGAAACCGATTTTACGCATCCGAAAGATTTGGCATTAGAAGATCCAAAAATCAGTTGGGAAATAAAAGGAAATAACGTAGTTGTAAAAGCTCAGAAAATGGCAAAATACGTTTGCATTTCGATGAAAGGCTATAACGGAAAATGGAGCGATAATTATTTTGATCTAAAAGCGGGAGAAGAAAAAACAATTTCGTTTGAAGGTAAAATGGCGAAGCCAGAGATTAAGATTTATTCTTTGTTTGAGGTTTTAAAGAGGTACTAAGGTTCTAAGTTGCAAAGGGACAAAGGTTTTTCTTAGAGACGCACTTCAGTGCGTCTCACCTACAGAATTTAAAAATTAAAATATATGAGAATAGTATTTAGCGGTTTTTTGGCTTTAAGTTTACTTTTGGCCAATCCGATAATTTCACAGCAAAAAAAGACAAAACAAACAGATGTAAATTATACGCAATATGTAGATCCGCTTATTGGTTCGGCGGGGCATGGTCACGTATTTGTAGGTGCAAATGTTCCTTTTGGAGCCGTACAGTTGGGACCGGTAAATATTTTTGAAGGTTGGGATTGGTGCAGCGGTTACAATTATGCCAGCAATACGATTTTAGGTTTCACACACACGCATTTAAGCGGAACCGGAATTGGGGATTTAAATGATATTCTCGTTTTGCCTATAAGCGGAAAAGTTGGTTTGACCAAAGGAACAAAAGAAGATATGGTAAACGGTTACGGTTCGTATTTCTCTCATAAAAACGAAGTGGTAAAACCAGGATATTACAGCGTTTTATTGGATAAATATAAAATTAAAGCTGAATTAACGGCAAGTGAAAGAGTTGGTTTTCATAAATATACTTTTGAGAGCCCAAACGATTCACACATTTTAATTGATCTTGCTGACGGAATCGGCTGGGACAGACCAGTAAAAACTTTCATTAAAAAAATAAGCGAAACCAAAATTGAAGGGTATCGTTATTCGGCTGGATGGGCTGCCGATCAGCGTATTTATTTTGCAATGGAATTCTCTGAGTCGATTACAAATATGATGGTTTATGATAGTACAGCTACAGTAAAGAGAACAGAAGGCGAAGGCCTGAAAATAAAAGCGGTTTTAGATTTTAAAAACTTAAAAAGCAAACAGATTCTGGTAAAAGTCGGAATTTCTCCAGTTAGCACAGAAAATGCATCTGCCAATATAAAAGCAGAAATTCCGAATTGGGATTTTGAAGCGATCGTAAAATTGGCAGATTCAAAATGGAACAAAGAGCTAAATAAAGTTCAGATAAAAGCAGACGAAAAAACAATGAAAGTTTTCTATACTTCGTTGTATCATACCATGTTTGCACCTTCTATTTTTAATGATGCGAATGGAGATTACTTAGGAACAGATAAAAAGGTTTACGAAAAAGCCAATTTTACCAATTACACTACTTTTTCACTTTGGGATACCTACCGCGGACTGCATCCGTTATACACCATTACACAGCCAGAAAAAATCAATGATATTGTAAAATCGTTTTTAGCGATTTATCAGCAACAAGGAAGATTGCCGGTTTGGCATTTAATGGGCAATGAGACCAATACCATGAATGGAAACCATTCTATAGCGGTTATTGTTGATGCGTATTTAAAAGGATATCGCGATTATGATACCAATTTAGCATACGAAGCCATCAAAAAAACGGCAATGCAGACCCGCGACGGAATGGATTATGTTCAGAAATTAGAATATATTCCTGCCGATAAATTATTAGAATCTGTTGGAAATGCTTTAGAATATGCGATTGATGATTACTGTATCGCTTTAATGGCAAAAGCTTTAAACAAAACAGACGATTATAATTATTTCACCAAAAGAGCGAATTTATACAAAGAGTATTTTGATAAAGAAACCACTTTTATGCGCGGTAAATTGGCAAATGGAAATTGGAGAACACCATTTAATCCGCTTTCGTCTGCACACCGTAAAGACGATTATGTAGAAGGAAATGCGTGGCAATACACTTGGCTGGTTCCTCAAGATCCATACGGTTTGATCGATTTATTTGGAAGCGAAGAGAAATTTATCGCAAAACTGGACTCACTTTTTCTTCTGACAGATAAAGTAGAAGGAGAGGATGTTTCGCCAGATATCAGCGGTTTAATAGGCCAATACGCGCACGGAAATGAGCCAAATCATCATATTCCGTATTTGTATGCGTATGCAGGGCAGCCTTGGAAAACAGCAAGATTAATTCGAGAAATCGATGAGAAATTCTATTCAACAAAACCAGACGGATTATGCGGTAACGAAGATTTAGGACAAATGTCGGCTTGGTATGTTTTGTCTTCTATGGGATTCTATTCAGTTAATCCTGCAAACGGAATTTATGTTTTAGGAAGTCCGTTAGTAAACAATGCTGTGATTTACCATAAAAAAGGAATTTCATTTACTATAAATGCCATTAATAATAGTGCTTCAAATATTTATATTCAAAAGGCAGAATATAACGGAAAGCCTTATACAAAATCATACATCACACAAGAAATGATTGTGAAAGGCGGAGAACTGAAATTGTATATGGGAAGCAAACCGTCAGCAACATTTGGAGTTAAGAAAGAAGATAGACCTCAATAATTTAAGATTTAAGAGTTCTGATTTTAGATTTCGTAACAAGTTTTTGAAAACTGTTAGGTATGATTTAAGTTTAAGATTTATGGTCGCTTTGTCAAAGTTTAAAACTTTGACAAAGTTTGGATAATAAAAATTGGCATTTTATAAAAAAATAAATACCTAACAAGTTTTTAAACCTGTTAGGATAGCAACACAGAATATGAAAATAAAAAGTTTAATTTTTTTAGGAATAGTACAGTCCTGTCTTTTTTTAAATGCGCAGGTAAAATCTTTAGATCCTGTAGAATATGTAAACCCGTTAATGGGGACGCAGTCTTTGCATAATCTTTCAAACGGAAATACCTATCCCGCCATCTGCAGACCTTGGGGAATGAATTTCTGGACCCCTCAAACGGGAAAAATGGGCGATGGATGGGCTTATACCTATACGGCAGAAAAAATCAGAGGATTTAAACAAACTCATCAGCCATCTCCTTGGATGAATGATTACGGTCAGTTTTCGATTATGCCTGTTACGGGGAAATTGGTTTTCGCTGAAGACGAACGCGCGAGTTGGTTCAGTCATAAAGCAGAAGTTTCAAAACCCTATTATTACAGCGTTTATCTGGCAGATCATGATGTTACGACTGAAATTACAACAACAGAAAGAGCTGCACATTTTCAGATCACATTTCCAGAAAACGAACACTCTTATATTGTCGTTGACGCTTTTAATAAAGGATCATATATTAAAATTATCCCATCAGAAAATAAAATTATAGGATACACAACCCGTAATAGCGGTGGTGTTCCAGATAATTTCAAAAACTATTTTGTACTCTATTTTGATAAGCCATTTACAGCAAATTCTACTTTTAACGACAAAACTTTAGAAAAAGGAAAATTAGAATTAACGGCTGGACATGCTGGCGCTGTAGTCGGTTTTAAAACTAAGAAAGGTGAAAAAGTAAATGTAAAAATAGCATCATCTTTTATAAGTTTTGAACAAGCTGAATTAAACTTAAAAAATGAATTAGGAAATGCTTCATTCGAAGAAACGGTTTCGCAATCTAAAACAGAATGGAATAAAGTTTTAGGAAAAATTGCCGTAGAAGATACGAATGAAGATCAATTAAAAACCTTTTATTCTTGTTTGTACCGTACGGTTTGTTTTCCTCAAAAACAATATGAAATCAATAAAGACGGCGATATAGTACATTACAGCCCATATAATGGAAAAGTTCTACCAGGTTATATGTATGCAGGAACTGGATTTTGGGATACTTTCCGTGCCTTGTATCCCTTATTAAATCTGGTTTATCCTTCGATAAATAAAGAAATGCAAGAAGGATTAATAAACGATTATAAAGAGGGCGGATTTCTGCCAGAATGGTCAAGTCCAGGTTTTAGAAATGTCATGGTTGGAAATAATTCTGCTTCTGTAGTTTCTGATGCTTATATGAAAGGATTACGCGGTTATGATATCAATACTTTGTACGAAGCTTTGCTACATGGAGCTAATAATGAAGGTCCGATGGATGCTGTTGGCAGAAAAGGAGTTAAGTACTACAACACTTTAGGATACATTCCTTATGACGTCAGAATAAATGAAAACGCAGCGAGAACATTAGAATATGCTTATGATGATTTTGCGATTTGGAAATTGGCAAAAGCTTTAAATCGTCCTAAAAAAGAAATCAATTTGCTTGAAAAGCGAATGATGAATTATAAAAATCTCTATAACTCGTCAATAGGGTTAATGAGCGGACGAAATAAAGACGGCAGTTTTCCAGCCAATTTTAATCCGTTTAAATGGGGAGACGCTTTTACAGAAGGAAACAGCTGGCATTACAGCTGGAGCGTTTTTCACGACATTCAAGGTTTAATTGATTTAATGGGAGGAGAAAAGAATTTCACTGCAAAATTGGACGATGTATTTACAATGCCTCCAGTTTTTGATGACAGTTATTATGGAGCTGTTATTCATGAAATCCGTGAAATGCAGATTATGAACATGGGACAATACGCTCACGGAAATCAGCCAATTCAGCACATGATTTATTTATATAATTATGCAGGAGAACCTTGGAAAACGCAATATTGGTCAAGAGAAGTGATGAACCGTTTGTACAAACCAACTCCAGATGGTTATTGCGGAGACGAAGATAACGGACAAACTTCTGCATGGTATATTTTCTCAGCAATGGGGTTTTATCCAGTTTGTCCAGCGACAGACGAATATGTTTTGGGAGCGCCTTTGTTTAAGAAAACAACGTTACAGTTAGAAAACGGAAAACAGCTTATTATCAATGCACCGAATAATTCAGAAACCAACAAATATGTAAACGAATTGAAATGGGATAATGCTTCTCATTCTAAAAATTACATCAACCATTTTGATGTATTAAAAGGAGGCGAATTAAATTTTGATATGACAAGTTCTCCGAATTTAAAAAGAGGAACAACAAAAGAAGCCTATCCATATTCGTATTCAAATTCAAAATAAAAAGATATGCAGTCACGTAGAAAATTTATAAAAAACGCAGGCATTTTTTCCGCAGGAGTATTAGCACTTCAAACAGAAGCTTTCGGATTTAATTCAGATGCCTTTCAGTTGCCGCTAAAAGATTTTGTTTCTAAAAGGCCTCCAGTTGCTGAAAGAAAATTTACAAGTAAAGCGATTGAAGCTGCGATCGTGCGCATTAAAAAACAAATTGCCAATCCAGAATTGGCATGGATATTCGAAAACTGTTTTCCAAACACATTAGATACAACAGTAGATTTTGAAATTATTGACGGAAAACCAGATACATATGTAATTACGGGTGATATTGATGCCATGTGGCTTAGAGACAGTACAGCTCAGATCTGGCCTTATATTCCGTTTGTAAAAGAAGATCCAAAATTGGCAGAATTGGTAAAAGGAGTAATTAATCGTCAAGCGAAATGTATTTTGCTGGATCCGTATGCGAATGCTTTTTATAAAGATTTCACTAAGGAAAGTGAGTGGAAAAACGATCTTACCAAGATGCAACCTGGAATCCATGAAAGAAAATGGGAAATAGACAGTTTGTGTTATCCCGTTCGATTAGCGCACGGATATTGGAAAGAAACGGGAGACATCAGCTTATTTGACGCCAAATGGAAAGAAGCCATGCTTTTAGTGCTTCAAACTTTTAAAGAACAGCAGCGAATGGATGGCAAGGGCGGTCCTTATAGTTTTCAGCGTCAGACGGCTTGGGCGACAGATGGAGTTCCGTTAGGCGGTTATGGTTATCCCGTAAAACCTTGCGGATTAATCGTTTCGACTTTCCGACCAAGCGACGATTCTACTTTATTCGGTTACCTGATTCCGAGCAATATGTTCGCTATTGAAATATTAGGCTATCTGATTGAAATTTTCTCTCTTCCAGCTTTAAAAGATAATGATTTAGTAGCGAAAGCCACAAAATTAAGAGATGAGGTTCAAAACGGATTAAAAGAACACGGAATTATCAATCATCCAAAATTCGGAAAAATCATTGCTTTTGAAGTAAACGGTTACGGCAGTTTCCATATGATGGACGATGCTAATGTACCTTCTTTATTATCATTGCCATATTTAGGTGCGATTGCTCCAAATGATCCTTTATATCTTAACACAAGAAAAGTGGTATTGTCTGAAAATAATCCGTTTTTCTATAAAGGAAAAGCAGGAGAAGGTATCGGAGGTCCGCACACAGGAGTTGATACCATTTGGCCTATGAGTATTGTTTTGAGAGCCATTACGAGTGTAGACGAAAACGAAATTAAAGCTTGTATCAGTAATTTAATTAAAACCAATGCAGATACTGGATTTATGCACGAATCGTTCCATAAAGATGATGTCAATAAATTTACCCGTAAATGGTTTGCTTGGGCGAATACATTGTTTGGCGAAATGATTGTGCACACCAGTATTCATTATCCTCAAATTTTAAAAGACAAAAATATCTAGTACTAAAGCTTAATAATTAAAAATGAATACATCACACGCCATTGGGCTAGATATAGGAGGAACGCATATTACAGCTGCGGTTATTAATAAAACAGAGATGAAAGTGCTTGACTTTTCGCTCTGTAAAGAATCCTTCGATTCGAATAGGCCAGTACACGAGGTTATGAACATTTGGAAAAAAGTAATCAGCACCTCAATTAAAAATTCTAAGATTAATGACATTACAGGAATTGCTATTTGCATGCCTGGACCATTTGATTATAAAACCGGAATTTGCTGGATTAAAGATCAATCTAAATATGAACACTTTTACGGATTGGATATTAGAGAATTGCTTTTAGAAACTCTTGATTTTCCTTCAGATTTTCCAGTTCTTTTTGAAAATGATGCGGTTTGCTTTGGAAAAGGAGAAGTTTTCAAACAACAAGAAAACCTTTCTAAAAAAGTAATGGCCGTTACATTAGGAACAGGATTAGGAGCTTGTTTTATTGATAAAGGAACATCTATCAGCTCAGGAAATTCTGTTCCGACTGACGGAGAAATATACAACCTGCCTTACAGGGATGGAATTGCAGAAGATTATGTTTCAGTTAGAGGTCTTTTGTCGCATTATAAATCTTTAAGCAATAAAGATCTTAATAATGGCTTAGAACTTTATAATCTAGCAAAAAACGGAGATCAACAAGCAATCTTGGTATTTGAAAGAATGGGAGAGGATTTAGCCGAAGTTGTTATTCCGTGGATTAAAAAATTTGCAGCTGACCATATTATTATTGGCGGTAAAATTGCGAATGCAAGTGATTTGTTTCTGTTTTCATTTGATAAAGTAATTCAGGAATCTGGTTTAAAAATCGAAATTTCCATTTCAAATGACAATGAAATCGCTGCCTTATTAGGAGCGGTCAGTTTTCTATGTGATTAAAAACAAAAAAGGATGAGGTTTAGTTCATCCTTTTTTGTTTTAAGAAGTAATTTCAAATCCTAGTTTGATATTATTAATGGATGAATACAAGCCAAATAAAAACTATTGTCAGAATTGATATTCAAAGTCATTTAAGGCTTGATTCCACAAGATTTCTTGGATATCCCATGAGCCTCTGTTTGAGGGCGCTTCTAATTTTTGAGCAATTATTATTTTCTCACCGTCAGTGCGCACGTTAATCATACCGTAAACTGTTACTAAACGCTCTTTGTCTATTGGTATGGCTGAAGAAGTTTTGTTTTGAGTTCTTTGCAAAAATTCTGGTGTAGATCTGGAAAGCTCTGTTGAAAATATCAATGATCTTAAACCACGGCTATACTTCCCAATGGTTCCAAGAGTATCTGGACGCGGATGGCAGTGCGGTTCTTCATCTCCACTAGAAATAATGGTGGCAATAGGGTTTAGCGCATCCATAAACTCACTAGTAAAGTCAGATGAACCATGATGGCAAGATTTGGCTATGTCAGTTTGAAAAACTGTCCTTGCTTGAAGTATTGCGGCACGAAGAGCATTTTCAGCATCCTGTCTTTGAGTTGCAGTGGCTGATTTAAGTGCAGCTCGAAGTGCTGGAATATCTGCTCCAGTATAATGTTTCATCAAATGATCTTCGGCGGGTTCATTTAAATCTCCTCCAAGGAGCAGTTTGACTTTGCCTATTTTAAGTTTTAGAATAATAGAATGACCATTTTTAGTTTTGCCTTTATTGCCTTTAAAAACCTGTAAAGCTCTTTTGCCTTGAATGTTTTCCGCAACAGGTCCTAAAATTTCCATAACTGTATTTTGACTGCCAAGAGCAGGTAGTCCAGCGCGCAGCCCGATTTTATCTGCCGTGGTTTTTAACAGCATTTTAATGTAATTCCCTTGTCCTGTGGGAGAGCTTACTCTGTTTTGAAAGTCTGAGTTATATTCACAAAGATCAGTAATGTAGTCTTTACCTTGATGAGAGATTAATGTTCCGAGTGAAGATGGATCTTCTCCGCTTTTTTCGATCATGCAGTTATGATATACTTTTTTTATTGTAAAGGTTTTACGTCCTTCTTTTTCATGTGTGAAAATTTTGGTGAAACCAGCATAATGATCTTCATCTGAATGTGAAATAATGATATCCATGGGAGGTGGAAACTTGCCAGGTTTGTTAAGATTGAATCTCCATTTTAAAAAGCGGAACATATTATCAGAGGCACCTGCATCTATAATGTAATGCTGATCTTCGGGGGTAACTACGTGACAGCCGTCTCCTTGACCGACATCAACAAAATTAACCTCTAGTATTCTGTTGGGCTGTATTTCTTCAGGTCTGATCCAGCCGCTTTGATTTCTTCCTCTAACCTTGACATATTGTTTGTTATTATGTTCTTTGTAGACAGGAAAGCCATCAGGTCCTGTTAGAAGACCGATCCAATCTCCAAATAATAAGTGTTTTACCCATTTAAATGTTGTTTTGCCTTTTTTGTCTGTAACATAGTCCATTATTTTTACAGAAGGGAACGTGGCAAATCCATATTTGTTATTGATAATTTTCTGATCCATTTTTTTGTGATATTGGTTAGAAATAGTGTTTTGTTTTTGAGTGCTAATATTTTTGTATTCTTAGTGTTTAAAATATTGATTTACACAAAGTTATTTAAAATGATTCTTGTGGCTTCAAGTATAACTACCTGATTAGCAGCTATGAAAATTAAAGATGCAGTTTTAAAGCCTTACTATATTTGAATCGTGATTCGATAATCTTTAATAGAGCAATAAAATAGCGCACAAAAAAATTGCGAAACTTTTTGAGGAATTTTGTAAATATTGGATATCCGTGTAAAAGACAATCCCCTTCAAATTATTTAATTTGAAGGGGATTGTTGTATTTCTCGATTTCTTGAAAATATTAAAAAAGAAAGCCTCTCACCAGATTTATGGGTTTTAAAGTTAGGAGAAAAAGGGACAAATTTTCCCCATCTCATTTATACTGTTTCTAATTTTTTCTAATGTATTGCGCAACGATTCTGCCATTAACTTTAAAATGTGATGTTTTAATGTGTAATGTATTGCTTTTTAATTAGTTATAGTTCTTTGTTTGATTGAAAAAAAATGCGTTTTTAATTTATAATGGCGCGAAAAAATCACAAAAATAAAAATGGCAAATAGTGAAATAATTGCCATTTTTAACTCTTACCGAAATTATCTGGCAAGAGTAGCTTCAAACTCTACCTTTAAAGTTTCAAAAAGAGACTTGACTTCCAAAACTGTACTAGTTTGCTGTACCTGATTTTTGCTGAGCCACTGCTGTATAACATCGAAGTTTTCAAATAATTCAGAAGAATCAATGGTATAAATATTGAGACGAACGAGATTTCGAGCTTCATATCCACTTGATCGAATAACTTTTTCAAGATTTTCAATGGTGTGGATAATCTGTGTCCTCATATCAGAATTGCTCGATATTCCGTCTTCACTAATGGCACATTGGCCTGACACATATAAAGTGGCATCTGCATGTTTAACTTCAACTGCCTGCACATAATTTCTGGCATCCTGCCAGTTCCAAGGATTGATTACTTTCTTTTCCATTTCTATAAAAATATTATGAGACAAAGCTCAAGATATTTTTTCATTCACCCGTGTGACAAACCTCACAATTAATAAAATCAAGAGAACAGACGGCTTAAGGTTTCCCTGGACACGCCAAGGTAAGAAGCAAGCAGTAATTTTGGAATTCGTTGTACCAAAGCTGGATTTCGGGCTATCAGCTGCTCATATCTTTCTTTTGCCCCCAAGGTTAAAAATGATAAAATCCGTTGCTGAGAACCGATATGACCGGCAATTGATTTACGAAGGAAAAAGCGTTCTATCTTTTGTAGATGATTACACAACATTTCAAAATTTTCTAGCGATAGACAAAGTAATTCAGTGTCTTCCAAACATTCTAAAGTAAATGAAGCATACCCCCTCGTATAAAAGGCCGAAACATCGGTTTCCCACCAATCTTCCATTGCAAATGAAACAATATGCTGTTTAATATTCTTGTCTGTATAATAGAACTTCATAAGACCGGACAAAACAAAATATATATATTTTACGTCTTCACCCTCCTTAAAAATACATTCAGATTTTTTATATTGTTTGTGAATAAAACATTCTCTTACAAATGCAAATTCTTCGTCAGTAAGGGGAACGACTTTCTCTATATGTTCTTTTAGCAAATTATATTTATCTTCCATTGGATTCTAGGTACCAATTGTGGCTGTTTCGGTTTGTTTTTACTTTATTCCAATCCATATCAAATATACAGCTTTATAAAAATGCCACTAGTACATTATACAAAGATCTTGGATATGTAAAAATGGAAGATAGGAAATTCCTAAAGCTTTTACCAGTATAGATTTCCGGTAAACGTACGCTGTCACAACACTCCTTTAAAAAAAAATTACTGAAATGAGCAAATTGTAAAAATTAATTGAATTGAGCTCTATATTGTTGTGGGCTCTGTTTGGTTTTTAATTTAAATAATCTGCTAAAGGATTGAGGCTGTTCAAAACCTAATTCAAATGCAATTTCAGAAATGCTGAGAGCTGTAGCAGATAACTTATTTTTAGCACGATAAATCATTTTATCATGAATAATTTGTTGGGTGTTTTGCCCGGTAAGTTTTCTTAATAGATCACTTAAATAACTTGCTGACATATGCAGCTGATCAGCTAAATAATTAACGGTTGGAACTCCAACATTCAAGGCCTCATCACTATTAAAATAATCCTCCAACAACTGATCAATACGATCGGTAAGACTAGAATAGTTTTGTTTTCTGGTAAGAAACTGCCTATTATAAAAACGTTGTGCATAGTTTAATAATAATTCAATTTGAGATATGATCACATTATGGCTCATTTCGTCTATACGGTTTTCAAGCTCTTCTTCAATATTTCTGAATAGCGATAGAATGGTTTCTTTTTCTTTTGTCGAAAGGTGAAGCGCTTCATTGGCAGCATAAGAGAAAAAGGTATACTGATGGATCTTTTGTGCCAATGGGTATTGCAGTAAAAAATCAGGATCTATAAGCAGTGTGATCTGCGGACTAAGTATTTTTTGTTGTGCAGTTTCCTCTTTATCATTATCTTCTATTGAAGATAGAATTTGCTGTGGAGCTACAAAAAACAAACCTCCCTCTTTAAAATCGAATTTAGTCTTACCGTACATCAACTCTCCTCCGGCATTTGGTTTAAAAGCTATTTTATAATAATTCAACACGTGCGATTTTTTAGGCGCATGGCCTTTAAGCGGCTTGTCCACTCCGTTTAGCAAAACGATTAAAGGGTGCTTTGGAGGCGGAAAACCAGATGTCTCCATTACGTCAGCCAGCGTATTGAATCTTTTTATGGATTGATTCTTTTTTTTTGAAACCATGTTATAAAAATTCTAGAATACAAGTTAAGCAATATTCGCTTTTTCCCTAGAAAAAAAGCGAATAAAAGCACGTCAAAAACATCATAGATGGGATTAGCCTTGAGCTGCTTCTGAAACAGTTTTCCAAGTTTCCCATTCCTGAAGACGTTCAGCATAGGTTTGTTGAATATATGGCAAATCATTTTTACCCAAAAGCAATCTCAATGGTGGATTTTCAGCATCTACAACTGCAAATATAGCCTCGGGAGTGGCAATAGGATTTCCTCGTTCCAGCTTTTGTAAATTTTCAATCAACCTGCTTTTTAAATCATCATAATCCGCTATTTTTTTGCTGGCTATTTTTAGCGATTCGGCACTGCCAAATTCAGTGCTGTATGCCCCAGGTTCAATCAGCGTTACTTTGATGCCAAATGTGGCAACTTCTTTCGATAAACTATCATAGATAGCTTCAAACGCAAATTTTGAAGAACAGTAATAACCAATAAGAGGATTGCTATAAATGCCAACGGCGCTGGATGTCCCCAAAATATGGCCATAACCTTGAGCCCGCAGTATAGGCAATGCCGCCTGAATTATATGGATAGGTCCCATAATATTGGTTTCGTACATGGCCTTTATCTCATCGGTGCTGCTCTCTTCGATGGTGCCCACCAGAGAATATCCTGCATTATTGAACACAATATCTAATCTTCCAAAATATCTATTGGCCTCACTGATGGCATTCTGCACTTGCGAGGCATTGGTTACATCCACTTCAAGAATCAAAACCTGATTACCATACATTTCTTTTAATGTGGCAATGCTATTGATGTTGCGTGCTGTAGCTGCGACTTTGTCTCCGCGTTTCAGGGCGGCTTCTGTCCATATTTTTCCAAAACCTCTTGAAGATCCTGTAATGAACCAAACTTTTTCTTTCTGTTTATTTTCCATTTTTTAATTGTATAAATATAACGGCAAAGTTGGTTCCAAATAGAGATAATGGCGTTGCTTAAATGAGGATTGTCATAACCAAAATGAAAAATTGATAATTAGATTCGAAAATGGTAATGGTAAAAACAAGATTTGGAGGGTTTAACTGGCAGGGACATTGCTGTTTTGGCGAGAATATAATTATTTTGTTGGGATTTTGTTATCTCAAGTTTCCGGATATCAGTAGGTTATTCGAAACTTGTTTGTAAAATAAACCAAATTCCTGCAGATTCGAACCAAAGTTCAGTATCGTTGGTTTTGTTCATTTTTCTATTGCGTTTTTCTGCCGCGATTCTCCCACGAAATTTCTGTGCGGTTTTGAAAATATTGAAAAGCGGAATAAAAGAAAAAAAACCTGCTAATCGTTTGATTTGGAGGGTTTTTTGTGAATTTTAGCTTTTTTTCTAAACTTTGAAAAGTCTCTTTTTTAAGCTCTCAGCGGAGAAAGAGGAATCAGAACCTAAATTCTACATCCCGTTCTTATACTGCATTTCTAATATTTTTTTACCTGCTGCGCCACGATTCTGCCACAAACTTTTTATGCGTTTTTATTCATATTGAAAAGTTCCAGACGTGTTGAATCTGTTTAAAATGACGTTATAAATCGTGATTGATTTTAGAAACAAAGATATGGATTTTAATTATTTTAGACGTAATTGAAACGTTATTCGCTACAAGTATGCGACAAAACTTAGAATGGTCGATTATTTGTAAAAAGCGACTTAATTTTTTTTGGTATAAAAGGTATACATTACTATGTGTAAGAAGCTAAAAAAGAAACCCCCACTAGGCAAGAGTGAGTTTCATTCTAACTTTTTGTTTTATCATGGAAATCTTTTATTACTTCAAGAGCTTCTTTAGCAAGATTTAATCTTTCTTTTCCAACATTGTAATTAATATATCTTGCAAAATGACAAGCGTCTTTTAAATCTTTGTAAGAATTTTTAACTTCGTCTTCTTCAATATAACTTTCAACTATATTGGCTAAAATTCTGTGAGCATTCGCTTGATTTAGTGTTCGATTTGCTCGGATGTACTCAGCAAACGTTTTAAACAATTTCATTTTTTGCTCAGATGGACAAATATATTCACTAGGGAATAATGCGTTTTGTAAAAACTTAATTCCTGAATAAAATCCAGTGGTTATAGCCCAATCATCAAAATTGCCATCTGCTAATAACTGAGTATGTAAATTATAATTATGCTCAGCGTGGTCAAGATCTTTTGTCCTATTTGTTGTCATACTTAAATACGAAGCCTTCAGAAGCAATAATACAGTTGTCAATTTCTTCTGAAAAAGGCATAAATGAAAAATTTAGTGACAAATCATCAATGCTTTTATTTATCTCTCTAGCATATTTATAAGCATTCCATCTTTTTTCTTTGTTATAATAATCTTCGTCAGCGATTATAACAAGAGTATCAAATTCTTTTGGTGTAACGAAACGTAGATACATTTCTTCTACGTTGATACTTTCATTTTTTAATTTTTCAAATAAATAGTTTGATGAAACAGACGAAAGTTGCAATCCAGTTTTTATCATTTCTTTTACTTCTTTCATTACTGAATCTTTACCTTTAAAATAGGCATTTAAAACTTCGTCGGCAGTAAATTGCCCAACCACTTTAAAGTTTAAAGGATTTTGAATTTCTGCGTTTACAGATGATGTTATCATGTCGTGAGTTTTATTCATACATCAAAAGTAAGATTTATCTTTAAAATCAATGTTGTATAATTTCAATTTAATATTATATTTTATAGTGCAAATATAGGAATAAGCACTTATTTCACAAGGGGTCGTGTATACTTTAGACTTACTGAAGTTTTTTATATTACGAAACTAATGTTTCGTAATATAAAAAACTTCAGTATCATGAAACAAATATAACTATTAAAATAATACAAAGCATTGAATTTTAGACAAAAATTAAAATTTGACATTTATAAATGATAATTAAATTATTCTAAACAAATATTGACAAATTAGATGTAATATAAAATTAACTGCAAGGGAATTGTACATATGTGTAAGGCAGAAAAAATCACCTTGATATAGAAAGAGTTCCTGTAGCTCTGCCATTCGAACCTCGATACGTAAGAGCTTGTGTTTAATAATTTTAGCTTCTTGCTAATAATTACTCGCCACGAATGTGCCACAAATATAGATGTAGCGGTTAATTTGGAAATCCATTTTATCTTTTTGTGGTAATTTGGAGGTAAAATCAAAAAAAAAAATAATTATCAGTTCAAAGTATGCTTAAAATCAAGCGGACGCAATCCGGTCTGCTTTTTAAAAAGTCTGCTAAAGTAGGATGCATTTTCAAATCCTAATTGAAAAGCAATTTCAGCAATACCTTTATCTCCTGAGCGAAGTAAATTTTTGGCTTCTGTTATCAGATAGACATGTATTAACTCCATAGCGGTCTTACCGGTTTCCTGTTTCAATAAATCGCTTAAATATCTTGGCGATAATAGTAATTGTGAAGCTAATGAAGTGACACTTGGCAGACCATCTTCTTTCAGCTTCCCATTATTTAAGTGCTGCTTTAAAGCGGCATTAAATTTAGAAACTATCCTGCCCGATAATTGTTTCCTGTCAATAAACTGTCTTTTATAGAAACGCTGTACATATTTTAAGATAGATGCTACATGGCTTAATATGATTTCTCTTGTAAATTCATCAGGATTTGTCAGATATTCTATGTTTATCTTATTGTACAGTTCCCAGACAATCAGCTCTTCAGCAGGCGATAGATGGATTGCTTCGTTAGTTTCATAATCAAAAAAAGCGTATTGCTGTATAATAGAATATAACTCGTTACGGTACAAATAATCTTCATGTATAAATAGCATAAAACCTTGCTCTTCAAGTTCTAAATTTTTCATTTCAATAATCTGGCGCGGTTTGGTAAAAAACATAGACCCATTGTCGTGATCGTAAGGAGTTTTTCCATACATAATTGTCCCGGATTTAATTTTTTTAAATGCAATCATGTATGAATCAGTAGTGTATTCTCGGTTGCCTAGGGGACAGGCTGACTGGCAGCCCACAATACTAAACAGAGGATTTTGAGGTGCGGGCCAGCCGTTATCTTTATGTAATTCGGTTAATGTTTTGTAATGTTTCATCGGTAGAACATTGAAGAAATTGCATTTGCTGTGCATGCAGCAAATGCAATTTTATTATTCAGTTTATAATCAGAAGGATTAATCTTTTAAAAAATGGACGAATGCAGATTATTTAATTAGCCAAAAAATAATTTGCCTGGCTGACAAACATTTCAGGATACTGATAAAAAGAACCGTGTGTTCATTTTTAGTTTTTAATGGTTGTTTTATATATTGAAAAAAGTATGGTTTGGGCTGCCGGCAGGATAGTTCAAATCCACGAAAAAGCAGCACATAAACACGATTGCTGTCAGAAGTTTTAATGTCCGTGAGCTGAAATGCTTACTTCTTTCCACTCCTCAATTTCCGCAAGACGTTTTGTGTACACTTCTTTAACAGTATGGTAGGCAATTTTTCCAAGCAATAAACGCTGAGGCGGATTGGCGCTATTTGCCACTTTTAATATCACATCCACAGTAGCTTCCGGTTTCCCCCATGTTTCGGGATTTTCTCCAGATGATGCAAAGGCTTCTCTTACCGGATTATAATCTGCAATTTCAGCTGTTGTCTGTACGGCGGAGTTTCCAGCCCATTCTGTCGCAAAACCGTTTGGTTCGATTAAAGTAAATTTGATTCCCAGATGGGCAACTTCACTGGCAATTGTTTCGCTAAGCCCTTCTACCGCAAATTTAGAGGCATTGTATAAGCCTAATAAAGGCAGGGTAGTAATGCCTAAAAAGCTTGAAACCTGTATGATATGCCCACTTTTTTGAGCTCTCATTACAGGAAGAACAGCCTGCGTTACCCATAATAATCCAAAGAAATTGGTTTCCATTTGTGCTCTTGCCTGTTCTTCGCTTGTTTCTTCCACTGTTCCAAAAAGACCAAAACCTGCATTGTTAATTAAAATGTCGATAGCGCCAAAATGCTCTTTAACTTTTGCCACGGCTTGAGTTACTTCGTTTTTTTTATTAACGTCTAATGAAATAGGGAGAATGCTACTGCCATATTTTTCGACCAGATCATCCAGTGCTGTAATGTTTCTTGCAGATGCTGCGACTTTATCGCCTGCTTTTAAAAAAGCTTCAGCCCATAGTTTTCCAAACCCTCTTGATGCTCCTGTGATAAAAATTATTCTTGCCATGATATCTAAATTTTAGTATTTCTTATTGTTTTAAATTGATAGTACAAAGATATTTCTGCACTCTCAGAAGCAATAAGACATATCAGCGGAAGAATAGCACAGAAGTACGAATGATGGTAAATTAAACAGTCTTAAATCTTTTAAAACAGAGAAATGTATATGTAATGCCAAGAAATGCATACAGGCATAAGAGACATTCGTTAGAACTTTGCCTTATAAATTTTAACTTATTTTAATTATGAAAAAGACAGTATTTATAACAGGAGCCTCTTCCGGATTTGGAAAAGCCAGCGCTCTATTGTTTAATGGCAAGGGATGGAATGTTATCGCTGCAATGCGCTCGCCGGAAAAGGAATCAGAACTTTCCCAACTAGAGAATGTATTAGTGGTGAAATTAGATGTAACTGACAGTATAAGCATTGGTGAGGCAGTCAGAAAAGGAGTGGAGGTTTTCGGAAATATTGATGTATTAGTCAATAGTGCCGGCTATGGGTTGATGGGAGTTTTTGAAGCTTCTGACCAGATACAGATAAAAAGACAATTTGATGTCAATGTCTTTGGTTTGATGGAAGTTACCAAGACGGTACTTCCATTTATGAGGAAAAATAAAAGCGGTTCAATTATTAATATTTCTTCTTTTGGCGGAGTAAATGCAGGAGCATTTTCCAGTTTGTACAGCAGTTCAAAATTTGCAGTTGAGGGATTTTCGGAAGCCTTATCGCATGAATTGGCCTTTTTAAATATAGCTGTAAAAATTATTGAGCCTGGTAGTGTTGCTACGAACTTTAGAAATGGCATAGAAATGATTCAAAACACTATCGAGGATTATAATGCAGAACTGGCTTCCTTCATTCCAAAATTTATTAAAAGAACGGAACACCTATCTAAGGCCGCACCAGAAGACGTCGCACAGACCATATGGACTGCAGCAACGGATGATGCTGTAAAACTGCGTTATGTTACGGGTGATGATTCCCAGTATTATATTGATCTGAAAACTAAAAATGCAGAAGCTGAATATTTAAGACTTATGAGAAATTGAAATTAGCTTATATTTGAGTTATTAATGAGATAAAAGCAATGCTTGAAAAATTTGTAAATATAGATACAATCGCTGACCTTCATCATTATTACAACTACGGAAGTCCTAGGCATCCGCTCATCACAATAATTGATTTGAAGGCAGTAAAGACGAGAAACAGGGGAGTTGAAGATGCCTTTTACAGACTCGGACTTTATACTGTTGTTTTTAAAAAGTTTAAAGGAGAGTTGAGATATGGCCGGTCAACTTATGATTTTCAGGATGGATCATTAATGTTTGCAGCACCAAATCAGGTTTTGAGCCCGAGTGAAAATACGGTAATCGAAGAGGGGTGGTTTCTTGCCTTTCATCCGGATTTACTTTATGGATCTTTGCTGGGTAAAAATATCGGTTCCTATTCTTTTTTCAGATATAATGTGAATGAAGCCCTGCATATTTCTGATGGGGAAAGAAAAACTTTAGAAGAAAGCATTCAAAAAATTGCAGTGGAATATTCGCAGAACATGGACAAGCATACACAGGGTTTGATTGTGAGCAATCTTGAGCTTATGCTGCAATATTGTGACCGTTTTTATAATCGTCAGTTCTTAACCAGATCCAAAGTAAATAATGATTTCATACAGCAGTTTGAAGATCTGCTGCAAAATTATTTTGAAGCTGATGATCTGGCGGATAAGGGGCTTCCCGAAGTTAAATATTTTGCCGAAAAGTTAAATTTGTCAGCCAATTATCTATCTGATCTGCTAAATAAATATACAGGCAAAACCACAATTGAGCATATTCATCTACAATTGGTGGAAAAAGCTAAATCAATTTTATGGGGAACCAATAAAAGTGTAAGTGAGATTGCGTATAGTTTAGGATTTGATCATCCTTCCCATTTTAGTAAAATATTTAAAATGAAAACCGGAAAGTCTCCAAAGAATTTCAGAATTGCGAAGTAAACCCTCTTTATGCAAAAAAGAGAAAGACCAGCTTTTTAAGCTGGTCTTTCTCTTTTAGATAGCTGCTGCTGCAGGGAAATCTACAGGAATCTTGGTATTGGCAAAAACATAATTAGTAAAGCTTCTTAAGGCAATCAGCGCTGTTAATTCTATCAGTGCTTTTTCATCATATCCGGCTTCAAAAAAGTTTTCCAAATCATCCTGATTGGCAGTGCCTTTGCTATCGGCAATAGATTTTGCCAATTGAATGACTGCATTTAATTTTGAATCTGAGTATTCGCCTTTGCGAATTTTAATTGTTTCTTCTTCACTGAATCCCTTCAATTTCGCCAGCATAGTGTGCGCAGCCAGACAGTAATCACAATTATTGACTTGTGATACAATAAGATTGATAGCTTCCCTTTCTTTAGCGGTATAGGAAGAATCCTGTGATAATACACTTTCCGTATCCAGCATGGCTTTTAAAGCTGCGGATGAATAGCCAATCGTGGCATAAAGATTAGGGATTTTTCCCATTTTAGATTGTACAGCTTCGAGAATAGATTGTGAAGCTGCATTTAACTGTTCTTTTGCAGGAACTGAAATTGTTTTCATGATTGTATTTTTATTAGAGTACTCTTGTGCTGTCCAACTGCATTTAATTAACCATGTGCTTCTTCAGACACTTCTTTCCAGTCGTTCCAGGTTTTTAGTTTTTCGGCATAGACACGTTCTGTTTTTTTCAGTCCGACTTTTCCTAAAAATAAGCGCAGAGGAGGATTTTTACTGTCTATCAGTTTTAAGATGGCAGGAACTGTAGCTTCTGGTTTTCCATAATCTTCAGGCAATAAACCTTCTGCTGTTCCCAATGCTTCTTTTACTTTATCGTAAGCAGCAATCGATTCGCTGACAACAGCTGAACTTCCGCCAAAATCTGTTGCATATCCGTTTGGTTCTACCAGGGTCACATTGATTCCAAAGTCTTTCACTTCATCTGCTAATGCCTCAGTAAATCCTTCTACAGCAAATTTTGTAGCGTTGTAAATGCCTAAAGTAGGCAGAGACCATACGCCTAAAACACTTGACAGCTGAATGATATGCCCATGTCCCTGTTCGCGGAAAATTGGCAGTGCAGCCTGTGTTACCCATAATGTTCCATAAACATTTGCTTCAAAAACATCCTTAACTGCTTTCTCGCTCACTTCCTCTACAGCGCCAAAAACCCCATAACCCGCATTGTTGATTACCACATCCAATGTTCCAAAATACTCTTTTGCGGATTTTACTGCTGTGGATACTGCTTCTTTGTCTGTTATATCCAGTTTAATAGCCAGAAATTGAGATCCGTATTGTGCAGTCAAATCTTTGTAAGCTTCGATTGTTCTTGATGTTGCTGCTACATTGTCACCTCTTTTTAAAAATGCTTCGATCCATAATTTACCAAATCCTCTTGAAGCTCCTGTAATAAAAATTGTTTTTTTCATGTTTTTAAATTTTAATTGATTGTTTCATTTTGATAAGACAAAGTTAGATCTAAGCTGTTTAGGGAAATATCTCATTTCAGCGGAAGAATAGCACAGAAATACGATGAAGTTATTTTTGGATATAATTTTGTTAATTTGCTGCAGTCATTAAAATTATCAGGATGGAAAAAATAAGCCATTATAAAAGCATTTCGGAACTTCATGAAAAGAGCGGCTTTGAAAAGCCGCAGCATCCATTGATTAGCATGATGACCTGTAAGGAACTTATGACGTATTCTGTGGGAGAGGATAGGTTTACGGGAGATTTTTACATGATTGCACTCAAGAAAATAAAATCAGGACATGTTTTGTATGGCAAAACACAGTATGATCACAGCAGCGGTTCAATGGTGTTTATGAAACCCAGGCAGACCATAGAAGTGAGCAATGTCCAGTTTGCCGAAAAAGGTTTTGTAATGTTCTTTCATGAGGAATATCTCATGGGGCATGCGCTTCATGAGCTTATAAAAAAGTATGGATATTTTGAATATGAAATAAACGAAGCGCTGCATACTTCTCCAAGAGAAGATAAAATATTATGGGATCTTTATTATAAAATAAGAAGTGAATATGACATGAGCCAGGATGAATTCAGCCGTGAAATTATTTTATCGCATCTGGATTCTATCTTAAAATATTCTGACCGTTTTTATAAAAGACAGTTTATTGACAGAAGCATCAATGTATCGGGAAATACCGTGAATAAATTTCAGAAGATATTAAGCAGTTATTTCGATAAAGGCCTGCATCAGTCGGTGGGGCTTCCGTCGGTTAATTATCTCGCAAACGAACTGCTTTTATCCACTCGTTATTTAAGTGATGTCCTGAAACAGGAAACTGGCAAAACAGCATTAGACCATATCCATATCTACCTGATAAAGGAGGCTAAAAACCTGCTGGTCGGTTCTGATAAAAATGTCGCGCAGATTGCCTATGAGCTTGGTTTTGAAAGCCCGTCTTATTTTACAAGATTATTTAAGAAACAGACAGGTTTTACCCCTTTGGGATATAGAGCAGTATTATAAAAAAAGCTGACAGGAAACTGTCAGCTTTTTTTATAGTTTGGATTATCTGTTGGAAACCCCATTGGATAAAGGCAGAAATCTGAATATATAAAATGGAGCACCAGCTTCATTTTTTCCATTATTAAATGCAGCGCCCAAATGCACCTGCGCAGCTGAGACATACATAAATCCGTCTGCCGCATTATAACTTACGCCGTCGGGCCAAAGCATTTTTTCATCGGAGGCCAGCGTATGAACGCTTCTGTCCGCAGCCAAAACTATGGAGACACTGTGGCTTTCAACAGCCGTGAGGTACAGATTGCCGGCAATATCGATACTTAAACCTCCGTTATTTGGTTTTGCGGAATAGGTTTCAATCTTGGAATTCAGGTCAGTATCTGTATATTGTTCATTAATTAAATCCTGAATTTTGATCCTGTAAATCTTAGTTCCGTTCAACGGCGAATAATACAGCCACTCAAAATCTTTATCTGCTGTTATGCCGTCACAGCCAACTAATAAGTTATTTTTACCTGTGGTTAATATTTTGCCGTCAACTTTGATCGGAATATTTTCAGGAAGAGTAGTTCTGTGCCCTTCCAGAATTCTTTTGGTTATTCCGGTATTCATATCAACAGTTAACAGAGAAGCCGTACTTCCATCACCGCCGTTTCCAATGCCTTCGTCTGCAATAATAAAAAAGCCGTGCTTGGTGTCAACTACAAAATCATTAGATTGCGTATGCTTTTTGCTGATGATTTGCGGAAGATAGTAAATGCGTTCCAATCTGTTAAAACGAGTATTCCATCCTACAATTTTGGGTGTTACTGCATTTCTCTGTCCCATATCCAGCATCCAGATAATACCATTTTCATCACTTCTGATACCTAACACATTACTTAAAAAATGATCGTCTGCTGCTCTGGGCGTATTCCACTCCAGATTAGGAAACGGCACGCTTTTTTTTGTTTTTGCATCATATTTTTTTACGCGGATTTCCGGATTGAAAAATGGGTGCAGACTATGAATCAGATCTCCCTGAGGCGTAAATGCAATGTTTCCTGCGGCTTCATCTAAAGACGCAAATATTTCGGGGGTCAACACTTCACCAGTCCATTTAGCAGGTTCTTTTTGGCTGGAATCATTATAATAATTATCAGAACCTGTAATCCAATCCATTCTTGACGGTGAAAAGAAATCAATGTCTATGGTATTGTCTTCCAGAGAAACAAAGCTATGAGGGACATTAGGGGGAATTATAATGCCTTCGCCCGCTTTAACTATAACCTCCCTGCCTTCAATCAACACCTTTACGCTTCCTTGCGTTATCAGGGAATACTGCTCATTGCTGTGCTGATGCATGGGAACTACGGCTCCTTTTTTATAAGTAAAATAACCAATAGTTCCTTTTTCTCCCGAAATCATTCCTCGGGTCAAAAGCTCGTTAACCGATTTTGACGGCAGTTCCTTTAAGGAAAAGTGCTGAATTTTTTGAGAATTGCCGTTTAATGCAAATGCCAAAAATAAAATGATGAGAATATTTTTTGTCACTTTTAATCGATTTTAATTTTTACAACTTTAAAGGGTTTTTTAAACAGCTCTTTTTCCTGATGAAACCAGGGCGAGTTTTGTATCTGTGAAACCGATACATACAAATATCCATCTTCGGAAATACTGTAGCTGTCTGGCCATATCAGTTCATTGTCATTCTGCACTATTGTCTGCATTTTTAAGTCTGGCGTAATATTTACGATGCTGTTTTTTTCCAGGTCGCCAAAATAGAGATTGCCTTTCTTATCGAATATCATGCCGTCGGTAGTTGTAAATTTTCCTAAATTCTCAACATTTTTATTCAGGATTTCATCAGATATGTCAGACTGTCGAAGCAGTTCTGTTTTAATTCTGTATAGATTATCATCAGTCAGCGCTTTAAAATACAGCCATTTTTTATCCGGAGTTAAAGCAATTCCATCTGAATTCACTTTTAATGGTGTTCCGTCTCCTTTCAGCAGCTCTTTCCCTAAAGGAGAAAAATGGTAATCGGGATCTGATTTTACTGCTGGCGAGTCTCCCAGAACAAATCTCGAACTTCCTGTCTTTGTATTTAAAATAATAATGCCGCCTGTATTGGAATTGGTGATGTAAGCAAAGCCATTAACAGTATCAACACGGATATCATTAAGATAGACATTCTCGCCTGCGACGTTTTCAGGAAAACGGTAAATGTGTTCTATCTGGTTGGTTTTCAGATTTATTTTGACAATTTTGTTGCTTTTATTATACACCTTACCAAGTCCGATGCCTGCAGCGTCAACAACCCATAAAAAACCTTTGTCATCTGCTACTACCGCCTGCACGCACACAAACTTGTTTTGTCCGTCTTCTCCTTTCTTAAAACTGTTCCATTCTGCGTCAGGGTAGGGAACAGGTCTGCCTTTTATAACTTCGACTACTGAATACTTATGTTTTTCGAGCCAGTAGGGATAATTTACAAACAGCCGGCTGTTTTCTGCAGCTGCAACACCCGTTAATTGATAAGTTGAATCGGCGAATACTTGTTCTATTTTTACTTCTTTGGCAGCATCATCCGAAGAAACGGCATTTATCTGTTTTTTTGAAGAGGTATTGTTACAGCTTACCATAAATGCTGTAATTAATACTATTCCTGTTTCAATATAAGTTTTCATTTTATTTCTTTTTTATAACGTGATAATTATTTTTCCTTTTGTTCTGCCTGTTTCCTGCTGCAGATGTGCTTCTTTCATTTTATCAAAAGGAAATGTCTCACTTACAAATGGCTTAATGATTCCCTTTTCTAACAGATCTGCAATTGCTTTCATATCTTGGCCGTTTGACTGCACTAAAATGAAATAGCCTTCTATCCCTTTCAATTTGGCTTTTTCGGTCACCTTTTCATTAAGGCCTGTCGGTATGCTGATTAAGGTTCCCCCTTTTTTGGTCACTTCTATCGATTTGTCAATATTATCCCGTCCAATTGTATCAAGAATAAAATCAAAGCTGTCCTGATGGGAATTCCAGTCATAAGCATTATAATCAATGTGTTTGTCGGCTCCAAGTCCAAGTACGAATTCTTTGTTTTTTAACGATGAGGTTCCGGTTACTGATGCACCCAGATATTTAGCAATCTGTATCGCGATATGTCCGACACCTCCAGAAGCGGCATGAACTAAGATGTTCTGTCCAGCTTGCACTTTTGCATGATGGACCAGTGCCTGATAAGCCGTCAAGGCAACCAGTGTGGCAGCAGCAGCTTCCTCAAAGCTTACGTTTGCAGGCTTTAATGCCAAGTGTGTTTCAGGTGCAGCGACATATTCTGCATATGCTTTGCCATGCCCGGGAAAATTAACCATTCCAAAAACGGCATCCCCTTTTTTAAACTGGGTTACCTTACTACCTGTTTTCTCAACAACCCCGGAAATGTCCCAGCCGATTATTAACGGACTTTCCTCTTTTAATCGGCCGTAAACTCCTTTTCCTGCCCTTGTCTTGACATCTACAGGATTAATGGAAATTGCTTTCACTTTGATTAAAACCTCGTTCTCTAATGGTTCAGGCTGTGGGATTTCTGTGTAATGCAATTGATTGACATCACCAGGCTCATTTAAAATTATTGCTCTCATTTTTTAATTAGTTTAAATTTATTAGGCAAAATTATACCAGTTTTTTGTATTAAAATGGTACAAATAATCCTTTTTATAGTACATTTGTACTATTATTAAAAGTAATACGGTAAAAATGAGTAAGGAGCAATTGTACAAACCTTTTGAAATAGTATATAAAACTTTAGATGAATGTCCTAAGTTAGAGCACCAGCATGCTTTTTTTGAACTGATTTATATTTTGGATGGGAAAGGAATTCAGGTCATTAATGATAATCAGTTTCGATATCATCCTAATCATATGTTTTTAATTACACCTTCTGATACTCATCGTTTTGATATTGAAGAGAAAACCACATTTTTCTTCTTACGATTTACCGATATATATATTAAAAACGGCGGACTGTCTGCTAAAAACATTGAACAGCTGGAGTTTATTTTACAAAATGCAAATCATCAGCCGGGATGTATCCTGAAAAATCAAATTGATAAAAGCCTAGTAAGGCCTATTGTTGAAGGTATTATTAGGGAAGAGCAGAATCAGGACGTTTATAACACAGATTTAATTACCCATCTGGTAAACACCTTAATTGTTATAGTTGCGCGAAATATTGCCAAATACCTGCCCGATAATGTTAATGAGTATTCTGAGGAAAGAATATTGCAGATACTGCAGTTTATCCAGTCAAATATATTTAATCCGGAAGAATTGAGAGCTGAAAAGATCGGCGCCCATTTTGGACTTTCAACCCGTTATTTAGGCAAATATTTTAAGAAACATACAGAAGTAACGCTTCAGGAATATATAGCACGCTATAAAACGCAGCTCATAGAGCATCGGCTAAAACACAGCGACCTTCGTGTAAACGAAATAGCGTCTCTACTGGGGTTTACAGATGAAAGCCATTTAAACAAGTTTTTTAAAAAGAATAAAGGTGCAAGTCCTGCAGGGTTTAGAAAAGCTATAAGGGCAGGATCAGTAAAATAGTCTCCCTTTTATACAATGCGAAATTAGTAAAGGTTAAGAGTTATTATACTAAATAAAATTGAAATCCTTCTTCAATTAGAAGCTAAATCGAAGAAAGTTTGATTATGCTGCAGATAGACTTGTAGAAAATGTTTGACCCGTCTCGATTCTGACGCAATAGGACGAATGACAAAGAGATTGGTCTTCCATCTGAATCAACAATCTTTTCAAGCTATACAAGTAACGATAAATTCAGAAAATATAAAGTGGTCATGAAGCATTTTACAAATGGTACTGAATTTAGCTGTATTGAGATTAAAACAGACAAAAAATAATGTAAGGGCATTGTGTTGAAAGGTACTATGAGAAAGGTGGAAGAATATTTTTTACAGTTAGATGCTTATTGTGAAATTCTTCAATTGTCAAATTTCCCAGTGCGGAATGCCTCCTATGTTTGTTATAAAAGTTTTCTATATAGCCTGAAAGGGATTCCTTTGCTTTTTCTTTCGTGGCATATGTGTTATGGTAGACCAGTTCTGTCTTCAGCGTTTTGAAAAAGCTCTCTGCAACTGCATTGTCATAGCAGTTTCCCCTGCCGCTCATGCTGCGGGTTATCTGGCCGGTGCCTTCCAGCATCGAAGCAAACCACAGGCAGGCGTACTGTGTGCCCTTGTCCGAGTGGAACAGCAGCTTCTGGCCGCTCTCTAAAGGACGGTTAACTATCGCATTCTTAAAGGCCCTGATGCTGGTTTCTTTTGCTTTGAGCGTTTCGCTCAGCGACCACCCGATAACTTTTCGGTCAAAAAGGTCAATTACGACCGTAAGGTAGAGCCAGCCCTCATTGGTCTTGATATAGGTGATGTCCGAAACCCATACCTCATTGCTGCGGGATGTGCTGAATTCCTGTTCCAGTATGTTCCGGGCCGTCAGATATTTATGTGAGGAGTCTGTGGTTTTTCTTAATTTGGTTTTTAAAATGCTGCGCAGGTGGTTTTCCATCATAATTTTGGCGACAAAAGCTCTGGAGACCTTGATGCCGATTGCCGAGAGCTCTTTGGCAATTCTGGGGCTTCCGTATCTGCACTGGCTCCAGTGGTAGATCCTGGTAATCTCGGAGGTTACAAAGGCTTTATGAGCGGCCCTGCCGGTGGAAAGCCTTCTGAGCCATTTGTAATAGCAGCTTGGAGTCGCCTTAAAAACGCCGCACATCTTCCCGACGGGAAATCTGCCGGTATTCTCCCGTATGAACTGGTATACGGAGCGCTTGTCCCGGTGCAGGATTCCGGCCCCTTCTTTTAAGATGTCCCGCTCCAGCGTGATATTTTTGAGTTCTTTCTGAAGTCTGGCCGTTTCCTTTTTCTCCGGATCCGCACTGTTTTTCTCATATAGGGTGAGCTTTCCTTCGCGGAAGAGGTTTTTCCAGTGCTGCAGGCTGTTCTTGCTGATCCGAAGCTTGGCGGCGGCCAGCCGCACGCTTTTATGCCCGATGCAGGTCTTGACCGCCCAGATTTTAAATTCGGCGCTGTATTTTTTTCTGCTGCTTTTCATGCCTTCAAAAGTTAGGTGCGTTATTCTGTCCTGTGGAATCAAGAATCATAACGCAGATTTATCCCCTTTTAAACCGCTTCAGACAGAATTCGCCTTAATTTTCTGCGGCACTTTTGGAGGCAACTCCAGGAAACCCGTGCCACGATTCTGACACGAAACTTCTGTGCGGTTTTGAAAATAATGAAAATGCACTTGAAAGACAAAACCCTGCTGATCTCAAGATCTGCAGGGTTTTCCGTGAATTTTAGCCTTTTTTGTAAACTTTGAAAAGTCTCTTTTTTAGCTTCCAGCGGAGAAAGAGGGATTCGAACCCCCGGACCTGTTACAGTCAACAGTTTTCAAGACTGCCGCATTCGACCGCTCTGCCATTTCTCCAGTATGTCGCTATCATTTTCTGATTGCGAGTGCAAAGATAAGTTGTTTTTTGAATTGTGAAAATTTTTTTTGAACTATTTCTAAAAAAAAATATGCTATAAAAAAGAAAAACCCTTAACAAAGTTAAAGGTTTTAAAAGTCAGCGGAGAAAGAGGGATTCGAACCCCCGGACCTGTTACAGTCAACAGTTTTCAAGACTGCCGCATTCGACCGCTCTGCCATTTCTCCAGTATGTCGCGATCATTATCTGATTGCGGGTGCAAATATAAGACGGTTTTTCGGTTATAAAAACTTTTTTCGGACTTTTTTTTGAAGTTTTTTAAGATAATTTTCAAGTGTCTAATTATCAGTATTTCCGAAAGTGATATTTTTTAAAAAATTAATCTAAATCGTCTAAAATTGGCGTTGGTTTTTTGTGTTCATCGACGGCAACAAACGAAAAAGTTCCTGAAACTACCGTTTCTCGAAGTTCAGTATACATTTGTTCCATAAAAATATCGACATGAATTTTACAGCTGGTTCTTCCAACGCTATCCACTTTTGCTACTAATTCGATTAAAGTTCCTGCGGGAATTGCTTTTTTGAAATCAATTTGGCCCGTAGAAATCGTAACTACTTTTTTACGGCTAAAACGTGTAGCGCAGATAAAAGCAACTTCATCCATTAAATGAAGAGCAGTTCCACCAAATAAAGTATCGTAATGATTTGTTGTGCTAGGAAAAACGGCTTTAAAAATACGAGTTTCTGATTTTTGAATTCTTTCTTCTACTGTTCCCATATTAGTAATTAACGTATTCTGTAATTTCAAGTCCGTATCCAATCATACCCACTCGTTTTGTTTGTTCTGTGTTCGAAACCAATCTGATTTTAGAAATATCTATATCATGAAGAATTTGAGCTCCGATACCGTAATCTTTACTGTCAATAATAACCTTAGGAGCTTTTAAAGTTCCGTTAGCTTGCAATGACTTTAGCTCAGAAATTCTGTTTAAAAGGTTAACAGCCGTCATGTCTTGATTGATAAAGATAACAGCGCCTTTTCCGTTTTCATTAATCACTTTAAACATATCATCTAACTGCTGTTCAGCATTATTAGTTAAAGTTCCTAATAAATCGTTATTCACTTGAGAAGAGTGTATTCTGGTCAAAATTGGTTCGCCAAGATTCCAAGTTCCTTTCGTTAAAGCGATATGAATTTGTTTGTTTGTTGTTTGTTCGTAAGCTCTTAAACGAAAAGTTCCAAAACGAGTTTCGATGTCGAAATCTTCTTTTTTAACGATTAAGCTATCATGCTGCATTCTATAAGCAACCAAATCTTCAATAGAAACTAATTTCAAGTCGAATTTTTTAGCTACTTTAATCAATTCTGGCAGACGAGACATTGTTCCATCCTCGTTTAAAATTTCGCATATTACCCCTGCAGGTTTAAATCCAGCTAGACGTGCAAAATCGATTGCAGCTTCAGTATGGCCTGTTCTTCTCAAAACTCCGCCTTGTTTGGCAATTAAAGGGAAAATATGACCAGGACGAGCTAAATCATGAGGTTTTGTATTTGGATCAACTAATGACTGAACTGTTTTTGATCTATCAGCAGCAGAAATTCCAGTTGTAACGCCTTGTCCTTTCAAATCAACAGAAACCGTAAAAGCTGTTTCCATATGATCTGTATTGTTGGTTACCATTGCGCGAAGATCCAGTTCCTTGCATCGGCTTTCTGTAAGTGGTGTACAAATTAAACCGCGTCCATGGGTAGCCATAAAGTTGATCATTTCTGGAGTTACTTTTTCGGCAGCAGCCAAAAAATCACCTTCATTTTCACGATCTTCATCATCGACTACAATGATTACTTTACCTTGACGAATATCTTCTATAGCTTCTTCAATGGTATTCAGTTGTATTTTTGTTGTTGACATAATTATTTTTGCTTTTGAGCAGGTAAAAACCGCTCAGAGATTTTCTGAATTAGTTGTGAAATCGGAGTTGTAATCGCATCAAAATTAATTAAACCGTTGTCGTTTGTAGCACGATAGGTTAATAAAATTGCTAGAGGAGAGAGTATAAAAGACGACATCCACGATCCCATAAACGGAGTCATTCCGCCTTCTTGAGATAATCTTTTTCCGAATGTATTGATGAAATGGAAAGTAATAAAGATTAAAACCGCGAATACAATAGGAAGCCCAAGTCCCCCTTTTCTAATAATCGCACCAAGCGGAGCCCCAATAAAGAACATTAAGAAACAAGCAAAAGCAATAACAAATTTTTCGTATAACGCATTATAATGTTTGTTGATCTCTCGTTCTTTGTCTTTTAAATCCTTCTGCGTAGTTTCGATAGAATAAATATTGCTGGTAATATTGCTTCCTGCCATTTTTAAAATATCTACTTTATCTTTATTAGAGTAAATAGATAAAACATCGTTCGGAATCGGTTTTTTCTTGATGTCTTTTTGAGAATTTTGAGGGAATTTTTTAATTCCAACTCGCTGATTGATATTTTCAGAAAAAGAAACAATTTCGTTGTCTAAATTTTTGCTCAACGAGTCCAAAGTGTAGCGTAGCTCATTAACATTTAGCATGGCATTTGTTCCTGCAATACTTTCTTTACTATCATCAACTTTGTTTAATTCAGATAAATCAATATTAATAATCTGTGTCTTAAATTTTCCTTTTATAAAAGGCATTTTAGCACGATCCTCATATTTTTTTGGAGTGACATCTTGGTAGTAGTAGCCGTCATTCAAAACTAATTTTAATATACTAGATTTCTCGTTACTGACTAATTCACCAGTTTTAGCTTTAATTACGGTTTTATTTTCACCCATATTATTCGCTTTCTCATGGATCGTCACACCAGTTAAATGATTGCCGTTTTCTCCAGATTTTTTGTTTACTTTAATGTTATAAGTACCAACATCGTTAAATTGACCCTCAGCAATAGCCATAGCTGGCTTGGCTTGAGCAATGTTTTTTCTAAAGTTGACAAACTTGTATTCGGCATACGGAATCACATTGTTGGCAAACCAAAAAGCAACAATACTTAAAACGAAAATAAAAATAATCAATACTCTCATTGCTCTTTGCAGGGAGATTCCCGAAGATTTCATGGCTGCGAATTCATAGTTCTCGGCTAGATTTCCGAAAGTCATGATGGATGCTAATAGAACCGAAAGCGGTAAAACCAACGGAATAATACGCGGCATAGAAAAAAGCAGGAATTTCACGACCAAAATTAAGTCGAGATCTTTTCCTGCTAGTTCTGATATAAATAGCCATACTGTTTGCAGTATGAATATGAAAAATAAGATTACAAATACCGTGGTAAATGTAAGTAAGAATGTTTTTAATAAGTATTTGTCTAGAATTTTCAACCTTCTGATTAATCTAATTTATTGATGTAGTATTTCGGGTATTTACTCGCTACAAAGGTAAATTGATTTTTTGATAATGGCTGATTGGTTTTAAAAGAATTAACGGTTAAAGTTGTTTTTGTTCCGTTTTTTCCAGTTTCAATCAAATTGTAAATGTGTTTTGTCTGAACGTCAATACCTAACAAAATTTCTTTTCTTTGGTCTTTTCCGCTAGTTGGAACTAATTTGATATATTGAATTTTTCTTCCTTTTACATTCTGAACGATGTCCATGTTGTATTTGTAGCCAGAATTGAAGAAAGTAAGCATTTTTGAAGGAGTAATTGCATTATCATCTTTCTCGTTTACTTTAGAAATGGTAACTTCTTCGTCTTCAGGAACGATAGTGTATGTTTTTTGACCGTCAAAGATTTTAGTAACGCCCATGAAATTCAAAACATATTGATTTCCTTTCATAGTTACGTTTCCTTTACTGTCTTGATTGATATTTTCTTTGGCATTATTCAAAGAATATTTAAAATCGATAACAATATTGTCGTAGCTTTTTATTTTAGAAGTTACTTCGTTCAATAAATCTTTCGCTTTTTTATCTTGAGCCTGAATAGAAGTGAAGCTCAAAAGCAAAATAATTGCCATTTGAAAACACTTTTTAGTCATGTTTGTGATAGAATTGTTGTTGATTTCTTGAATTTTTGCTTTCATGATTGGATTAATTTTGTTCATTATTAAAAAATTGATCAAGAGCATTTAAATCTAAGATGTTCACACTACGTGCTTTACTGCCTTCAAATGGACCAACAATACCTGCTGCCTCAAGTTGATCGATCAATCGACCCGCTCTGTTGTATCCTAATTTTAATTTTCGTTGCAATAAAGAAGCAGAACCCTGCTGTGCATTGACAATAATCTCTGCCGCTTCTCTAAATAAAGTATCTCTTTCGGAAATATCTATATCAAGATTGATGCCACTTTCTTCTCCAACAAACTCTGGAAGCAAATAAGCTGTAGCGTATGCCTTTTGTCCTCCAATAAAATCTGTAATTTTTTCCACTTCAGGAGTGTCAATGAAAGCACATTGCACACGAATTACGTCGTTTCCATTAGTGTATAATAAATCTCCGCGCCCAATAAGCTGATCGGCTCCCTGAGTATCCAAAATGGTTCTAGAGTCAATTTTCGAAGTTACTCTAAACGCAATTCTGGCAGGGAAATTGGCTTTAATTAAACCTGTAATAACGTTTACAGACGGTCTTTGTGTTGCGATAATCAAGTGAATACCAATAGCACGGGCTAATTGAGCCAAACGAGCAATCGGAACTTCGACTTCTTTTCCCGCGGTCATAATCAAATCGGCAAACTCATCGACAACCAAAACAATGTATGGCAAAAATCGATGTCCAGCTTCTGGATTTAATTTTCTAGACTTAAATTTTTCGTTGTATTCTTTAATATTACGAACCATCGCATCTTTTAGCAAAGAATAACGATTATCCATCTCCACGCAAAGCGAATTTAAAGTGTTCACAACTTTTGCATTATCAGTAATAATAGCATCTTCTGTGTCGGGAAGTTTGGCTAAATAATGTCTTTCAATTTTATTGAAAAGTGTAAGCTCAACTTTTTTCGGATCGACCAAAACAAATTTTACTTCTGCTGGATGCTTTTTGTATAAAAGTGAAGTTAAAACCGCATTTAGTCCGACAGATTTTCCTTGTCCAGTTGCTCCAGCCATCAGTAAGTGAGGCATTTTAGCAAGATCGACAACAAAAGTTTCGTTTGAAATGGTTTTTCCTAATGCAATTGGCAATTCCATTTCTGCTTCTTGGAACTTTGCTGCTCCAATAACACTTTTCATCGAAACCATGGTTGGGTTTTTGTTCGGAACCTCAATACCGATAGTACCTTTTCCTGGAATTGGTGCAATAATACGAATTCCAAGTGCTGATAATGATAAAGCGATATCATCTTCTAAACTCTTAATTTTAGAAATTCTGATTCCTGCTTCTGGCACAATTTCATATAAAGTAACCGATGGTCCAACGGTTGCCTTAATTTGTGCAATTTCAATTTTGTAGTTACGAAGCGTATCTACAATCCTGTTTTTATTTTCTTCTAATTCTTCCTGATTAATTGTAATTCCGCCAGTCGAATATTCTTTTAATAAATCGATGGTCGGGAATTTGTAATTTGATAAATCCAAAGTCGGATCAAATAAACCGAAATCGGCAACTAGACGAGAAGCTAAATTTTCTTCAATAATATCCTCTTCTTCTGCCTTTTCAATTACAAAAGCTTCATCGGGATTAACTAATGGCAGTTCTTGTTTTGGAGTAATTGGTTTTAAAGTTGGATTTAAATCAATTTCCGAAGGATGAGAGATTGTCGGTTTTAAAGCTTCTTTATTAAGTTCAAATTGAGAATCGACAGTTTTGATGTGGATGTTGTCTAATTCAGGGTCGTTTTCTTCTTGTTTTTCTTCTACAATAGCAAATTCTTCCAAATTATAAGCACTTTCCGGCTGATTTACAGCTGGCTTTAAAGTGTCTAATTCCGATTTAAATTCTTTTTTAGTAGAATCAAAATACGATTGAATTTTTTCTGGAGATAATTTGATTTTGAAAATCAGATAGACAATTAAACCAAAAAGCAGTGTAAGCAAAGTACCTGTTTTCCCGATATAATCTTGAAGGAATAAATTTAATTCATAACCAATTGTTCCTCCTAATTCTGGCGCAGAAGTAGCAAAGAAACCAAATAAGATAGAAACTACTATAATAGCAAAGATATCCCAGAACCAAGTGTTTTTAAGTTTTTGAGTCGAAAGCTCTAGCGCTAAAAACATTCCGGTAAGGAAAAATAAACGTACAAAAATGAAAGAGGCAAGTCCGAAGCCTCTGTAAATAATTAAATCGGCAAGATAAGCCCCGAATTTTCCGAGCCAGTTCTCTGCAACTTCAGTGCGGTCTCCAAGTTGGTCTACAACACTTTGGTCGTTTTGCCATTGTCCATTAACATAAAAAGAAATAAATGCAACTAATAGTGCAATAGAAAAAAGAACCAAAAGACATCCTAAAACAAATTTTTGTTGTTTAGATATTTTAAAAGATCTTTTATTTCCTTCTTGTTTGTCGTTTTTTTTATCTACAGTTTCTTTTTTATTTTTTGCCATTCTTGCGTTTTCCTTTGCCTAAATAAATTTTGGAATATAAATAATCAAGCCTATTGCAATTGCAGTCATTGCGGCAAAAAATACCGCTCCGGCAGCAATATCTTTAATAAATCCAATTCGTTTGCTGTAATCAGGATGAATAAAATCGGCAATTTTTTCAACTGCTGTATTTAATCCTTCGACAGCTAAAACTAAACCGATTGCCAAGGTTTGACAAAGCCATTCGGTTTGTGAAATATGAAAATAAAAGCCTAAAATAGTCACTATGATTCCCAATGAAAATTGAACCATAATGCTGTGTTCAGTCTTAATTAATTTTACAGCGCCGTTAAAAGCATAAGTCATGCTTTTTAAACGGCCTGTAACAAATGTATTATCTTTTTGAAACTCCATTTACAGGAAAATATTATAATGCTGCTAAAGCTGCTTCGTAATTTGGTTCGTTTGCAATCTCTGCTACTTGTTCTGTGTGAACGACTTTTCCGTTAGCATCAACAACAATAATTGCTCTTGAGTGTAGACCTGCTAATGGTCCGTCAACAATCTCTAATCCATTTGCTTTACCAAAAGCACCAGTTTGGAAATCTGATAAGTTTACCACATTTTCTAAGCCTTCAGCACCGCAGAAACGTTTTTGAGCAAAAGGTAAATCTCTAGAAATACATAAAACAGTAGTGTTTTCTAATCCGCTAGCGCTTTCGTTGAATTTTCTAACAGATGCTGCACAAGTTCCTGTATCAACACTTGGGAAAATATTTAAAACTAATTTTTTACCAGCGAAATTGCTTAAAGAAGCAACTGATAAATCGTTTTGTACTAATTTGAAGTCAGCTAATTGCGATCCAACAGCTGGTAATTCGCCTGATGTATGAACTGGATTTCCTCCTAATGTGATAGATGCCATGATTTTTGTTTAAAATTAATGAGGCTCAAAAGTAAGGATTAATATTTGAATCTAAAAGTATTTGTTATGGGTTTAAGGAGAGATTAAGGATGGTTTTTGGAAGGCCTCAAATTCACGAATTTGTCTAGTCAATTTTGGATTTTAGAGGGTAGATTTTAGATTTATTGTATCTGTAAGGCTGAGCAAAGTCAAAGTAAAGAAGTGTGTTTAAGTTGAGTATTGCAACTTTTAGTTGCCTCCAGCGTTAGCTGGAGGTTTTATAATTGACTGTAAGGGGCTTTAGCCAAATGCTTAAGTTTGGCTAAAGCCTTTTTAACGCATGTTTGCTTACCTCCAGCTAAAGCTGGAGGCAATTGATTTGTGTTTAATATCTAGATAAATCGAAACGTTTTTGAAACCTTTTATCCGCGAGAGGGATAGGAGCTGGCTACCGAAGTAGCGCGGATAGCCCGACAGCATCCCGATAAAAGGGCGTATATGCGCAAAGTGAGTTAGCCCTTTTATCGGGATGGTGGCTCGCCCAAATTATTTTAAATTTTAGAATGTAGATTTTTGATTTGCTTTACGTGGGCTTCAACTCCGCTCAGCCTGACAAAGATTGCCTGAAAACTGCGACTGAACACTGTAAACTAAAAAAAAGCGTATCTAAATTAGAAACGCTTTCTCAGCTTTGTTTTTTTATTTATTCTTGGGAAGGGGTCGATTTACTTATCGATTGAACCTAAAACACGTTTCATGAACGTATTTAAAGCTTCTTTTTTGTCTGTTCCTTGAGCAACTAATTTTTGTACTTCAAGGGCGCCATACATATTTGAAATCAATTCACCGATTACATCTAATTCTTCGTCTTTTAGAGAAGGAATTTCCGTCATCGCTTCTAGAACTTCGATCGTTTCAATGATATAATCCTGATCGTTTTCTTCGATGAATTGCGTTAAATGCTTAATTACTGGTAATTTCATAGTTTAGACTTCTTAGATTTTTAGACATTCTTAGACTTCTTAGACCTTTTTTAGTTTGTAGACAACTTCTAAGAAGTCTAAAAATCTAAGTTAGTCTAACGATCTAAAATTAAACAATTGCGTTTACAAGATCGATTAAAACTTCTTGTTTGTTAGTTTGCGTTTCGCCCACTAATTGTCCGTTTACGAAAGTTGCAAATGTTGGCAAGTTGCTCACATTAGCTAATTTTCTTGATTCAGGAGAATTTTCTGCATCAACCAAAACAAAAGTGATAGCTTCATTTTCTGTGGCTAATTTTTTGAATTTTGGTTTCATAATACGGCAATTTCCACACCATGATGCTGAATATTGCACTACTACTTTTTCGTTTTTAGCAACTAAATCTGCTAACGTATCTTCGTTTAAGTCGATTAACATAAGTTTTATTTTTAAGACACTAAGTCGCTAAGGTTCTAAGATGCTAAGTTTGCTCTCGAACCGAATAACTTTGTGTGGATTTATTTTGATTGTTTTTAAGTCATTGAGATTCTAAGATCTAAGTTTAATCTTAGAATCTCTTGACTTTTATTGTAGAATTGTATTTAAGATTCAAAAAGTTAAGTTTAAAAACTTAGCAACTTAGAACCTTAGTATCTTAGCAGCTTAATTAGCGCTTAAGTATTCAGCAGTGCTTAATCTATCTGCAGTCATAGCTTCTTTACCAGCTTCCCAGTTTGCAGGACAAACTTCACCTTTAGTTTGGATGTGAGTGTAAGCGTCAACCATTCTTAAGTATTCGTTTACGTTACGTCCTAATGGCATATCGTTTACGCTTTCGTGGAAAATTTTTCCAGTCTCGTCAATTAGGTAAGTAGCTCTGTAAGTTACGTTTGAACCTTCGATGATAACTGAATCTGTGTCTTCGCTGTAGCTTGTAGATTCGATATCAAGAATACCTAAAATGTTAGCTAAGTTACGGTTTGTATCAGCTAAGATTGGGTAAGTAACACCTTCGATTCCACCATTGTTTTTTGGAGTATTTAACCAGGCAAAGTGAACTTCGTTAGTATCGCAAGAAGCACCAATTACGATAGTATTTCTTTTTTCGAATTCTGGTAATGCAGCTTGAAAGGCGTGTAATTCAGTTGGACATACAAAAGTAAAATCTTTTGGGTACCAAAATAAAAGTACTTTTTTATTGTTGTTTACTGCTTCTTCAAAAATGTTGATTTTTAAATTGTCACCCATTTCTGAGATAGCATCTACTGCAATACTTGGGAATTTTTTTCCTACTAAAGACATAATATTCGTTTTACGTTAAAAATTTATTTGGTGCAAAAGTAGGGCATAAGTACAGGTTCTTACAATAAGATGTGATTATAAATATTTATAAGTTGATAAATTTTGACTATTTAATATTTTAACTTATTGAATGTCAATGTTTACTGGTAAAACACCGTTGAAAATATTTTTTTCTAAAAATTGAACTCCCGCTGTTTTTTGGAATTCTTCAAAATCTTGATATGCCTGAATTAATCCTGAAGCTTTTTTCAGTTTAGGAATTAAAGGCAATGCGTATGGATTTCCAAAAACAAAAACGATGCATTTTTTGGTCTGTAATAATTCAGAAAGAAGTTCTAAAACTTCATTGTCAATTTCGAAATTATTCAGAGGTTTTGCTTTTGGAACAAATAATGAAATGATAATCGTTTCAAAATTTTCTAGTTCTTTTTTGATAGATGAAATATGGGATACTTCTAGATTTTCAAAAGCAAATTCTGGAGAATCGAGTTTAGTATTTATAGTTTTGAAGAATGTGTTTTCAGTATTTTTATATAAACTCAGTTTGGCTAATTTGTTGTTTTTCTGAGCCTCAAAAGCCAGTTCTGCGCTAGAATTGTCTATGATTTTAGTAACGGCATTTTGAGCGATTTCTAAGTTTATTTTTGATGTTTTTTCGAAATCTAATTCGCCCAAAGCAACAATATTTCCAGAAAGAATTCCGGCTTTTTCTTTGGCTTTCATAATTCTGTTGTAGCTTTCAAAAATACGGTCTGGCGAAGCATTTTTATAAATCGCTTCAATTCCTTCAGGAACATTTTCGGCGAAACATAAAATATCATTTCCAGCATTAAAAGCTTCCCATTCTAATTGACCTTTGGTTTCGTACAATTTAGAAACGCTGTGCATGTTTAAGGCATCAGAAATTACTAAACCATCATAACCTAATTTATCGCGTAAGAGACCCTGAATGATTGCTTTTGACAAGGTTGCTGAGATATCTTTTCCGTCATTTAAACTCGGAACCGATAAATGTCCGATCATGATCGAATCAACATTATTTTCGATTCCTTTAATGAATGGATATAATTCGTTATCTAATAATTCTTCCAAAGTTTCTTTTAAAACAGGCAATCCTAAATGCGAATCGACATTAGTATTTCCGTGTCCAGGGAAGTGTTTTAGACAGCCTAAAACGCCAACTTCTGACATTCCTTTTAAATATTCAACAGCAAAATCGGCTACTTTTTCTTTGTTTTCACCAAAAGAGCGATACCCAATAACTGGATTATTTGGATTGTTATTAATATCTGCCAAAGGCGATAAATTATACTGAATTCCGGCTGCTTTTAAATCTAATCCAATTTGTCTTCCAGTTTCGTAAACTAAATTTGATTTGTTTTCTGGCAAAGCGCCAAGCGTGATCGCATACGGATATTGCGGTGTTTTTTCAATTCGCATTGCTAATCCCCATTCTGCATCAATACTGATTAAAAGTGGAGTGGAAGCGGCTTTTTGATAACGAACGATCAAAGCTTTGATTTTATCATAGCTGTCATCATTAAAAACTACTTTTTTCTTGCTTTCGTAATTGGTTGCAGCACTCGCACGGCTGTGAAAAAAAGTCAGTCCGCCAATATTATGTTTTTTTATAAGGCGTTCGGTTTCTTGAATATTTTCTTCAGTATCATTGATGAATACTGCTGGAAAGAAAAATTGTCCTATTTTTTGTCGTAATGCTTCGGCGGTAATTTTCATTATTATAAAGTCTTTTTCATGCAAACACTATTATCCATTTTCTCGTATGGAGGATAATTAGGAATTATGCTATAATTTAATTTTTGATATAAGTTGATGGCTTCCGGTTGGTTTTTTCCGGTTTCTAAAATCGTATAAGTATAACCGACTTCTTTTGCCCAGATTTCTAATTCGGCTAAAATTTTAGAAGCAATTCCTTTATTGCGGAAATCTGGATGAACATACATTCGTTTGATTTCGGTCTTGTCGCTTTCTTTTTCGCGAAAAGCGCCACAACCTACAGGAATGCCATTTTCGTAACAAACAATCGCATGTTTAATTTTATCAGTTTTATTAAACTGATTATAAAAAGCGTGATCGTCTCCATCTCTAATTGCTAAATCTTTGTCTAATAAAGCAACGAGAGTTATAAAATCAATATCGTCTGAGTTGGTTCGTTTTATGCTCATGATATAGAATGTTTAGCTTCGTATCGTTTGATTTTCTAACACATAGAAACATAGTATTTTAATTATCGGAAAAGGCGTTTCACTTAGTTGAAAATACACATAGCTATGTGTTGAGAAATTAGTTTCTCTTTTTTGTATTCTTTTCAAACAATAAAATCTATGTTTCTATGTGTTTAAAAGAATTTAAAGAATGTTTTATTTCAACTTCGCTTCCTTTTGCTTAGCCAATTGTTTTTTTGTTTCAATAGCTTTTTCCAATCGGTTTTTGAAACGGAAAAGTTTTGGAAGTCCTTCCAATCTGTCTACAAGAGTAATTTCTTCGTAAACCAAAATGGCTTTTTCTAAAACTCTGATTTCGTTTTCAAGATCAAGCTGATTTTTGTAGATCGTAGCTAACCGATCGTAAGGATGGTTTCCTTTAAAGCCTTCTGCAACATTTTCTTCATACAACTCAATCGCTTTTTCAAGATTTCCGTTTTTTTCGAACTCTGATCCTTTCAGATTTCGTTCGTTCTGCAAATTCTCATTGATTTCCATAGGTTAAAGTTTGATTTGGGATTAAACTTCTTCTGATTTCTTCCCAAAATCTTTTGGGAATATTAAAAAACGTGATAAAATAAGACCTGGAATTGTAGCTATTAAAACCCATACAAAGAAGTTTTGATAGCCTAAAAATTTCTGAATATAACCGCTTAACATTCCCGGAAGCATCATTCCTAATGCCATAAAACCAGTTGCAAGTGCATAATGTGCCGTTTTTGATTCTCCTTCTGCAACATGTATTAAATACATCATAAAACCTGTAAATCCAAAACCATAACCAAATTGTTCAAGAACAACCGTTATGCAAGTATAAAGATTTAATGGGGAATTTATTTCGAAAAAATATAAATTTATATGAAGATGAAAAAGCTCTTGTGGCTGAAAATGAGCTAAACCAATAAAACCAAGTATAGGAAGGTGCATCGCCAAAAACATTGGAAGCATCCATTTCGTAAGACCGTGTTTAGAGATTGCAATACCTCCTAAAATTCCCCCAACGGTAAGAGCAAAAATTCCCAAAGTTCCGTAAATAATTCCAACAGCTTCGGTGTCTAATCCCATTCCGCCTAATTCCCTTTTATCAAGCAAAAACGGACTTAACATTTTTAGCAATTGCGATTCTCCTAATCTGAAAACCAAGATAAAAGTCAGAATTAATCCGATTTGTTTTTTCTTAAAGAAACTGATAAATATAGTTCCGAAGTTTTGATGAGGAGTTTCTTTTTCGGTTTTAACGGCATTAATTTCGTTTTTTGGCGTAAAAATGAAATTGTAAGCGGTAATAAATGTCATCAATAAACCAACACAAATCATCGTATAAGACCAAGCTTTTGTATTGTCGCCATATTTATGTTCCAAATATCCTGCAAAAAGTACTACCAAACCATTTCCTGCGAGCATAGAAAGTCTGTAGAAAGTGCTTCTGATTCCGATAAAGAAAGATTGTTTGTCTTCTGGCAAAACCAATAAATAGAAACCATCAGTCGCAATATCATTCGAAGCCGATGCAAAGGCAGCAACCCAAAATATGGCTAATGACATCATGAAGAAACCGTTTGTGGGAATCGTTAATCCGACCAATAAAAAGGCAATTGAAATTATTAACTGCATCCATAAAAACCATTTTCTCTTGGTTCCGATTAATTCAATAAGCGGGCTCCAAAGCGGTTTTACCACCCAAGGAAGATATAATAAACTGGTATAAACTCCGATGTCTTCATTTGAAATTCCTAGATTTTTGTACATAATTACCGAAACCGAAATAATTATGGCATAAGGCAATCCAGATGCAAAGTTTAGAAGCGGAATCCAGAACCAAGGTTTGTTATCTGTTTTCATTAGGTTGATTTGGTGTATAGTTTTTAAATGGTTTTTTGAGGTCTATAGCTGTTGGAGTACTTTCATTAGCATAATAATCAATAAAAGTTACCGCACAGGCTTTGTAAAGATTTAGTTTGCCGGCGGCAATAGCAAAATTGATTTTGCCGTCAACTTCTTTTATGGTAACTTTTTCAATGATTTTTGTCGCATCGTTAATGTCGATTTTCGAAATATGTTCGCCTCCATAAACCACCATATAACGAACTTTTGTATTTAGCGGACTTTGGAATGTGAAATTATATTTAATGCTGTCTTTACTATATTCCAAAACTTTTGGAGTATCTATAATAACATGTTTTAAATTTGGAACCGCTGCAGGAAGTGCAGGATATTTATATTGATTTTCTTCTAAATGGCGAACCACATCAAAGTTTTTGCCCATAAACCATTTTGAACTGAAATAAGCGCTTCCAGAAACATTTTTAAAGGTTCTTAAAAAATCAATCTGATTTGGAATTTCAGTCATATAATTCCAGTTTTTATCGCCGTCAGCTCTAATTTTATATGTAGCATGCCCGATGTAAATGGCTGTGTTATTAGCATTTTCCGACCACCATTTTACCAATTTAGAATAAGAAGCTCTAGTGTTGTTCATACTCCAATACAATTGCGGCAAAATATAATCGATCCATTTTTGATCCATCCAAAGCATCGGATCGGCGTACAAATCATCATAATTTGAAGTAGATTGCGTTTCAGAACCTCTTGGATCTTGATATTTGTTTCGCCAAACCCCAAACGGACTAATTCCGAATTGAACCCAAGGTTTGCTTTCTTTGATTGTATTGGAAATCGCATGCACAAAGTTGCTCACATTTGCACGACGCCAATCGGAGAGGCTTAAACCTGAGCCATATTTTTTGTAAGATGCAGAATCGTTAAAAACTTTTCCTGGAACAGCGTACGGATAAAAATAATCGTCAAAATGAATCGCGTCGATATCATATTTATCAACGACTTCTTTCACCACTTTTGTTAAATGTGCCTGAACTTCAGGCAAAGCAGGATCGTAATAATATTTTCCGCCGTATTCAATCATCCATTCTGGATGCTTAAAAAGATCATGATTTGGACTTAGAAGATTTTTATTTAAGTCGAAAGTGGCACGATACGGATTTAACCAAGCGTGAAATTCAAATCCGCGGTTGTGCGCCTGCTCAATCATCCAAGCTAAAGTATCGTAATACGGATTTGGGGCCAAACCTTCTTTTCCAGTCAAGAAGCGTGACCAAGGTGCAAATTCAGATGGATAGATAGCATCACCCACACTTCGAACCTGAACAATAACAGCGTTATAATTTAGTTTTTTGTAGGCTTCTAAAATTTCAAGATAATCAGCTTTTTCTTTTTCTACGTTGTCTGTTGCTGTTTTTGGCCAATCGATATTTACAACGGTTGCAATCCAGACACCTCTAAATTCATTTTTTGGATGCATTGTTTTTTCCTGTGAAAAAGATTTCCATCCAAAGAAAAATAAAAATATAATAGGGTATAATAAGTGCTGATTTTTATGCATTTCAATCTTTTTAAACAAAAACCAAAAATAGGCTTAATTTTTTTTCTGCTACAAATTCACGAATTTTATTTTACGCAAAGTATTTAAAAAATAATTCGTGAATTCGTGGCTATTTTTTTTTATTTTCAATCAGGGAAAGAAATTTTTCCCATTGTTACGGACGGAATTCCTTTTTGTGAACCAAAATTATAATTACCGCCTGCAACAGTTTCATTAGCTAGAACGGCAAATAAAACCGCTTCTTTTGCATCGCCTGAAATTCCGAGAACGTCGCTTTTTTCAAATTTACAAGATAATAATTCCTGCAACCACTTCACCATTAACGGATTTCGAGCGCCACCGCCAGACATATAAACTGTAAACTCTTCGATTGGAGTTTTAGTATTTTCTACAACAAACAAAACCGCTTCGGCAATCGTTTCTGCGCTCAGACGTGTCAAAGTGGCCAGCAAATCTGGTGCCGAAATATTCTGTAATCCTAATTTTACAAAAGCCGAATTCACAAAATCATGATTAAACAATTCCTGACCAATCGTTTTTGGAAAGCTTTTCTGGAAGAAAGCATCACTTTTTAATTCGCTTAAAAGTTCCTGATTTACAGTGCCGCTTTTAGCGATTTCAGCATCTTTGTCGAAACTTTTTTCAGGGAAAAATTGTTTCGTGAAAATATCAATTAAAGTATTTGCTGTTCCAGTATCGGTTACAAAAACTTCCTCGGCATTTTGTGAAGCGGGCAAATAAGTAAAATTGGCAATTCCGCCCATGTTAAGCATGATTCGGTTTTCGTCTTTTTTGCTGAATAACAAATAATCTCCGTAAACCGCCAAAGGCGCGCCTTCGCCACCCGCAGCGACATGTTTTTGTCTAAAATCTGAAAGTGTAATAATTCCCGTTTTTACCGCAATATGATCGCCGTCGCCAATTTGTAAAGTAGCATTTGGGAATTTTTCCTGCTGATGTAAAAATTTAGGAGCATGAAGAACTGTTTGTCCATGAGAAGCAATCAAATCAACTTCGGTTGCGGGAATATTCCATTTAGCAAGACAATCATTAATCATTCCTGCGTGTAGGTTTGCAATCCATTCGTTTAATAAGACCAAATGCTGAAAGTCGATTGTTTTCTGCGCAAATACTTTTCTGATTTCGGTTTTAATATCGTCGTCGTAATCTATGGTCTCAAATTGTTGTATTTTTACAACCGTATTTCCGCCTTCGCCCGAAACTTCACAAAGAGCCAAATCGAGTCCATCAAGAGAAGTTCCTGACATTAAACCTAATATTTTTCGAGTCTCTTTTTGAGCAATTTCGTAGAGAGCTTTTATATTTTTATTCATTTCAAGTAATCTTAAAAACGCAATTAATTTGGAAACGCTAAAATGGGATTTATTTGCGTATAAATTTAGAAAAAAGAGATTTTATTGTTTCTAATTGGAAGAATTAACAGATAATCTGTTGGTATGAAATGTTTGATAGGTAATTTATGTATAGAAAAGACTTTGCGTGCACGAGCAAGATGCTTGCGGTAGTTAAATAAGTTAAAATCGGAAATGTTTTTTTGTAAATGGAGAATACGATTACAAAAATTACTCACTAGTAATTTAAAAACAATATTTTTGATGTTGCTAATACAAGTGATTGTACAAATTATCAATATAAAATTAGGATTATGGATGTTGAAATTATTCCAGGAAGTCTTTACGCTAAAATAAGCGATAAATTATTAAAAAAAATAGATACGTCAAAATTGCCTTTATTTGGAGAAAAAGAAATATATAAAAGAAGTGCAGATAGATATGGCAAAGTTAAAATTAAATTAGATGTCGAAAATGATTTAGATATAATAAAAGAAATAAATGAATATAATTATCATGACAATTTAAATAATTTAATGCGTAATCATTATACCTATAAATGGGAAGTTGATGAAGAAAAATTACCAAAAGAATATGAACAATATATTAAGCCCGAAATTTCGAATTTTATTAAGATTTTATCTGTTTTTAATAATGGTAATGCTAAAATTCTAAGATTTTCTATTGTGGATGGTGATTTTAAAGATTCGGAAAGACCTGCACATATGCTTGCTACAATATTTGCTTTAATTGACTTATTTGATCAAATGTAATTTTTTTAAATGAAGATTTAAAGATGTGAACTCGATAGCACGGATTTGTAATCTCTGTTGGCAAAGATTGGACGCAATAATAAGCTGAAAAAGAGATGTTTTGTAGGTATCTGCTAGCGCGAGCGTCTCGCTCGTGCCCACAAAGTTTATCGCTTACTAAAAGCAAACCCTCGATTTCAAAAACCGAGGGTTTACTCTTAAAATTCTACTCCACCTCCAAATAAGGATTTAAAGTTTCTGCTAATTCATTGAGCCAATAAAAGCTGTCTCTTAATTTGATGATTTCGCTTTGAAATGTTTCATGTTCGCTCAAAACACATAAAGCGAGCGTAAAATTTACCTGCCTTAATGTTTTAGCCATTTCAACAGGATCGATTCTGTCGTTGAAAAAATTCAAAAGCTTGATTTCGGTTTGTTTTGAAATTGTGTTGATACTCATAATCTTTGTGTTTAGGAAAAGAACCCGCACAGCTAAGGTGTCCTACGCCACAAAGTGCGTTGCAGTTGTTTCCAATACCGCCACCATACTGCACGGGCAAAAGTTTTTTTGATATCATATTTCTTTGTGTTTAGGATTGTAAAGATATCAAAAAATATTTTAAGTAAGAAAAGGATTATATTTTTAAAATGATTTATTGCACTAAATCATCTCTGCGCAGTAAATATAAAACGATATTTTGAGAAAATATAAACGGAGGTAAATTTCCATACAGTTTGTCATTTCGAGGAACGAGAAATCTTCGCAAGTAACTCCGCAACAGTGCGTGCTCAGCATACGAAGATTTCTCCTTCGTCGAAATGACAAGATTGGGGAAATTTGTTATGTCAATTTTTTGTTTCCATAAGCCTTCGACTCCGCTCAGGGTGACAATCGTTTTTTATGTTTTTATGAGCCTTTTCGATGGATATAAGATCGCTCAAGATGACAATTGATTTAGAGAGAAAACCTTTGTCACTTTGCAACTTTGAGCCTTTGTACCTTATTTAAGCACAAACTCATTTTCTTTCAACTTCTTCAAAACCGCAGCAATAATTTTAGAACGACATTCAGAATTTTGAATCGTTGATGCGGTTTTAACCCAATAACGAACATTGAGCTGAATAACTCCAGCAGCGGCTACATCGGTAATTACGGCGGCGTTTTCATGGTCTTTTTCGGTTACCTCTTCGCTGTTGCCTAGAACTTCTTTTACGAGTTCGATGGCACGGGTATAATCAGAACCATATTCTAGTCCGACTGTGAAAGTCTGGAGCAGAAAACCTTCGCTGTTGTAATTAATTAAAGTGTTTTTTATAAGAAGAGCGTTCGGGATATAAATGATTTTTGAATCACTTTTTACTTCAGTATCGCGCAGGTTGAGGTTGATGACTTCGCCTTTTACGCCATTGCTTTCGATAATATCGCCAATAGAAAACGGACGTTTGAAAGCTAGCAGAATTCCGGCAAGGAAATTTTCGCCAATATCTTTAAGCGCAAAACCAATCACAAAAGCTGAGATTCCCGCTCCAGCAAGCATACTTTGTGCAACGCCTTCGAGACCAATGATTCGGAACATAAACAAGATCCCGATAATAATTAAAACCGATTTAATTAATCGGGCGATAAAAACTGCCAAAAGGCGATCGTGCATTTTGGTTTTGAGTCGGTTTCCAGCAAAAATGCCAACACGGCTCGCAATAAACCATGAAATTAAAACGACGAGAATCGCCAGAATAAATTTTGGCGTAAGATCGACAATGCTGTAATAATAGTTTTCTAAGTGTTTAAAGACGTCCTGAACGAAATTTTCCATGATAATAAAGCCGTAATATGTAAATTCTTAAAATTACGATTTCGATATTGGGAGCGTTTATAGAATTCGACTTTAATTTTATAAAAATGCGAGGCTGAGGCTTAGATAAATTGCCATTTTGTACATTTTAAACGGCTATATCTTTATATTTGTTGTCTCAATTTTTGAGGAATTATTTTAAAGAAAAAGCACCATTTAACATGTTGACCCAATCTCATTTAGAGCAATTAGCCAGCGAACTCGAAGGCACACTTTTATACGATGATCTTCATAAAACACTTTATTCGACAGATGCATCGGTGTATCGGATTCGGCCAAATGCGGTGGCTTTGCCTAAATCTACAGCAGATATCAGCAGGTTAATTCGTTTTGCGGCAGAACATAATATTTCGATTACGCCAAGAACTGCTGGAACTTCATTGGCAGGACAAGCTGTTGGCGACGGACTTGTGGTTGATGTTTCGAAACATTTTACCAAGATATTAGGTTATAATGCCGAGAAAAAAACGGTTACCGTTCAGCCAGGTGTTATTCGCGATGAATTGAATTTATATTTAAAACCTCACGGTGTATTTTTTGCGCCTATTACATCCACTTCAAACCGTGCGATGATTGGCGGAATGGTGGGAAATAATTCATCTGGAACAACTTCGATTCGATACGGTGTGACGCGCGATAAAATTGCTGAGGTAAAAGCGATTTTGAGTGACGGAACGGAAGTGGCTTTTGGCGAATTGACTTCGGCGGAATTTATTGAGAAAACCAAAGGCGATTCTTTGGAAAATAAAATATACAAAAGTGTCTACGACGAACTTTCGGTAAAAGAAAATCAGGAAGAAATTATAAAAGAGTTTCCAAAACCAGAAATTCACAGACGAAATACAGGTTATGCAGTTGATATTCTGCTAAAATCTGAATTATTTGGCGGAACTGAACCAACTATAAATCTTGGAAAACTGCTTTGCGGCAGCGAAGGAACTTTGGCCTTTACAACCGAAGTAACTTTAAAAGTGGACGATTTACCGCCACCTCATAGTATTATGGTTGTGGCGCATTATCATACGATTCAGGAATCTTTGGAATCTGTTGTGGTGGCAATGAAGCATCATTTGTACACTTGCGAAATGATCGACGACACGATTTTGGATTGTACGAAAACCAATCGTGAACATATTAAAAACCGTTTCTTTTTAGTTGGAGAACCAAAAGCGATTATGCTGTTTGAAGTAGCATCTGATACATTGGAAGATGCCGAAAATCAGGCAAATGCTTTAATTGCCGATTTAGAAAAAAACAATTTTGGTTATGCGCTCGTAAAGATTTACGGTCCCGATATTGAAAAAGCAAACGAATTGCGAAAAGCGGGTCTCGGACTTTTAGGAAGTATTGTGGGCGATGATAAAGCCGCCGATTCTATTGAAGATACCGCGGTAGAATTAAGCGATTTACCAGCTTATATTGCAGAGTTTTCGGCGATGATGTTACGCCACGGACAGGAAGCGATTTATTACGCGCATGCGGGTGCGGGAGAATTGCACTTGCGTCCTGTTTTGAATTTGAAGAAAACATCTGACTTAAAATTATTCAGAACTATCGCCACGGAAGTAGCGCATTTGGTGAAAAAATATAGAGGTTCGTTAAGCGGTGAACATGGCGATGGAATCGTGCGCGGAGAGTTTATTCCGTTTATGATTGGTGATAAAAATTATGAATTGCTAAAAAGGTTAAAATTGGCATTTGATCCGAATTCGGTTTTGAATATAGGAAAGATTGTCAATGCCTTGAAAATGGATGAAAATCATCGTGTAGTTTCGGGTAGAGTAGAACCGGATATTAAAACGTTTCAGGATTTCTCAGACAGTTTGGGAATTTTACGTGCTGCTGAAAAATGCAATGGTTCTGGCGATTGTAGAAAAATGCCATCGGCGGGCGGAGCGATGTGCCCGAGTTATCGTGCGACCAGAAATGAAAAAGAGACAACTCGTGCAAGAGCAAACGCTTTACGCGAATATTTGACCTATTCTGAAAAAGAAAACAAATTTGACCAGAAAGAATTATATGAAGTTTTTGAGTTGTGCGTGAGCTGTAAAGCTTGCGCGAGCGAATGTCCGAGTAATGTGGACGTTGCCACTCTAAAAGCAGAATTTTTATACCAATATCAAAAAGCAAACGGATTTTCGACCCGAAATAAAATTTTTGCCAACAATGCCAAATTGAACAAAATGGGAAGCAAATTCCCTTCGATTACGAATTTTATTTCGAATCAGTCATTGGTGAAAAAGACAATGGGAATTGCGCCAGAAAGACAAGTTCCGTTATTGGCGAAAAAGACTTTTAGAAAATGGTATCAAAACAATAAACCTTCACAAACCGATTTTCCAAACGGAAGATTGTATTTGTTTGTAGATGAATTTACCAATTATTACGACGTAAATATTGGAATTGATGCTTTTGAATTGTTGACTAAATTGGGTTATCAGGTTTTGGTAGTAGATCACGAAGAAAGCGGAAGAACGTATCTTTCAAAAGGATTTTTGGAAGAAGCGAAGAAAATTGCCAATCATAACGTAAATATTTTTAAAGATTTGGTTTTAGGAAATGCGCCTTTAATCGGAATTGAACCTTCTGCGATTTTGACTTTTAGAGACGAATATCTTCGTTTAGCAGATGATAAAGAAGCTGCGGAAAAGTTGTCTAGAAATGCGTTTACAATCGAGGAATTCTTCAAAAAAGAAATCATTGACGGAAAGATAACTTCAGATTCGTTTTCAGAAGAAACTAAAGAAATTAAAATTCACGGACATTGCCACCAGAAATCTTTAAGTTCTGTTGAAGCTACTTTTGCCATGCTGAATCTTCCTAAAAATAACACGGTTACGATTTACAATTCGGGCTGCTGCGGAATGGCTGGTTCTTTTGGTTATGAAAAAGAGCATTATCAGGTGAGCATGCAAATGGGAGAAGATACTTTATTTCCAAAAGTGCGTAATACAGCTGAAAATGTAAAAATTGCTGCTGCCGGAACAAGTTGTCGTCATCAAATTTATGATGGAACGAAGCGTGAAGCACAGCATCCTGTTAGTATTTTGAGAAATTGCTTGAAATAATTTAATGGCAATCCCGATAGCTATCGGGAGTAAGGAACTACGCGAAAAGGGCGCAAAGATTTTTTTCTCGCAGATTTGGCAGATTGAGCAGATTTATTTTTGTATGATAAAAAATCCGCGGAATCTGCCAAATCTGCGAGAGAAATATAACTATTTCAAACTTATTTTTTTACCAGTTTCAGCGGCTTTATAAATAGCATTGATAATTCTAACGTCTTTAATTCCTTCTTCGCCTGTAATATGAGTTGGGAGTTTTTTATTGGCTAAAATCACTTTGCAAATCTCATCCATTTGGGTTTGCTGTTGGTTGATAACAGGAAAATTAAATGGTTTTCCATCAGATCTTTTGCCAATAAAAGGTCCATAACTCACAGCTGGACTCATTTCGAAGAAACCTTCATCAGCAGCGGCATAAAATCGGTCAATGCCAAAACCATAAGAACTGCTGCAATTTGCAATGGCTCCGCTAGGAAATTCCATTTGCCATGTTATGTTTTCCTCAACTTGTGCAAATCTGTTTTTGTTGTTTATATGTCCAAATTGTGCCGTAACCGCGATTGGTTCTTCACCTAAAACATAACGCGAAACTTGGATACAATACACTCCCAAATTGATTAAGGCACCACCGCCTGCCCATTTTTTAGTCAATCGCCATTCGTTACGGGCATTTAGATCGACAGGTTTATTGATATCACGAACATCATACGTACTGTAACCAAGACCTGTTTCGATGTAGCGGACTTGTCCCAAAACTTTTTCTTGTCCCAATCGCTTTACTTCTAAATGATTCGGTTCGTAATGCAAACGATATCCCATTGCCAGTTGTACGTTATTTTCATTGCAAACTTTGATCATTTCTTCGCAATCCTCAATCGTAATGGCCATTGGCTTTTCGACAATAACATGTTTTCCTGCTTTTGCGGCACGTACAGTAAATTCTTTGTGCAATGCATTTGGAGTAACGACGTATACTAAATCAATGTCTTTATTTTTTACGATTGAATCAAAATTTTCGTAATTGTAGATATTTTTTTCAGGAATATTATACTTCTTTTTCCATGTTTCAGCTTTTGATGGTGTTCCGGTAACTATTCCAGCAAGCTGGCAATATTCAGAGACCTGAAGTCCTTCAGCTAGCAATGAAGCATAGTTTCCTAAACCGCACAAAGCAATATTTAATTTTTTTCCAGTATAAGGCTGATGTGTTTTTTCTGTTTCGGTTAGAAAAGAAGGAAGCGTAATCATTACAGCCGAAGCTCCAACACCAAGTCCTAATTTATTTACAAAAGAACGTCTTGTTATTTTTTCCATAAAATGATTCTTTAAAAATTAAATACTATTTAATTAGTAAGCCGATTTGAGGAAATGTTACATTTGTGATTGAAATAGATTTAACCGCAAAGAGCGCAATCCCGATAGCCATCGGGAGCGTGAGAAAATTTATAGACAAAGATTTGAAAAAATAATTCGTGAATTCGTGGCAGAAAAAAAACACCTGTAAAAACAAAATCGTTTTATATATTTGAAATCAGGATAATTTTTGCATTATTTGCAAAATAAAACAAAAAGCACTGAATTAAATTAATTTATAACAGCAAAACATTATATGGCATTTTCAAGTTTATTCCGAAAGAAAACAGTACAGGATATTCTGAAGCAGGTTGCACAGAACGAAACAGACGGTCATAATGCCTTAGGAAAACATTTGACAACTAAGGATTTAACGGCTTTTGGAATCGCAGCTATTGTTGGAGCGGGAATTTTCAGTACCATTGGAAAAGCCAGTGCAGACGGTGGGCCAGCCGTAATTTTCTTATTCTTATTTACTGCTTTGGCATGTAGTTTTGCCGCTTTTGCTTACGCAGAATTTGCTTCGATGGTTCCAGTTTCTGGAAGTGCATACACTTACTCGTATGTAGCTTTTGGAGAATTAATTGCCTGGATTATCGGTTGGGCTTTAATCATGGAATATGCCGTTGGAAATATAACCGTTGCCATATCGTGGAGCGATTATTTTACAGGACTGCTCCAGAGTGGAGGAATTCATTTACCGCAATGGATTCAAATGGATTACCTAACTGCATCAAACGGTTTTAAGGATGCCGAAGCTTTAATGCGAGGCGGAAAATCATTCGAAAATTTAAGTGTTGCGTTACAACAGGCACACACAGCTTGGACCACAGCACCAACAATAGGATCTTTCCATTTTGTAACCGATATACCAGCTTTATTTATCATTATTTTGATTACAGCTTTGGTTTATAGAGGAATGAAAGAATCTCGTAATGCAAGCAACTTAATGGTTGTGGTAAAACTTTGCGTGGTGCTTTTAGTTATCGCAGTTGGAATATTTTATGTAGATACGGCAAACTGGAGTCCGTTTGCGCCAAATGGAGTTAGCGGTGTTTTAAAAGGAGTTTCAGCAGTATTCTTCGCTTACATTGGTTTTGATGCTATTTCGACAACAGCAGAAGAATGTAAAAATCCGCAACGAGATTTACCACGAGGTATGATGTGGGCCATTATTATTTGTACACTTTTATACATTGCCATTGCGCTAGTTTTAACCGGAATGGTAAAATATCATGAATTAAACGTCGGAGATCCTTTGGCATTTGTATTCGATAAATTAGACTTAAAATGGATGTCTGGAATTATCGCTGTTAGTGCAGTAGTAGCAATGGCGAGCGTTTTATTGGTTTTTCAGATGGGACAGCCTCGTATCTGGATGAGTATGAGCCGTGATGGTTTATTGCCAAAGAAATTCTCAACCGTTCATCCAAAATTCAAAACGCCTTCGTTTGCTACAATCGTAACAGGATTTGTTGTGGCGATTCCAGCATTATTCTTAAACCTTACCATGGTAACCGATTTGTGTAGTATCGGGACTTTGTTTGCCTTTGTGTTGGTTTGTGCAGGAGTTTTAGTATTGCAGAACAAACCTGAAATTCCCAGAGGAAAATTCAAAACGCCTTATATCAATTCAAAATATATTTTGCCAGTTTTAATGATTGCTGGATTGTATTATGCTTTTGCATTCAATAATAAAGCTACTATGGCGTTTATCAATAACGATCCGCAGATTTATGATGCGACTTCGATTGTCACTTCTTTAGATAAATCAGAATCGGAACAAGTTTTCAAATATCTAGAAAGTATCGAAGTCAACAATAAAACTGCCGAAACTTCAGATTTAGAACATTTATTAGGACAATATCAGGATGATGAAACCAAATATGCTGAGGTTGTAAAAGGTCTTCCAATTGCTGATTCTGCAAAATACGAATCAGGTTTTGGGTTATTTAAACACAAAATTCCAATGTGGATATTCTTATTCGTTTTGGTTGGATTAGCGGTTTGGGCTTTCAGAAAAAATCTTTCTTTAATTCCGCTTTTAGGATTAATCTGCTGTTTGTATATGATGGCCGAATTAAGCGTTTGGAACTGGATTTATTTTACAATCTGGTTAATCATTGGATTGCTGATTTACTTTACTTACAGTAGAAAAAATAGTAAACTGAACTTCGTAAGTTAAGAGTTATAGATTATAAGTAAGCCGTTCTGAATAATTTCAGAACGGCTTTTTTTATGGAAAAATTATTTGCACGCAGATTTTAAATGATTGTAACAGATTTAGTTTTGGATTTTTATATAAAAAATCGGTTAAAATCTGCCTTAATCTCTTTAAATCTGCGTGAAATAAATTTTAAAGTTTAACTCATTCGCAATGAGAACGTTTTAAAACATTCTAATTTTTATACAAATATTCTTAAATTTTAAAAGGACTTTTCCTTAAGTTTGTTTCTCGCAAAATTTAAATTATTTTTTTAGTACATGAGTTTTCTCGATAAAATATTGGGCAAAAAAGAAGCTCCAATACAATCTTATAATGATTTCTGGAATTGGTTTTCGGCAAATGAAAAAGCGTTTTTTAAAACGGTTCAAAGCGGAGAAAATATACATCAAGGTTTTTTTGATAAACTAGCTCCAAAGCTGGATGAAATACACGAAGGAATTTATTTCCTTACTGGAATGTTTGACGATCAGACCGCCGAATTGGTTTTGACGCCAGACGGAGCAATTAGAAACATTTACGTGATTGAAGAATTAGTTGCTAGTGCTCCTAAAATTGACGGCTGGAAGTTTACAGCTCTAAAACCGGCTTCAGATGTCAATAATATAGGCATTACTTATCAGGATTTTGAATTCAGTAAAGAAAACCTAAAATTTTATCCTCGTGTTCACGAAGATTATCCAGACGAAATAGATTTGGTAATTGTTTATGATCATTTTGTTGAAGAGAAAAAATCTAATATAGCCAATGGAGTTTATATTTTTCTTGATAATTATTTGGGCGAACTGCATTCTGTTACCTTAATTGATAATTTAGTTGTTGCAGGACCAGAACAAACTTCTGAGGAGCTAATACCAATCGAGAAATTAAAAGACTATTTGATTTGGAGAGAAAAAGAATTTGTGGAGAAATACGAAGGAACCCGACATAATACGGAGAATGACAGTTATGCTAATTTTGAAGGTAAAAAGCAAGATGGTTCAATCGTTTTGGCCTTGATTAATACCACAATTATTGAATGGGATAAAAAAGCATCTCATCCTTGGGTTTTTATAATCGGAATTTCTTTTGATGATTGCTGTAATGGCGGGTTGCCAGATGAAAAGACATACAAACTATTGGATGAAATCGAAGAAGAAATTGTCTATAGTTTACCAGATTCCGAAGGCTATTTAAATGTGGGAAGAGAAACCGCAAACAATAAAAGAGAAATCTTTTTTACTTGCAAAGACTTTAGAAAACCATCAAAAATTGCCGATGAATTAATTAAAAAATACAGCGGTGTTTTTGAAATAAGCTACGAAATCTACAAAGATAAATACTGGCAATCGTTTAGACATTTTGAGCCAAGATAAATTGCAAAAAGCCGTTCTAAGATTTTAGAACGGCTTTTTCATTTCCAAAAAAAATCCGCTTAGAGAAAAGCTCTCCAGCGGATTCAAAGCAATCTAAAAAAAATGTGCAAATTTATTTATAGAGTGATGTTTCTTATTTATAGGGAAGAAAAAAAACTTAGTCCCGATAGCTATCGGGATAGCAACTTAGAACCTTAGAATCTTTTTTTAAAACTCCAAGTTCAACCATACAAGCTTTCATCATTTCGTAAGTACGCTGAATATCATTATCCAATCCGATAGAAAAACGAATTAAACCATCTGTTAAACCCATTTCTTTTTGTTCTTCAAGCGGAATTTCGCTAGAAGTTGAAGTTCCCGGCGCGCTGAATAACGTTTTGTAAAAGCCTAAACTTACTGCGAGATATCCTAAATTTCTTTCTTGCATTAATTCCATTAGTTCATTGGCTTTTTCCAAAGAACCAACATCAATCGTCAGCATTCCACCAAAACCATATTCGGGATTAATCATGGTTTTATACAATTCATGACTTGGGTGACTTTTTAATCCTGGATAAACTGTTTTTAAACCATCTTTTTCAAATTGATCCGCTAAATAATTCGCATTATAACTATGCTGTTTAATTCTGATATGAAGAGTTCGAAGATTTTTCATCACACTCGCAGAACGCAAACTATCCATTGTTGGCCCTAAAAGCATGCTAGCACCAGAATTTACATTTTTTAACGAATTGATAAATTCTTTAGAAGCACAAGTGACACCACCAACCGTATCGCTGCTTCCGTTAATGTATTTTGTCAAACTATGAATTACGATATCAGCACCTAATTTTGCAGGAGAAACTGATAATGGCGAAAATGTATTGTCAACAACCAATTTCAAATTATGTCTTTTAGCAATTTTAGCCAAACCGCGAATATCAGCAACTTCTAAAAGCGGATTACTAACCGTTTCGCAATACAAAACTTTAGTTTTAGGAGTAATCGCCGCTTCGACAACATCCAATTTTGTGATGTCAACAAAGCTCGTTTCAATTCCGAATCTTGGTGTAAAGTTTTTCAAGAAAGCATAAGTTCCGCCATAAATTGTTCGGCTTGAAACGATATGATCTCCCGCACCGCAAAGCTGTAATAGAGTAGGCGTAATAGCTCCCATTCCAGAAGCTGAAACGTTTGCTGTTTCTGTTCCCTCCATTGCTGCCAAAGCTTGATCCAAATACAAATTACTTGGCGAAGAATGGCGTGAATATAAGTAACAGCCTTCCATATTTCCCTCGAAAGTATCAAACATGGTTTTCGCCGAAAGAAAAGTATAAGTCGATGAATCAGAAATCGACGGATTCACACCGCCAAATTCGCCAAAATATTGCAAATCCTGAATTTTATCTGCTGGGTTGAAGTTTTTCATTTTTATGTCATTGCAAGGAACGAAGCGATCTCATCCTCAAGATTAATTATTTAAAATTTTATTCAAAGGAAAAAGGAATTAGATAATTAATCAATAATGCGTCAATTAATTAGATTTTAAAACTATAAAAAGGTATTAATTGTTATTTTTAATCTAATTTTGAAGTAAAAAAACAATGTAATATAGATTTTCTTTCGAATGCAAAGAACTATCAACCATCAACCAAAAACCATCAACCAAAATGACTTTAGACGCTATAGATAAAAAACTTCTGGTTTTACTTCAAACTGATAGTAAAAAAACAACCAAAGAATTATCATTAAAACTTGATCTTTCGGTTACAGCGGTATACGAACGAATTAAAAAGTTAGAACGCGAAGGCATAATAAAAAACTATGTGGCATTAGTCGATAAATCCAAAATTGAAAAAGGATTTGTGGTTTTTTGCCATTTAAAACTCATTCAACACACAAAAGAATTTCTAACCAAATTTGAAAGCGAAGTAATCAAACTAAACGAAGTTTTAGAATGTCATCACGTAAGTGGCGATTACGATTATATTCTAAAAGTTCTCGTAAAAGATATGGAAGCTTATCGAGAGTTTTTAGTAACCAAACTTACTTCACTTCAACATATCGGAAGTACGCAAAGTATGTTTATGATTAGCGAAGTGAAGAATTCTACGGTGATTTCGTTCTGAGATTCTAAGGTTTTTTTTATCTCGCAAAGGCGCTAAGTCTCAAAGATTATTATTTAATATTAGACCTTAGATCTCCAGCTAAAGCTGGAGGCAATTCAAAATACTTTGCGACTCTACGTCTTTGCGAGATAAAAAAAGAATACTTTGCGAACCTTTGCGTAATTCTTAGCGCTCTTTGCGGTAAAACTTCGATCCAAAATTTCACACAAAAAACATTGAAAATTAAACATCAAACAGAACTTTATTGCTTAATTTTGTAACCGCTAAAATAAAAACAAATACTATGAGTTCATTTGACGTAGTCATTATAGGTTCAGGTCCTGGAGGATATGTATCAGCAATTCGTTGCGCGCAATTAGGTTTTAAAACTGCAATTGTAGAAAAATATAATTCATTAGGCGGAACTTGCCTTAACGTAGGTTGTATTCCTTCAAAAGCATTATTATCTTCTTCTCATCATTATTCAGAAATCGCTCATTTTGCAGATCACGGAATCGAAGTTTCTGGTGATGTAAAAATCAATTTAGAGAAAATGATCGCGCGCAAGCAAGCTGTTGTAGATCAAACTGTGGGTGGAATCAACTACCTAATGGATAAAAATAAAATTACTGTTTTCAATGGTTTAGGTTCTTTCGTAGATGCAACTCACATTGCTATTGCAAAAGCTGACGGAACATCTGAAACTATCGAAGCAAAATATACTGTAATTGCTACAGGATCAAAACCATCTTCTTTGCCATTCATCAAAATTGATAAAGAAAGAATTATTACTTCTACTGAGGCTTTGGCTTTAAAAGAAGTTCCAAAACACTTAGTTATCATCGGTGGTGGAGTTATCGGAATCGAGCTTGGACAAGTTTACCTTCGTTTAGGAGCTCAGGTTTCTGTAGTGGAATTCATGGACAGAATTATTCCTGGAATGGACGGAGCTCTTTCTAAAGAATTGACAAAAGTGTTGAAAAAACAAGGAATGAAATTCTACGTTTCTCACAAAGTAAAATCAGTTGAAAGAAATGGCGATGCTGTTGTAGTTCAGGCTGAAAATGCAAAAGGAGAAACAATCACTCTTGAAGGAGATTACTCGTTAGTTTCAGTTGGTCGTCGTCCGTACACAGACGGATTAAACGCTGACAAAGCTGGAGTTAAAATTTCAGAGAGGGGACAAGTTGAAGTAAACGATCATTTGCAAACGAATGTTCCAAATATCTATGCAATTGGTGACGTTGTTCGTGGGGCAATGTTAGCGCACAAAGCAGAGGAAGAAGGAGTTATGGTTGCTGAAATCTTAGCAGGTCAAAAACCGCATATTGATTATAATTTAATTCCTGGTGTAGTTTACACTTGGCCAGAGGTTGCTGCAGTTGGACAAACTGAGGAGCAATTGAAAGCAGCTGGAGTAAAATACAAATCTGGAAGTTTCCCATTCAAAGCTTTAGGACGTGCAAGAGCAAGTGCTGACTTAGATGGATTTGTAAAAATCTTAGCTGATGAGAAAACAGATGAGGTTTTAGGAGTTCACATGATTGGTGCCCGTACAGCAGATTTAATTGCTGAAGCGGTTACTGCAATGGAATTCAAAGCATCTGCTGAAGATATTTCAAGAATGAGCCATGCGCACCCAACTTTCGCGGAAGCGGTAAAAGAAGCAGCATTGGCAGCTACTGAAAATAGAGCTTTACACGTATAATTTTTACGTTAAATCATATTTACAAACCGTCTCGTTAAAAAATGAGACGGTTTTTTTTGTGCTCCATATAATATAATAATCAAAAATAATTTTGTAAATTAGATGTATATTTCAGGTATTATCTTTATGACAACTAAAAAGATAGTGTTATGAAAAACAGATATATAATTCCAATTTTGATTGGAGCAGGAATCGGATTCGCATTATATTCTTGCGGAGGCGGAATTCCAAAAAACGCAAAAGCTGTTACAAACTTTGACAGTGCAAAATATCTCGGAAAGTGGTACGAAATTGCTAGATTGGATTATAAATGGGAAAGAGATCTGGACAATGTGACTGCCGAGTATTCTTTAAATGAAGATAAAACAATAAAAGTCGATAATAAGGGCTATAATGTCAAAAAAGACAAGTGGGAACAAAGTGTCGGGAAAGCTAGATTTGTCAAAAAAGACAATATTGGTATGCTGAAAGTCTCATTTTTTGGTCCTTTTTATTCTGGTTACAATGTCGTAGCAATCGACCCTGATTATAAATACGCACTTGTAGCTGGAGAAAGTTTAAAATATATGTGGATACTTTCTAGAGAAAAAACAATTCCAGAAAGTATAAAAGCAGATTTTCTTATCAAAGCTCAGGAAATTGGGTATAATGTTACCGATTTGGTGTGGGTAAAACACGATAAGGCAAATTAAAAATAAAAGTCCGCCAGTATAATGCTGACGGACTTTTTTATTTCGATTTGAAAAATACTTATGCAGTAAAAACACTTTTGTAATTATCCCAGTATCTGTAAATCAAGAAAAGGTTTCCTAGAAAAAGAAGAACTGCGATAGGCAGACCATCTGGAGTGAGGAAATAATTGATAAACAAAATATTTACCGTAATGGGTAAGATCAAGATGTTTGCTAGAGTTACGTAACGCCCAGTCACAAATGCAATTCCACACAATAACTCGATAGATTTTGCCATTGGCATTAAATACGTGGAAGCCATTAAACCTACGTTAAAAGCCTTAAAGTTTCCCGTAGTTTCTGGTTCGGGCATGAGATGGAAAAAATAACTGATAGAGGCAAACAGTAGCAAAAGGCCAATTAAAACGCGGACAATAATTGTGGCAATTTTCATAATACTTAGGATTTTTTAAGGTTAAAAAACATAATTAAGTTATTGGAAAAGAAACAATCTATAAGCTTAAATTAGAATCGCAAATTGTTTTTTTTGAGGTTCTTTTTTAAGGATATTATAATTAAATTAATGCTCTTTTGGGATTAATCTAATTGTATATCAAATATAACGAATTTTTTCTTATAAAATGAATGTCTTTTTAACAGTTTTGTAATGTAATTCAAAACATTTGATTATTTTTTTGTTTTCCTCTAATGAAATAATTTTGTCGTAATTTTGACCTTTAAAATTACCATTTTTGAGAGTTTCCATCCGTAAAAATATTGCCAATCCAAAACTGTTTAAGGAGCAGCTTTTAAGTTGGGCGCAACAATTTCGCGAAGTTGTTTTTTTAGACAGTAATTCTTATCCGCAGCAATATTCTAGTTTTGACTGCATGTTGGCAGTTGACGCTTTTACGTCTTTAAAAACTGATTATTACAACGCTTTTGAAGATTTAAAACAATATCAGCAAAACACAAAAGACTGGCTTTTTGGATATCTTTCTTATGATTTGAAGAATGATATTGAAAACCTCCAGTCCAATAATTTTGATGGCTTGAACTTTCCTGATTTGTTTTTCTTTCAGCCTAAAAAGGTTTTTATACTAAAAGGATATGAACTTGAAATTCAATATTTATTGCTGTGCGATGATGAACTTGAAGAAGATTTTGGTGAAATAATCCAAAGCCCAAATTCCAAATTCCAAAGTTTGGAATCTTTAGAAATTAAGCAACGCATTTCTAAAGATTTATACATTCAGAAAGTAAATAAAATGCTCGAACATATTCATATTGGTGATATGTACGAAGCGAATTTCTGTATGGAATTTTATGCGGAAAATGCGATAATAAATCCGTTAGAAAAGTTTCAAAAACTGAACGAAATATCACAAGCGCCTTTTTCTGTTTTCTTTAAAAATTACAAGCATTATTTGCTTTCAGCTTCGCCAGAACGTTATTTGAAAAAAGTAGGAGAAAATATAATTTCGCAACCCATTAAAGGAACTTCAAAACGTTTTGCTGATTTAGCTGAAGACGAAAAATCAAAAAACATTTTAGCTACAGATGCCAAAGAACGCGCAGAAAATATCATGATAACTGATTTAGTCCGTAATGATTTGTCGCACACGGCGCAAAAAGGTTCGGTTGAGGTTGAAGAACTTTGCGGAATTTATTCGTTTCTACAAGTGCACCAAATGATTTCTACGGTGACTTCAAAATTAGATTCTAAATTTTCTGCAGTAGATGTTTTGAAAACAACTTTCCCAATGGGAAGCATGACTGGAGCGCCAAAAATTTCGGTAATGGAAATTGTTGAGAATCTAGAAGAAACTAAAAGAGGATTGTACAGTGGTGCAGTTGGTTATTTTACGCCAGAAGGTGATTTTGATTTTAATGTCGTGATCAGAAGTATTTTATACAATCAGGAAAATAAATATGTTTCTTTTTCCGTAGGAAGTGCTATCACATCGCTTTCAATTCCAGAAAAAGAATATGAAGAATGTTTGCTGAAGGCAAAAGCAATGCACGAAGTTTTGCAGTAATTTTTTTTCCGCCACTAATTCACGAATTATTTTTCATAATCGTGATGCATATTTTTTTGCCATTCCCGATAGCTATCTGGATAAAAAGATTTGCACAGATTTTTTTTAATCCTTTAATCTGTGGCTATTAGTTGAAGAAAATAATTTGTGGAAATTTGTGTAATTTGTGGCAAAAGAAAACATGCGCCATCGGCATAAAAAATAATTCGTGAATTGCTTCGTCTGCTTGCTATCACTCGAGTCGCGGCAGAAAAAAACAGCGCTTAACATTTCGTTTAAAAATAGTTCGAATTTAATTTTTTACTTTTATCAGATGTTTTCAAAATTTCAAAATCATATCGTTTCAAGATTTCCTTTTTTAGCCGAAAAGAAGCTTTTTCTGGCTGTAAGTGGCGGACTAGACAGTATGGTTTTGCTGCATTTGATGAATCAACTGCCTTATGAAATTGCCGTTTTGCATTGCAATTTCCAGCTTCGCGGACTTGAAAGTTTTGGAGATCAGGAATTTATTCAGGATTACTGCAATCAAAATAATATTCCAATTTTCACCACTCATTTTGATACCGAAGCTTTTGCTAAAGATTATAAGCTATCTACGCAAGTTGCAGCGAGAGAATTGCGTTATAGTTGGTTTTATGAACTTTTAGAAGAAAAAAACTTTGATTACATTTTAACTGCTCATCATGCCGATGATAATCTGGAAACTTTTATCATTAACTTAACTCGCGGAACTGGTTTGGAAGGTTTGACTGGAATTCCCGAACAAAATGATAGAATAATTCGTCCGTTGCTTCCTTTTTCAAGAGAAGAAATCTTGAAATATGCAGAAGAAAATAAGATAGAATGGAGAGAAGACAGCAGTAATGCTTCAACAAAATATCTCAGAAATAAGATTCGCCATAATTTGGTTCCAGTTTTAAAAGAAATCAATCCGAATTTTTTGGATGCTTTTCAGAAAACGCAATCTTTTCTTCAAGAATCAAAAGAAATGGTTGAAGATGCATCGATTATTGTTTATCAACAAGTAGCAAAAGAAGAAGGAGATGATATTCATTTCGATTTAAATCAGTTAAAAAAACTTCCAAATTATAAATCGTATTTGTATCAATGGCTGAAAGAATTTGGTTTTTCTGCTTGGAATGATATTTATGATTTGGTTGAAGGGCAATCTGGTAAACAAGTTCTCTCTGAGGAGTTTAGATTGTTGAAAAATAGAGAAACACTTATTTTAAGTCCGTTTTTTGAAACATCAGAAAAGGACGAATATGAAATTAATGAAAACGATACAGAAGTTAATTTTCCCTTAAAAATGAGTCTTTGTAACGTAGGTCACACAACATTCGGCTCAAATAAAGTTATATTTGTCGACTCTGATAAAATCCGTTATCCTTTGATTTTGCGTAAATGGAGAGAAGGCGACGTTTTTCAGCCATTTGGAATGCAAGGAAAGTCAAAAAAGGTAAGCAAGCTTTTTAAAGATGAAAAACTTTCTTTGATTGAAAAGGAAAAAATTTGGATTTTATGCTCAGATGATCAAATCGTCTGGGTAGTCGGAATGAGACAAGACGAACGTTTTAAAATAGAAAAAGCCACAAATAAAATACTTAAAATAGAATTACTATAATGAACTTTACTCAAGCCCATCAGTCGATAACTTCGAAAAGTATCTGGAATAAAATAACTATTTTTTTACTCTTTTTCTTTTTTGCATTAGCAAGTAACGCTCAAATATTAGAACCTGTAAAATGGACTTCTAAAATGGAGAAAAAAGGAGATAAGGTTATTCTAATTTTTGATGGAACGATCGAAAAAGACTGGCATATGTATTCTCAGTTTACTCCAGACGGCGGACCCCTTGCTTTGGAAATTTCGTTTAAAAATCAAAAAGGAAATTACGAGTTAATTGGAAAAGCAAAAGAAGGTAAAACAAGAACAGCTTTTAACGATGTTTTTGGTGTAGATGAAACTTTTTTTGAAGGCAAAGCACATATTGAACAAGAGATAAAAATCATTAACCCAAATTTAAAAACGGTTGATGTAGATTTTGATTTTCAGGTTTGTAAAGAAGTTTGTATCAATTCGAGTAAGAAATTCTCGATCGCTGTTCCTTCAACATTTAAAATGAACGAAGTTCCAGTTGTTTCAGAGGCTAAATTGGACGAAACAAAAGTAGTTGGTCTAGCAGTTGATACGGTTAAAAAAGAAGAGGCAGTACAGCCAAAAGTAGAGAAAACAGCAGAAACGGCAGCAGCAGAAATTCCTGCGCCAGCTCCTTCTAGAAGTTTATGGTCGATCTTTTTTCTTGCATTTTTAGGTGGTTTTGCAGCTTTATTTACGCCATGTGTTTTCCCAATGATTCCTATGACAGTGAGCTTTTTTACAAAACAAAGTAAAAGCAGAGCAAAAGGAATTAGAAATGCTATTTTTTACGGATTATCAATCATTGCGATTTATGTGATTTTAGGATTGATTGTAACCAAAATATTTGGTGCAGATGCATTAAATGCGTTATCGACAGATGTTTGGTTCAATCTTATTTTCTTCGTGATTTTAATCATTTTTGCTGTTTCATTTTTAGGAGCATTCGAAATTATGCTTCCAAATTCATGGGCAAACAAAGCTGATCAGCAAGCAGATAAAGGTGGTTTGGTTGGGATATTATTTATGGCTTTGGCTTTGGCAATCGTGTCGTTTTCGTGCACAGGACCAATTGTAGGGACATTGTTGGTTGAAGCAGCTTCAAATGGAGGGATCGCGCCAATTGTTGGAATGTTAGGATTCTCTTCTGCATTAGCTTTGCCATTTATGTTATTTGCATTGTTTCCGGGGTGGTTGAATTCGTTACCAAAATCTGGTGGATGGCTAAACACTGTAAAAGTTGTTTTAGGATTTTTAGAATTGGCATTAGCATTCAAATTCTTGTCAAATGCCGATTTGGTTTTACAATTGCATTTCTTGGAAAGAGAAGTTTTCTTAGCGATTTGGATTGCTATTTTTGGAACTCTTGCATTCTATTTATTCGGAAAAATTACATTGCCGCACGATAGCCCAACTCATCATATTTCAGTCGGAAGATTATCATTAGGATTAATTGTTTTAAGTTTTACAATTTATATGATTCCTGGACTTTGGGGAGCGCCTTTAAAATTAATCAGTGCATTCCCGCCGCCGCCACAATATAGCGAAAGTCCGTTTGGGGTTGGAGGTTCAGGAAACGGAGCGGTTTCGGCAGGATCTATTAAAGGTATGCCAGAAGGTGCTGAATTAGGGCCTCACGGAATTATGGTTTTCCATGATTACGAAGATGGTTTAGCTTATGCTAAAGAAATCAATAAGCCAATTATGCTAGATTTTACAGGTTATGCTTGCGTGAATTGCCGAAAAATGGAAAACAATGTTTGGTCAGATCCTTCAGTTTTACCAATTCTTAAAAACGATGTGGTTTTGATTTCGCTTTATGTTGATGATAAGCGTGAATTGCCAAAGGAAGAACAGTTTACAACTGAAGCAGGAGATAAAATCATTACAGTTGGAGATAAATGGACCGATTTTATGATTTCCAAATATAAAACCAATACACAGCCTTTGTATGTTATTACGGATTTAGAAGGAAATAATTTAAACAGCACAAAGCCAACAATCAGTTATGTGAGTACAGAAGAATATTTGCAATGGCTGAAAGAAGGTATTTCGAATTTTAAGTAATTAAGAGAAAAGAGAATAGAAGCAAGAGAATAGAAGAGAGAGGATGATTCAGAAATCTAAAATCTACATTCTAAAATCTAAAATATAAAAGGCGTTTAATTCAAAAGCAAAAAGCACTCTAAGTCAAATTTAGAGTGCTTTTTTATTTATCAAGCGAAAGTGAAAATTAATTTATTATAAGAATTCTCCGTGTTGAGAGATGTCTAATCCTAGTTCTTCTTTTTCTTCTGTAACTCTTAGAGGAGTGATTTTATTTACGATGAAGAATAAAGCATAAGAAGCAACAAAAGCAAAGATTGAAACTATAACAAGAGCAGTTAATTGGTTGATGAATAATGTAGGAGTTCCGAAGATTAAACCTTGATTATCTCCAACAGCAGGGTTGATTGCTTTTGAAGCGAAAACTCCAGTTAAAAGCATACCTACCATACCGCCAACACCGTGACAAGCAAATACATCTAGAGCATCGTCGATTTTTCCTTTAGGGAATTTGCTCACTACAATGTTACTTACAATTGCAGAGAATAAACCGATGAAGATTGCGTGAGGGATACTTACAAATCCAGCAGCAGGTGTAATGGCAACAAGACCTACAACCGCTCCAATACAAGCACCAAGAGCAGATAATTTATGACCTAAAATTTTGTCAAGGAAAACCCAAGCCATTGCAGCAGCGGCGGCAGCAACAGTAGTTGTTCCTAAAGCTTGAGCAGCAAGGCCATTTGCTCCTAAAGCAGATCCAGCGTTGAAACCAAACCATCCGAACCAAAGCAGACCAGTTCCTAATAATACATAAGTAATTCTAGCAGGATTAACTTTTTGAACTTTTCTTTTTCCTAAGAACATAGCTCCAGCCAAAGCAGCCCATCCAGCACTCATGTGAACTACAGTTCCTCCAGCGAAGTCAAGAACTCCCATTTTGAAGAAAACTCCATCAGGATGCCATGTCATGTGAGCTAGTGGAGCATATATTAATAATATGAATAAAACCATGAATAACAAATACGCCCAGAAACGAATACGTTCTGCAAAAGCACCTGTGATTAAAGCAGGAGTAATAATAGCGAATTTTGCCTGAAATAATGCGAATAATATAAATGGAATTGTTGGTGCAAGGCTCCAAGCTGTATTAGTTCCAACTCCTGCAAAGAACAAATTCTCAGACGGGTTTCCGATAATTCCTCCAATTGTTGGTCCAAAAGCCAATCCAAAAGCAACAACAGTCCAAAGTATAGTAACAATTACCATAGCCATAAAACTTTGAAGCATAGTACTAATTACGTTTTTCTTACCTACCATACCTCCATAGAAAAATCCTAGTCCAGGTGTCATTAGCAATACAAAAGCAGTTGCAACGATCATCCAGGCAGTATCTCCAGTATCAAACTTTACAGCTTCTGCAGGAATTGGGTTGTCTGCAATGATAAAGTTTGAAATAAAGCTTAGGACTAAAATCGTGATAAGAATCACACTTAAAATAATTTTTCGCATAGTTATTTAGTTTTAAAATTTTTTATAAAAGTATAAAATGATTTAATACCCCCTAAAAAAATAGGGTTTGATGTTTAATTTTTGTTAAATTTAAAATTTAACCCCTATGATTTTGCGTGAATTTCTTAAAACAAACTTAAAATTTACAATTTGGCAACATTTTTTTTTCACTTACTGTCATTTTTGATAATTTTTAGGGTAATTGATTGCTATTTTTTGTAGGATAATAGATATTTGTTGTTTAAAAAACGTCTGTTGCATGTTGTAATGGATATTTTTTAATCTTTTTAACAATTTTGATGATTATAATATAAGGATGGGAAATAGAAGTATTAAATGGGGAATAGTAGGATTGGGAAATATTGCAAGCCAGTTTGCATCAAATCTTTTATTGATTGAAAATGCTGAAATGACGGCAGTTGCCTCTAGAGATTTTACTAAAGCCGAAGAATTTGGAGGAAAATTTAATGCTTTGAGAATGTACAATTCTTATGATTTACTTTTTGAAGATTCGGAAGTTGAGATTGTTTACATCGCAACTCCTCATAATTCACATGCCGAATTATCTATAAAAGCATTAGAAAAAGGTAAACACGTGCTTTGCGAAAAACCAATGGCTTTGTCTTATCAAGATGCGCAGAGAATGGTAGAGGCGTCTAAGAAAAACAATGTATTTTTTATGGAAGCTTTTTGGACAAGGTTTATTCCGTCAATTCAAAATCTTCTTCAGAAAATTGGCAATGGAATAATAGGAGACGTAAATTATATAAAAGCCGATTTTGCCTTTCACGGAAGTGAAACAGAAAACAAAAGGCTTTTTGATAAAGAACTGGGTGGGGGGGCATTGTTTGATATTGGCGTTTATCCGTTATTCCTGTCTTATATAGTATTAGGAAAACCAAAAGAGATTTTAGCAAAGGCAATCAAACATAAAAATGATATTGATCTGCAGACTTCTATGATTTTGCAATACGAAACAGCTCAATCGGTTTTGCATGCTTCTATAGTTTCCGAATCAGATATGAAAGCCATCATTTCTGGAACAAAAGGGCGAATAGAATTAAATGCACCGTGGTTTATTGCTGATGGTTATTCTCTATTTATAAATGAAGAAAAAGAAGCAACGTTTACTTTACCAGCTTTAGGAAAAGGATATTCTCATGAAATAATGGAATGTCAAAATTGTATTCTGAATAATGAAATTGAAAGTAAACTTTGGTCGCATCAGAATTGTTTGGATTTGAGTAGGATAGTGGAGGAGATAAAGAATCAAATCCAACTGCATTTTTAGAATTTAATTATTTTGTAATAAAATATTTACATATTAATTATTTTTCATTAGTTTTAAAAACTATTAATGAAAGGGTAATTATGTTAGTAAAAGTTTACGGAAGCGCCGTATTTGGAGTTGAGGCCACAACGATTACAGTTGAGGTACATATGGACAAAGGAATTGGTTATCATTTAGTTGGGCTTCCAGATAATGCAATTAAAGAAAGTAGTTTTAGAATCGCTGCGGCTTTAAAAAATAATGGATTTAATTTTCCAGGAAAGAAAATTACAGTCAATATGGCGCCTGCCGACCTTCGAAAAGAAGGTTCTTCATACGATTTGACATTAGCTATGGGAATTCTGGTTGGTTCAGATCAGATAAAAGCTCCAGAAATTGAACGATATATTATTATGGGTGAACTTTCTCTCGATGGAAGTTTACAGCCTATTCGCGGAGCGTTACCCATAGCAATCAAAGCCAAAGAAGAAGGTTATAAAGGATTTTTTCTTCCTATTCAAAATGTAAAAGAAGCAGCTATTGTGGCGGGTCTGGATGTATACGGAGTTGAAAATTTAAAAGAAATTGTTGATTTTTTTGCTGGCACAGGAACACTAGAACCCACAGTTATTGATACAAGAGCAGAATTTTATAAAACACTAGATTTTCCAGAGCATGATTTTTCAGACGTGCGCGGACAAGAAAGCATTAAACGTTGCATGGAAATCGCAGCAGCGGGCGGTCATAATATTATAATAATGTAGTACACAAGTACCATTTTTGTATATTTGTAAAATGGAAAGGAAACATGCTATTTTATTGGTAAGGGTCAGTACAAATCAACAAGATTATGATGCTCAAATCTATGACCTTGAAAAATATGCCAAATCTCTCGGTTATGAAAAGTTTCATATTATTCAAACGAAAGAAACCGCATTCGCTGATTTAAATAAAAAAATTGGAACAACTGAAATGTTTCAGTTTATTGAACTTAATCCCGAATACAACACAGTATTAACTACTGAAATTTCTAGACTTGCAAGGAGGCAGAGTATTTTACATTCTATAAAAGAATGGTGTCACAGCAAACAGATTCAAATTTACATTAAAGATGTAAATTTCAAGCTATTGGATGAATCTGGAAAAATAGTGCCACAAGCTGAAATGACATTCGCATTATTTGGCTTGCTTGCTGAATCAGAAGTAAAACAGAAGCTCGAAAGATTTCAACGCAAAAGAAGAGAATTGATGCAAATGGGATTGTCAATCAGTGGTAAACTTCTGTTTGGATATGATAGAATGATGACTCAAAGTGAAAAAAATACACTGGTCATAAATCAAGTGCAAGCAACAATAGTAAGGACAATATTCAACTGGTATCTTAATGGATTGGATAATGTGAAAAATCCTTCTGTTAAAACAATATCACTTGAATGTATAAAGCGTGGTTACCATCCTTATACCCATAGTAAAAGAAACGTAAACAAACTGCTAAAAGAGGAAGGTTATACAGGTATGAAAATAACGCACAACAAGCGAAAAAATCCAAAATTTGGTATTGTTTTGAATGAACCTGAATATCTAATATCACAAAACAAAATTAAATATCCTGTTATAATTGACAATGAAATATACAATCTCGTTCAATTGAAGCTTAAATCAAACATCACTAAAGGAGATAAACAAACAAAGCATATTACGCTCTTGGCAAAGTTAATTTATTGTTGTTCATGTGGTCGGAAATTACAAGGAAATTACAGAATAAGTAAAGGGGAGCAAAAAAACAGCTACCGATGTACGAGCCGAAGTGACACAAAACCATGTAGAAGTACAAAATCATTAAGTATGAATTTGGTTGATAGTGCTGTTTGGTCATTGATTAAAACCGATTTACGAGAATTATCAAAAAAGATTAATGAAATTAACCCTAATGAATATCTTTCACAGCTAGATATTCATCATGCAAATTTAAATAATAGAGAAAACGAAATTCAGAACAATATAAATGAAAATCTTGAAATTCTTAAGACTGTCGGAAAATTATCTAGTCCAAATGTTATTGGGCTAATTCAATCAACTGGTAAAAAGCTTGAAAATTTTGAAATTGAACTGAATAAGATTCAGCGAGAAAAATCAAAAATTGAATCAAATAAATTATTGATATTTGATAAGCAGTCTAATGTTGAAACTGTAATCAATGATAACATAGGAACAATAGAAAGTTCAAAAGAACTACTTAAAAAATATATCAATACGTTTGTTCATAGAATTGACATTCTGGAACATAATACTAAATATACAATTCTTGATGTTTCAATAAGAGATTATACGTACTTGGACTATTCGCAACATGTAATGAATATTCCCGAAAACTTTCCAGTAGTAAAAGGTTCTCAATACATATTTCTTGACAAAACAGTAACAAGGAACATCAAAGGGGCTTACTACAAGGAAAAATATAATTGGGATGATAAGTGTCCAATTCCTGAGTTAGACATTAATGATGTAATACCTATTATAAAGAAAGAAATAGAATCTAATAAATTTGAAATAGGAACTGATTTAATTTATACTAAGTTGCAAAATATATAAAGAGATATAGTTGCAATTTGACTCCTTTAATCTCTGAAATCCTTACTAATTTCTGTTTTTATTTCTTCAATTAAGAAGACAAAAGCATTTTGAATTATTTCTGTAGTCGTAAATTTTAAAGTATCACATTTCCAAATAACATTTTTTGAATAATTCAAATCAAATTTATATTCATTATTTTTAATCACTTCAGGCTTAATATTACTCGTAACGAAACGGTAATTATGCAGTTGAACAATGCCATTTAATCGTTTTTCATCTAAGATTGCGTTCTCAGCACTGTTTGAATATTCAACGCTCAACTCAAAAAACACACTAAACTTTTCACATCTTATAACTGCATTGGCTAAATCAGTAGTTTCATAAGCAAAATTTAAACCTGTAGATTTCCTATATAAATTTGCTTTTTCTCCTAGTTGTTTATGAAAACTTTCCATTTCATTTTTCAAAATTACAGCACCATCAAATGAGTCAATAAGCTCATTTAGTTCCTGATTAATTTTTTTTTTATTTAACAATGCATTTGCTTTATCAATTATTGGGTCAATTAAAGGCTCATTAAAGTCTGGAATCGCTCCTAATTTTGGTTTTTCAATTACTGGATAGTCATAAATTAACTTTGCCAGCTTTAGTAACTCATCAAAGTACTTATTATCTTCCACCATATTATGATAGATTTTAGATTTCAGAAATTTAGGCGAACTTGTTTCTGATGTGCCAATTCTTAAAATTGGAAGAAATTTAATTTTTGTTATGTCTGATTCAAATATCTCTTGAGTTATCATTGTGCTTTCATATCCTACGCCTTTTTGACGTTCCTCTGCTCGAGTTTTATAATTTGGAGTAAGAATTATTAAAACCTTATCAGCTTTCTCGATAGACTGTTCCATAAAATATAGTAAATCTGAACCAGTATTAAGTTGGTATTGGTCTAGTAATACGATAATTCCATATTTTTCCGCTAAATCTTTTGCAAGATTCAATACCCAATTCTGATGTTCAGTATTATCCCAAGAATAAGATATAAATACAGTTCTATGATTCTCTGTCATACAATATTTTATTAAAGTTTAATAATCAATTATGCTAATGTAAGATTATTTCTCATTATCCATTGAAAAATAGCTATCTAATAAGTATTTTTTATAATTTTCATAGCTTCTTTAACTGCTTGTGCCTCATTTTTGAACTCCCTTTCTAAAAAGTAAAAAAAGATTTTTTTATATTGAGGAATTTCCAGAAATATAAAATCACCCGAAGTATGAAAGTAATGGAAGGATTCGTTTTTGGTTGAACCAGCTATTAGATACGAAACCCTCTTTGACTTATCTTTAGTTGCAATTCTTCGCAGTGATTTTCTAGCTTTAGTGGTAACACTCCTCACTGAGAAATCCCGCATAAAAGCTATAGAAAAATCTGCAAAGTCTGGGATATAATGATAATCTTTGTGCTTTTTAAAATCTGTTCGTAAGTCATAAATTTGGAATTTAAAGTCAATAATTTCTAACCATCTAATAATCATCATCCAATCTTCAGGACTATAATACCTCTTTATTAAGTTAACTTCTGAAAGGATTCTTTGAACCTCTCTTTCAATTGAATTAAACAATTCGGAATTACATTTTCCACACAATGGAATTGTGGCGTTAATGTATTTTTGCTGAAGTTTATTCACATCATTGATAAAAAATTTTTTGTCATTACTTTCAAATGCCCATTTAGGAATTATATGCTCTTTAGTTAGATTTTTTTCACTACCGCAAAATGAGCAAGAAGGAATTCTCTTTTTTGTAATCAATCCTGTTAAATAATCATCGAACAATTTACCCATGACGTATTTACCACGTTCTCTTGCAATTTTTCGAATTTCAAGTAATTTGGAGTCAATATTCATATTGATATAAGAAAGAATGTTTTAGCTAATTTAATTTTTTTCAGATTCCAATGTCCATATTGTTTTAGGTTTTATCAACAAATCCGATGAAAACAAATTAATTAATATTGAAAGCTCCATCTAGATTCTTTTTAAATTTACAAGAAAAGACATCAAATAACTATTAAGAGGTTTTAGAATTATCAAAATTTGATGTTGCAGGAAGCTAGTAAGCAAAAAAGATTTACTCTATTACTTTGATGCTCGTAAAGAATGAGAGTTTATATATTCCATATAATTTAAAAGGAAATAATATTAAATAGGCAAACAGCATTGATGATAACTAAAATATCAATTTGTAATAAATTTATAAAAATAAAGCACGACAATTATTTATAAAATATGTGTAAAATAAAAAAGAGAGCTATACTCTCTCTTTTTTTATTTTTATTGCTAAAACAGTCCATAAGATTAGCTCCTACCTTTTGGAATTGAGTAAAAAATACCTTTGGTAATGTTGAAAAATCTTTCCTTTATCTGAACACCGTTGCAAAAGCCTATGTTAGAATAGCCATTACTATTGCTTAGGTTGCTAATTGTGAATTCTCCTCTTAGAGTTTCGCCATCAAAGCTTGTTATTTTAACTTTTCCAATTGTTTTATCATGATTAAATAAGGTCGCACTTGTATAACATACTGCTGGGTCTTTAGCTAAAGGCAAATCTAAAACTAAAGCTACATCAATATCAATATCATATGTTTTGTTGACCTGTAAATTATTATCAGAGGTTATAATGTTAAAATCGACATAGTGATAATATTCGTCAACTTCTCCTTTTATTGAAACACTGGAACTAATTGTGTATGTGCTTTCAGAAGTATTTGTAACCTGCTTCTTTTCCCATGTAGTTGGGAAAATATCATAGTTGTTTATCTTTTCATCATGAATTGATGAGTATTCGGTTTTATTGTCTAATGTAAAACTGAGTGATGATTTAGAAGAGCTTTCTGAGTTATCTTGAGATTCATCAGAAGAGCAGTTAACAGTTAAAATTCCAATTAATATTACAAGTATAATTTTTTTCATTGTTTAGATATGATTAAGATTAGATTTATTGGCATTTATTGATTTCAGAATCCACGTAAGAGAATAGTTGGTCATTGTAGCTATCAGGCAGGTCATTATCTTCAATTACATTTTTAACAAGCTGAGGCACTTCTATCGCTCGGGTACTTTCAATGTAGTATAATTCCTTTTCTCTCTTTGTTTCGTTGTTAAATGATTTTGCAAATGCATATCGTTCGCAGTATCTCTGAACGATTTCTGTCTGCGCCCATGTCTTAAGCTCATCAATACTTTTCGTTTTTGGATGGTCTTTATCCCATTCTCTTTCAACATGTCTGTGAAAGATATAAGCTCCTACGCAAAGGAATGTCACTCCCAAAAGGAATACTCTAATAAGAATTGTAAACGTTTTACTCATTTTTAAAAGTTTTATAATTAAAATTTTAAGCAAACATAATAATAAAATACCTAATTCGGCATATATGCCATTGATTTCAAATGACATTATTCGAATTTTGAATAATGTCAGAAGATTTTTTAATAAAGCTAGGTCAAATTATAAGCTTAAGGGCTAAAGCAAAATTCAAAACTAATGTGGAATTTGCTGTTGCATCCGAAATTGAAGAGACCAGTATCAGAAGAATTTTGAAAGGAGAACAGAATTTCTCAATTAAAATCTTTTTAAAAGTTTGCAATGCTTTAGATGTTAAAATGTCCGAACTGCTTTCTGAAGTGGATATGTAGTTTGCATACCCGAATGGAGATAAAGTCTTGAATGTTCTTATCTTATTCCATTAATGTGATAAATCTAATTTATATCACGCTAAATTGTGATTTATTAGCACGCAATTATTATACGACTTCCAGATTAATTATGACATTGTTTTAATGTGCCTCCCTCCCTGTATCTCCTGTTGCAGTGCTGAAATGTCAGATTTAGCATTTCTCTGTTATCTCCCTTTATAGGTATTATTTACTCAAATCAATGATAACCATTGATATTACAAATGAAAAGCCACTAATTTTGGTGACTTTCGAAAGCAGTGTTTCATTTTGAAACGATATTTTGTCCTGTCCACGAAAATATTTTAAATAAAAGTGTCAAAAAGCTTCACTTTTTCAGATTTCTTAGTATTTATAATTAGATGCTTGATTAATCCTCTTGTATGGAGTTGTTGCATCTAAACAATTATGAAATGCTAATCAATTAATAAAATGAAATATGAAAATCTAAAGAAATTTATAATAAGTACAAAATCAAGTAAGAGTACTATCTACAGATTCTATAAAAAGAATGAAGACTTATTTTTAGAAACCAAATTAAGCAGTGGAAAGAGAATGTTTCCTATTGAACATGCCAGATACTTTGACAGTGAAATCATGTTTGATGAGAACAAAATCTTAAGACAGGAAAACCAATCTATGAGAAACCTTATTGACTGTCTGGCTGAACGAGAAAACTTGAAGCATACATTCTGGTATATGGATTGGAGCTTCTTCTTTACGGTTGCTTATAAAGCGGAGCGCAACAAGAAAAGCTGTTTTAAACAGATGCATGGTCTTTATGATTATCTGAATGAAAAATATGGTTCAACAGAATTACGCATGTTCTTTACGACTGAACCCTTTACTAATAGGAGCGGTTATCATAATCACTTCACACTATACATCCAAGATAGAAAACTCCATGTACAGATTGTGAATGATATCAAAGAACACTTCAACTATGACAGAACCGATGTAAGTACTTATGACCGATACAAAGCTGGATTGTTCTACATGTCCAAAGATGGTCTTAGCGGAGAAGATTGGGATTTTATCAGCAACACTGCCAAAACCAAAGAAGATGAAAGTCACGCTTAATTTTTCCCAGCTCAAACGAGTTCTAATGACTGAACCACTCAAACTGCCAATCACTTTTAAAAGGGCAGATTTTACCGACAATGAGTTTGCAGAATTCATACGACTGATAAATTCCAGAGAACGAGGCTGACAACCTCGTTCTTTTGTGCTGTAAAGTAACTTAAAACCAGGAAATCCAAGATTTTTCTAGGATAATAGAAAAAAGCCTGGAATCTTTGTAGTGTAATAAATCACAAACGGTCGTCTAAGATTTATTACACCCTAAATTTTACCTATGAAAAAATTTGTATCATATTATCGTGTTAGCCGAAAAGAACAAGGAGTTAGTGGTTTAGGATTATCAGCTCAGAAAAGTTCAGTCGTTAAATATGTAGAATCGCAAAATGGTGTAATTATTAATGAGTTTACTGAAATTGAAACTGGAACTAATAAGCGTGAACGTGTAGAAATCCATAAAGCAATTCGATTAGCTAAAAATGAAAATGCAGTTCTGATTATAGCTAAATTAGACCGTTTAGCCAGAAATGTAAGTTTTGTAAGTTCGCTCATGGATGCGGGTATTGAGTTTTTGGCTGTTGACATGCCTTCAGCGAATAATTTTACTATACACATTTTTAGTGCTCTAGCAGAGCAAGAAGCAAAACTTATAAGTTCTAGAACTAAGGTAGCTTTGGCGGAACTAAAATTAAATGGTGTTATACTTGGAAACCCTAAGAACCTAAATAACGAAGCTAGAGCCAAAGGACTTAAAGTGATTAAACAGAATGCAATTAACAACGATAGTAATAGACAGGCTCAATCTGTAATTAAAAGTTGTAAAGAACGAGGAATGAGCTATAGAGAAATTGCTAAATACCTCAACGAATTAAATTTTAAGACTAGATACGGTAATGAATTCCTTGCATCGACAGTACATCAATTATATAAAAAGACTGCACACAATTAGTTTAATTCATTTTTAAATTGTTTTTTTTAATAATCTCATCAATATAATTAATCGTCCTTTGTACAGTTTTGCTACCATGACAATTTTCATATAAAATTGTTGAGCCACAAATACAATTGGGTATACCAGATATAATATACTCTCTGTAATCAGTAATTAATGAGTATAAAGTTTTCACTCCTTCATTAAGTTCGTGAGGAAAAATAACTAAATCTTTAATTTCTTTACTATCTCTTCCATAGTGCATAATCAACACATTTAAAATATCAAAAATCATAAAATAATCGTCAATAGCTTTCTGTTTTCTATAATTGCAACGGATATTAGGAACGTAAATTCCATCATCGACATCATCCATTATAAACAGTAGCTGATTGATATTTTCTGAATTTGAACATGAAACATCAATATATTCTCCATCTGGACTTTCCCAAATAGCATGTTTTTCAGCTTCAATGAAATAATCATTATCATAAACTGACCAACCATAGCGAATTTTGCCTTTTGCTAATAGTATCTTTTTATTAACATTATTATAACAATCACTCGGAACGGAAAACGATTCAGTTTTGATTGGAATAGTAATCAATTTGTATTGCCGACCTTCAAACTTTTTTAATAATTGCAATACAGATTCTGTTATTTCTGTAGGACTATAATAATTAAAAAACATAGTAATAATATTAAATTTCGATAAAACAAATCTAATAATTTCAATGAATTAAATATTAGACACTTATAAACATTTTGAATTGCAAATAAGTTAGTAAAAGTTAAAATTACTAATACAGATAGCTGTTTTTATTCATAAATTAGTAAAAAATAAAAGATAAAAAATGGATAAAGAAGCAATTAAAAATGAGTTAATCCGAGAAGTTGAATTAATTATAAATTCTACAAGAAATCCTGTCAAATCTAGTGCAGGAATAAGTAAACTAAAAGCTCTAGCAAATCATCTTGGCACTATCGAAGATTTTACAAAAAAGATAAATTCTAAATTGAATGAAATTTTGAAAGAGCATAACATTACAGAATTTGAAAGTGAGGAAGAAAAAAATGAACTTATTCAATACTTAAAACCAGCAATTACTGAATTAATTAGAAAATATACTTTGGGTTAAAAGCAATAACACTGCGCCAATCTCGATAAAATATACTACAAAACGCTAAGAATAACAGTACTTGCTAATTCATATTTAAACAAAGAAGTGAAAATGGAAATAATTACGTATGCTCGTCTTTTTAATGTGTTCTTGCAACGATTCATTTAGCAACATTAGACCGAAAAAAAAATGAATGTAAGGAGGGATTTCCAACGACTGAAAAATTACATTCATTTATAGAAGATTTGACTCCAAAGTTAGTCGACCTCATAAATTTAGGTGGCGAAAGACAGCAATTTGTAATATATCAAAACTATTTTGGAAATCAATTCAAAAATAAATTAGGATTAAAATGATTAATCGATAATCATTAAAAAAATATATATTTGAAAATAAATATTGTATGTGGGGACTAGCTTACCTAAGCTACATAACTTCAGAGCTAAAATACACTTAAATGACGAAATTAAATCCAAAAGATTATTCACTAGTTGTAGCAAAAGACATTAAAAGAATGCTAACTATTTTAAGACGTTGGAAAAGTCATTATTCGCACGTAATTCAACAGGTGGAAAGTGACCAACTATTTTATTTTAATGATATAAAACATACCGATTTCTATTTTTATGTTGGAGTACCAGACAAAAAATCTAATGGTAATCCGACATTGTTTTCGTTTAATTACTTTCCTGCAAATTCAGATTCTAAAAAATCTACATCAGGAGAAGTAAAAATGGATGAAATAGTAAAACATTTCAATATCTGGTTTGACCTTATCACAGAATTTAATCTTGTAAATTTTGATGAAGAAGAAGATTTTTTAAAATTTTATGAAGAGGAAATTTTTGCGGAATTTGAAATTATTGATGAAGATGCAGATGTAAAACCATTTGACAATAATCAGCAAATTATTCTTTATACGTTTTTAGAGACAACTATAAAATATCTAGAAGAAGAATATCCAGACAATAACGTTATCAAAGAAATTATTGAAGAAGCTAATAAGTTAAAATTTGATATTCCAATCCTTTCAAAGAGAATTGCTTCCAGAAAATTTTCAGAGGTTCTTGCAAAAATTCAGAAGTTTAATCCAATTACTTTTAAAGAAGTATATGACGTAGCGAAGAAAGAAGTAATAAAATATCTTTTGCTTAAAAGCGTAGAAACACTACCTAAATTAATTACGAGTATTACGCACTTATTAGGAATGTAAAAATTAAAGTCGATGTTATAATCAGTCTTAATTGGACAACATCGTTATTTCCGAGACTATTTGGCAAAGCCAGAAATAGATAATAAATATAATCCCATACGTGCAAATACACTTTCATTAAAAGAAATGACAAAAAATGATACCACTAAACGAAAAAGAAGGATTCTTATTTTTTAGCTATTTTGGAGAGCTAATTTCGAAAAATAAAATTGCTAAAATAATAGTTTTAATACTTAGTACGCTGGCCATTATAGGAGTTGTATCGATTCTGTTTTATTCATATTTTGAACACATAGATTTAGAGACAAAAAATTATTTGCTTGATAAAGTTCTCCCTCCATTGCTAATAGGATTGTCTACAATAGCTATATCTAGATTAGTTTATTTTTTTGAACAATCATCGCATGATTCAGACACGGAGTTGAAAGAATTAAAAAACGAACGTGTTGCTATTACGCAAAAAATTGAAACCGAAAAAGAACTTGACATTTTTCACACAATACAATTGAGTCTGAATCAACTCAACGAATACTATACAATTAACAAAAATCAGGCAAAAAGCAGTTTTAGATTTAGCGTTTTTGCAATTGTAATTGGATTGATAACAATACTTACTGGTATTTGGTTGCAATATTTAGATGTGGCAAAAATTGAAATTACTTATGTAACTGCCATTTCTGGCCTTATATTAGAATTTATAGGTGGAGCATATTTCTTTATGTACAAGAAAAGCTTAGAACAAGTTAATTTCTTTTTCGGACAGCTGATTAAAATTCAAGATACAATGCTGTCAATAAATCTTGCGAACAATATTGAAAATGCAGATACTAAGACAGAAATGAATGAAAAAATTATCAGCTCGTTATTACAAAGAAGTTTGAAGTAATGAGAATTAGTCTAATGCAATACTTATACTACTTGTGATATGAAGAATCTTAAATTTATTATCATTATATTTTTTTTAAATTTTAATTTGTTTGCCAAAGTGAATACAATCGATTATAGTTATTTATTATTTAGGTTTATTGATGAGAATAATATTAATCAGGGGACAGGTTTCTTTCTGAAGAAAAATAATATCTTATACTTGGTAACCGCAGCACATAATTTTCATACTGATAAGACATCAAAAATTAAAACGGCTGAAGATTTTTATCTGCGAATGCCGAAAAGTGATAATTCGTTTGATATGATTCGGATAGAAAATAATCCAATAAATAAAAAAGATATAGAATATCAAAATCTTGATGTGAATTTTTATAAAGTGGATATACCTGAAAGTTACAACGTAAATATTATAAATATTGAAGAAAAAAGAAATTTTGAAGTAAAAACATTAATATCTTATGGTTATTCAGTTGTAGACGATAATAGCGATAATTTGCAAAAATACATTAATGAAATTAGGCCAACAGAATTTCAAAGTTCAATTTTTGGGAGTTATGAGAACCCAATACGATATGACGATGGGACAATTGACTTTAATAACTTTGCAGGTATTTTTATTTCTACTACCTTAGGCAAAGGTTCTTCAGGGTCACCTGTCTTCAGTAAAACCATATCTAATGGAAAAGAGGTATTTGAATTCGTTGGACTTCTTCATACAGGAAATCTAATTTATAAAGAAGTTACAATACTACGTAAAGCAGTTATTAAAGAAATCTTCGATAAGATTTAGAAGACCAATTAATAGCTTTAGTGGATATTAAATCTCTAATTTTACCAATATTAAAAATTCAAATTTTTTCCTGAATCAAATAAAACATTAGTAACCAATGTCTTATAAGTGGTATTTCTTTACTGTATTTTCATTTTGATTGGTCCGCCAGGAGCTGGTAAAACCATGCTGGCAAAACGCGTTCCGAGTATTTTACCTCCAATGACTTTGCGAGAAGCTTTGGAAACTACCAAAATTCATAGCGTTGCAGGAAAATTAAAAGAAGTCGGATTAATGAATCAAAGACCATTTAGGAGTCCGCATCATACTATTTCTAATGTGGCTTTGGTTGGTGGCGGAAGTTATCCTCAGCCTGGCGAAATCTCGATGGCGCATAACGGTGTTTTATTTTTAGATGAATTGCCAGAATTTAAACGTGATGTTTTAGAAGTAATGCGTCAGCCTTTAGAAGATCGAGAAGTTACAATTTCTCGTGCTAAGTTTACCATAACCTATCCATCGTCTTTTATGCTGGTGGCAAGTATGAATCCAAGCCCAAGCGGATTTTTTAATGATCCTAGCATGCCGAATACTTCTTCGCCACACGAAATGCAGCGTTATATGAGTAAAATTTCAGGTCCGTTATTAGATAGAATCGATATTCATATAGAAGTTACTCCCGTTCCGTTTGAGAAATTATCAGATGAGCGAAAAGCAGAAAGCAGTGTCGAAATTCGTAAACGAGTTACAGCAGCAAGAGAAATCCAAACCAAACGATTTGAAACCGTTGAAAATGTTCACTACAACGCACAAATGAGCAGTAAGCTGATTCGTGAATTTTGTGTTTTGGACGAACCTTCAAAAGAATTGCTTAAAACAGCTATGGAAAGATTAAATCTTTCTGCCAGAGCTTACGATCGGATTTTGAAAGTTTCTAGAACCATAGCCGATTTAGATCATTCAGAAAATATTGTTTCATCGCACATTGCAGAAGCAATTCAATATAGAAGTTTGGATCGAGAGGGATGGCTGGGATAAATTATCAATTATCAATTGTCAATTGACAATTGATAATTGATAATTGTAAAAAATATTATTCTTTACTTTTCGGATAAAGGAATTTAAAAGAATTAGAAACAGCTGTATGCAGAATCGATCCGTGGTTTTCTTCTGGGAAATAATCGAAATACGTTTTTACGCTTTTACTTTTTGATTCTTTTAGTTTTTCTGCTAGTAAATTGGCATCAACTTCCATAACATGCGGAATTGCTGTTGGAGCTAGTCCTTCTTTGCCAACAGCAATATAGATTTCGATTTGCTGATTGAAATTTTCTTTTAGCATTTCAGAATCTAAATCTAGAAGAGAGCCATTGTTCCACCATAAACTCGGACTTACAATAACATATTTATTAAAAAGAGTCGGCTTTTTAAGCAGGATTTCGGTTCCTAATAATCCGCCAAGAGATTGGCCGATGATGGTTTTAGAATCATTTGTTTTGTATTTCTTTTCAATAAAAGGCTGTAATTCTTTTTCAATAAAAGCAATAAACTGATCAGAATGCCCTGTGGTTGGAAAACGAGTTTTGTCTTTTTCAATTGTAGTTGGAAAAGTGAAATCTCTTTTTCTGTCAACAGTTGCAATTCCTACTACAATTGATTTTGGAACCTGATTAATCCACTCAAAACTATTAAACTGAACCAATCCTGAGATATGAATAAAATCTTCATCTGCAGAACCGTCCAATAAGTAAATGACAGGATATTTTGTGTCTTCTGCTGGATTATAACCTTCAGGAAGATAAATGTTTAAAATTCTTTTTTCGTTTAATTCTTTGGATTGAATTTCATCAATAACTCCCAATACAAAAGGCTTTGAAGTTTCTATGTTTTTGGCTTTATTCTTTTGGCTGAATGCGAAAGTAGAAGAAAAAAGTAAAAAGACCAGAGCAAAAAATTTGTTCATTGATAGTAAAGTAAAAATGTTTTTATAAAACGAAAATACAACTTTAATATCAGTAAATTCTTCTTTTGTTTTGGCCTTTTATATACAATTGAAAATTATTTTGCTTTTTCAGCAAAAATAGCATCTAGACCTTTCATTGCAATAGTAAAACCTTCTTTGAATCCCATTTGAATAATCATTTCCAAGTCAGATAGTTTTTCATGTTTGATGACAACATCTACAAAAGTAGATCCGTCTTTTTCAGAGAAAGTCACATTCCAGTCAGAGCGTGGAAATTCCTTGTTTAAATTGCCTTCGCTGTCGCTAAAAGCATCTAGATATTTAAAATTAGTTTTCGGACTAATTGAAGTAAAATCTGCAATGGCCCAATGTTCTTCGCCTTCTGGCCCGAGCATGGCATACAATCTACGTCCGCCTTCTTTAAAATCCATGCTTTTGGTTTTAGATTTCCACGGAGCAGGAGCCCACCACAAATCCAAAATTTGAGGTTCTGTCCAAGCAGACCAAACTTGAGGCAGCGAAGCGTTAAATTCTCGTTTTACGTTTACAGTATTGTTTTCTTTATCTACAGTAAAATTCATTAAAAGATTTGATTTCATTTTTTTTAGATTTTAATTCGTTAATAATAATTCGGTTGAAATAATTTTATTTTTCGGCTAAGATTTTATCCAAACCTTCCATCGCTGATGTAAATCCTTGTTTGAATCCCATTTCGATTATTTTTTCAAGTTCTTCAAAACTGTCTCTTGTAATTACAATATCAACAATGGTAGAATCTCCCTGCTCAGAGAATGAAACATCCCAAAAAGAACTTCCAAAAGTAGAATTTGGATTTCCGTCAGCATCGCAAAAAGTAGAAGTGTATTTAAAATTTGTTTTAGGAGAAATCGAAGTATAATCAAAAGTACTCCAGCCTTGAACACCTTCAGCACCAACCATTGCGTACAATCTTCGTCCGCCTTCTTTAAACTCCATGCTTTTGGTTTCAGATTTTAGCGGAGCTGGAGCCCACCACAAATCCAGAATTTCAGGTTCTGTCCATGCAGACCAAACATTTGATAACGGAGCGTTGAATTCGCGTTTTACATTCACTCTTTTATTTTCCTTGTCTACAGAAAAAATCATTAATAAATCAGTCTTCATTTTCTTTAGATTTTAAGTTTAGTAATACTTGATCCAATTGGCTAAAACGCTGTTCCCAAATTGCTTTAAATTGTTCCAGCCATTGATCAACTTCTTTCATTTTTTCAATTTTGAGCTGATAATAAATTTCTCTGCCCAATTTCTTTTCTTCCAATAAATCACATTCGTTTAATATTTTAATGTGTTTAGAAACCGCCTGTCTTGTAGTTTGAAACTGTTCTGCAATTGCATTTGGGGTTAATGCACTCGAAGAAATCAAAACTAATATTGCTCTTCTCGTCGGATCGGCAATAGCTTGAAAAATATCTCTTTTCATTTTTCTAAATATAAATTCGCAACTAATCAGTTGCAAATATACGCAACTTTTTGGTTGCGCAATAAAAAAACACGATTTTTTTTAATTAGAATATTCTAAACAAAAAAAGACGCATCAAAAATGCGTCTTTTCTTTATGTGGGAGTTATATAATTATTTCCTGAACTTATTTTTTACAATGATATCTTTTAGTTTGGCTTTCAAGTCTTCACCAGTATCGTAAACCATTTGTTCGTTGTTTGGGAACGCAACGGCTCGTTTGTCAAAATATGCCAGATAATTATCATCACAAGCACCTCTATTTCCTTTGTAAGTAGAATAAATATTTTCAAAAACATATTCGCTGCTTATGGGGAAAGTCTGAACTAGCTGATTGCTTTTTAAATCTACATAATCCACTTTTGCTGTTACAAGACAAGATTTAAATTGTCTGAATTCGTAAACCGTGGCACGAAGCGTTTTATAATTATCTACTTTAATTTCTTTGCCTAAACTGTCTTTTACAGGTCTTCCGCGACTATCTAAAAGTGTTTTTACGCCATCTTTAACTTGTCTTTCCTTTACAAATTCTTTCTCTTTAATCTGCTCTGGCGAAATTGCAATTTGTCTAAAACTCAAAATTAAACTATAGTCATAATTCACATTTTTTTGTCTAGCACTATGATAAACGGTCCATTTATCGTTTAATCCGTAAGTTTTAAAATCCAACAAATCATCCTGAAGCATTTTCGGAATGACCATATTGGTTTCGTTTTTAGCATAAACATCAACAAAATCAGTTCCTTTAAACTGCGCATCATCCATCAGTTTTTTGGTGTTTTTGTAATTTGGATTAATGCTTTCCAAATACGCAAAATCATCATAAGCTTTTCTAAAATCTAATTTGTTATTTGATTTCAAAAGCATTGAAGCGTTTTCATATAAATATTTCGAAAGTGCATTTTTACTGTTTACAATTTCATTCGAATAATTATCAAATGGGAAATAAGCATTTTTTCCCTGCTTCAATAAAGGCAGAGGCAATAATGGACGAATTTTTTCCTGACGATTATTTAGCTGTAAATAAGTATTATAAATGCGTTCTGTATTGGCAGGATTGTTTTCTTTGTTCAGCATTTCCAAATTTCGAAGATCACGATCTTTGGCTTTTGCAAAAGCTTCTTCCAATAAATAAACATAATCTTGTTTTCCTTTAGAGTCTTTTTTGGTGCGAAGTGCTTCAACAGCGCGATCAATTGCGCCATCATAATTTCCATCGCTAAGCATTGATTGTGTTGTCTTTACCCCACAAGAAGAAAGAGCTAAAAACAATATAGAAATGAGAAAAGTAATTTTTTGCATAGTTTGTTTTTTGAAGGTGTAAATATATCTTTTTTAACTTTCAACAACTATGCCTTTTTCTAATTTATTTGAGGAGCAGAATAAGCTATTTTTATAAGAAGGAAAAAATTAGTTTTCCCAGTTTTCAATTACATTATCGTTCCATAATTTTTCAGCGAATTCTCTAAAAACTTTCGCTCCTTTCTTAAAGTTTTCATCCAGTTTATATTCGCCTCCTTCAAATTGTTTTTTGCCGTTATCGTCAATGCCAACTGCGACTTTATTTTCGCCACGCATGGCATATTTTGTATTCCCTTCATACATAATAATCTTCATGTCAGAAGGACTAACATCGCCATGACAAACTGTTTTATACATGAGCCAAGTTTCGGCAATTCCATTTTTGTCTAAATCTGTAACTTGAAAAGTGTTTTTAACAAAGGAAGCTACAATGTCAACTGGACAATCTGAAATGTAATCGTAAACTTTCCAGGTTTGCTTCACTTCATTGCCTGAAACTATAAAATGATACCCAAATAATTCAGCATCTGAGCCTTCTGTTTCGTGCGTAAATTTTTTGTTGATGTGATAACCAGTTTCTGTAGTAATTACAATATTATCGCCCAATTTATCTTTCCATCTAACAGCATTTTTTACAAAACCTTCGTATTTAATTGAAGCAGGAAATTGAGTTGAATCGATTTTTTCAACCGTTAAGACAAAAGGTTCTTCAGTTGAAGGTTTTCCATTTGAAACGGCAGTTTTTACGTCATCTTTTTTCTCTGGTTTGCAATTTGAAAACAGAACAATAAACAGTAATAAGATCGTGATTTTTTTCATAAAGGGCTTATGTGCAATTTTAATGTGTGAGTTGTTTTTTGATTAATACAATTTGTCCTAAATGATAATAACTATGTTCAATCATAGCTTCGATGTTTCTTTTGTAAGTTCCGTATTTAACATCTACAAAACCTTCATCGAGTTTTTCATCAGACATTTGTTCTACTAGCAAAGCAAATTCTTCTGCATCATTCCAAAATTTAGTTAGAAAATTATCCCATTGTTCTTGCGAATGAATAGGAGGAAAGTCAAAACTAAATTGATCTTTTATGTCCAATGTTCCGCCTTTAAAAACCTGATTGATTCCGTTAATATAATAATGAACATGCTGAGCCAGAGCTGCAATCGTATTTAAATTTTGAATCGGACTAACTGCAATTTTCCAATCCAGATTTTCAAGCTGATCTTTAAAATTGGTGTTTGCAATCCAAGTTCCGTTTAGAATAACTTCTCTAAAACGATTTGCAATTTCTGTTGTATTTTTCATAACCAAGAATTTAAGAGTTCTTTTAAAAGTTTATTCCTGCTGAATCCATTCGTATTTTCCATTTTTCAGATAGATAACGCCGCCTCCGCAGCTTTCTTCGGCATGAATAAAGATTCCGTCATTTGGCAGTTTTATTTTGTCTTCTTCTGCAACTTGTTCTTCGCCAATAATATCGCCATTTTCATTTACATTGTTAAAGTAAACCTCATTTTTAGGCGCTTTTTCAAATATTCCTGCCCAATCAATTTCGTCAAAACCTTGTCCTAAAATATCATTTCCAAAACCTAAATAATCAGTTCTTTTTCCGTTTCCGTAAGTGATTTTGAAACCGCTTTTTTTGTTGTTTGTGCTTCTAAAGATTTCTACTGTTTCGTCTAGATTATCTCCGTCAAGATCACATAAAACTTTGTTGGTTTTATGTTTTATAGATAAAACAATTGTATCTGCTTTTTTTGTTTCTGGCTCTTTCTTTTCATTCACTTCCAAAGAATCTTTTGAAGCAATTTTAGAAGTTTCTGATTCAGTTTTAGTTTCTTTTTTACAAGAAATAGTTAACAATGATAAAAGGAGTAGAGTTCTAATTTTCATATTAGGCTTAGATAAATTTTAAAATGCTAATATAAAAAATTACGTACGAAAATATATAGCTTTATGAATTGTTGAATATTATGCTTTTAAATTATTGTATGAATTGCCTCCAGCTTTAGCTGGAGGTGTTGTGTGTTGAAAAGAAAGGGGCTTTAGCCAAATCAATAAATTTTGGCTAAAGCCCTTTTAGAGACTTTTATGAATCTCCAGCTAAAGCTGGAGGCAATTGAAAATGTATTTATTTAGATTTCCTAATCTTCACCTGATACACAATTTCCCAAAATATAATGGAGAAAACAGCATTCGCAAAAATGGCAGTTTTAACCTGATAAGGATCGTAATTGACAAGTAGATGCAAATTGGTAAACTGTAAAGCTAGAAACATAGCCAAAGCTGCAATTCCGACAGCGCAAAGTACGTTAAGCAAAGGTTCCCATTTTAAGGCTGTAAAAGCATAAATAAGATTCAAAATACCAAAACCAGCTCCTAAAGTTACAAATGCATCTCCTTTAAACTTTTCGTTTAATTCAAGCAAGAGCTGTGTAGAAGTAAGATATAAGAAGAAAAGAATTGAATAAATGAGGATTCGTACTTGCGGTTTCATTTTGTATTATTTTTTATCGAGCAAAATTAAGCATTTAAAATGAAGCTCTGATTAGGTTTTACGGCAAAAGCGTTTCTATTTTGGTTTCCGATTTTTCCTTTAGCGGGCTATCGGCCTTCAAACTCCAAATGATTAGAAATTTTCCTTTTACAACATATTCTTCCGGATGCTCATCTGTTGGTTCGCCTGCTTTTCCCCAAAGTAAACCTTGCAGAAATCGATCGCCCTTAAAAACATGATCAAATTCAAAATACATAATAGAACCGCGATCGGCTTTGCTTTTAAAACTCTGGATGGCTTTACTTTTTACAGTTCCAACAATATTGCTATAGGTTTCAATATCATAATAAAAACTACATGCTTGTGGCGTAATGCAAACATTACCGTCACTAACCATATAGCCTCCTTTCGGAATTTCTTTTGGTTTTAGTTTTAAATCGGCTAGGGTTTGGCTGAATGAATTGGTTGCAAATAATAGCAATAGTGTTGATAGTAGGATTGTAGGTTTCATTGATTTTTGGGGTTTGGATTTAGAATGTAAATATATCTAATAAACTTCATCATATGGTTCGTGAATGAATCTTCGAACTAGTTTTATTTTAATAAATTTTTCGTCACTTTCAATTTTTATTACATTAAAGGATTCCACAATTATTTTGTCATATCTGAGAATATCTATAATTGTTTTGTTTTCAACTTCATAGATTGCGATCGAAAAATAATCTTTAGGATATTTTGTAACCTTTCGTAACGGAGGTTCTTTACAAAAAGAACAGCGACCTAAAATAAATGCCTTTTTTTGATAAAAAGTCCAATCAATAAATTCGCAAAAATCATTTTGTGTATTTGTCTTATATTGAATTGCAATTAACGTATCGCTTTTAAAATATAAACTATCAGAATTATTAAATTTCCAAGATTTAATTGAAGGTAAACTAATCGAGCCATCTTTCTTTGCTGCTTGACTGGCTTTAATTATTTTTTGAACTTCAGATTTGGAGATTTTATTTTGTGATAATAATAAGAGCGGGAATAGAAAAGCAATAAAATGGAATTGAAGTTTTGCCATTTAGAAATAGATTTAGTAATAACTAAATTTAAAGGTCACATTAAAAAAAGCACAAAATAAAAAGATATTTGTGCTTTCGTAAAATTTATATTTGAAGGAATTATTTTTCTTTTAATAATTTTTCTAAATATTCAACCTTATCTTTTTCTGCCTGAACCAAACGTTCGTAAAGTTCTACAACTTTATCAAGTGGATTGAAAGTGCAAGAATTGTTAGTGTTTCCACTTCCTTGTGCTCCGTTATTTGCACTATTGTCATAAAAGTTATTAAAGAAATTAAAAACTGATTCTTCTGAAAAATTTTCAATCGCTTCTACCGTAACGCCAAGTGCTTTTGCAATATTAGCAAGTCTTTCTTGATCAACAGTTTCACTGTTTTCAATAATAGAAATTGCTTGTTGGTTTGAGCCAATTGCCTGCGCAAGCGCTTCCTGTTTCATACCTTTAAGCTCTCTAATTCGGCTTATGTTTCTGCCGATATGTTTTGGTTTTGATGTTGTGCTCATAATTTCAAAGGTATTTAATTTTTTCTTTATTTGAAGGAAATAAAAAACATGTTTTTCTGGTAACTTTTTATAAATTTTGATGGGGAAATTAGGTAATAGTTTTTAGATTGCTAAATAAATTCCGTATATATTCCCATAGCATTCCAGCGGCTTGTGGAGGAATGGCTAATGTCATAACTAAACTTGTAATTGTTCCAAAAAATAGCGATTTCCAATCAAATTTATTTAATTCATCAACTTTGAGTGAAAGTAGATCTAGTTTATTCTCAATGATTTCTAATTTGTTGGAAGGTAAACTTAAAAGCTTAATTTTTGCTTTTAATTCTATAATATTTGCTTTTGTTTTAATTTTTTCATCAACAGTAAATTCACTGTTTAATTCTTCAAATTCAGTATTAAGAAAATTAGTGTTTTGAAAAGATTCCCAGCCAGTCGAAGAGTTGATTTCATTTACAAGTTTTTGTGACCAAAATTGAAAATTTTTTATTAAATCGCTCCAACTCATCGATCCAGAAACTGGATTTTTATTATCAACGCTAAAATATTCAATTAGATATACACTTGGCTTTTGCTTGACTATATTAAATGAGAAGTAATCATGTTTGAATTTAATCTTAAATTGTTCATATTCTCCAGTTGCTTCAAAATCAAAAATATTTAATTTTAAGCCTTTAAAAATATCTGATAGTTCTTTTTTTTCAACATTCGTTATTCTCATTTTCTATTAGTTTATTGTATTTGTCCTTCAATTAATATTTATAAATATCAGGGATAATTGTAGAGAGTTTTTCATTAAACTCTTTTCCATTTGCATCATTTTCAAAATCTATAGAATATACAATACCATCTTTTGTTTGTATAGCTGTAAAATCTCCTTTTAAAGAATTTATTATTCCATTCAATTGTGATTTCTTATGGGCGTATTTGTCTGGTAAATTAAAAGATATGTTTGTCATAATTGTTTTAGAATTTTTAATATTAATGTAATATTTAATAGCAATATTCGCTGACACATATTTTCCACTCAGTGTCATCTTGATCTTTTCCTTTTAAATCGGTATAGGTACTAGTGATACAACTTTTTTCAACTTCAGAACTGCATAAAGTGTATGATGTCAATTTTATTACGCTTGCTTTTTCATTACCCCAAAATATTACAGCATAAGTTGAATAAAAAGAATATTTGTAAGAGTCTGTTGCTTCATTTAATTCGGATCCAGTCAAAAATGTCACATCAACAACATATTTTTTTGACCATCCATCTTGAGTCATATATTTTACTGTACAGGTTTGTACATATTTTGCTGAAGCAATTAATGTTGAAAAAAAGAATAATACAATTAATAATTTTCTGGTCATAATCTAAAGTTTAGATTTTATTTGTATGTTATTTCTATCTATATGAGATATAAAAGTTTTTCGGATTTTAATTTTCAAATATAATATTTTATTTGTTAAATAAATTCTTAATTGAAACCGAGTATAAATATCTGAAAATATTCTTTAAAAGCATTTATAATGAGATTTCTCATTCGTCGAAATGACAAAACTGTGTGGTTACTTTGTGTAGACTCCGACTTCGTTCAGTCTAATAAAAAAATCAATAATAAATCTGCTCAATCTGCCAAATCTGCGTGAAAAAAAATAAAAACAAAAAAATCCCGCCTCAATTAAGAAACGGGATTAGAGTGATATTCCTTTTTTTTCTATTGTTAAACCGTAGCAGCAATTTCTTGTGGCAACGGAATTTGATTTTTAAGTAAATCTTCAAATGTTTCTGCTTGACGAATCAAGATTCCTTGTCCGTTCATCCAAAGCACTTCTGCTGGTTTGTATCTTGAATTGTAGTTAGATGACATTGAGAAACAGTATGCTCCAGCGTTTCTGAATTCTAAAATGTCACCTTCAGTGATTTCTGCAATTCTACGGTTGTTTGCAAAAGTATCCGTTTCGCAAATGTATCCTACAACAGAGTAAAAACGCTCTTTTCCTTTTGGATTGGAAATGTTTTCGATATGGTGTGAAGATCCGTAAAACATCGGACGGATTAAGTGGTTGAAACCACTGTCGATTCCAGCGAAAACTGTTGAAGTTGTCTGTTTTACTACGTTTACTTTTACTAAGAAATGACCTGCTTCACTCACCAAGAATTTTCCTGGTTCGAAAATCAATGTTAAATCTCTTCCGTATTCTGCACAGAAAGCATTGAATCTTTTAGATAATTTTTTACCTAATTCTTCGATGTCTGTTTCGATATCGTCTTTTTTGTAAGGCACTTTGAATCCACTTCCGAAATCTAAGAATTGTAAATCTTTGAAATGTTTAGCGGTATCGAACAAGATTTCGGCAGCATACAAGAATACCTCGATATCTAAAATATCTGATCCTGTGTGCATGTGAATACCAATAATACTCATTTTTGTGTTCTCTACAATTCGCAAAATATGCGGAATCTGATGCACAGAAATTCCGAATTTACTATCGATATGTCCAACAGAAATGTTAGCGTTTCCGCCCGCCATTACGTGTGGATTGATGCGAATACATACCGGAATATGTGGGTGTTTTGTTCCGAATTGCTCTAAAATAGATAAATTGTCGATATTGATTTGTACACCCATTGCGGCAACTTCTTCGATTTCTTCTAAAGAAACGCCGTTTGGTGTAAAGAAAATTCTTTCGGGTTCGTAGCCAGCATGAAGCCCTAACTGAACTTCCTGAATAGATACAGTGTCTAAACCAGACCCCATGTTCTTTAATAACTGTAGAATCGCAATGTTAGACAATGCCTTCATGGCATAATTAACTCTTAAGTTCTCCACCTTAGAGAAAGCTTTGGTTAATCGGTTGTACTGAGATTGGATTTTTTCAGCATCGTAAACATACAATGGACTTCCAAATTGGTCTGCTAACTGCAGTAAATCTTTTGCTTGCATTTTTAAATCATTTTGGGCAAAGTTATTACACTTTTGATTACCAGCAAATAATTTGCAGAAAAATAACAAAATATAACAAATTGTTTTATTTCAAACAAAAAGTTGTTGTTTTTGAGATTTTGTAACTCTTTTTAAGTTGCTAAGGTTCTGAGATGCTAAGATACTAAGTTTTTTTGCCACGAATTCACGAATTTCTCTAATTTATAAATGCTGTTGAAATGTTTTAACCGCAAATTACACAAATTTCGCAAATTTTTAATTTTAGATTTTTCGCAAAATGCCAAAACATAGCCCGTGGTTTCAACCATGGGAAACGTACGGATTGGACGTAATCATATATTGCGTCCCGGTGGTTGAAACCAAGAGCTATTTGAAATAGAAATCGACCAGAAAATAAAAATTCGTGAAAATTTGTGCAATTAGTGGCAGACAAAAATAATCTGTGCTAATCATTTTATCCCGATAACTATCGGGAGTGGTAAAAAAACAAAACCCCTGAATATAAAATCAAGGGTTTGTGGTAGTATGTGTTGTATTTTTATTCGGTTTTTACAGGCTAGGAAGATCTCCTTTTCCTTTAGTAGGCAAGTTTGTAGATCCCATAAGGAATAAATCTACCTCTCTTGCTGCTTCGCGACCTTCTGAAATAGCCCACACGATTAATGATTGTCCACGACGCATATCTCCTGCTGTGAAGATATGAGGAACGTTTGTTTGATAATTATGCGCTTTATAGTTACTTCTTGCGTCAATTTCGATTCCTAACTGCTCGCTTAACGTTTTCTCTGGACCTGTAAATCCAAGAGCTAATAAAGCTAAATCGCAAGGCCAGATTTTTTCAGAACCTTCTTTTTCGATTAATTCTGGACGCTGACCTGGAGTCATTTTCCATTGCACTTCAACTGTTTTTAATCCAGTTAATTCACCTTTTTCGTTAGAAATGAATTCTTTAGTATTGATTAACCAGTTTCTGTCGCAACCTTCTTCGTGAGAAGAAGATGTTTTTAATTGCAACGGCCAGAAAGGCCATGGAGTTGACTCGCTTCTTCCAACTGGAGGTTTTGGCAAAATCTCAAAGTTAGTTACCGATTTAGCTCCGTGTCTGTTCGAAGTACCGATACAGTCAGAACCAGTATCTCCACCACCAATAACGATTACATCTTTACCAGTAGCTTTAACTTGGTCTGGAATAGATTCTCCGTATAAAACTTTAGTCTGCTGCGTTAAGAAATCCATTGCTTGAACAACACCTTTGCTTTCGATTCCTTTAGTTGGCAAGCTTCTTCTTTCAGTTGCTCCTCCGCATAAAAGGATAGAATCGAATGCGTTTAATTCTTCTACGCTGAAATTAACTCCAACATTTACATTTGTTTTGAAAGTGATTCCTTCTGCTTCCAAAATAGCTACACGACGGTCAATAATTCCTTTTTCTAATTTGAAATTTGGAATTCCGTAACGTAATAAACCTCCAATTGCGTTGTCTCTTTCAAAAACAGTAACAGTGTGACCCGCTCTGTTTAATTGCTGAGCCGCAGCAAGACCTGCAGGTCCTGAACCAATAACGGCAACCGTTTTTCCAGTTCTAGTTTTTGGTGGCTGAGGTTTAATCCATCCTTCAGCGAAACCTCTTTCTACGATGCTTTTTTCGATGTTTTCGATAGAAACTGGATCTTTGATGATTCCTAATACACATGATTTCTCACATGGAGCAGGGCATAAACGTCCTGTAAATTCAGGGAAGTTATTAGTAGATTGTAAAATCTCTAATGCGCTTTGCCATTCTTCCTGATGCACCATGTCGTTGAAGTCAGGAATTAAATTTCCTAACGGACAACCACTGTGGCAAAAAGGAATACCACAGTCCATACATCTTGATCCTTGTTCTCTTAATTTATCTTTTGGTACCGGAATAGTAAATTCGTTGTAGTTTGAAACGCGTTCTGCAACTGCTAAATTACTTTCGTCGGCTCTGTTATATTCTTTAAATCCGCCTATTTTACCCATGACTTTTTTATTAAATCTAAATGATTAAATTCCAATTCTTAAATTCCAAATTCCAATTTTTTTAACCGCAAAGAGCGCAAGGTTTTTGTTTTGCTTTTTGGAGTGTTTTAAGTTCGCAAAGCTTTGAGGTTAACTTCAATCTAAAATCTAAAATCTGAATTCTAAAATCATTTATCCCGCTATTAATTCTTCTATTTGTTTTTCTTCTGCAATTCGTTTTAATGCTTTTTTGTAATCAGTTGGCATTACTTTTACGAAGTGCTGTTGTTGGTTTTCCCAGTCTGCTAAAATTCTTTTTGCTAATGGACTGCTAGTGTACAACGAATGGTTTTTGATCAGTTTTCTTAGTTTCGTAAGATCTTCTTCTTCCATTGGATCGAATGCAACCATTTCCATGTTGCAAACTGTAGAATCGAATTTCTTGTTTGGATCATAAACATAAGCTACACCACCGCTCATACCAGCTGCGAAGTTTCTTCCTGTTTTTCCTAAAACTACTACTGTACCACCTGTCATGTACTCGCATCCGTGATCTCCAATTCCTTCTACAACTGCTGTTGCTCCAGAGTTTCTCACACAGAAACGTTCTCCTGCGATACCATTAATATAAGCCTCTCCGGTAATAGCTCCGTAAAGGGCAACGTTTCCGATAATGATATTGTCTTCAGGTTTAAAAGTTGCAGTAGGAGGTACTTTTACAATTAGTTTTCCTCCAGAAAGACCTTTTCCTAAATAGTCATTACAGTTTCCGTGAATTTTAAATGACAATCCGTTTGTGGCAAATGCACCAAAACTTTGTCCGGCAGAACCTTCAAAATCAACTAAAATAGTGTCATCTGGTAATCCTTGTGCGCCATAAATTTTTGAGATTTCGTTACTCAAAATCGCACCTACAGAACGGTCTGTATTTTTAATTTTGAATGTAACTCTCGTTTTCTCCTTTCTATAGATAGATGGAATAGCTTCTTTGATGATGTCAAAATCCAATACATTCTCAAGAGCGTGGTCTTGAGCTGTTGTGTTGTGATTAGGAACTGTTTTCGCTTTTTCTGGTTTGTATAGAATAGTCGATAAATCTAAACCATTTGCTTTATAATGTTTGATCGCTTTGTCTACGTTTAATTTTTGAGACTGACCTACCATTTCTTTTAAAGTTCTGAAACCTAACTGTGCCATGATTTCTCTTAACTCTTCAGCAATGAAATACATGAAGTTGATTACGTGCTCTGGAGTTCCTTTGAAATTCTTTCTCAATTCTGGATCCTGAGTTGCAATACCAACTGGACAAGTATTTAAGTGACAAGCTCTCATCATGATACATCCAGAAGCTACAAGCGGAGCCGTTGCGAAACCGAATTCTTCTGCACCTAATAAAGCGGCGATCGCAACGTCACGTCCTGTTTTCAACTGTCCGTCACATTCTAAAACTACACGGCTTCTTAAATCGTTTAGAATCAAAGTTTGTTGCGCTTCAGCTAAACCAAGTTCCCATGGAATACCTGTGTGCTGTAAAGAGGTTAATGGAGCAGCTCCAGTTCCTCCGTCATAACCTGAAATCAAAATAACGTCAGCTTTTGCTTTGGCAACACCAGCAGCGATAGTTCCAACTCCAACTTCAGAAACTAATTTCACGTTGATACGAGCTTCACGGTTTGCATTTTTCAAATCGTAAATCAACTGAGATAAATCCTCAATAGAGTAAATATCGTGGTGAGGTGGAGGCGAAATCAAACCTACATAAGGCGTAGAGTTTCTAGTTTCAGCAATCCAAGGCACTACTTTTTCTCCAGGCAACTGTCCACCTTCACCAGGTTTTGCTCCCTGAGCCATTTTGATTTGGATTTCTTTGGCATTTGTCAAATAGTTGATCGAAACTCCAAAACGTCCTGACGCAACTTGTTTAATTGCAGAGTTTCTAGAATCTCCGTTAATTTCTTTCTGGAAACGTCTTGGATCTTCTCCACCTTCTCCAGAGTTACTTTTTCCTCCAATTCTGTTCATTGCAATTGCTAAGTTCTCGTGCGCTTCCTGGCTGATAGAACCATAAGACATTGCTCCGGTTTTGAATTTCTTCACAATTTCTGTCCAAGGTTCTACTTCGTCAATAGAAATCGGATCTAAATTATTGAATTCAAATAAACCTCTAATAGTCATTAAGTTTGAGCTTTGCTCATTTACAGCATTTGCATATTCTTTATAGCTTTCTGGACTGTTTAAACGAACTGCCTGCTGTAATTTAGAAATCGTAGTTGGGTTAAACATGTGTTTTTCTCCACCACGTCTCCATCTGTAAATACCTCCAATTTCAAGAGAAAGCAAGTTTGCAATTTTTGAATTTGGAAAAGCTTTTTGGAAACGTTTTTTAACCTCTTTTTCTACTTCCATTAAACCAATTCCTTCAATTCTAGATGGAGTGTAAGGGAAGTATTTAGATGTAAATGTTTTGTTTAAACCTAAAATCTCGAAAATTTGAGCAGCTCTGTACGAATGTAAAGTAGAGATACCAATTTTGTTCATGATTTTCACGATTCCTTTTGCAATTGCTTTGTTGTAATTCACAACTGCATAATCTGCTTTTACTTTTGTAATGAAACCTTTTTCAACCTGATCGTGAATGATTTCGTTTACCATGTAAGGATTGATAGCACTTGCACCGTATCCGAACAATAAAGCAAAATGATGCGGTTCACGTGGTTCAGCAGATTCGATGATGATTCCGAATTTAGAACGAACTTGTAAAATGTTTAATGAGTGGTGAATGTAAGAACAAGCCAATAGCATAGGAATTGGAGCTAATTCTTCGCTTACACCTCTATCCGATAAGATGATGATGTTGCATCCTTCATTAACCGCTTTAAAAGTCGCCTGAACGCATTTTTCAAGCGCGCGCTCTAAACCGTTAACTCCTTTTTCTATTTTATATAAAGTAGAAATAGTAGCCGATTTGAAATCTGCATGATCGATATTTCTGATTTTATCCAAATCCTCATTAGAAATAACCGGATTTTGGATTTTTAATTTTTTACATTGTTTAGATTCGATTTCGAAAATATTGAAATCTCCACCAATCGCTAAACTGATATCCGTAATGATTTCTTCACGAATACCATCCAATGGCGGGTTTGTAACCTGAGCAAACAATTGTTTGAAGTAATTGTACAACAACTGAGGCTGATCTGAAAGAACTGCTAAAGGTGTATCGTTACCCATAGAACTAATCGCTTCAGCTCCATCGCTACCCATTGGGTTGATGATTGTTTTTAAATCTTCAATTGTATAACCAAACAAACGCTGTCTTGTTAAGAAATCTAATTTTTCAACAGGAGTAGGGTTGTTGGTATAAGGAACGCTTGCCAAAGGCAATAAGTTTTCGTCAACCCATTGTTTGTATGGACGTTTTGTAACGATCGCTTTCTTTACTTCTTCGTCTTCGATGATACGCCCTTCGTTCATATCCACCAAGAACATTTTTCCTGGCTCAAGACGACCGTGCTGAATTACATCTTCTGGATCGATGTCTAATACACCAATTTCAGATGACATAATTACGAAGCCGCTTTTTGTTAATGTATAACGAGAAGGACGCAATCCATTTCTGTCTAGTAAAGCACCAATTACGTTACCATCTGTAAACGGAATAGAAGCAGGACCATCCCAAGGTTCCATGATACAAGCATTGTATTCATAGAAAGCTCTTTTCTCAGGAGACATTGTTTGGTGTTTTTCCCAAGCTTCAGGAACTACCATCATCATTGCTTCTGGAAGAGAACGTCCAGTCATCAATAAAAGTTCAATTACCATATCCATAGAAGCAGAATCTGATTTTCCTTCTAGGATAATTGGGAATAATTTTTTGATATCATCGCCAAAGACAGCGCTTTGCATAAGCTCTTCACGAGCACGCATACGGCTTACGTTTCCACGAAGTGTATTGATCTCACCATTGTGACACATGTATCTAAATGGTTGAGCTAAGTCCCAAGATGGGAATGTATTTGTAGAGAAACGTTGGTGTACAAGCGCTAAACGTGTCACTAAGTCTGGATCTTTCAAATCTATATAATAACGGCTGATGTCTTCTGGCATCAATAGACCTTTATATATTATAGTAGTTGTCGATAAACTAGTAAAATAAAACATGTGGCTTTCTGAGGTTTTAGATCCTCTTACGGCATGTTCAGCAATTTTTCTAGCTGCAAAAAGTTTTGCATTAAATTCTTGTTCAGTTAAATCTTGTCCGTTTTTAGAAACGAAAACTTGTTTAATTGTTGGTTCTTTTTCTGCGGCGATTTCACCTAAATTTTCAACGTCAACAGGTACATCTCTCCAACCTAAAACTTTTAAGTTTTGATCTTTGATAGTAGCTTCAAATGCATTAATACAAAAAGAAACCTGGTTTTTGCTTTTTGGTAAAAAAACCATTCCTACTGCATACTCACGCGCTTCTGGGATTTCAAAGTCACAAACTTTCTTAAAAAAATCATGAGGAATGTCGAATAAAATTCCGGCTCCGTCACCAGTTCTTCCATCAGAACTTACGGCACCACGATGTTCCAATTTAATTAAGATGTCTAATGCTTTGTGAATAATATCATTTGACTTAATACCATTCAAATTACAAATAAATCCTGCACCACAATTGTCGTGTTCAAATTCAGGCAGATAAAGCCCTTGTTCTTTAACTCTCATTCTTGATATTTTTTTTACAAAAATACAGATTTCGTTAAACATAATGTATTGAAATAGTGCTTTTGCTTTCATTTTTGCTGTAATATTAGAAAAAGGGTTCTTAATTATTAATATTATTATAGAAGGCATCCCGAATTGCTAAAAATATAATTACTCTTAAAATATATTAGGAAAAATCGTCGGGAGGCCAATAAAACCAATGAATTTTTTGTTAAATATCAAACGTTTTCTGAGAATTGTGTTAACATTAACAAATTGTTCCGTTAACGATTTGTTTGCTTTGAAAAATTATCAACGCTCAATACCTACATATAACATTTATTTAATTGAAAAAGATTTTACTATTCAGTTGTATTTTGTTACTTTTGTCGCACTTTTATTCTGAAATAAATTCAGAACCAGACAAATTCTATATTATGAACATACACGAATATCAAGGAAAAGAAATTTTAGCGAGTTACGGAGTACGTGTGCAACGCGGAATCGTGGCTAATAATGCAGTTGAAGCTGTGGCTGCTGCAAAACAATTAACTGCCGAAACTGGAACAGGATGGCATGTAATTAAAGCACAAATTCACGCAGGTGGTCGTGGAAAAGGTGGTGGAGTTAAGCTGGCAAAAAACTTACAACAAGTTGAAGAGTTAGCAGAACAAATCATCGGAATGCAATTAATTACTCCTCAGACTCCGCCTGAAGGTAAAAAAGTTAACAAAGTATTAGTAGCTGAAGATGTTTACTATCCTGGAGAAAGCGAAACTTCTGAATTTTATGTTTCTGTTTTATTGAATAGAGGTACAGGACGCAACATGATCATGTATTCTACTGAAGGTGGAATGGATATCGAAGAAGTTGCTGAGCACACTCCACACTTAATCTTTACTGAAGAAATTGATCCTTCTGTAGGATTACAAGGTTTTCAAGCTAGAAGAATTGCTTTCAATTTAGGTCTTTCTGGAAACGCTTTCAAAGAAATGGTGAAATTCATCGATGCACTTTACAATGCTTACATTGGTTCTGATGCTTCAATGTTTGAAATCAACCCAGTTCTTAAAACTTCTGATAACAAAATCTTAGCTGTTGACGCTAAAGTTAACATCGATGATAACGCTTTATACAGACAACCTAAATATGCTGAAATGAGAGATATCCGTGAGGAGAATCCAATCGAAGTTGAAGCTAAAGAAGTTGGTCTTAACTATGTTGACCTTGACGGTACTGTTGGATGTATGGTAAACGGAGCAGGTCTTGCAATGGCAACTATGGACTTAATTAAATATGCTGGTTTTGAGCCTGCTAACTTCCTTGACGTAGGAGGAACTGCTGATGCAAAACGTGTTGAGACAGCTTTCAGAATTATCTTGAAAGATCCAAACGTAAAAGCTATCTTAATTAACATCTTCGGAGGTATCGTTCGTTGTGACCGTGTTGCTCAAGGTGTTGTTGACGCTTACAAAAACATGGGAGACGCTATCAATGTGCCAATTATCGTTCGTTTGCAAGGAACAAATGCTGAAATTGCAAAAGAATTAATTGACAACTCTGGTATGCCAATCTTATCTGCAGTTCAATTCCAAGAAGCTGCTGACCAAGTAAAAGCTGCTCTTTCTTAATTAAATAAGAAATCAATTTATATAGAAAATCCATTCCAAAAGGAGTGGATTTTTTTTGTTTTAACCGCAAAAGGACGCAAGGATTTTTTACATATAAGAATATACATAAACGCTAAGTTCGCAAAGCTTTATCCATATAGCTTTGCGAACTTAGCGTTTCTATATATTACTTGGTAAAATCCTTGCGTCCTTTGAGGTTAAAAAATATTATTTCAAAACAGTTGATAAGTCCACAATTTCAAATGTTGGATCATTTTCTATAAAGCCTCGAATGATTGAAGCATGACCTGAACCAACTAATACCATTATTTTGTTATCTGTGCTTTCGGTTAGTTTCTGAATTAGAGAATACATGTACAAGTTTCTTTTGTACCAATTTGCAACTAAAGAAGGTCCTGAAAAATCATCTGGATTTCCAGCTCTGTTTGCTATTTCCAAATACCATTGAAGATTTTCATTTTCGGTTTGTTTTGTATTGTAATATAGCATCATTTCTTGTAATGAGCTTTTTGCTATTTTTTCATTATGTTCTTTTTCAAAATTTCCTGTTGTAACTTTGTTTTTCTCCATTAACTCCTTTTGGTTTGCTTTTTCCATGGCTATCATTAAACTATCATATCGAAAAGGAGTATAAAGATTCATTCCATATAATTTTTTATGATTCAGTTTTTTAGCCGTGCGAATTGCCAGTTGTGTTATTTCGTTTTTATTGTTTTTAAAAAGACTATCCGTGTTTTTATTATAAAGCTTATCTAATTCTGCTTGTTTGCTAAACTCCCATTCAACGAATATTTTATCAGGACCAAATTTTTTGATTTTGTCACTCATTATTTCGAGTTCCTTTTGGCTCTTTTCAGACATAATATTGAAACTATTCAGTTTAGCAACATCAAGACCAGGATTGGCGTAATGAAAAGTCCCAACCAATAATATCTGTTTTTTCTTGGTTTGAGCAGAAGTTAAATTTAATGTGATAATAGCGAGTAATAAAATGATTTTTTGCATGACGTTTGTTTTTAAATTCATAGCAAATGTATCAGCAGATTTAGAACTTAATTTTCATTTTTGATGAAACGCAAATTCCATTTGACCAACTATCCAGATTTCACTTTGAAAATGTTCGTGTAAAGTTTTTAGCCGTTTGTCATCAAAAAAATAAGGTTTCATATAAATACCATTTTCTTTTAAAGTCATAATCGTATTTTTGAGTTAATTATCAAAAACTATGAAATCAAAAATTCCTTTTTACTATCATATTGTTCTTTTCTTTTTGTTACTTCTAACCTATATTTTTTGGGATATTGGATTAAATAATAGAGAAGTAAAATTCGTATTGCAATCTATTTACTTAGGAATTACTCCAGCTTATTTATTGGCTGTCTTTATTATCTACATTCTTAATTTTTATCTTTTTTGTAATTGGTTTTTAAACAAAAAGAAATTACTCTTTTATATTTTCACAATTCCAGTTTCGTTATTGCTATTTACTGCTGTTCGTTATTTTTTGGAAGAAGTTGTTTTGTATAGTATCACAGGAATGCACAACTATTATGAAGAAGCAAGAGAAATTACCTATTACATAAAAGACAATTTTTTCTTCGGATTGCCAGCTGTAATTTTAAGTGCTTTAACTTTTTTGTTTTGGCAGTTTCAAACCGCACAGCATCAAAACCAGGAATTGCTTTTGGAGAATAAAAAAGCAGAGTTTCAAATGCTTAAAGCACAAGTTAGCCCACATTTTTTGTTTAATACTTTGAATTCTTTTTATAGTCAGTTAGTTTTGAAAGAAGACGAAATGGCTGATGATATTTTGGTGCTTTCGGATTTGCTTCGATACGTTATTACCGAAACAGACAAAGATGAAGCGATACTTTCAAAAGAAATTCAGTTTATTCAAAACTATATTCATTTGCAGAAAAAACGTTTTGAAGATCAGCTTTTTTTAGATTTTACAATTGAAGGGAATTATTCAAACGAAAAACTCATTTCTTCGGCTTTGGTACATTTTGTGGAGAATGTTTTTAAACACGGGAAGCTGAATGATGAAAAGGAAAAAGCTCTTATTTCTATCAAAATTAAAGAGGGTTTTCTAGAAATTTCAACTTTCAATTATAATGTAAGTGGAGAAAATTATTCCTCTACCGGGATTGGTTTTGAAAACCTTACCAAAAGACTTGAGTATATGTACAAAGATCAATTTATTCTTGAAAAAACAGAAGAAAATAATACCTTTAAAACGTACTTAAAAATACCGCTAAAAAAATAATCTATGGCTTTTAAATGCATTATTGTAGACGATGAACCGCCTGCAACCAGAATATTGGAAAACTATATAGGAAAAGTAAATTTTCTTGAAAAAGTTGGAGTTTTTAATGATTCATTAAAAGCATTGGAATTTTTAAACACACAATCTGTTGATGTGATTTTCTTGGATATTCAAATGCCGCAGTTAACGGGATTGCAGCTTTCTAGAATCATTTCGAAAAATATAAAAGTCATTTTTACAACAGCTTATCCAGATTTTGCTTTAGAAGGTTTTGAATTGAATGCAGTCGACTATTTATTGAAACCGATTTCGTTTGAACGTTTTTATCAAGCGGTCTCAAAGCTGAATTCAGAACCTAAAATAGAAATTTCAAATCAGAGCAATCTGCCAGATTTTCTTTTCGTTAAAACAGATGGGAAGAATAAATTTCAGAAAGTGTTTTTGAGAGACATTTTATATATAGAAAGTCTCCAGAATTATGTTTGCATTCATACAGAAAAACAACAGATTATAACGCATTCGTCTTTGAAAAATGTAATTGAATCGTTACCGGAAAATGAGTTTATACAGATTTATAAATCATATGTTGTTTCTCTAAAACATATCGAATCAACTGATAATTTTTCTGTTTTTATTAATGGAAAAGAACTGCCGATAGGTGCGACTTTTAAAGATGCTTTTTTTGATAAAATCGAGGAGAATAAAATTTAAAAAAAGATAGCCACGAATTCACGAATTTTTATTTTCAAAGATTATCAAAAATAATTCGTGAATTCGTGGCTATAAAACTTTAAGGTTAAATTATTTCTTATTCTTCCCGTTTTTGTAAACCACTTTTTCTACAACAACCGGTTTTCCATTTCCTTTTGGGAATGATTTCTTCTTAGGCTTTCCAGCAGCAGAACCTGATTTTGATGGACTTTTATCGCCTCTGTATTTTTCAGAATCTTTTGGAGCAGCTTTAAATTCTGGTCTTTCTTTAGAGGTTTCTCTTTTAGGAATTTCAGCTTTATGCTTTGCTAAAACCTCGTTTGGATTTTTAGGGTTTTCTTTCGTTCCTCTTAAATGAATCACCAATCCGTTTAAGAAATTGCGTAAAACCTGATCGCCACATTCCATGTAATTCGGATGATCCTCTGCTCTAAAAAAAGCGCCCAATTCTGATTTAGAAATTCTGAAATCTACTAATTCTAAAATTTCAACTATTTGGTCATCACGGAGCATCAAAGCCACGCGAAGTTTTTTAAGTATATCGTTATTTGTCATAATTATTGTTTCATGTTTAAAGTTTCAAGTTTTTCCAATCGTTACTTGAACTTAAAAACCCATTATTTGCTTTTTGCAAAGGTAGTTTTTTTAAATGATTAAAAACGAGAATTAAAATCATTTAAAACGTTTACAAGTTTATCTAAATCCTGTTTAAGATGATTGGCAGTAATCACAATTCGGTTTAAAGGTTCAGCTTCTTTTTTATATCTGAAACTGGCAATAATAATGTTTTCGTGTTTTAGTTTTTCAACTAATTCATTCGATAAAAGATAAATTAAAGGATAGTTTTTATCAAATAAGATAGTGCTGTTTTTGATTAAAATCGAATCAATATAATTTAGATTATCCAGCAGTTTTTGATGCTGTATTTTATAAATTTCTCTGGCATCAGAAAGTGTCTGTACAAAAGCAGGATTCATTCCTGCGGCACTTTTAAAAGTTTCCAATTCTTTGATTTGATTTATAAATTCAGAATCGGAAGCAATTACACCGCCAGTTAATCCAAAAGCTTTTCCTAATGAAGAAACCATGATTTTTCTTTTAACGGGAAATTCAATTGAAGAATAAATTCCACTACCATTTTTGCCAGTAATTCCTAGCGAATGCGATTCATCAATTACTAAAGTAATTTCTTTGCTTTTTGAAATTTTTTCTAAAAACGATAAATCGGCAGGTTTTGTTTCAAAAGATGGAACCCCGTCAGTTAGAATCGTTATTTTCTCAGAATTTGAATCTAATAAACGGTTATTTAAATTTCCGTCTAAGAATATTGGAAAACTATTTTCAGTTTGGATCGCATTATGCGTATCATTCAAATGAAAAAAGCAATCAGTCTGCTTTTTCATTAA
>Ga0209370_1000128_pt1 | contig 165117 bp, 154 predicted proteins | sample AgamicAtPrz_FD_187164 | JGI IMG/M metagenome (GOLD analysis project Ga0209370, IMG submission 187164) | Agave microbial communities from Guanajuato, Mexico - At.P.rz (SPAdes) (version 2) | ecosystem: Host-associated > Plants > Phyllosphere > Phylloplane/Leaf | place: Guanajuato, Mexico...
CGGCGTTGCTGTCGTCGACGGCTTTAGGCAGGTCGTCGACGATGTTGACGTCTAGATTGGCGTTCGCCGTGGTGCCGTTGTCGTCGGTGACCACCACCGCAAACTGTTCACTGAGACTGTTGGCGCCGTTGGCGTTTGGATGAGCTTCGTTGTCCAGCAAGGTGTAGCTATAACTCACCACACCAGTGGCTGCGTTGAAGCCGGTGATGGTCAGGGTGTTGCCCAATGCGGTGGTGATGGACTGTGGGAAACCCGCCGCCACGCCACCGGTCACGACGTTAATGCCGCCGACGCTCAGGGTTTGCACACCGTCCAATGCAGTGACCGTGAACGTGCCGCTTTGGGTCAACGCCGACGCATCGGGGCTGCTACCGTCGCCGAGATTTTTCTCTTGCACCGTCAGCTCGCCGCCCTCTTTGTCGAGGCCGGTGATGATCACGGGATCGTCATTGTTGTGGACTTGCAGCACCAGGTTTGCAGTGCTGGTGTCGCCGTCAGCGTCGGTCAGGGTGTAGGTAAACGTCTCGGTGCCACTACCGCCGCCATGCAACGCGACGAATTGCGGGTCGCTGGTGTTCAGGGTGTAGGTGTACGTGCCGTTGGGGTTGAGCACCAGGGTGCCGTAAGTGCCGGTGAAAGTGCCGCCGATGATCGGCCCGCTGTCGGGGCCGGTGGGAATACGATCAGCGCCCTGGTGATCGTTGGGCAACACGTTACCCGTCAGGGTGAGCAGGGTTTCCGACGCCGTATTCGGATGGCTGTCGTCCACCGCCTGTGGCACATCGTCGGTGATGTTGACGTCCAGGGTGCCCGTTGCCGTGTCGCCGTCAGTGTCGACGGCCACGACCGGGAACTGCTCGGTGATGTTATTGGCCCCGCCGCCGGCAGGATGGATTTCATTATCGGTCAGGGTGTAGGTGTAGCTGACCACCCCGGTAGCCGGATCATAGCCGGTGATGGTCAAGGTGTTGCCAAGGGCCGAGGTAACGGACTGCGGGAAGCCTGCGGGCACTCCACCGGTAATCACGCTGATGCCGCCGATGCTCAGGCTGCTCAGCCCGTCGGGGGCGGAAATGCTGAAGGTGCCGCTTTGCACCAGAGCGCTCGGATTGCTGGCACTGCCATCGGCCAGGTTGGCCTCGTTGGTGGTCAGTTCACCGCCTTGAACGTCGACTCCGTCCAGGGTCACGGGATTGTCGGGAGGCGTGACCGGCGGCACGGCAGTGTCGTTGCCGTTGTTGTCCGGCTCGGCAGCCAGGCGTAGCTCGGGGAACTCAGGGATGCCATTGAACCCGGCGGTAGGGAAGCCGATCTGCGGTTCAACCCGCCCCCCCACTTCTTCCAGCAGCACGAAACTGTGCCCGCCGCCCAATCCGCCCGGCGCGTTACCGGCACCGGGACCTGCGGCGGTGGCTTCGCCGGTCTGGGTCGGATCGGCGCCGGCGGCGATGGCTTGTTGCAGTTTCTGCACATCGGTCAGTTGCGCGTCACTCGGTGTCGCCGCTTCCGGGGTATCGACATGGGGTGCCTGGTTGGCGAGCAACTGCGGGGACAGGGTGAGGTTGCTTCCACGCCCCAGGGTCAACTCATGACCGTTCTGCAAATGCACCGCCACGGCCCCTTCGGCACCGGTGACCAGATGCTCACCGGCATAGAGCCGATCGCCCTCGACCAGAGGCCGCCGCTGGCCGCCCGCCGTTTCTGCGAAAACCTGCCCTACCACTTTGCTGACGGTACCGATGAGCGCTGCCATGTGCCTTCCTCCGTTGCCAACCGCAGTCGGCACCTGTGTGGGTGAAGAATCCGTCCTCAGAGGGGCGACCGGCAAAGCTGGAAAATCTGCCAGCTTTCGCGGGGATCAGAGGCGCTAGCTATTCGCCACAACGACAAAAAACCGTCACCTAAAACCGCCTCGCATTTCGCCCTTTCGGCATTTCTTCACGTCGTTCAAAAAATTGCATGGAACTTTTTTTGACGCCTAAAAGCCGGCAGAACCCGCAGATTCAAAGGCTTTCGCTTTGAACAATGTGCCGGATTCGAGCAACCACATAAGTTTTTTTCGGCATAAGCCTTATGAGAAATTCTTCTTAGGTTTGGCGCAGGATGTTCTTAGCTGTGTTGTTACAAGGTTGAAACGGTTTTGATCTTAAATACGTCAATATTTTGGCGACAACAGCACTACTATAGACCTCAGGAGATGCACCCCATGCGCGTTCTAACCCCCCTCTGCAGCGCGGTTTTGCTGGCCATGGCCTGCTCTTCTCAGACGCAGGCCATGACCCTGACCGAAGCGATCCAGAACACCATCGCCACTCACCCGGAGCTGGCACAACGGGTGGACAGTCGTCTGTCAGCCAATGAAGACGTCAAGGTCGCCAAGGGGGGCTTTTACCCGTCGGTGGATTTGAACGCCGGTTATGGCCGTGGCTACAGCGACAACACCAACACCCGGGCATTGGGCAACCACCACACCAATATCCTGACCTACACCCAATCGGAGCTGCGCCTGCGGCAGATGATTTTTGACGGCTTCAACACGGCCAATGAAGTGGAACGCACCAAGGGCGTGGTCAATTCCCGGGCCTATTACGCCCAAGGCACCGCCCAGGACCTGGCACTGCGCACCATCGAGGTCTATCTGGAAGTACTCAAGCGCCGCGAACTGGTGACCCTGGCCAGGAACAACATGCAAGCGCACCTACGGGTCAACGATCAGATCGGCCTGCGCACCCAGCGCGGCGTGGGCAGCACGGCCGACTCCGACCAGTCCAACGCCCGCCGGGCACTGGCGGAAAACAACCTCGACACCGCCGAAGTGGACCTGGCCGATGCCGAGGCAAACTTCTACAGCGTGGTCGGGCGCATGCCCGATGAGCTGGAAATGCCACCCTCGACCAAAGGCGAAGTACCTGCCGACCTGCGCGAAGCCCAGCAAAGCATGGTGGACAACAACCCGTACCTGAAATCCGCCCAGGCCGACATCCAGTCTGCGGAGAGCCAATATGAAGTGGCGAAGTCGCCCTTCTACCCGCGCTTCGACGCTGAAGCAGCGGTCGGGGCCAATAACAACATCGGCGGCGAAGAAGGCCACGACAACAGCTGGCGGGTCGGCGTGGTGATGAACTACAACCTGTTCCGCGGCGGCAGCGACAAGGCCCGGCTGGCGTCCAACGCCCACCAGATCAACCAGGCCATGGACATTCGCAACAATGCCCTGCGCCAACTCAACGAAGACACGCGCCTGGCCTGGAACGCCATGACCAATGCGCGCAAACAGACCCCTACCGCCCGGGAATACGCCGACACCACCGCCCGTGTGCGCGCCGCGTACCAGGATCAGTTCGGTCTCGGCCAACGGACCCTGCTCGACCTGCTCGACAGCGAAAACGAGCTGTACAACGCCAACCGTCGCTACACCGAAGTGCGCTACACCGAGGAATACTCGATGTACCGGGTGCTGGCGAACATGGGCGTGCTGTTGAGCAAACAGCGGGTGGTGTTGCCAGCGGACGCGGTCGCCCAGACCGAGGTCAAGAACGAGGCCCGGCTGCCTGAACTGAAGTAGCCCCCTCACCCAAACGATGGGAGCGATCAATGTGACCAGCATGGAACCTGCAACCCCCGGCGCCGACCCGCGCCTGAACTTCGATGATCCCTTGCTGGACGGCCTGTTGATCCTCTGCAAACTCCATGGCGCGACGGCCAGTCGCGCCAGCCTCAGCGCCGGGCTCCCTATGGCGCACCAACGCCTGAGCCTGGACCTGCTGCCACGCGCAGCGGCCCGGGCCAGCTTGCAGGCACGGGTGCTGCGGCGCGAGTTGGCCGATATCTCGCCACTGAACCTGCCAGTGCTGCTGATTCTGGTCGGGGGCCGTTGCGCGGTATTGCGGCGTTGGGGCGAGGACGGCAAGGCGCTGATCCTGCCCAGCGAAGCCGATGGCGGCGAGCAATGGGTCAGCCGCGAAGAGTTGACCGTGGATTACAGCGGCCAGGCCTTGTTCGCCCGGCCGCGGCATGAATTGGAAGATCTGCGTTCACCTCTGGTGCCGCGGGTCGAAGCGTGGTTTCGCGACACCTTGAAACTGTCCCGCTGGCTGTACAGCGACGCGATCCTGGCAAGTTTGCTGATCAACCTGTTGGGGCTGATGGTGCCGTTGTTCGTGATGCAGACCTACGACCGCGTGGTGCCGAACCAGGCCACGTCGACCCTTTGGGTGCTGGCCGTGGGACTGCTGATCGGCACCGGTTTCGAACTGGTGCTACGGGTGGTGCGCGCCCATCTGCTGGACACCGCCGGCAAGAAAACCGATGTGATCCTCTCCGCTACTTTGTTCGAACGCATCACCGGCATGGCCATGAAAGCCAAGCCGGTGACCATCGGTGGGTTCGCCCAGAGCATCCATGACTTCCAGGGTCTGCGGGAATTCCTCACCGCCGTGACCCTCACCAGCCTGATCGACCTGCCCTTCGCCGCGCTGATGCTGGTGGTGATCGGCTTGCTGGGCGGCTGGCTGGTGTTGATTCCGGTGGTGGCGTTTCCGCTCACCATTGTCTTTGCGATGATCATCCAGGTGCGCCTGCGCGACACCGTGCAAAAAAGCCTGGCCCTGGGTGCCCAGCGCCAGGCGCTGCTGATCGAAACCCTCGGCGGCCTGGAAACCCTAAAGGCGTGCAGCGCCGAAAGCGAGCGCCAACATCAATGGGAAAGCACCCACGGCGCCCTCACCCGCCTGGACAGTCATGCGCGCAACCTCTCGGCCCTGGCGACCAACGGCACCCTGTTCCTGCAACAACTGGCCGGCATGGCGACCATCGTCGCCGGCGTCTACAGCATCATTGCCGGCAACCTCAGCGTCGGCGCATTGGTGGCGACCTACATGCTCGGCAGTCGGGTGCTGGCGCCCCTGGGGCAGATCGCCGGGCTGATCACCCGCTACCAGCAGGCCCAGCTCACCATGCGCAGCACCGACGCCCTGATGGCCCTGCCCCAGGAACGCGATACCAAACAGCGGCCACTGGACCGCACCCAATTACAGGGGGCGCTGGACGTCAGCGGCGTGACCTTCCACTACAACGGCCAGAGCACGCCCGCGCTGAGCAACATCAGCTTCAGCCTCAAGGCCGGCGAACGGGTCGGGATCATCGGTCGCAGCGGCTCGGGCAAAAGCACCCTGGCACGGCTGGTGATGGGCTTCTACGCGCCGGAGGAAGGCCAGTTGCTACTCGATGGCCTGGACCTGCGGCAACTGGACGTCGCCGACCTGCGCCAACAGATCGGTTACGTCGCCCACGACTTGCCGCTGCTCGCCGGCAGCCTGCGAGACAACCTGACCCTCGGCGCCCGCTACATCAGCGACGCACGGATGCTGGAAGTGGCACAGCTGACCGGCGTCAGCGAACTGGCCCGCCAGCACCCCCAGGGCTTCGACCGGCCAGTGGGCGAGCGCGGCCAGTTGTTGTCCGGCGGCCAGCGCCAGTCCGTGCTCATGGCCCGGGCGCTGCTCCTCGACCCGCCGATCCTGCTGCTGGACGAACCCACCAGCGCAATGGACAACAGCAGCGAAGACGCTTTGCGCCAGAACCTTGAAAGCCGCATCCAGGGCAAGACCGTGCTGCTGGTCACCCACCGCACCTCGATGTTGAGCCTGGTGAACCGGCTGATAGTGCTGGACAACGGCCGGATCGTCGCCGATGGACCCAAGGAAACCGTGATTGATGCGTTGCGCAAAGGGCGGGTGGGGTCTGCGGCTGTCTAGCAAACAACGCCGCCCCTGTGGCGAGGGGATTTATCCCCGCTGGGCTGCGAAGCAGCCCCAATGCAATTTTCCTGACACACCGTGCTATCAGGTTTTAGGGCCGCTTCGCGCCCCAGCGGGGATAAATCCCCTCGCCACAAAAGCTGCACCAGACTCTATTTCAATTGACCGACGGGTATCGCCCCATGTCTACCCAAACACCCGATTCAGCCCGAAGCTACTTCGGCAGTTTCAGCAAAAGCGCCGAGAGTGAGTTCATGCCGGAAACCGCCGGCGCGGCGTTGCAGGATTCGCCGCGCCGGTCCCGCGTCACGGTGTGGCTGGCCGCCGGGTTGATCGTCACCGGGCTGGTCTGGGCCAAGCTGGCGGTGCTCCAGGAAGTCACCACTGGCGAAGGCAAGGCGATTCCGTCGAGCAAGGTCCAGGTGATCCAGAACCTGGAAGGCGGCATCGTCACCGAGATTTTCGTGCGCGAAGGCCAGATGGTGAACAAGGGCGATACCCTGCTGCGCCTGGACGACACCCGCTACCGGTCGAACAAGGGCGAAAGCGAGGCTGATCGCTATGCGCTGATGGCCCAAGTCGAACGCCTGTCGGCCGAAGCCGAGGGCCGGCCGTTCACACCCTCGGCCGAGGTGAGTGCCAAGGCCCCGCAAGTGGCCGAGGACGAACGTGCGCTGTACGAACAGCGGCAACGGCGCCTGGCCAGCGAGCAACGGACCCTGAGCGAACAACTGCGGCAGAAGACCCAGGAACTGGCGGAGTTTCGTTCCAAGCAAGGCCAGTTCAGTTCCAGCCTGGCGCTGCTTCAGCAAGAAATGAACATGTCCGAACCCCTGGTGCGCACCGGGGCGGTGTCGCCGGTGGAGATCCTGCGGCTCAAACGCAGCGCGGTGGAGATCCGCGGCTCACTCAACGCCACCACCCTGGCGATTCCCCGGGCCGAATCGGCGATCAACGAGATCAAGAGCAAGATCGACGAATCGGAACAGACCTTCCGTTCCGAGGCGGCCAAGGACCTCAATGAAAAACGCACCGACCTTTCGAAAATCACCGCCTCGAGTATCGCCATCGACGACCGGGTATCGCGCACCACCGTGGTCTCGCCGGTGCACGGAGTGATCAAGCAGTTGAAGGTCAACACCATCGGCGGCGTGGTCCAGCCAGGCAGCGACATGGTGGAAATCGTCCCACTGGAAGACAACCTGCTGATCGAAGCCAAGGTCCGCCCCCAGGACGTGGCCTTCCTCCATCCGGGCCAGAAAGCCATGGTCAAGTTCAGCGCCTACGACTACACAATCTACGGCGGGCTGAGCGCCAAGCTCGAACTGATCGGTGCCGACACCATCACCGACGACAAGGGCAACAGCTTCTACCTGATCCAGGTGCGCACCGACAAGAATCACTTGGGCGGGGATGTGAAACCACTGCTGATCATCCCGGGGATGGTGGCGACGGTGGATATCATCACGGGGGAGAAAAGCGTGCTGGATTACTTGCTCAAGCCGGTGTTGAAGGCCAGGACTGAGGCGATGCGGGAGCGCTGATAGCCTCTGGAAAATGGGCTGTCTGATAGGTCGCCTTCGCGAGCAAGCCCGCTCCCACATTGGATCTCCTGTGTACGAAGATTTGTGTCCGTTGCAGATCCATTGTGGGAGCGGGCTTGCTCGCGAAGAGGCCCGCAAGAACAACCTCATTTTTCTGCATGGTTACGCCGAAAAACCTCCTCCCCCATCGCCACGATCTGCCCCTCGATCAACGCCTCGAACGGCTTGAGCAAAGGCTCGAAGCTGCTCGGGGCCTCCAGCACCTGCAACGCCTGGACAATCGCCTCCACCGTCGACAATGCCCCCGGCCCCGGCGCTTTGCGCAGGCGATAACGGGACACGCCGCCATCGGCCAGCGTCACCCTAGGCAACGCCGCAAGCAATGGATTCAGGTGCAGCAACTTGCGCGCCTTGCGCCAGGTGCCGTCGGGGACCACCAACAGCATCGGCTCATCCGACGGGCCATAAGCCTGCAGCGGCTGCGCCTCATCACCGGGAAACAGCAGCCGCGCCCGATAGCCCGGTGGGTTGAGCAACCGCGGCAAATCCTCGAACACTTCGCCCACCACCAACTCGGCATTGTTCAGCCCCAACGCCGCCAACCGGGCGGTGTTCAAGGCGTGGTTGACCTCGCTGGGGTGCTGCAACAGCAAGACCCGGGTGCGGCTGTCGAGGCTGGGGATCAGCGGGCACAGGCAGTGGCTTTGCGGTCGCTGGCAACGCGAACATTGGATTCGGGACATCGGCACCTCAGGCCTGGTTGAGCTGCGCTTTGAGCAGGTCGCGGAAAGTCTGGATCAACGGCTCGCGGCTGCGGCCACGGCGCATGATCATCGAAAACGGCGCCTGATAGCCAAAGGTCGCCGGCAACAGCACGCGCAAATCGCCCTTATCGGCCCAGGCCTGGGCGTAATGCTCGGGCAGGTAGCCGATGTAGGCACCGGACAGCACCAGGATCAACTGCGCCTCCATACTCTCCACGGTCGCCGCGCTGTGTTTGAACCCGTGACGGGCCAGCTCGGCCTGGCTCCAGTAGCCGCGCCCGACCATGCGCTGCTGGGTGATGACTTGCTCGGGGATGCGCCGCTCGGTGAACAGCGGGTGGCGATTGCTGCAATACAACCAGTGCTGCTCGCGGTACAGCGGCATGTAGACCAGCCCGCTCATACGCGTGGAAAACGCACCGATCGCCAGGTCCAGGCGATTGTCCTGCACGCCCAGTTGCAGCTCATACGGACTCATCACCGACAGGTGCAAATGCACCGCCGGATGCTCCTGGCTGTAGGCGCCGATGGCTTCGGCGAACGGCAAGGCCTTGTCGCTGACAGTCGAATCGATCACCCCCAGGTTCAGCGTGCCGCGCAACTCACCCTTCAGCGCGGCGGCGTACTGCTCGAACCCTTCGAGTTCGCCCAAAAGACGCAAGGTTTCCTGATGGAACAACTCGCCCTTGCTGGTCAGGCTGAACCCGCCCCGGCCGCGATGACACAGCACCAGGCCCAGGGCCGATTCAAGCTGACTCATGTAGGTGCTGATGGCCGATGTGGAAAGGTTGAGTTCCTGCTGGGCATTGGCGAACCCCTGATGCCGGACCACGCTGGCGAAAATGCGGAGCAGTTTCAGGTCGGGTAGAGCGTTGGCCATGGGTCACTCCAGAACACGCATTTTCATGAAATCCACCGCGCCCCTGTGGCGAGGGGTGCGCTGTGTTGGGAGTCTATAGCCGCACTCGCTATTAGTTTAGAAAAATCTGAACTAAGTATTTGCCCGCAGCGATTCTTCACCGCCAGGGCTTTTCGCAGAATCGGCCCCTGATAACTAAAACAAACGATGAGGCCCTACCCGTGGACAAGATTCTTCACCAACCACTGGGCGGCAACGAAATGCCGCGCTTCGGCGGCATCGCCACCATGATGCGCTTGCCCCATGTACCCACCGCAGCCGGCCTGGACGCTGCCTTCGTCGGCGTGCCGCTGGACATCGGTACCTCCCTGCGCGCCGGCACCCGCTTCGGGCCCCGGGAAATCCGCGCCGAATCGGTGATGATCCGCCCCTACAACATGGCCACCGGCGCCGCGCCGTTCGACTCGCTGTCGGTCGCCGACATCGGTGACGTGGCGATCAACACCTTCAACCTGCTGGATGCGGTGCGAATCATCGAAGAGTCGTACCACAAGATCCTCGAACACAACGTCATCCCCCTGACCCTGGGCGGCGACCACACCATCACCCTGCCGATCCTGCGGGCGATCCACAAGAAACACGGCAAGGTCGGCCTGGTGCACATCGATGCCCATGCCGATGTGAACGATCATATGTTCGGCGAGAAAATCGCCCATGGCACCACCTTCCGCCGCGCCGTGGAAGAAGGCCTGCTGGACTGCGACCGCGTGGTGCAGATCGGCCTGCGGGCCCAGGGCTACACCGCCGACGACTTCAACTGGAGCCGCAACCAGGGTTTCCGCGTAGTCCAGGCCGAAGAATGCTGGCACAAATCCCTGGCGCCGTTGATGGCCGAAGTCCGGGAGAAAGTCGGCGGCGGCCCGGTGTACCTGAGCTTCGACATCGACGGCATCGATCCGGCCTGGGCGCCAGGCACCGGCACCCCGGAAATCGGCGGCCTGACCACCATCCAGGCGATCGAAATCGTGCGTGGTTGCCAGGGCCTCGACCTGGTCGGTTGCGATCTGGTAGAAGTTTCGCCGCCGTATGACACCACCGGCAACACCTCGCTGCTGGGCGCCAACCTGCTGTACGAGATGCTCTGCGTCCTGCCGGGCGTGGTGCATCGCTGAGGTGCCGTCATGAACCACCAAGATCAAGTGCTCAAGGCCGCCGCCGACCTGGTGGCGGCTTTCGCCCGCAACGACCGCGACGCTTACTTCGGCGCCTTCACGGCCGATGCGAGCTTCGTGTTCCACACCCTCGAACAGCCCCTTTTGTCACGCGATGCCTACCAGGCATTGTGGGATCGCTGGCGGTCCGAGGGTGGCTTCGAGGTGCTCTCGTGCACCTCGAGCAACGCCTTCGTCAGCCTGCAAGGGGACGTGGCGATTTTCATCCATGACGTGGCCACCGAGCTGCGCATGCAAGGGGAGCGACACGTTAGCCAGGAACGCGAAACCATCCTGTTCCGCAAACAGCAAAGCCGTACACAAGAACAACAGGGCCAATGGCTGGCCTGTCATGAACATTTGTCCGCAATGCCGGAAGGGCTGCCATCCCCTTAGAAACAGGTGACGTTCACATTCGATGAACGCGCCGTAGATGATCGGAGCAGATCATGCATAACAATAACGACAACAGCCTTACGCAAATCGAAACCAACGGGGTCGAGCAGATCCCGGACCATGAACGCACCGCCGGTCCGGGCGACCTGTTCCGGCTGATCTTCGGCGGCGCCAATACCTTCGCCACGGCGGTACTCGGCAGTTTTCCGGTGCTGTTCGGCCTGTCCTTCCAGGCCGGGGTCTGGGCCATTGTGCTGGGGGTGCTGGTGGGATCGGTGATCCTCGCGCCAATGGGCCTGTTCGGCCCGCTCAACGGCACCAATAACGCCGTGTCTTCCGGTGCGCATTTCGGCGTGCACGGGCGGATCGTCGGCTCGTTCCTGTCGCTGCTGACCGCCATCGCGTTCTTCTCGCTGTCGGTCTGGAGCTCGGGAGATGCCTTGATCGGCGGTGCCAAACGGCTGGTCGGCGTCCCGGAAACCGACCTGAGCCTGGGCCTGGCCTACGGCTTGTTCGCCCTACTGGTGTTGACGGTGTGCATCTACGGTTTCCGCTTCATGCTCTGGGTGAATCGCATCGCCGTGTGGGCCGCCAGCCTGTTGTTCCTGCTGGGCATCGTCGCCTTCGCGCCGACCTTCGACAGCCAGTTCGCCGGCACCGTCGCCCTCGGTCAGCCGGGCTTCTGGGCGGCGTTCATCGGTGCCTCGCTGGTGGCCATGAGCAACCCGATCTCCTTCGGCGCGTTCCTTGGCGACTGGTCGCGCTACATCCCGCGCAACACGCCCAAGCCGCGGATCATGCTGGCCGTGATCGCCGCCCAACTGGCGACGCTGATCCCGTTCCTGTTCGGCCTCGCCACCGCCACCATCGTGGCGATCAAGGCGCCGGACTACATCGCGGCGAACAACTACGTGGGCGGCCTGCTGGCGGTCTCGCCGAGCTGGTTCTTTTTGCCGGTGTGCCTGATCGCGGTGATCGGCGGCATGTCCACCGGCACCACCTCGCTGTATGGCACTGGGTTGGACATGTCCAGCGTGTTTCCACGGCTGCTGTCGCGGGTCAAGGCGACGCTGCTGATCGGCGTGCTGTCGATTGCCTTCATTTTCATCGGGCGCTTCGCCGCCAACCTGGTGCAGAGCGTGTCGACATTCGCCGTGCTGATCATCACCTGCACCACCCCGTGGATGGTGATCATGATCATCGGCCTGCTGGTACGCCGCGGCTTCTACTGCCCGGATGACCTGCAAGTATTCACCCGAGGCGAAACCGGCGGGCGCTACTGGTTCAGCGGCGGCTGGAACTGGCGCGGCCTGGGGGCGTGGATCCCCAGCGCACTGGTGGGGCTGTGCTTCGTCAACCTGCCGGGGCAGTTCGTCGGCCCGCTGGGCGAACTGGCCGGCGGCATCGACATCAGCCTGCCAGTGACCCTGGGGCTGGCTTCGGTGGTGTACCTGGGGTTGCTGGGGGTATTCCCCGAGCCGGCGGAGGTTTATGGGCCGGGGGATTCGCGTAGCAACGATTCGGCGCCCATCGATAAACCGCAGTTGGGGCAGACCGCCTGAGCCGAGGTGAATGCATCACTGGCTGACTCAAGGTGCATACAGTACTTGAGGCTGGGGGCTTTTGTGGCGAGGGAGCTTGCTCCCGCTGGAGCGCGGAGCGCTCCCAAAATAGCGGTCGCTTCGCAACCGAGCGGGAGCAAGCTCCCTCGCCACAAAGGCAGGTTCACATTGAGGCCGCACCGCCTCGTTCCTCCATAAAAAATACAATCGGAGACACGCCATCATGGCTTTGGATTTAATCGTCGTTCTTATCTACGCCGCCGGCATGATCGCCCTCGGCTGGTACGGCATGCGCCGCGCCAAGACCCGTGACGACTATCTGGTCGCCGGACGCAACCTCGGCCCGGGCTTTTACCTGGGCACCATGGCCGCCACGGTCCTGGGCGGTGCGTCCACCATCGGCACCGTGCGCCTGGGTTATGTCCATGGCATCTCCGGGTTCTGGCTGTGCGGCGCCATCGGCCTGGGCATCGTCGGCCTGAGCCTGTTCCTCGCCAAGCCGCTGCTCAAGCTCAAGATCTACACCGTGACCCAGGTACTGGAGCGCCGCTACAACCCGGCCGCACGCCACGCCAGTGCGCTGATCATGCTGGTCTATGCGCTGATGATCGGCGCCACCTCGACCATCGCCATCGGCACCGTGATGCAAGTGCTGTTCGGCCTGCCCTTCTGGGTCTCGATCCTGGTGGGCGGTGGCGTGGTGGTGCTGTATTCCACCATCGGCGGCATGTGGTCGCTGACCCTCACCGACATCGTGCAGTTCCTGATCATGACCGTGGGCCTGGTGTTTTTGCTGATGCCGATGTCCATCGTCGATGCGGGTGGCTGGGATGCGATGGTGGCAGCCCTGCCGGCCAGCTACTTCGATTTCACCGCCATCGGTTGGGACACCATCATCACCTACTTCCTGATTTACTTCTTCGGCATCTTCATCGGCCAGGACATCTGGCAACGGGTGTTCACCGCCCGCAGCGAAGGCGTGGCGAAAGTGGCCGGCACCGCCGCCGGGCTGTACTGCGTGCTGTATGGCCTGGCCGGGGCGCTGATCGGCATGGCGGCCAAGGTGTTGCTGCCGGACCTGGCCAACGTCAACAACGCGTTTGCCAGCGTGGTCCAGGTCAGCCTGCCCAACGGTATTCGCGGCCTGGTGGTCGCGGCGGCCCTGGCAGCTCTGATGTCCACTGCGGCGGCTGGCCTGCTCGCGGCCTCCACCACGGTTGTCCAGGACCTGTTGCCACGTTTGCGCCAAGGCCGGGAAAGCGGCAGCGGCGATGTCCATGAGAACCGCCTCGCGACCCTGCTGATGGGCGCCGTGGTCTTGGTGATTGCCCTGGTGGTCAGCGACGTGATCAGCGCCCTGACCCTGGCTTATAACCTGCTGGTGGGCGGCATGCTGATCCCGCTGATCGGCGCCATCTACTGGAAACGCGCCACCACCGCCGGGGCGATCAGCAGCATGTCCCTGGGCTTTCTGACCGCGCTGTTCTTCATGCTCAAGGACGGCCTGGACGCCAACACGCCGATCTATTACAGCCTGGGCGTGGCGCTGGTGAGTTTTGTTGTGGTGAGCTTGCTGTCGCCGCGGCCGAGTGCGGTAGCCAAGGCGGTTTGATCAGCGACTGAGAAGCGGTTTTCTTCGAAGGGTGTGGCGTCGGTGGCCACACCCTTTTTTCTTCCGGCAAACACGCCCCCGTGGCGAGGGAGCTTGCTCCCGCTGGCGTGCGAAGCGCGCCCAACCCCAGGCTACCCGGTGTGCCAGACCCATTGAGGTGATTGGGGTTGGGTCTGCTGCGCAGCCCAGCGGGAGCAAGCTCCCTCGCCACAGGGGGCTGATGCTGGCCATAAAAAAGATCGCAGTCTCGGGCTGTTTCGTTTGAAACAGCCCGAGACTGCGATCTCTCCAATATTCTAAGGTGCGTTACCGGCGGCGCGGCTGGCGGCGGCGTTGCTCGTCATCGGTGCGGATCGGAATCGGTTGCATCGGTGGCTCGATCAAACCAAGCGCGACACCCAGGTCGTGAAGCCAGTTCTGGATTTTCTCTTTCATCATGGTGCCCCCTCAGGGTCGTGCGAGCGGCAGATATCTGTGGCCCCTTCGCGTTGATAATAGTCCGATGTGCTACGCAATGCTCGCTTCAGTTTGCAATGATCTGTTACTGAATTGATCCAAATCCATTCCCCGTAGTTCAAGCCGATTGTGACGTCACTTGGGGCGCTCGCGGCCAGGCTTGTTGTTGCAATTCGATCCAGGCGTTCAGGTTGGCCCCGACCATGCCTTTGCGCCACATCAGCCAAGTCGTGGCGCTGGCAAACGGCTCGGCCAGCGGATGCACCGTCACCCGATCACGACCCGGCATGCTCGCCAGCATCGACTCGGACATCAGCGCCACCCCGGATCCGGCGATTACACACGCCAGCATCCCCTGGTAAGACTCGATCTCCATCGCCCGGCCCATGGTCGCATGATCATGGGCGAACCAGGCCTCCAGGCGCATGCGGTACGAACAGCCGCGCCGAAAGGTAAACACCGAGCGGCCCTGGACATCCAGCGCACTGCGTACCGGCGCATGATCGGCCTCGGTGATCAGCACCAGCCGCTCGTCGCACAACGGCACCCCGTCCAGCCCCGCCAGCTCCAGCGGACCATCCACCAGCGCCGCATCGAGCCGTCCGGTGAGCAAGCCTTCGAGCAACTCGCCGCTGGGCCCCGATTGCACTTGCAGGTTCACTGCCGGGTAGCGGCGGTGATAACCGGCCAGCAGGTCCGGCAAGTGAGTCGCCGCCGTGCTGTACATCGTCCCCAGGACAAACTCCCCGGCCGGCTGCCCACCCTGCACGGCCGCGTGGGCTTCGTCGTGCAAGGCAAAAAGCTTTGTCACGTAGTCCAGCAAGACTTTTCCTGCCGGTGACAACTGCAAACGCTGACGCTCGCGCAGGAAAAGCTCGACGCCCAGCTGCTCTTCAAGCTGCTTGAGCCGGGTCGAGAGGTTCGACGGCACCCGGTGCAGACGTTCGGCAGCACGGGTAATGGAACCTTCTTCGGCCACAGCCTGGAAAATCCGTAACTGGCTGAACTCCACGACATTCTCCAAAAAAGAACAAGTTACTCACTATTATTCATTTTTAATGAAAGTCAATCAGTCCTAGCCTGACGGTCATTCGCCTCAACGCTGGAGAACGACCATGTCACCTCTGATTCGCCTGCTTGGCAGTTTCATCGCACTGATGATGGCCATGGGCATCGGCCGCTTTGCGCTTACACCGCAGTTACCTCATTTGATCGGCGAAGGTCAGATCGACTTGACGGCCGCCGGTCTGATTGCCGCCGCCAACTACCTGGGTTACTTCCTCGGCGCGTTGGACGCGATGTTCGCCCGTCGCCCGGATCAAGTGCGCCGACGCCTGCTCGGCGGCCTGTGGCTGTGCGTGCTGCTGACCCTGGCATCGTTCTGGGCCTGGGGTTTCTGGCCGCACCTGGCCTTGCGCTTCGGCACTGGCTTGGCGAGCGCCTGGGTGCTGGTGATGATCACCGCTCTGAGCCAACCCTTGGCAGCGGCGGCCGGGCGACCACGGCTCGGTGCTGTGGTATTTGCCGGACCGGGGTTGGGGATTTTCCTGACCGGTTTGCTCGCCTTGGGCTCCAACCTGTTGGGCCAGAGTTCTTCGACTCTATGGCTGGTGTACGCCGGCGTGGCGTTAGCGATGTTGCTGGTGATCCTGCCGATTTTGCCGCAGACCGCCGCGACCGCGACCGTTGCAGCGCCGAGCCGTCCCCCGTCGAACGGTGGCATCGCCCGCCTCGGCGTGGTCTACGCCTTGTATGGCGTGGGCTACATCATTCCGGCGACGTTCCTGTCGCAGATGGCATCGGCGCAGTTCCACGGGCAGTGGCAAGCCGACCTGTTCTGGCCCTGCTTCGGCCTTGCCGCCGCCCTCGGGGTGCTGCTGGTCAGCCTGCGGCGGCCGGACCCAGGCACCACCGGTCGTTGGCTGATCGCTACGCTTTGGCTGCAAGCCGTTGGGGTGTTTGCCTGCCTGTTGGGCAGCGGCCCGGGGCTGGCACTGGGGGTCATCCTGTGTGGCACGCCATTCCTGGCCTGTATGCAGCTGGTGATGCTGCGTTCCCGGGAACTGGCGCCCCACGCCACCCAGCGCAACGCCGGCCTGCTGACCGCCTGCTTTGCCGTTGGCCAACTCAGCGGCCCGCTGCTGGCGGCCCTGAGCAGCCATTTCAGCGGCGGGCTGCAACCGGCGTTGATCATTGCCGGCAGTGGCCTGGTGTTGGCCGGCGGGCTGCTATTGCGTCCCACCCACCAGCACGCAGCGACCCCTTGCGCTCAGACTGCCGTGCGCTGATCAGGCTTGGCCGGCCGGGCTGAACGACGGTTTCGGCGACATGACCAGCTCGCGCCGGGCCAAAACGAAGTACAACGCCCCGCCGAGGAAGCAACCGGTGAACCAGGCGAAATTGGCCATTGGTTGCAGCAACGGCGTGAAGGTGATCGCCACGCCCATCAGCGTCGCGGGAATCAGCGCCTTGACCGCCGTCCAGTTGATGCCGCCACTGTAGTAATAACGCCCGCTCGGCCCGTCATTGAACAGCGCGTCCACATCGATCTGCTGTTTCTTGATCAGGTAGTAATCCACCAGCAGGATACCGAACAGCGGGCCGATGAAGGCCGCGAGCACGTCCAGGGTGTAGTGGATCACTTCAGGGTTGTTGAACAGGTTCCATGGCGTGATGAAGATCGAGGCCACCGCCGCGATCATGCCACCGGCGCGCCAGCTGATCTTGCTGGGCGCGACGTTGGCGAAGTCAAACGCCGGGGACACGAAGTTCGCGACGATGTTGATGCCGACTGTCGCGGTCACGAAAGCAAACGCCCCGAGGAGTACCGCCACGCTGTTATCGATGCGCGCCACCGTAGCGATCGGGTCATGGAGCATTTCGCCGAACACCGGCAAGGTCCCGGACACAATCACCACCGTCACCAGCGAGAACGCCAGGAAATTCACCGGCAAGCCCCAGAAATTGCCCCGGCGCACGTCAGACATGCTCCGGCAGTAGCGACTGAAATCGCCGAAATTCAGGGTCGGGCCGGAAAAGTACGACACCACCAGGGCCGTTGCGACGATCACCTGGCCGAACGCCTGCCAGCCGGACAGGGACTTTTCCGCCAGGGTGAAGCTGATGTTGCTCCAACCGGCTTTCCACACGATCCAACCGGCCAGCAGGAACATCACGGCATACACCACCGGCCCGGCCCAATCAATGAAACGCCGGATCGACTCCATGCCCGCCCAGAACACCAGCGCCTGGACGACCCACAGACTGAGGAAACCGAACCAGCCCAAGTAGGACAAACCGGCAAAATGCGGCGCGGCATAAACCTCCATCGAAGGAAAAAACCGCAGCACCACGATGATCAGCGCACTGGACGCCAGGTACGTCTGAATCCCGTACCAGGCCACGGCGATCAAACCGCGGATCACCGCCGGAATATTCGCCCCGAACACCCCGAACGCCAGCCGACAGATCACCGGATACGGCACCGCCGCCTGCTGGCTCGGCTTGGCGACCAGGTTAGCGATCAGTTGCACGATGCAAATGCCACCCAACAAGGCGATCAACACCTGCCAACTCGCCAGCCCTAACGCGAACAGACTCGCGGCGAACACATACCCGCCGACGCTGTGCACGTCGCTCATCCAGAACGCGAAGATGTTGTACCAATTCCATTTCTGCGGCAGCGGGCCCAGGTCTTCGTTATAGAGGCGAGGGCTGTAGCCGTTGGGCAATTGCTTGGACATTGCGGGGCTCCTTATGAGTACCGCCGTGCCCCCGGACCAACCTGCTCACCATACTGCGCACGGGAGCCGGCATGGTTTGTATACGAAGCACTACGCAGAATGCGTGCCATATGGGTTAGATGTGAAACAAACCGCGGTGTGCGGCGATGTTGAAAGCCAGGCAGGAACGCGCAAGCGCCCACGAACAGGGCGCGGATGCATGCTAAAGGTGCATAATTTTTTGTATACAGCGCAGGTCCCCGTGGCGAGGGAGCTTGCTCCCGCTCGGCGGCGAAGCCGTCGTAAAACCTGCCGACACGGTATGCCTGGTACAACGGGGTGGATGGTTTTGGGGCTGCTTCGCAACCCAGCGGGAGCAAGCTCCCTCGCCACGGGTCTCTATAACTGCAGCAGGTCAGTTCAGCTCAACTCAATCCGATCCGCATGAATCACAATCTGCCCATTCTTGTACAACGCACCAATGGCCTTCTTGAAGTTACTCTTGCTGACGCCAAACAGGCTGCTGATCAACGCCGGATCGCTCTTGTCGCTGACCGCCAGCGTGCCGTTGCTCTCACGCAACTTGGCGAGGATCTTGGCGTTCAGGCTGGTGGCGGCTTCCTGGCCCACCGGTTGCAGGCTCAGGCTGATCTTGCCGTCCGGGCGGACTTCCTTGATGAACCCCTTCTCGCGCATGCCGACGCGCATGAACTTGAAGATTTCGTTCTTGTGGATAAGTCCCCAGTGCTTGTTATTGATGATCGCCTTGAAGCCCATGTCAGTGGCTTCGGCCACCAGCAGATCAACTTCCTGCCCCGCCGCGTAGTTGGCCGGGGTCTTGTCCAGATAACGGTCCAGGCGCGCCGTGGCAGTGATGCGGCGGGTGTGTTTGTCGAGATAGACGTGCACCACGCAGTATTCGCCAGCGTGCATCTGGCGTTTTTCTTCGGAATACGGCAGCAACAGATCCTTGGGCAGGCCCCAGTCAAGGAACACGCCGATGCTGTTGACTTCAACCACTTTCAGGCTGGCAAATTCGCCGACCTGGACCTTGGGTTTTTCCGTGGTCGCGATCAGTTTGTCGTCGCTGTCCAGATAAATAAAAACATTGAGCCAGTCTTCATCTTCGCTGGGAATATCTTTGGGAATATAACGATTAGGCAGCAATATTTCGCCGTCCGCACCGCCGTCCAGATATAAACCGAAGTTAGTGTGTTTAACCACTTGCAAACTGTTGTAGCGCCCGACTAAAGCCATTTCCAATACCCTCATTGCGTGGGCGGCATTCTACCCGGTTTTGCGGCGAGATTCGTGGCCGCCTCGGCGCGTCCTGCGCAGGCCTTGATTTTCCTGGGTTTTCTTTAAAGGTGCGGCCATTCGTCAGGCGGACCGCGGCTCGGTTCGTCCACGTTGGGAAGATAATTTCCGGATGGTTGTTATTTAAAACAGAGGCTTAGGTCAATAAATAGCGGATAAACCGCTGACTGTTCCAATTCACCCGGATGATTTCCAGGGATATTTACCAAGCTATTGTCAAGTAATTCCTGTACGATGCTTGGCCCCATTAATTATCCATAGGGTATTGGCCGTCATGCGCGTAAAAGCATCCCACAGCAAAGCAAAGCCAGCTCCAGCCGTAGAAACCAGCGAGTCGATCAACGACCAGATCGCTGCGTTCCTCAAGTCCGGCGGTGAGATCCAGCAGATTGCCAAAGGCGTCAGCGGCCAGACTTTCGGCCCGTCCAAGCAGATCAGCCTGGGCAAGAAGTAAACCCCGCGTCACCTGGTCCCAAAGCGCTTTGAGCTTCGAAGCGCTTGGACTGGAACCCCTTCCGCTTCATTCATCTCCCATTAATCGACGAACGGCCTTCATCGCCGAGCATTCGCCGTTATCCTTGCACCTCTCTAGCTCAAGCATTTCAGCTTGGTTACCGTTCCTGCTCCTCGCTATTTACGGAGTGAAGCATGCGCCTCCCTGTTGCTGTGCTGACGACCAGCCTGCTGACGTGCTCCCTCGCCCAGGGGCAGGTGTTTCAGCGCGAACTCGGCGACTTCGACCTCAAGCTGGGCACCACGCCTACCCGCAGCATGGCCCAGGGCCTGGTCACCCAATCGAGCACCGGGTCGTTCCATGGAGGCCTGGACCTGAGCCACGACAGCGGCTGGTACGCCGGTCAATGGTCCCCCAGCGCCGGTCTGACCTCGGACCTCGAAGTCGATTCCTACATGGGCTTTAAACAACCCTTCGACCAAACCCTCGGCTACGAAGTCGGCCTGATCCACTACAGTTACCCCACTACCGATACCCTCGACAGCCAGGAATTCTTCGGCGGCCTGACCATTCTTGGCAGCCGCTTCGGCGCAGCCCTGAGCAACGACCCGGACAAACAGAACAGCACGCTGTTCGCCGACCTCGGCGGCAATGTGCCGTTCGGCATCGGGATCAGCGCCAAATACACCACCCACCAGCTCAACACCCCGGTCTCGGTGGAGAACGGCTACGTAGGCAGTTTCAGCGACTGGTCGTTGAAAATTTCCCGCCCCTGGAAAGGCCTCGACCTGGACCTGATCTACAGCGACTCCAGCCTCAGCGGCAGCAGCTGCTCGGCGTACTCCGGCCATAACAGCGAATGCGACAGTCTGCTGACCCTGAAGATGGCTCACCCTTTTTACTAAGGGTTACGCATTAAAGTCGGCTGAACTGCGGTGCGTCTGCGATGCTCAAACAAGCACCTCCGCTTCGCAAGGACTCGCCCATGTCGCGCTGGTTAACCCGCACCACCGTATTCATCGCCCTGTTGCTCACCCTCACCGCGTGCAGCCGCATCGGCCTGGCCTATCGCAACCTCGACCTGATCATCCCCTGGACCCTCAACGATTACCTGGAGATCAACGGCGAGCAAAAAGACTGGTTCAACGAACGCCTCAAGCAACACCTGAGCTGGCACTGCACCACGCAGTTGCCCGGTTACCTCGATTGGCTGGACCGCCTCAAGACCATGGTACAAACCGACCAGGTGACCGACGAAGCCCTGCAACAGCGCACCCGGGAAGCCAAGGCCGCCATCGCCGAAACCGCACGGGCGATTACCCCTTCGGCCATTGAGTTGTTGCAAGGTTTGAGCGATGAGCAAGTGGCAGAAATGAATGCCGCCTTTGTGAAAGACCAGCGCAAACGCCAGCAGCAATACCTCAAGCCAACGTTGCAGGAACAGATCCAGGAACGCAGCGAACGCATGGAAAAACGCCTGAACGACTGGCTCGGCCCGCTCAACATCGCCCAACGCCAGCGCGTCGTGGCCTGGTCCACGGCTCTGGGCAACCAGAACCAGCAATGGATCGCCAACCGCGCCCACTGGCAGAACCAGTTCAGCCAAGCCGTTGCCCAACGTCACAGCCCCGAGTTTCCCAAACGCATCGAGCAACTGCTGGTCGACCGCGAAAGCCTCTGGACCCCCGCCTACCGCGAGGCCTACGACAAAACCGAAGCCCAGGCCCGCAGCCTGTTGATCGACCTGATGGCCGACAGCACCCCGCCCCAGCGCGAACGGCTGCTGAAGAAAATCGACGGGGTGAAGAAGGATTTCACTGATTTGAAATGCCTGAAGGCGGCACGCTCATAAGACCAACACAAATCCCCTGTGGGAGCGGGCTTGCTCGCGAAAGCGGTGTATCAGTTAACAATGATGCTGACTGACACACCGCTTTCGCGAGCAAGCCCGCTCCCACAAAGTCCGAGCTGAATCCCTAAGCTATCTGCGCCTTCGAAGCCAAATCATCAAACGTAAACTCATCCAGCGCATCCTCCTGCTCATCCAGCACCTGACGCGGATGATCATTACCCGGGATGCTGCTATCGATCAGGCTCAACAACCGCGAACCACGGGGCGTCAGCACAAAATTCTCGCCGTTGCCGCCCTCTTCCTCCGGACGAGGCTCGATATAGCCACGCTCAAGCAGTAATTTTTCGTACTCCCCGGCGACCGCTTTCAGATGATCGAGGTTCCCGATCTCCTCACCCGCCGCCGACATCCGAGCTGCGTATTCCTCCGCATAAGGCCGAGGCGTAAAACTGTGGCCGGCGCCGTTTTGCACTTCGTGCAACAACTTTTCGATCAAGTCCCAGTTATAAGTCGTCATCCTGATCCATCCTCCAAAGAGTGAGATGCCTACCTAAGCTGTGACCCAAGCGCTACGCCACCGTTCAGCCGAGCTTCCCGGCGGGCGATCCCACCAACCGATCAACGGCCTGTCGAATTCCCCCCGAGCCAAACGACCAGTTGCTGAAGCACCTCTACCAACAGGAGAAACCACCATGAACGTAGAGCACCATCGCGTCGTCTCGCGAGAAGAATGGCTCGCCGCCCGCCGCGAACACCTGGCCCACGAAAAAGCCTTCACCCGCGAACGCGATAAGCTCAGCGCCGAGCGCCGCGCCCTGCCCTGGGTCAAAATCGACAAACCCTACCGCTTCCAGGGCCCCCACGGCGAACTGAGCCTGGCCGACCTGTTCGGCGGCCGCAGCCAACTGATCATCTACCACTTCATGTTCGGCCCCGGCTGGGAAGAAGGCTGCCAAGGCTGCTCCTTCCTGTCCGACCACATCGACGGCGCCAACCAACACCTGGCCCACCATGACGTCGCCGTGGTCGCCGTGTCCCGCGCACCCTTCGCCGAATTCCAACCCTTCAAACGCCGCATGGGCTGGACCTTCGACTGGGTCTCGTCGCAAGGCTGCGACTTCAACCACGACTTCGGCGTCAGCTTCACCGCCGAAGACCTCGCCAGCGGCAAAGCCACCTACAACTACGAAAAAACCGACACCACCGCCACCGAACTCCCAGGGCTGAGCGTCTTCTATCGCAACCAAGCCGGCGACATCTTCCACACCTACTCCACCTACGCCCGCGGCCTGGACATGCTGGTCGGCACCTACCACTACCTCGACCTGACGCCAAAGGGCCGCAACGAAGACGAAATCATGGATTGGGTACGCCACCACGACAAATACGAAGCCGCCAAGCCCCACAGCTGCTGCCATAGCTGACGCCTAGGTCACCAGTCGAGCACCGTCCCGTGGCGAGGGAGCTTGCTCCCGCTCGACTGCGAAGCAGGCGCATGCAGAACGAACCCAATCAAAGCCCCTCCAGCGTCCAAGCTTCCCAACGCCGAACCTTGATGGCCTGATACAGCATTGCAATAGTCAGCGGCTCACCGACACCCCCCTTAGCCCCTAGAAACCCGTCAAACACCGACAGCGGAAAATAACGGCAAGGCTTGTACTCAGAAAAATCGATCCCGAAATCCTGGCGCAGCGCCTTTATCAGATAGCGAGCCTCCCCCAGCTACAACCGAGATCGAGATTAATCGCCATGTCCAAACTGATAACCCGATACCTGGGAAGGCCAATCTCTTCATGCAGCAGACTTAATAACTGCTGCATATCCGAATCGCAGGGAAAGCCGTCGGCCAGATTCGTGGTGCTGAGGACCGATGCCGCCTCTGACTTGTGCATCGAAGTCAACGATAAATAGATAACGGGTTCTTTCGAGGTCCACTTTCTTCTGCCAAGTCGATTGAGTCGGGCAAAGAGTCTGCCTCAGAAACAACGATCTGGATGCAGACGCGAAGAGCAGAAAAAGCACTTTGGGAATGGGCTGACAAGGCAAAGTATTTTTTCCCACAACTTGATGCGAGGTGTTTAACGTCCACGCATTCGGGGTCCTTACGGCTTGCAGACCACGCCAAAAAATCCTACGTGAAGCTCGGAAAGCGGCGGCTTGTTGCGCTAGAACGGGTGAGCCTATAGTCCGTTGTCGCCGAAAATGGCGAACGGGTTTGGCGACCTGACTTACAGAGAGACTCATTAATTTTCTAGAGGCTCTGACCATGACCCGATACATGCCCATCACCGGCATCGACATCACCCCTGCATCCCTGCTCGTCGACACCGAAGCCCCGCTAGACGTCCTCTTCGAAACCGCCGACTACCGCATCCGCACCGTGACACAGTTACTGGAAAACATCGCGTTCCGCTCGGACATCAGCTCCGACACGTTGGTGCTTTCCGATTTCTGCAAAATGCTGACGATATCGCTGCGCGATGGGTGTGATGTGATGGATGTGATTGGGCGACGATTGCGGGCGCAAGCTGCGGAGTAATAAAAACGGGCGACTTGAGGGTCGCCCGTTTTGTATCCCTATCGACTCAGAGACCCGAGACGCTCGCGACAGGAATGCGCTCCTGCGGCTGAGTAATGTCATACACATGCTGTTCACACCGATCGGCAATGAACTGGAACTCTACCAGATACACCTTGCTTCGTTCCGGCGTAAAAGTGCTTCTGAGCGGGCCGCAGCGATAGCCACTGTTGATACTGCTCCCACTGGCGTAACCCGATACCTCAAACGGCTGACCGGCGTCGGCCTGTACTTCCAATTGCGGGAAGTGTTTCAAGGTTGCGCTGTGAACCGTTTCGTTGACCTTGGCAATCCAGCCAAACACCTTGCCCCGGCCGGTATCCACCACAGTTCCCTGCACATCCATGCGCTGGTCAGGGTCTGCTGCCCGCCTGATTGAAAACTCTACTGGGAACGTGTTGCCCGACGCTTTCATGATGACCTTGGCGTGCTGGCCGTCGACTGACACCTTGTTCTGCTGGAGTTGGATACCGTTATTAAGGAGAGTGGGAGAAGAGTCTCGAACGTTGGATTTGCAGGCCGCCAGTGTCAGGACAGAAGTCAGCAACAGCAATGTAATTTTCTTCATAAATGCTCCGAGCACATTATTAACACTTCAACTTTCGCCACCAGTTCAAAACTGACATTCATATAACCAAGCTTCTCCGCGCAATTGAGTTAGAAGCCATCTGGGCGAGATCGCACTAAAAATAAAAAAGGAACAGATTTATTTATACCCACGCCTTTAAAATATTGGCGCCACCCTAACCATCATTCAACCCACAAAGAACAGAAAATTCTGATATTGGCATTTCCATGCAACTCCCCTCCCCCGAGTCGAGAACATCTTGAACAACCACAATTCCTTTTAAAAAATCAAACTCAACATCAAAGCAGTTAAACTCACACTGCCTATCTAAAACCTTATCAGATTCAGCCCTTTGCTGAAGAGCCTCCCGCAACACCGCACGAACGTGATCACTCAGCTCTTGCGCAACAAAACGCTCAATCAAACTATTACGTTCCATATCCCCTCCATCACTTTAGGAAAGCCGTATTAATAGTTCGATTCTGGACATTAATCTTGATATTTGTGTTCGCCACTCCTAACTCATTAGTACCGCCCCCTGAATCTTACTTAACAATGAATCCGTCTGGTCCGCCGAAAAAGTTCAGGTCCTCGAGCACTTCCAGGCGCCGACGCTGCTCTTCAAGCAAGCGATTCTGTCGCTCGCAAATCAGATCCATGTCACCGGGCGTAGTGGCGGCGTTGGCAAGGCTCAGCGAAGAAAGGCATAGCGGAGAAAGGCACAGCAAAGCCACGCACAACCGCGCCCAATGGGCGGGTGAGGACATGTTCGATCCCTCGAGCAAAAGTGATATCAAAATAGCGGCGCGATATTAGATAGCCATCATTTTGACGTCAAATAAATAATTGAGCTTTGAGGCTATCGTTGGGACCGCTCATCTGAAATCAGGCGTAAGCCTCGGCAATGAACTTTCCACCCGACATCGGCCTCAACCCATTACCCGCCCAACAAGGAATACGAGGCCCCATCATGAAGACCCTCATGCAGCTCATCCTCGCCGCCACCCTCGCTAGCGCCCTACCCGCCTGGGCCTGCACCCCCGAGGAAGCCACCGCCAAGCGTGAACAACTGGCCCAGGAAGTGACCAAGCTCACCCAGCAGAACCCGGCCAAGGCCAAGGAAATAAATGACGAACTCCAGGCCATGGACCTGAAGACCTCCAGCAAGGACCTGCCGGATAAGTGCCAGTTGATTGATAAGCGCTTGGAAGAGTTGAAAGACGCCGAGAAAAAGGCTGGCTAATCAACCAAAGCGCCCCCCTCCGCTCAAGTGGTCAACCTATGAGGCTGGTGGACCGGCCGCTATGGCTGGGCCTGCTGTGCAGTCCAGCGGGAGCAAGCTCCCTCGCCACGGGGCTGCACTGGGTCTGAGATGGCGGCAAAGACCGGTTGATCGATCAGGACCAGGAAGATGGGCTAATTAACCACAGCCAGACACCCCGCTCTTGTGGCGAGGGAGCTTGCTCCCGCTGGGGTGCGAAGCGCCCCCCTCTGCTCAGGTGGTCAACCTACGAGGCTGGTAGACAGGCTGCTATCGTTGGGCCTGCTGCGCAGTCCAGCGGGAGCAAGCTCCCTCGCCACGGGTATGCGCCAAGTCGAAATTTTGTTTTCGCCCATAAAAAAACCGGACACAGGTCCGGTTTTTTGTGAAGCCGCGCCGCTGACTTACTCAGCCGCCGGTGCCTCTGGCTTGCGGCGTTTGAGCGGGGCCATGCCGTCTTTGCTGACCAACGATGGCGCGTCGCTCTTCGGACGGTTGGCGGTCTTGCGCTTGGTCGGGCCCTTGGCGGCGGTTTTCTTTTTGTCGCCCTTGGCGTCGACCTTTTTCTTCTTAGCGCCCACGGCCTTGCCGGAGGCCTTGACCTTTTTCGGTCCGCCGTAGGTGCCTTTGACTTCCTTGATGGTGCGGCGCTCGAAGCTCTGCTTGAGGTAGCGCTCGATGCTCGACATCAGGTTCCAGTCGCCGTGGCAGATCAGCGAGATCGCCAGGCCATCGTTACCCGCGCGCCCGGTACGGCCGATACGGTGCACGTATTCGTCACCGCTGCGGGGCATGTCGAAGTTGATGACCAGGTCCAGGCCGTCTACGTCCAGGCCGCGGGCGGCGACATCGGTGGCGACGAGGATCTTCACGCCGCCCTGCTTCAGACGGTCGATCGCCAGCTTGCGGTCCTTCTGGTCCTTCTCACCGTGCAGCACGAACGCCTTGTATTCCTGGGCCACCAGACGCCCGTAAATGCGGTCGGCCATGGCCCGGGTGTTGGTGAAAACGATGGCTTTTTCGTAGGTCTCGTTCGCCAGCAACCAGTTCACGATCTGTTCTTTGTGCTGGTTGTGGTCCGCCGTGATGATTTGCTGGCGGGTGGTGGAGTTCAGTTGGCTGACCGCGTTGAGCTGCAAGTGCTCCGGGTTGTTCAGCACTTTGGCGACCATTTCGCGCAGGCCGGAACCGCCCGTGGTGGCGGAGAACAGCATGGTCTGCTGGCGGTTGGCGCATTCGTCCACCAAGCGTTGCACGTCTTCGGCAAAGCCCATGTCCAGCATGCGGTCGGCTTCGTCCAGCACCAGCACTTCGACTTCCTTGAGGTCGAGGTTGCCGGCGTTCAGTTGTTCGATCATCCGCCCAGGCGTGCCGATCAGGATATCCGGGACCTTGCGCAGCATGGCGGCCTGGACCTTGAAGTCTTCACCACCGGTGATCAGGCCGGACTTGATGAAGGTGAATTGCGAAAAGCGCTCCACTTCCTTCAAGGTCTGCTGGGCCAGTTCACGGGTCGGCAGCAGGATCAGGGTCTTGATGCTGACACGGATCTTGGCCGGGCCGATCAGGCGGTTGAGGATCGGCAGCACGAACGCGGCGGTCTTGCCGCTGCCGGTCTGCGCCGTCACCCGCAGGTCACGCCCCTGGAGCGCGAGCGGGATGGCCGCTGCCTGCACCGGCGTTGGCTCGACAAATTTAAGCTCGGCCACGGCTTTGAGCAGGCGTTCGTGCAGGGCGAATTCGGAAAACACGGGTGCTACCTCGAAGAAATGCAAAAAAACAGCTGCATAGGGTAACGGTTTCGAGCGCGAAGGCCGAGTTTCTTTCTGCAAACGGCGACAATCAGCGGCTTTTTTTTTCAGCCGGTCGGCCTCTGACAGTCACTTGCACCGGCTTAAATGCTCTAATCGCGCCGTCGCGTCCTTATAGAAGAATCGTTTCGTCCATGGATATCAAACAGCTCTGGGTCAACCTCCAAGACCTCTGGGGTACGCTAGACCAGCACCCGCTCCTGCATTCCAGCCTCGGCATGCTATTGCTGCTGGTCATCGCCCTGGTGTTCGGGCGCGTGGCGCGTTACGTGATCTTGCACGGTGCCAAGCTGCTTGGGCGCCAACCGGCCCTGCACTGGGTCAACGACCTGCGGCAAAACAAGGTCTTCCATCGTCTGGCGCAGATGACGCCGTCGCTGATCATCCAGTTCGGCCTGCACCTGGTGCCGGAACTGAGCAAGACCAGCATGATTTTCCTGGGCAATGTCGCCCTGGCCTTCACCATCCTGTTCATGGTGCTGGCCCTCAGTGCCCTGCTCAGCGCTCTGCTGGACATCTACGCCCGCACCGAACATGCACGTACCCGCTCGATCAAGGGCTATGTGCAACTGACGAAAATGGTCCTGTATGTGTTCGGCGCGATCATCATCGTCGCCACCCTGATCGACCGTTCGCCGCTGTTGCTGCTGTCGGGCCTGGGTGCGATGTCGGCGGTGATCCTGTTGGTCTACAAGGACACGCTGTTGTCCTTCGTCGCCAGCGTGCAACTGACCAGCAACGACATGCTGCGGGTCGGCGACTGGATCGAGATGCCCCAGGTAGGCGCCGACGGTGACGTGGTGGACATCACCCTGCACACGGTCAAGGTGCAGAATTTCGACAAGACCATCGTCTCGATTCCCACCTGGCGGCTGATGTCCGAATCGTTCAAGAACTGGCGTGGCATGCAGCAGTCCGGCGGACGACGGATCAAGCGCAGTCTGTTCATCGACGCCAGCGGCGTGCGTTTTCTGCACGATGAGGAAGAACAGCGCCTGACCCAGGTGCGTCTGTTGACCGACTACATCAGCCGCAAACAGGCCGAGCTCAAGGCTTGGAACGAGGCCCAGGGCAACGTCGCGGCGATGTCGGCCAACCGCCGGCGCATGACCAATCTCGGCACCTTCCGCGCCTATGCCTTGGCCTACCTGAAAAGCCATCCCGAGATCCAGCCGAACATGACCTGCATGGTGCGTCAGTTGCAAACCACGGCCCAGGGCATACCGCTGGAAATCTACTGCTTCACCGGCACCACGGTGTGGGCCGATTACGAGCGTATCCAGGGGGATATTTTCGATTACCTGCTGGCGGTGATGCCGGAGTTCGGGTTGAACCTGTACCAGCAGCCGAGTGGCATGGACTTGCGTTCGGGGCTGGTGCCGGCGGTGCTCGGGGCGAGTCATATTCCCGAGCCGCAGAAAAAGGTCATCTGAAACCCACCCCCCCCTTGTGGGAGCGGGGCTTGCTCGCGAAGGCGGTGGGTCAGTCGATCAGATATCAACTGATACTCCGCTTTCGCGAGCAAGCCCGCTCCCACAGGGATTCGGTTCATATACAAATACCCCGGCGCGCACCTCAAAGCCCCTGTGGGAGCGAGCCTGCTCGCGATGGGCAATCCCAGTCGACACTGATGTCGTCTGACCGATTGCTATCGCGAGCAGGCTCGCTCCCACAGGGTTATAGCTATTGTCCAGTTACTTGGCCTGACGCTGCGGTGCCTTGTGCACCATGGTGTAGGCGTAGTCCACGCCCATGCCGTAGGCGCCGCTGTGTTCCAGTACCAGTTGCATCACCGCCTCGTAAGTTTCTTTGTGTGCCCAGTCACGTTGGTATTCCAGCAGCACTTGTTGCCAGGTCACCGGTACCGCACCGGCCTGAATCATGCGTTGTACCGACATGTCGTGGGCTTCTTTGGTGGTGCCGCCGGAAGCGTCAGTGACGATGTACACCTCGTAGCCTTCAGCCAGTGCTTCCAGGGCCGGGAAGGTCAGGCAGACTTCGGTCCACAGCGCCGCGATGATCAGTTTCTTGCGACCGGTGGCTTTTACCGCGTCGACCAGCGCCTTGTCTTCCCACGAGTTCATCGAAGTACGTTCGATGGGCTTCTGGTCCGGGTGAACCGCCAGCAACTCCGGCCAGATGTAGCCGCTGAAGCTTTCGGTCTCGACCGAGGTGTAGATGGTCGGCACGTTGAAGATCTTCGCCGCCTTGGCCAGGCCCACGGTGTTGTTCTTCAAAGTCTGCCGGTCAATCGACTGCACGCCGAAGGCCATTTGTGGCTGGTGGTCGATCAGGATCAGGGCGGAGTTGGTTGGGTTCAGCAGTTCGCGGTTAGACATGGTGTGTTCCTTTTTAATGTCAAGATTTCAATCAGTTAGGGGTGGTCGACGTTCGCTTCAGCGGTGATGTCGTCGCCATGGGTGTACTTTAGGGGCTGGCTATAAAAGGGACAATTACCTAAAATCGAGAATAATTGATTCCAAAACAGGGACAATCATGGATCGCATCGAATGCATGCGCGCGTTCGTCGTCACGGTAGGCGAGAACGGCTTTGCCGCCGCCGCACGGGCCATGGACGTGCCGAGGTCGAAAGTCAGCAAGCAGATTCAGGCGCTGGAAGAAGCCATTGGCGTGCAACTGCTGCAACGCACCACCCGCAGCCTGCATCTCACCGAGGCGGGCGCGGAGTATTTCGAGGCGGCAAGGGAAGTCCTGGCGGCACTGGATGAGGCCGAACAACGGGCACGGGACGGGATTGGTGAGTTGCGCGGCGTGTTGCGGGTCAACGCGCCGATGTCGTTCGGCTTGCGAAGGCTGGGCAAGCTGATCCCGCTGTTTCATGAGCGGCATCCGAACATCGAGCTGCAAGTGGTGCTCAGCGACCAGCAGGTCGACCCGGTGCGCGGCGGTTTCGACGTGACCATCCGTATCGCCAGCATGCCCGATTCAACGATGATCGCCCGGCAATTGGCGCCGGCACCGCGGATCATGGTTGCCGCCCCTGCATACCTGGAGCGCGCCGGTGTGCCGCGGACGCCCCAGGACCTGCGCGCCCACCAATGCCTCAACTACGGTTATCTGCAAAGTGGCGTGAGCCTGCAGTTGAGCAACGGCAAGGAGACTCAGCGGGTCACCGTCACCGGCCCGCTGCACGTCAACAACGGCGACTTGCTGGCCCAGGCCGCCGAGGCCGGCATGGGCATCGCATTGTTGCCGGACTTCATCGTCGAGGACGCCCTCGCTGCCGGGCGATTGGTACCGGTGCTATGCGAGTGGCAGGCCCCGGCGATCAGCATCAATGCGGTGTATTCGTCAGCCCGGCGCCTGCCGCAGAAAACCCGGGCATTCATTGAGTTCCTGGTGGAGCAATTGGCGACTAAATAGCCTGGGCGTTGCGCAAGCCCAGGCGGCTGATCCACACCGCCGCCAGAATGACCGCGCCGCCGAGGAACAACCGCCCCAGTGCTTCGTGCTGGTTCCAGATCAGCAGGTTCAGCAGCAGCCCCACCGGGACGTGCAAGTTGTTCATCACCGCCAGCGTCCCGCCGTTGACCAGGCACGCGCCCTTGTTCCACCAGTACAGCCCCAGCGCGGTGGAGACCAGGCCAAGGAATGCCAGCACGCCCCATTGCAACGGCGCTTCGGGCCAGAAGTTGGCCTTGCCGAACAACAGGAAAGCCGGCAACGCCACCGCCAGCGCGCCGATGTAGAAATAGCCGAACCGCCGGTAGTGCGGCAGATCGCTCGGATGACGCGCCACCAAGTGCTTGTACAGCACCTGCCCGGCCGCGTAGGTGAAGTTGGCCAGTTGCAGCAGCAGGAAACCCATGAAGAAATCCGGATTGATCCGGTCGTAGCGAATCACCGCCGCGCCGGCCACGGCCACCAGTGCCGCGATCAGTGCCCAGGGATTGAAACGACGGTTCAGGGTGTCTTCGATCAGAGTCACGTGCAACGGTGTGAGGATGGTGAAGAGCAGCACCTCGGGCACGGTCAGCACTCGGAAGCTCAGGTACAGGCACACGTAGGTGACGCCGAACTGCAACGCGCCGATCAACAGCATGCCGCGCATGAACGCCGGCTCAACCTGGCGCCAGCGCGTCAATGGAATGAACACCAGCCCCGCCAGCACCACCCGCACCAGCACCGCGAAATAACTGTCGACATGCCCGGCCAGGTATTCGCCGATCAGGCTGAAGGAAAATGCCTGGATCAGCGTCACAAAAAGTAGATAGCCCATACGCCCCTCGTTTCGAATGGCGGCGAAGATAGCGGTTTTGAGCAGTGGGGGCGAGTTTGCTTGCGAAGGTGGTGGCACATTCAAGATCGCTGCAAGCTGACCCACCGTCATCGCGAGCAGGCTCGCTCCCACAGGGATTGGTGGTGAGCGCGAGATCTGTGAACACCACACCCTTCCATGTGGGAGCGGGCTTGCTCGCGAAAGCGGAGTGTCAGTCAACAAAACTTGTCACTGATAAGCCGCCTTCGCGAGCAAGCCCGCTCCCACAGGGGCCTTCTGTGTGAGTGGAATCACGGGCAAAAAAAAGCCCGATCTCGCTAAAGCGTTCAATCGGGCTACTGCACTCAGGAGCAACAAGTGCAAAGGGAGGTTCGATGCGCAAAACGGTTTGAAGGGAAGCGCCAGGTCACTAGACCACCTGGCGATTACCCGAGGATTAACGGATCAGGCGACCTGGGCCAGTTTGGCGTTGGCCTGATTCAAACCCTTCTCCTGGAAGTCGCCGCCCAGGTTCATGCCTTCGGCATGGATGAAGGTCACGTCGTGGATACCGATGAAGGCCATGACCTGACGCAGGTAGGGTTCCTGGTGGTCAGTGCTGCCACCGGCATGGATGCCGCCGCGGGCGGTCAGTACGAAGGCGCGCTTGCCGCTCAACAGTCCTTGAGGGCCGGTCGGGGTGTATTTGAAGGTCACACCGGCACGCAGCACGTGGTCGAGCCAGGCTTTCAGGGTGCTGGGGATGGCGAAGTTGTACATCGGCGCGGCCATCACCAGCACGTCGGCGGCCAGCAGCTCATCGGTCAGCTCGTTGGAGCGCTCCAGCGAAGCGTTCTCGGTTTCATTGCGCTGTTCGGCGGGCTTCATCCAGCCGCCCAGCAGATGGGCGTCCAAGTGCGGCACCGGATTGACAGCGAGGTCACGGACGCTGATTTCGTCGGCCGGGTGTGCGGCTTTCCACTGGCTGATGAAGGTCTGGGTCAGTTGACGGGAAACCGAGTCTTGCTGGCGGGCACTGCTTTCGATGATCAGAACGCGGGACATGGGATGTAGGCTCCATCTGAGAATGTTGTAAGTCGATGGAGTGAAGGTTAAACGCGGTCATATCGATGAAAAAGCGCAAATAATTGCTGCAAAACATCGATAAATTCGTTTATAAGCGGAGCATGCGTTGCGCAGTGCTCCGCCGCCGGGTTATTTCGGCTGGCAGGTCAACACGATGCGCAGCTTGATGATGTCGCGGTTGAATTTGGCCGTGGCGTTCTTGAATTTGCCGGCGGCAACTTCGATCTTGCGGGTGCGCGGCGCTTCGGGGCCGTTGCGAAACAGCACGGTGCAGGCCGCGTCGGTGCTGCCATAGTTGTTGACCTGGATCGAGCCGATGTCGGCATCGGTGTCATAGGCGTTGTAGTCGATGCTCAGGCCATTGAGGTGTTTTTCCACGTCGATCGGGTAGGCAAAGGCAGTCAGCGGCAGCAAGGCCAGTACCGCGCAACAGATTTTCTTCATTCGGCAGTCTCCACCAGGGGACCGCCAGCTTAGGACAAGAGGAGCTCAATGTGAAAGCGCCCCGCGTGACCCTTGATCAATGGCGAACCTTGCAGGCCGTGGTGGACCACGGCGGTTTCGCCCAGGCCGCTGAAGTGTTGCATCGCTCCCAGTCATCGGTCAGCTACACCGTGGCCCGCATGCAGGATCAGCTCGGCGTGCCATTGCTGCGCATCGACGGGCGCAAGGCGGTGCTGACCGAAGCCGGCGGCGTATTGCTGCGCCGTTCCCGGCAACTGGTGAAACAGGCCAGCCAACTGGAAGACCTGGCCCATCACATGGAACAGGGCTGGGAAGCCGAAGTACGGCTGGTGGTCGACGCCGCCTACCCCAACGCCCGCCTCGTGCGTGCCTTGACCGCGTTCATGCCGCAAAGCCGCGGTTGCCGGGTGCGCCTGCGTGAAGAGGTATTGTCGGGGGTTGAAGAAGTGCTGCTCGAAGGCGTGGCCGACCTGGCCATCAGCGGCTTCAGCATCCCCGGCTACCTGGGCGCGGAATTGAGCGACGTGGAATTCGTTGCCGTGGCCCATCCCGAACACGCCCTGCACCGCCTCAATCGCGAGCTGAACTTCCAGGACCTGGAAAGCCAGTTGCAAGTGGTCATCCGCGACTCCGGTCGCCAGCAACCACGTGACGTCGGCTGGCTGGGCGCCGAACAGCGCTGGACCGTGGGCAGCCTGGCAACCGCCGCGACCTTCGTCGGCAGCGGCCTGGGCTTCGCCTGGCTGCCCCGGCACATGATCGAACGAGAACTCAAGGAAGGCCTGCTCAAGCGTCTACCCTTGGAACAGGGTGGCAGCCGTAATTCGACCTTCTACCTGTTCTCGAATAAGGAAAAACCTCTGGGGCCGGCCACGCAGATCCTGATCGAACTGCTGCGCACCTTTGACACCGCGCCACTGGATGCGCCGTTCGCCGCCCCTGAACAAGCCTGACAAGGATTTCGCCGATGGCCTATTTCGTAAACGAAGATTGCAGCCTGCACTACGAAGAATATGGCCACGGCGCGCCGTTAGTGCTGGTCCACGGACTGGGTTCCAGCACCCAGGACTGGGAGAAACAGATCCCTGTGCTGTCCGCCCACTACCGCCTGATCGTCGTGGATGTGCGCGGGCACGGGCGCTCCGACAAACCCCGTGAGCGCTACAGCATCGAAGGTTTCAGCGCTGACCTGCTGGCCCTGATCGAGCACCTGGAGCTGGGCCCGGTGCACTTGGTGGGATGGTCCATGGGCGGCATGATCTGTTTTCAACTGGCGGTGGATGAACCCCAACGGATCAAGAGCCTGTGCATCGTCAACAGCGCACCCGAAGTCAAAGTCCGCACCCTCGACGATTGCTGGCAGTGGTTCAAGCGCTGGAGCCTGATGCGCATCCTCAGCCTGGAAACCATTGGCAAGGCCTTGGGCGCCAAGTTGTTCCCCAAGCCTGAGCAAACCGAGTTACGCCTGGAAATGGCCCGGCGCTGGGCAAAAAACGATAAACGTGCTTATCTCGCCAGTTTCGACGCCATCGTCGGTTGGGGCGTTCAGGAACGACTGCCACAGGTGGCCTGTCCAACCCTCGTGATCTGCGCCGACCACGACTACACCCCGGTGGCGCTGAAAGAAGCCTATGTAAAGCTGCTACCCAACGCACGGCTGGTGGTCATCGCCGATTCACGGCACGCTACTCCGCTGGACCAACCCGAACGTTTCAACCAGACCCTGCTCGATTTTTTGACCGCAACCGATTCCCCCACTCAGGATCACTGACCCATGCTGAAAAAGATTGCCCTCGCCGCTGGCACCGTGCTGTTTGCTGCCAACCTGATGGCCGCACCGGCTCCCCACGTCTTGCTCGAAACCACCAACGGCCAGATCGAAATCGAACTGGACCCGGTCAAGGCGCCCATCAGTACCAAGAATTTCCTGGAGTACGTGGACAGCGGCTTCTACAACAACACGATCTTCCACCGCGTGATTCCCGGTTTCATGGCCCAGGGCGGTGGTTTCACCCAGCAGATGCAGCAGAAAGAGACCAAGGCGCCGATCAAGAACGAAGCCAGCAACGGCCTGCATAACGTGCGCGGCACGCTGTCGATGGCGCGTACTTCCGATCCGAATTCGGCCACCAGCCAGTTCTTCATCAACGTGGCCGACAACGCCTTCCTCGACCCGGGCCGTGACGCCGGCTATGCGGTCTTCGCCAAAGTGGTCAAAGGCATGGACGTGGTGGACATCATCGTCAACTCCCAGACCACCACAAAACAAGGCATGCAAAACGTGCCGATCGACCCTGTGATCATCAAGTCGGCCAAGCGCATCGACTGAAAAAGCACAGGGCAAGCCTGAGCGGCGACGGCGATCCCGCGCCGCTCACAGCAAAAAAGGAGAGCCCTGCCCGGGCTATTGACCCATGGTTTACCGCCGTTTCGAAAAACTGATCGACATCTTCCGCGACGCCCCGAGCTCGGCCCCGCCGAACCGCGTCCTACCCTTCTATACCTACTACCTGAAACAAGTCTGGCCCAGCTTTGCCGTGCTGCTGGTAGTGGGCCTGATCGGTGCGCTGATCGAGGTGGCGCTGTTCAGCTACCTGAGCCGCATCATCGACCTGGCCCAAGGCACGCCCAACGTCGACTTCTTCAAGATCCACGGCTTTGAACTGGCCTGGATGGCCGTGGTAGCGCTGGTGTTCCGGCCGATCTTCGTGGCCCTGCACGACCTGCTGGTGCACCAGACCCTGAGTCCCGGCATGACCAGCCTGATCCGCTGGCAGAACCACAGCTATGTGCTCAAGCAGAGCCTGAACTTCTTCCAGAACGACTTCGCCGGGCGCATCGCCCAGCGCATCATGCAGACCGGCAACTCCCTGCGCGACTCAGCGGTCCAGGCCGTGGACGCGTTGTGGCATGTGCTGATCTACGCCATCAGCTCGCTGGTGCTGTTCGCTGAAGCCGATTGGCGCCTGATGATCCCGCTGCTGATGTGGATCGCCGCGTACATCGGTGCCCTCTGTTACTTCGTGCCGAGGGTCAAGGAGCGCTCGGTGGTATCGTCCGACGCCCGCTCCAAACTCATGGGCAGGATCGTCGATGGCTATACCAACATCACTACCCTGAAACTGTTCGCCCACACAAACTTCGAGCAGCAGTACGCCCGCGAAGCGATCCAGGAACAGACCGAAAAAGCCCAGTTGGCCGGCCGTGTGGTGACCAGCATGGACGTGGTCATCACCAGCATGAACGGGATGCTGATCGTCGGCACCACGGGACTGGCGCTGTGGCTGTGGACGCAGTCGCTGATCAGCGTCGGCGCGATTGCCCTGGCCACCGGCCTGGTGATCCGCATCGTCAACATGTCCGGCTGGATCATGTGGGTGGTCAATGGCATCTTCGAAAACATCGGCATGGTCCAGGATGGCCTGGAAACCATCGCCCAACCGGTCAGCGTCACCGACCGCGACCAGGCCAAACCCCTGGCGGTGGCCCGTGGCGAGGTGCGTTTCGAGCATGTGGACTTCCACTATGGCAAGAAAAGCGGGGTGATCGGCGACCTCAACTTGACCATCAGGCCCGGCGAGAAAATCGGCCTGATCGGTCCGTCCGGAGCAGGCAAATCCACCTTGGTCAACCTGCTGCTGCGCCTGTACGACGTGCAAGGCGGGCGGATTCTCATCGACGGCCAGGACATTGCCGAAGTCAGCCAGGAAAGCCTGCGCGAACGCATCGGCATGATCACCCAGGACACTTCGCTGTTGCACCGCTCGATTCGCGACAACCTGCTGTACGGCAAGCCCGACGCAACCGATGCGCAACTCTGGGAAGCGGTGCACAAGGCCCGCGCCGATGAGTTCATCCCGCTGCTGTCGGACGCTCAAGGCCGCATCGGCTTCGATGCCCATGTGGGAGAACGCGGGGTGAAACTGTCCGGCGGCCAGCGCCAGCGCATCGCGATTGCGCGAGTGCTGCTCAAGGATGCGCCGATCCTGATCATGGACGAAGCGACCTCGGCACTGGACTCGGAAGTCGAAGCGGCGATCCAGGAAAGCCTGGAAACGCTGATGCAAGGCAAGACCGTGATCGCCATCGCCCACCGCCTCTCCACCATCGCCCGGATGGACCGCCTGGTAGTCCTGGAAAACGGCCGCATCGCTGAGACCGGCAGCCACGCCGAACTGCTGGCCCAGGGCGGGTTGTATGCGCGGTTGTGGCAGCATCAGACGGGTGGGTTCGTGGGGATCGACTGAAATAAATCAACCTCCCCCCACCCCGTGGCGAGGGAGCTTGCTCCCGCTGGGGTGCGAAGCGCCCCCTGAGATTTGAGCCTCAACGCATGAATTGAAGGTCAGTTGATTGGGGCTGCTACGCAGCCCAGCGGGAGCAAGCTCCCTCGCCACGGGGTTCGGTGTCAGTCAGGAGACATCAGCACTGCTGAGACCGGCAGCCACGCCGAACTGCTGGCCCATGGCGGGTTGTATGCGCGGTTGTGGCAGCATTAGACGGGTGGGTTCGTGGGGATCGACTGAAATAAATCAACCTCCCCCCACCCCGTGGCGAGGGAGCTTGCTCCCGCTGGGGTGCGAAGCGCCCCCTGAGATTTGAGCCTCAACGCATGAATTGAAGGTCAGTTGATTGGGGCTGCTACGCAGCCCAGCGGGAGCAAGCTCCCTCGCCACGGGGTTCGGTGTCAGTCAGGAGACATCAGCACTGTCGATACGGCAGTGCCGTCCTGGCTTCTTCGGCATAGGCCAGCACCCCTTCCTGCTCGCGAACGAGAAAATCCTCGACCGCCGCCTTCAATCCCGGATGGCGCAGGTAATGCCACGACCGGGTAATCACCGGCTCGAACCCACGAATCAATTTATGCTCGCCCTGGGCCCCGGCATCGAAGCGCTGCAAGCCATGGGCGATCGCGTAGTCCATGCCTTGATAGAAACAGGTCTCGAAGTGCAGGCGGTCGAATTCCGCCAGGCAGCCCCAGTAACGCCCATAGAAACTGTCACCGCCCACCAGGCTGAACGCCATCGCCACCGGCCGTGAACCTTGCTTGGCCAGCACTACGCGAATCGCCTCGGGCATGCGTTCGGCCAGCAGGCTGAAGAAAGCCCGGGTCAGGTACGGTGCTTGCCGACGCACCGCGTAGGTGTTGGCGTAACAGGCGTAGACGAAATCCCACTGCGCCTGATCCAGCTGATGCCCTTCAAGCCATTCGAATTCGATGCCCTGCCCCGCCACTTGCTCGCGCTCCTTGCGCATCTGCTTGCGCTTGCGCGAACTGAGCGCGTCGAGGAAATCCTGGAAATCCCGGTAACCACGATTCTGCCAGTGGTACTGACAGCCAATTCGCTGCAACCATCCGTCCTGCCCAACCAGCGCCGTATCGGTGAAGGCATCGGTGAAGTTGATGTGGGCGCTGGAGAGCCCTTCGATCTCCAGATAACCCGGCACACTGCCCAACAACTCCAGGCCATCCTCGACCCGCGCCGCCAGCAACCGCGGACCGCTGACCGGACTGAACGGCACCGCCGTCAGCAGCTTGGGGTAGTAATCGATCCCGGCCCGTGCACAGGCGTCGGCCCAGGCGTGATCGAACACGTACTCGCCGTAGGAATGCCACTTGCGGTAACTGGGCAAGGCCGCGAGCAGACGGCCGTCTTCAATGTGCAGCAAATGCTCCGGCTGCCAGCCAGATTGCGGGCCGAGGCTGGCACTGTCTTCCAGGGTGCTGAGGAAGGCGTGGCGCAGGAATGGTTGGTTGGCGGGTACCATCGCGTCCCATTCTTGCGACGCGATGGTGGATAGGTTGTCCAATACGTGAAACGGCATGCGGTTCCCCGGAGTCCAGGCGGTGGATGGGGAGAGTATCGCCGATCTGGACTGGGTGGGCGAGGAACGGCAAATTGTTAGCCGATCCTCCTTCTTAGATAAGAGGTATCCTTCCTCTCCTTCTATTATCCTTCTCACGATATTCATCAAACTTACCGCCGCCGCGGTCTGGATTTAGCGCTCTTCTTGCTCTTTCATCCATTTCTCTAATTGCCATCGCGTTCAATTGATTAGCTTTCTTTTTAGCCTCCTGCGTTTTCATTAGTTTTTCGTATTTTTTTTCTTCTTTCTTTATCATCTCAGCCCCATACTTAGTAATCCCTAACTTCCCTTTATTAACGTCAGCAAACGCCCAATCGCTCTTTGTTAACTCTGCCGTCTTCGTATAATTCATAGCGTGTTGCGCGTTTTGTGTTAATTCAGCTTTAAGTTCCCAATATGCAACACTGATTTCCAAACGATCAACATGCTTTTGCTCAATGGGGTAAAGGCTGGTCGGCCTATTTTTATAGTGGGGATTACGACCCAAAACCGTATGTGGTTTTGTAAGCCGAAATGGTATGCCAGGAGTTGCCGTAGTTATCCTGCCAGACCCAAAAAGTCCTCTCCCGGCTCGCGCAAACCACCCAAAAACAGTATGCCCCGTCGGATCCACATTATTAATAGGATCCCCCACACAATACATATACGCATTCAATCCCCCCTTACCAAAAGGACTCAAACTGTCCGGACTGTGGAACCTCATCAACAGCGGATTGAAGACTCGATAACCATTGCCCAGCAGGTACCAGCCGGTTTGTGTCTCCCGTCGCTCGCCGTTATAACCCAGCGGGCTGCTCACCAAAGGGTCGTTCATTCGATGACCGTATGCCGAATAGGCAATTGCCTTGATTGCATCCCGACTCATTTCAACCAGCACACTGTTCTTGTCATCCCCCGCCAGCAACCGGGGCGTTCGCTCGCCGGTCTGCTGTTCGGCGAGCACGATGCCCTCAGCCCTCAGGAAGGTACGGCTGACGCCCCCCTGGATCTCGTTCGCCAGTTCATCGTTGCGGTAGAACCGGTGCTCTTTACCGCTCGAAGTACTGCGCCCAGCCAACGTGTCCAACGCGTCATAGTGGAAGCTGAAAGCCGGTTCGCCGGACGAAGCATCGGCCTCAGGCGAGGACTCATTGGATGCAAGTTGCTCTTTTTTATCTGGACCAGCCATGTTGCTCTCCATCTTCACCGTTGATTGCCATGGGCCGCTCAGGGCCCTTCATTTCGACAAGCAAAGCGAGTACTGCCCAATTCCAGACGCTACCCGTCGTTCTGCGACTGGAAAAAGTAAGCCCTCTTTTCAAATGCCACGAAACTGTCAGGGTTGACAGGTGGTTGCCCATACAGCACTTCAGGCAAATGCGGAGCGAAAAAAAACCCCGCCAGAGGCGGGGTTCAAAGGAGCGCTTTAACGGATGAAGTCAGAGCGGTATATCAAGTCAGTGCGGTTTAGAACACGTACTGGGCGCGCATCACAAAACCGTCGCCATCGTCGTCGCCATTGGCGTTGGTAACTTTGTCGGTCTTGGCCTTGATGTAGGCCGCGGAGATTTTCACCGCTTCGTTGGCGTACCAGTTCACGCCCAGGTTGTGCACCTTGGCTTCGGCATCGCCCACTTCACGGGTTGCGCTGGCGGTGGTGATGTTGTCGTCTTCGACGGTCAGGCTGTCGTAGCGATAGAACACTTCCCAGGCACCGATGGATTTGTTCTGAGGCTTGATGGCGTCGAACTTGCCGACTTTATAGCCACGGGATTCGCCGGTGAGGGTGTAGGCGCCCTGGACGTAGAAGCCATGGCCCTTGATGTCTTCGAAGCCATCGGCATCAGCCTTGGTCTTGCGAGTGATGTATTCGCCCTGGATCGACGCAGGCCCCATGGCGAAAGCGGCTTCCAGGCCGAACGCGGTGTCACGGTCGTAGGAGCCGGCCGGCGAGTTGTTGGCGCCGCCCAGTACCGGACGGTTGCCGTTAGGACCGGCATCGTTGCCGCCCAGGGTTTCCACGCCACGCATGCCCAGGCGGGAGCGATAACGAGCGTCGAATACGGTGTCGGAAACGTCACGGGAAGCCACGTTCACACCGAAGTGCAATACGTTGCCAGCGTCGTGCATCGGGGCGAAGACAAAGCGGCCGTTGACTTGCTTGACGCTGTCGCCGTCGGTGTCGTCGGTGTCCTTGCTGAACACACCGGCCGAGGCGTAGAACGAATCGGCGAAGGTGCTGGAGGCTTGCAGGCCCAGGCCGTTCTGGTGGCTGTTGGTCCAGTCGATCAGGTCGTAGGCGGCGTTACGCTCGGGGGCAGTGACCCACTTGGAGCTGGTGGCTTTTTCCAGGCCGAAGTCAGGGTCGAAGCGACCGACCTTGATCGAAACCGGCTTGAAGCCGTTGTAGGCCAGGGACGCTTCGTCGAAGTAGCCGTTGTCGGAGTCGCCGCTGTTGTGGGACATGTCGTAGTTGATGGTGTAGGCCCAATCCGTGTACAGCACGCCGGACAGTTCCAGGAAGGCGCGGCGGATGTACGCGGCGTCAGCCGAGTTGCCGTTGTCGGTGTAGATCCCGTCGAACTGGCTGTAGTCAGCCTGCAAACGACCGCCGAGCTTGAAGCTGAACTCTTTGTCAGTGGTGGCAACCTCAAGGCCGCCCTTGGTTTTGACCACGATATCGGCGCCGTCAGTGGTGACGGTGCCGGCGAAAGCCTGGGCGGTAACTGCCATTGCCAGTGCGCTGGCGGCAACACCTGCGAAGTGCTTACGGATCATCGAAGAATTCCCCTGTTGGTAGTCTATGCGTTAGAAAACACGCGGAAACGGGCCCGCTGGTGTTGGGAGGGGATCTTGGCGGCAGGTTGTGTCAGGCAAGTTGCCATCAGATAAAGATTTTATGACAGGGGAACTTTTTACTTCGAAAAGAAATAACTGAAATCTCTACAGAACCCTGTGGGAGCGAGCCTGCTCGCGATAGCGGAGTGTCATCCAATAGGTTTGTCACTGACAGACCGCTATCGTCGGATCGCCGCCCGGAGCAGGCTCGCTCCCACAGGGGCCAAGGTGTCTCGGGGATTAGCGGTGGGCTCTACGCCGTTCGGCAGCGAGTTTTTCGGCGAGGTGATCCAGGTCGGGCACGGGCGTTTCGGGGAGCTTTTTGAGGGTCGCCTGCATCAGGCGCATCTGGCGGATGAATCGTCGGCAATGGGGGCAAAACAGCAGGTGGTGCCGCACCTTCAGGCGTTCGCGAAAGCCCAGTCGGCCGTCGAGATAATCGCTGGAACGCGCCACTTGTTCCTTGCAAGTCAGCATTCTCCGGTTTCCTCGAAATGTTCAACGCTGGCAAAGACCTTCAGCCGGGCGCGATGCAACAACACGCGTACGTTGGAGAGGGAGATGTCGAGAAGATTACAGATTTCTTCCAGCTCCAGGCCCTGGCGTTCGCGCAGGGTCAGCACACTGCCTTGCAATTGCGAAAGGCTCAGCAAGGTGTGTTCCAGGCAGTCGCGCAACTCACTCTCCGTGAGCAGCGCCTCCGGCGTGTCCTGGTGCCAGGCGAACGGCGCCAGCAGCCAATGGCCATCGGCGGCGAAGCGCTCATCGCCCAAGGTGCCGTGGGGTGACGGCAGGTCATCGAGCAGCACTTCACGGCGGTTCTGTTTGTAGCGTCCCTTGGCGGCGTTGGCCGTGATGGTCAGCAGCCAGGTCTTGAGGCTGGAACGGCCCTGGAAGCCGCTGAGGTTGCGCACCACCGACAGCCAGGCGTCCTGGACCACTTCATCGGCATGGCGACTGCCGACAATGGCGAACGCCACGGCGCGCATCGGGCCCTGGTAGGTGCTGACCAATTCCTTGTAGGCCTGCTGCTCGCCGGCCAGCAGGCGCTGGAGCAGTTGGCTGTCATCGGTGGAGGTCATTCAACGCCCCATTCTGTAGAAAGCCCGGCGCTGCTTTTTGTGGCAGAAGCTCCACTTGCCACAGAGGATGGCCGGACAGGATCAGCGCTTGCGCAGGATCACGCTGCCGATCGAATACCCAGCGCCGAACGAGCTGAGCACCGCGACCGAGCCGCTGGGCAGGTCGTCCTGGTATTTGTGGAAGGCGATCACCGAACCGGCCGAGCTGGTGTTGGCGTAGCGGTCGAGGATCACCGGTGCTTCTTCTTCGGTGGCTTCGCGGCCCAGCAGCTTGCGCACGATCAGCTGGTTCATGCTCAGGTTGGCCTGGTGCAGCCAGAAGCGTTTCACGTCGGCGACGTCCAGCTGGTTTTCCTCCAGGTGGGCGCCGATCAGCTCAGCGACCATCGGGCAGACATCGCGGAATACCTTGCGGCCTTCCTGGACGAACAGCTTGTCGCGGCTGCCGATCCCCTCTTCCGCGGCGCGGTTGAGGAAGCCGAAGTTGTTGCGGATGTTGTTGGAGAATTTGGTGAGCAGCTTGGTACTGACCACGTCGAACTGGTACGGCGAAGTCGCCTGGTCAGCCCGTTCGATGATCACGGCAGTGGCGGCGTCGCCGAAGATGAAGTGGCTGTCGCGGTCGCGGAAGTTCAGGTGACCGGTGCAGACTTCCGGGTTGACCATCAGGATCGCCCGGGCCTGGCCCAGTTGCACGCTGTTGGCCGCCGCCTGGATACCGAAGGTCGCCGACGAACAGGCCACGTTCATGTCGAAGCCGAAACCTTCAATGCCCAGGGCTTCCTGGACTTCGATGGCGATGGCCGGGTAGGGACGTTGCAGGTTGGAACAGGCGACGATCACTCCATCGATGTCGGCCGCCGTGCGACCGGCGCGCTCCAGGGCCTGTTTAGCGGCGCCAACCGCCATTTCGCAGAGGATCGACCATTCGTCGTTGGAGCGCTCGGGCAGGCGCGGGGTCATGCGTTGAGGGTCGAGAATGCCGTCCTTGTCCATGACAAAGCGGCTCTTGATGCCGGAGGCTTTTTCGATGAACGCCGCGTTGGACTCGGTCAGCGCTTGGACTTCGCCGCGCTCGATGGCCTCGGCGTTGTCGGCGTTGAACTGGGCGACATAGGTGTTGAAAGATTGCACCAGCTCTTCGTTGGAGATGCTGTTGGCCGGGGTGTACAGGCCGGTGCCGCTGATGACGACGTTATGCATGGTCGTGTCTCTGATCTGTTCAGGCAGAAAGCATTGGCACCGACGTACCAATACGCAAAGGGTCTTTTCCCATCCAGGGGAAGCAGACCTGGCATCGCTTTATTCCGATCCGCCCGTGACATTGAAGCGCAAAACCACGGGACCGGCATTTATAGGCGCGAAGTTTGCCATAAACGCTGGGGTTTGGCCCATTCTCCGTCAATCAAGACATTATCCCCTGTGGGAGCGGGCTTGCTCGCGAAAGCGGTGGATCAGCTTGCATCAATGGTGAATGTGCAATTGCATTCGCGAGCAAGCCCGCTCCCACAGGAGGTATGAGTATCATCTGACTTCTGCGATCAAGGCTCGACCAGCCCCCACTGCTTACTCAAACGCTTATCCGAAATCGGCACCTTGGTCCCCAACTGCTGGGCGAACAGCGAGACCCGGTATTCCTCCAGCCACCAGCGGTACAGCTCCAGTTGCGGGTCGCGCTTGCCTTCCTGGGCGTGTTTGCTGGCGCGGGCCTGGTATTGGGTCCAGAGGTTCGACAGCTCACCGCTCCAGACGCGGTCCTTCTGCACCTGGCTGCCGAGCTTCTCGAAGCGCTGCTCGATGGCCTTGAGGTAACGCGGCAGTTCCTTGAGCCATTGATGCGGGGTTTCGCGCACGAAGCCCGGGTAAACCAGGTGGCTGAGCTGTTGCTTGATATCGTTGAGCGCCACGGCTTGGGCCAGGTCGATCTTGCCCTTGAAGCGCTTTTGCAGGCCGTGCCAGAGCTTGAGAATGTCCAGGGTCAGCTTCGCCAGACGCTCGGCGTGCTCGGTCCAGCCGCCGCGCTTGCGCTCGGCCAGGGACGCCAGCGCGGCGCCGTCGCGGGGCAGGCTCGCCTCGCCGTCCAGTACGCAGCTGTCGAGGCTCGCCAGCAGGATGTCTTCCAGCAGACTGTCGATGCGCCCCAACTCGCGGTACAGCAGGCCCAGCTCGGTCAACCCCGGCAGCTTGCCACGCAGGAACTTGGCGGACTCGGCCAACTGTTGCATCAACAGGCGCTGCAAGGCGCGGCGATGCTGGAACTCGGCTTCGGCCGGGGTCGGGAAGCGCCCTTCCTTGACCACGCCGCCCTCTTCCACCAGCGCCGGGTAGACCGTCATCGACAGCCCGGCGATCTTCTGTTGGGTTTTCTCGGCCACCGGCGCGAAGACTTTCGCCTCCACCGGCGCCTGGCTCTTGGCCGTCTGCGGCACGGCCAGCGCGGCCTGGCTGGCCTCGGCAAAGCGCGCCGTCAGCTCGGCCAGGTCGCGGCCTTCGCCGAGGAACTTGCCCTGGCCGTCGACGATTTCCAGGTTCATGCGCAAATGGCTTTCCACCTGCTGCGCCGCCTCGGCCCAGGCCTCATCGCTGACCCGTGCCCCGGTCATGCGCAGCAGCTCACGGCCCAGGGATTGCGGCAGCGAACCTTCGGCGAAGGTGATGCGTTGCAGCGCAGCCTTGACGAAATCCGGCACCGGCACGAAGTTCTTGCGCAGGGCCTTGGGCAGGTTGCGTACCAGGGCGATGCACTTGGCCTCGATCATCCCGGGCACCAGCCATTCCAGGCGTTCCGGCGGCAGCATCGGCAACAGCGGCGCCGGCACTCGCAGGGTCACGCCATCGCGGGGATGGTTGGGCTCGAAGTGGTAGCTCAGGGGCAAGGTCAGGTCGCCGACGCGCAAGGTGTCCGGATAATGCGCGGCAGTGACTTCACTGGCCTCGCGGGCCAGCACGTCCTCTTCGCGCATGATCAGCAATTGCGGGTCTTTCTGGCTGTTGATCCGATACCAGCTGTCGAAAGTCGCGGTCTGGTGAATCTCGGCCGGCAAGCGCGCGTCGTAAAACGCAAACAAGGTTTCTTCATCGGCCAGAATGTCCCGGCGACGGGCCTTGGCTTCCAGTTCGTCGAGCTGTTCCAAAAGCCTGGTGTTGGCCCCCAGGCATTTGGCCCGGGACTGGATCTCGCCACGCACCAGCGCCTCGCGGATGAACAGTTCCCGCGACACCACCGGGTCCACCGGACCGTAATGCACCGGGCGCCGACCGACCACGATCAACCCGAACAGAGTGATCTGCTCATAGGCCACCACCTGCCCGCGCTTCTTCTCCCAATGCGGTTCGAAGTGGTTCTTCTTGATCAGATGCCCGGCCAACGGCTCGATCCAGTCCGGCTCGATCTTGGCGACCATGCGCGCATACAGCTTGGTGGTTTCCACCAGCTCGGCGGTCATCAGCCATTGCGGACGCTTCTTGCCCAGGCCCGAGGAGGGATGGACCCAGAACCGGCGCTGACGGGCACCGAGGTAATCGCCCTCTTCGGTTTTCTGGCCGATCTGGCTGAGCAGGCCCGAGAGCACCGCCTTGTGCAGTTTCGGGTAGTCCGCCGGCTCCTTGTTGAGGCTCAACTGCATGTCGCGGCAGATCAGGCTCAACTGGCGGTGGGAGTCGCGCCACTCGCGCAGGCGCAGGTAGTTGAGGAAATTCTTGCGGCACCAGTTGCGCAGCGGGCTGGACGTCAACGCCTGGCGCTGTTCTTCAAAACCGCGCCACAGATTGACCAGCCCGGCGAAATCCGAATCCACGTCCTTCCATTGGGCATGGGCCTGGTCGGCGGCCTGCTGACGCTCGGGTGGACGCTCGCGCGGGTCCTGGATCGACATGGCGCTGGCGACGATCAGCACTTCCTGGAGGCTGCCGAGTTTCGCCGCTTCCAAGAGCATGCGGCCCATGCGCGGGTCCACCGGCAAGCGCGCCAACTGGCGGCCCAGTGGGGTCAACTGACCGTTGCGGTCCACCGCCGAGAGTTCTTGCAGCAGGTTGAAACCGTCGCTGATGGCCTTGTCGTCTGGCGGCTCAATGAATGGGAAGTCGGTAATCTCACCCAGGCGCAGGTGCAGCATCTGCAGGATCACCGCCGCCAGGTTGGTGCGCAGGATCTCCGGGTCGGTGAATTCCGGACGGCCGAGGAAATCCTCTTCGCTGTACAACCGCACGCAGATCCCCGGCTCGACCCGCCCGCAGCGCCCTTTGCGCTGGTTGGCACTGGCCTGGGAAATGGCTTCGATGGGCAGGCGCTGGACCTTGGCCCGATAGCTGTAGCGGCTGATACGTGCGGTGCCGCTGTCGATCACGTAGCGGATGCCCGGCACGGTGAGCGAGGTTTCGGCGACGTTGGTCGCCAGCACCACGCGCCGACCCGGATGAGTCTGGAAAATCCGCTGCTGTTCAGCCGGCGACAAGCGCGCATACAACGGCAGGATCTCGGTGTGCTTGAGCTGGGCCTTGCGCAGCATCTCCGCCGCGTCGCGAATCTCGCGCTCGCCCGGCAGGAACACCAGCACATCGCCGGGGCTGCGGCGCTCGCTGCGCTCATGGGCGGCGATTTCATCGAGGGTGGCGAGAATCGCCTGGTCGACGGTCAGGTCGTCTTCGACCCGATTGCCCTCCTCGTCCTGCTCCAGGGTCAGCGGGCGATACCAGGTTTCCACCGGGAACGTGCGGCCGGAGACTTCGACAATCGGCGCATCATCGAAATGCTTGGAGAAGCGCTCCAGGTCGATGGTCGCCGAGGTGATGATGACTTTCAGGTCCGGACGGCGCGGCAGCAGGGTTTTCAGGTAACCCAGCAGGAAATCGATGTTCAGGCTGCGTTCATGGGCTTCGTCGACGATGATCGTGTCGTAGCGTTCCAGGTAACGGTCGTTCTGGGTCTCGGCCAGCAGGATGCCGTCGGTCATCAGCTTGATCAGGGTGTTGGCGTCGCTCTGGTCCTCGAACCGCACCTGATAACCCACCAGCGCGCCCAAGGGCGTCGCCAGCTCCTCGGCGACGCGGCTCGCCACGCTGCGGGCGGCGATCCGACGGGGCTGGGTGTGGCCGATCAGGCCATGCTGTCCGCGACCGATTTCCAGGCAGATCTTCGGCAACTGGGTGGTTTTGCCCGAGCCGGTTTCGCCGGCGATGATCAACACCTGATGCTTGAGCAGCGCCTCTTTGATTTCGTCACGCTTGGCGGCAATCGGCAGATTGTCGTCGTAGCGAATCAGCGGCAGGCTGGCCTTGCGCGCCAGCACCTGGTCACACGACGCCTGCATGCGCGCTACCCACTGGGCCAGCTTGGCCTCATCGGGCTTCTTGCGCAGCTCGAGCAACTGGCGCCGCAACCGGTGACGGTCAGCGAGCATGGCGTGGTCGAGGTTTTTCAGCAGCTTGTCGATAGCGGGGGCTTGGTCAGTCATCAGGTACGCAAGGGTCATCGGTGTGAGCAAGGGGGCGATTGTCGCAGATTTGCGGCTGCTACGCCGAACACAGCAACCTCCCCACAGGGGTTTCCCGTCAAGGCTGCTTTTGTGGCGAGGGAGCTTGCTCCCGCTGGGGTGCGAAGCGGCCCCAAAAACGATGGACTCGCACCAGTCTCAAGTCTAATTGGGGCGGCTGCGCCACCCAGCGGGAGCAAGCTCCCTCGCCACAGGAGCCTCATTTGCCTGCAGGGTTATTCGCTATCCAGATCTTTGCGCCGATACGGGAACACATCGATCACCTTCCCGGCGCGGATCGCCTCTTGCAACCCTTTCCAGTAATCAGCGTTGTACAACTCGCCATGCAGTTGATCGAACAGCCTGCGCTGTCCGGCATCGGCAAACAGGAACGGTGGGAATTCCTCGGGGAACACATCCAGCGGCCCGATGGAGTACCAGGGCTCGGAGGCCATTTCGTCTTCCGGGGTGCGAGGCTCGGGGATGTGGCGGAAGTTGGCTTCAGTGAGGAAGCAGATTTCGTCGTAGTCGTAGAACACCACGCGGCCGTGCCGGGTCACGCCGAAGTTCTTGAGCAGCATGTCGCCGGGGAAGATATTCGCCGCCGCCAGTTGCTTGATGGCCAGGCCATAGTCCTCCAGCGCCTCGCGCACCTGGGCTTCGTTGGCGTTCTCCAGGTACAGGTTCAGCGGGGTCATGCGCCGCTCAGTCCAGCAGTGGCGGATCAGCACCGTATCACCTTCCACCGAGACCGTGGACGGCGCCACCTCCAGCAGTTCCTCCAGGCACGCCGGCTCGAACTTGCTCAGGGGAAAGCGGAAATCGGCGAACTCCTGGGTATCGGCCATGCGCCCGACCCGGTCGACGCTTTTCACCAGGCGGTACTTCTCGATCACCGTGGCCCGGTCGACGTTTTTCGACGGGGAGAAGCGGTCCTTGATGATCTTGAATACCGTGTTGAAGCCCGGCAAGGTAAATACGCTCATGACCATGCCGCGCACGCCCGGCGCCATGATGAATTGATCGTCGGTGTTTGCCAGGTGATTGATCAGCGCCCGGTAGAATTCCGATTTACCGTGCTTGTAGAACCCGATGGACGTGTAAAGCTCGGCGATGTGCTTACCCGGCAGGATGCGCTTGAGGAAGCCGACGAATTCCGCCGGCACCGGCACGTCCACCATGAAGTACGAGCGAGTGAACGAGAAGATGATCGAAACCTGCGCCTCGTCCGTGATCAGCGCGTCGATCTGGATGCCGCGGCCCTCGCGGTGCAACAGCGGGATCACCAGCGGCCATTGGTCATCGCGGGTGTAGATCCGGCCCACCAGGTAGGCGCCTTTGTTGCGATAGAGCACCGAAGAGAACAGCTCCACGGTCAGTTCCGGATCCTTGCACACCCAGTCCGGCAGGTTCTCCCGCAGTTGCGCTTCAAGGCGCTGCAAGTCGCCGGGAAGGTCGGCGTAGTCTTCGCTGAAACGGTAATCGGCGAAGATCTGCGCAAGCATCCGATCGAGCTGGCCCTGGGGCCTGTAGGTGCGGGTCTGGGCGGCACGGGCCCGGCGCAGGCTGGGCCGGGTGGTGTGGATGAACATGGTGCCGTCGCTGATCAGGTCATGGCTGAACAGCCCGCAGAAGATCGAGTTGTACCAGGTCTCCGACAACTCATCGTCGAAACGCAGGTCGATCAGGCTGATGTAGGCGCTCTTGACCAGCGGCCAGCAGCCGACATCCATCAACGCCTCGGCGTCGAATGCCTGGCGCAACCGAGCCACGGTTTCGAAGACTTTTTCTTCGTACAGATTGATCCGTGCCGCCGACGCCGCCTGCGCCTCTTGCCACTGGGCCTGTTCGAACCGGGCGCGGGCGCCGTCGGTAATCTGCCGGAAATGCTCACGATAATCGTCGAAACCGTCGAGGATCGAACGGGCGATATCGGTGGCGGGCCATGGCTGCGGCATAGGGGTAACCTCGGCGGGTCGTGCTTGTTATTGGCGACTGAGCTTAGAGGCCAATCGCGCGGCAACGCAACCATTGCCATCGCTATCGGGGACGGCGACACTGGCCGGCCCCTCCAGCAAGGAACGCCCCGTGAACCCCGTCGACATCCTGCGCCTGCTGTCCCTGGCCGCCATCTGGGGCGCGAGCTTTCTGTTCATGCGCATCATCGCCCCAGTGATTGGCACGATCCCCACCGCGTTTTTCCGAGTGTCCATCGCCTTTGTCGGGCTGCTGGCGATCCTGGCCCTGATGCGCATCGACTTCAATTTCCACGGCAAGCTGAAAGTCGTGATGGTGCTGGGCCTGATCAACTCGGGTATTCCGGCGACCTTCTACTCGGTGGCGGCCCAGGTGCTGCCGGCCGGTTACTCGGCTATCTTCAACGCGACGACACCACTGATGGGCGTGTTGATCGGCGGGTTGTTTTTCAGCGAAAAACTCACCGCGGCCAAGCTCAGTGGTGTGTTTCTCGGATTGCTCGGTGTCGGCATCCTGACCGGCGCCGGTCCGGTGGCCTTCGACCTGCAGTTGCTAATGGGTGCCCTCGCCTGCCTGCTCGCCACCACCTGCTACGGCTTCGCCGGTTTCCTCACCCGCCGCTGGCTCGATCATCAAGGCGGGTTGGACAGCCGCCTCTCGGCACTGGGCAGCATGTTCGGCGCCACGCTGTTCTTACTGCCGCTGTTCGGCTACAGCGTCGTCAGCCAGCCGCCAGCCAGCTGGGGTGGCTGGAGCGTCTGGTTGTCATTGTTGGGGTTGGGTCTGGTGTGCACGGCGCTGGCTTACATTCTCTACTTCCGCCTGCTCAGTTCCATCGGCCCGGTGAAATCCATGACCGTGACCTTTCTGATCCCGCCGTTTGGCGTGTTGTGGGGCGCGCTGCTGCTGGATGAGCCGTTGGGCATGGCGCATTTGTATGGCGGGGTGTTGATTGCGGCGGCGTTGTGGTTGGTGTTGAAGCCTGGGGTGGTGAAGCCGGCTGAGGTGCAGGCCCGGTAAGGTGTCGGCATAGCGAAGAATGCATTCGCGAGCAAGCCCGCTCCCACAAGTACTACACAAAACCTGTGGGAGCGGGCTTGCTCGCGAAAGCGATATGACAGTCAGCAAAAATCTAACAATCAGCCACTTTTACGAAACACAAACACCAGCCCGACGATGATCAGCAGCATTCCCAGCAGGCTCAACAGCGCCAACCGGTTGCCGAACACCAGGTAATCCATGACGGCCGTCACTGCCGGCACCAGATAGAACAGGCTGGTGACATTCACCAGGTTGCCCCGCGCAATCAACCGGTACAGCAGCAACGTCGCCAGCACCGAGACCACCAACCCCATCCACAACACCGGCACGATAAAGCCCGTGGTGCTCTCGAAATGCAATGGCTGGAACGGCGCGAACACGGCGCACAGTAAAAGCCCGGCCAGGTACTGCACCGGCAGCGTGCCGAGGGGATTATCGGTAATGCGTTTCTGCATGATCGACCCGGCGGTCATGGACACCAGTGCCAGCAACCCGCACAGCATCCCGGTCAAGGACATCCCGGCCAACCCGATGCCCTGGTACACCACCATGACCAATCCGACCAGCCCGAGCGCCAGGCCGAACAGACGCTGCCAGGAACGCTGACGTTCCACGAGCACCACGGTGAGGATCGGTTGCACGCCCATCAGGGTGGCCATTACGCCGGGGGTCACGTTCATCTGCAAGGCCAACAGATAAAAAATCTGATAGGCCCCCAACAGCACCAACCCCGTGGTCGCGGCATAAATCATCGGCTTGCCGGCCTTGGGCAGCTTGAACCTGAACACCGGGATCAAGAGCACCAATGCACACAGTGCGATGGCAAACCGGATCAACAGAAAAGCAAAAGCTGAAGCATGGGCCAGGCCCAGTTTGGAAAAGATTGCCCCGCTGCTCCACAGCAGGACGAACAGGCTCGTGGAAGCCGTCGCCAATAAGGCGTTCTTGGATAGGGAAAACATGGATACCACCTGTAGTCAGGCAAAAGCCAACTCAGCCGAAGCTGAAGTCCAGTCGTTTTCTTTCAGGCAGGCACAGGGGATGGCAACCGTTGCCGATCAGCCCTGAACGCCAACACCCGGCGGTGATACGACGCCGTATACCGGGCTACTGACAGGTGGGGGGTATTGACCGATCTGCACAGGCTGCTGATTCCCGCACGGCACGACGCCAGCGTTGAACGCTGGAACCACAACCGCGATGACAGGGGATACAGGCATGAGCCGATCTCTTGGGAAGGTGGGTCCGAAGACCCGACGAGCGCCGACTATAACCAGCGCCCGGAGTAGTGCGCAACCATTAACCGAACAACCAATAGCCCAGCGCCGTGAGCACCAGCACCGCCAGCACCGGACGCATCACCCGGTACGCCTTGGGATGCTTGCGCTTGAACTGCTTGACTCGGCCGCTGAAGGAGTCGCTGAACGACTTGCTCCAGGCATAGGCCTGGTTGATCCCGCCGACGCGTTCGTCATCCAGGTTCTGTGGCGCGGTGGCACGGCCGAGGAAGGCGCTGATGGAGCGATTGACGCGGGTCATCAGGCGGTTGCTCAGGGGCCGCTCAATGTCGCAGAACAGGATGACTCGCGTCTGCGGGGTTTCGTTCTTGACCCAGTGCACATAGGTCTCGTCGAACATCACGTCTTCGCCATCGCGCCAGGCGTAGACCTGACCGTCGACGAAGATGCGGCAGTCGTCAGAGTTGGGCGTGGACAGCCCCAGGTGATAACGCAGGGAACCGGCGAACGGATCGCGATGGGGGTTCAAATGGCTGCCGCCTGGCAGCAGCGCAAACATCGCGCCTTTCACGTTAGGGATCGCGCTCACCAGCTCGACGGTTTTCGGGCAGAGCAACTCGGCGGAGGGCAACGGTTTGTCGTACCACTTGAGGTAGAAACGCTTCCAGCCCTTCTTGAAGAACGAACCGAAGCCGGCGTCGTTGTTCTTCTCCGCAGCGCGGATATAACCCTCGTCGAACAGGTGCAGGGCCTCGTCGCGGATGACCTGCCAGTTGTCCTTGAGCACATCCAGTTCGGGAAATTTGCTGCGATCCAGGTAAGGCTTGGAGGGTACGCCGGAGAACAGGTACATCAAGGCATTGTAAGGCGCGAACAGCGCCGAATGATTGACGAACTGGCGCAAGACCGGCAAACGCGCCTTACCGCGCAGATGCACATACAGCGTGCTGCCGAGAAACAGCAGCAAGACCGAGGCCTTGGCGACAAACGAAAAGGTCATCTACAACTCCTTGTCAGAAAACAACTTACGCAATGCCATCTGGCCAGCGCAGGCGGTCGGCCATGTTATAGATCGTGGGCGGCGTAAGGAACCGCCCGGGGAAAGATTCATTGTTGAGGGTTGCGCAACAATGCCTTTCATAACATCCCCGGCCCGAATCTTGGCTGACGCCGATCAACACCGTAGCTCAAACCTGGCAAAGCTTTCAGACGTGCAGCGGCTTTTGTGGCGAGGGAGCTTGCTCCCGCTGGGGTGCGCAGCCCCCCCCACTGCGATAACTGCCCCAAGACCGCAGGCGCCTGCTTCGCAGTCGAGCGGGAGCAAGCTCCCTCGCCACAACCATGTTCACTCACCTGCGCAGTGCCCCCCTGTTACTGCTGGATTTCCTGCTCGGTAAACAGATCACTGAACAACATGCTCGACAAGTACCGCTCGCCCGAATCCGGCAGGACCACCACGATGGTCTTGCCCTGCATCTCGGGTTTTTCCGCCAGGCGTGCGGCCACCGCCATGGCTGCGCCGCAGGAGATGCCACAGAGGATGCCCTCCTCCTGCATCAGCCGCAGGGCCATGGCCTTGGACTCTTCATCCGTGACCCGCTCGACCTGATCGACGATCGACAGGTCGAGGTTCTTCGGCACGAACCCGGCGCCGATCCCCTGGATCTTGTGCGGGCTGGGCTTGATCTCCTGCCCCGCCAGTGCCTGGGTGATCACCGGTGAAGTCTCGGGCTCCACCGCCACCGACAGGATCGGTTTGCCGCAAGTGTTCTTGATATACCGCGATACCCCGGTAATCGTTCCGCCAGTGCCCACGCCTGCAACCAGTACATCCACCGCGCCGTCAGTGTCGTTCCAGATTTCCGGGCCGGTGGTCTTTTCGTGGATCGCCGGGTTCGCCGGGTTTTCGAACTGCTGCGGCATGAAGTACTTGGAAGGATCGCTGGCGAGGATTTCGGCGGCTTTTTCGATGGCGCCTTTCATGCCCTTGGCCGGTTCGGTGAGGACCAGTTCCGCGCCCAGGGCCTTGAGCACCTTGCGCCGCTCGATGCTCATGGACGACGGCATGGTCAACATCAGCTTGTAGCCACGGGCGGCAGCGACAAACGCCAGGCCGATACCGGTGTTGCCCGAGGTCGGTTCGATGATGGTCATGCCCGGCTTGAGCCGGCCCGAGCTTTCAGCGTCCCAGATCATGTTCGCGCCGATCCGGCACTTGACCGAATAACCCGGGTTGCGCCCTTCGATCTTCGCCAGGATGGTCACGCCGCGTGGGGCAATGCGGTTGATCTGCACCAGCGGCGTATTGCCGATGGAATGGGCGTTGTCAGCGAATATGCGGCTCATGACTGGGGTCCTTGATTCAGCGTGAATTTAGCGCCTAAAGGTATGCCTGTTGCCCCAGGGCGTCCAGTTGCGCCGAACGTTCCGGTAGCTCCAACAGTCAATGGCATTAACAACGCTGGAGTCCTGACATGAAACGTCGATACAGCTGGCCACTGTGGACGCTCGCCGCCATTGTCGCGGTGCTGGTGGCCTTGCATTTTATTTTGCCTTACGTGGTACGCGACTACCTGAACGACAAACTGGCCGACATGGGTGATTACCGCGGCCAGGTCACCGATGTGGACCTGGCACTGTGGCGCGGGGCCTATCGGATCAATGGCCTGAAAATCGTCAAGGTCGACGGCAAGGTCCCGGTGCCGTTCGTCGATGCGCCGTTGATCGATCTGTCCGTGAGCTGGCACTCGCTGTGGTACGACCATGCGGTGGTGGCTGAAGCGGAATTCGCCCGCCCCGAAGTGAACTTCGTCGACGGCGGTCCCAACCGGCAGAACTCCCAGACCGGTCAAGGCACCAACTGGCGCGAACAGTTGAGCAAGCTGCTGCCCATCACCCTCAACGAAGTACGGATCAGCGATGGCAAGATCACCTTTCGCAACTTCAACTCCAAGCCGCCGGTCAACCTGCGGGCCACCGAGGTCAACGCCAGCTTCTATAACCTGACCAACGTGGTGGACACCGAAGGCAAGCGCGACGCTCGCTTCGACGGCAAGGCCCTGGTGGCCGAACACGCGCCGCTGGAAGTACAGGCCACCTTCGACCCGCTGAGTAACTTCGAGGATTTCGACTTCCGCCTGCGGGCCAGGAACATCGAACTCAAGCGCCTGAACGACTTCGCCGCGGCCTACGGCAAATTCGATTTCAACGCCGGCCATGGCGACCTGGTGATCGAGGCCCAGGCCGACAATGCCCGGCTCAGCGGCTATATCAAGCCATTACTACGGGATGTGGACGTGTTCGACTGGCAACAGGACGTGGAAAACGAGAAAAAGAACATCTTCCGCTCGGTCTGGGAGGCATTGGTCGGCACCGGGGAAACCGCCCTCAAGAACCAACGCAAGAACCAGTTCGCCACCCGGGTGGAGCTCAGCGGCAACGTCCATCAACAGGACATCAGCGCTTTCGAAGCCTTCCTGCAGATCCTGCGCAACGGTTTCGTCCAGGCGTTCAACGCTCGCTATGAGCAACCACCGCCTTCCAACGATTAGGGCTTGCGCGTAACGGTATAGCGACCGGTCGGTTCCGCTACCGCGCTGCCCGCACCGCGTTGCAACGAGTCCCAGCCCAGGCACGCCAGGGCCAGCGAACGCGGCACCGCCTCGCGGCCACTGCTATAGCGGCTGATACTACGAGCGCTGACGCCCAGTGCTTCGGCGGCTTTGTTCAATGGCAAGCCGGTGCGAGCACGCCAGTCGATGAAGATGCGGGTATTTTCATCGACCGCGTTCTGGGCAAGCGCATCCAGGTACAAGGTATCGGCACCGATCTGGATATCCAGCTCGGGCCACTCCACGCTCCAGCCATCATCACCCAAGGTTGCACGCGCGAATGCACCTTCTTCAGCTAATGGCTGTAAGCCAGGGTAGCGTTGTACATCGGCACTCAAGTCCAGCGCCAGTCGCTGTCCGTCGATGAACGTCAGTTCGAGGCTGAACGGCTTGATGGCCTGCACCGCCAAGAGCCGAGGTCGTTTCATGGGTAACATCGTTGCCATTCCTCCAACAGCTGCACTTGATGGGCCCTGACCCACTCCAGCGCTTCCTTGATAATCAATGGCGGCGCCCGTCCCATCATCACTTCGACGGTTTCGAGGCTCAGGACCACATCCAGCCCGCCGCCCGTGAGATGGACATGGGGCGGAGGGTGGTCCTTTTCGCGCAGTTGAATGCGGTAGGTATTCTTGAATCGATATTTAGTAGACATGCTGTCAACATATCGCCAAATTGGCGATACGTAATACTGGCAAGCCGCCGAGACTGAGTCAACATGTGACGCTCCATTCAGAGACTGAATACAGCGTCTGCGTTCACAGTCGGCGCGGCGGCGCGTTATAGTCGGGCACGACATTTATTTCGCGCGCCCCGCCTCATCGGGCCGGCGACACGTTCGAGGAAATTGCAGATGAAGTTCGAAGGCACCAGCGCCTACGTGGCCACCGATGACCTGAAGCTGGCCGTGAACGCCGCCATCACCCTGGAGCGGCCGCTACTGGTCAAGGGCGAGCCGGGCACCGGCAAGACCATGCTGGCCGAGCAACTGGCGCAATCTTTCGGCGCGCGCCTGATCACCTGGCACATCAAGTCCACCACCAAGGCCCACCAGGGCCTGTACGAGTACGATGCGGTCAGCCGCCTGCGGGACTCGCAACTGGGTGTGGACAAAGTCCACGACGTGCGCAACTACCTGAAGAAGGGCAAGCTCTGGGAAGCGTTCGAGTCCGAGGAGCGGGTGATCCTGCTGATCGACGAAATCGACAAGGCCGACATCGAGTTCCCCAACGACCTGCTGCAAGAACTCGACAAGATGGAGTTCTATGTCTACGAGACCGATGAAACCATCAAGGCCAAGCAGCGCCCGATCATCATCATTACCTCCAACAACGAAAAAGAGCTGCCAGACGCCTTCCTGCGTCGCTGCTTCTTCCATTACATCGCCTTCCCCGACCGCGTCACCTTGCAGAAAATCGTCGATGTGCATTACCCGGACATCAAGAAAGACCTGGTCAGCGAAGCGCTGGACGTGTTCTTCGACGTGCGCAAGGTCCCGGGTCTGAAGAAAAAGCCTTCCACCTCCGAACTGGTGGACTGGCTCAAATTGCTCATGGCCGACAACATCGGCGAAGCGGTGCTGCGCGAGCGCGATCCGACCAAGGCCATTCCGCCGCTGGCCGGCGCCCTGGTCAAGAACGAACAGGACGTGCAACTGCTCGAACGCCTGGCGTTCATGAGCCGCCGCGGCACTCGCTAAAAGCCTCTTCGTTTAACAAGAGCGAGGGCGATTGCCATGCTGCTTAACCTGTTCAATGAAATGCGCGCGGCCAAGGTGCCGGTGTCGGTGCGTGAACTGCTGGACCTGATCAACGCGTTGAAACAGCGGGTGATCTTCGCCGACATGGACGAGTTCTATTACCTGTCCCGGGCGATCCTGGTGAAGGACGAGCGGCATTTCGACAAGTTCGACCGGGCGTTCGCCGCGTACTTCAATGGCCTGGAGAAACTTGACGATCATCTCCAGGCGTTGATTCCCGAAGACTGGTTGCGCAAGGAATTCGAGCGTTCACTGACCGACGAGGAACGCGCGCAGATCCAGTCCCTGGGCGGCCTGGACAAGCTGATCGAAGAGTTCAAGAAGCGCTTGGAAGAACAGAAGGAACGCCATGCCGGCGGCAACAAGTGGATCGGCACCGGCGGCACCAGCCCGTTTGGCTCTGGCGGCTTCAACCCCGAGGGTATCCGCGTCGGGGACGCCGGCAAGCGCCAGGGCAAGGCCGTGAAGGTCTGGGACCAGCGCGAGTACAAGAACCTCGACGACCAGGTGGAACTGGGCACGCGCAACATCAAGATCGCCCTGCGCCGCCTGCGCAAGTTCGCTCGCCAGGGGGCCGCCGAAGAACTGGACATCGACGGCACCATCGACCACACCGCCCGCGATGCCGGCCTGCTGAACATCCAGATGCGCCCGGAACGACGCAACACCGTGAAATTGTTGCTGCTGTTCGACATCGGCGGCTCGATGGACGCCCACGTGAAAATCTGCGAGGAACTGTTCTCGGCCTGCAAGACCGAGTTCAAGCACCTGGAGTATTTCTACTTCCACAACTTCGTCTACGAGTCGGTGTGGAAGAACAACCTGCGCCGCACTTCCGAGCGCACCTCGACCCATGACCTGCTGCACAAGTACGGCGCGGACTACAAAGTGATCTTCATCGGCGACGCCGCCATGGCGCCCTACGAGATCACCCAGCCCGGCGGCAGTGTCGAGCACTGGAACGAAGAAGCCGGTTATGTGTGGATGCAGCGTTTCATGGAGACGTACAAGAAGCTTATCTGGATCAATCCGTATCCCAAGGACACCTGGGGCTATACCGCTTCGACCAATATTGTCCGGGAGTTGGTGGAAGACCGGATGTATCCGCTGACGTTGCGGGGGTTGGAGGAAGGGATGCGGTTTTTGTCCAAGTAGTCTTCGGGCGACTGTCAGGGCCTCTTCGTCGGATCGCCGCCCGGAGCAAGCTCGCTCCCACAGTGGATCGTCTTCGTACACGAGATCCCTGTGGGAGCGAGCCTGCTCGCGATGCTTTTAGCTGTTTTGAAGACTGCGCAAATATCGGACCTGCTGCCAATGCGCAACCTCCTGCACCACCGGCCTCAAGCGCACCCGCGCGCCCGGCAGGCATTGCGCCAGGCGGGCCAGGGCCAGTGGCGTCAGGGCGCCCAGGCGTGGATAGCCGCCGATGGTTTGCCGGTCGTTGAGCAGCACGATCGGCTGGCCGTCCGGTGGCACCTGCACGGCGCCCAGGGGAATGCCTTCGGAAATCATCGCCGGGCCCTGATATTCCAGGGCCGTGCCCAATAAGCGGATCCCCATGCGGTCGGCACGACTGTCCAGCGTCCAGGCCGTATTGAATGCATCAAACAGACTCCGTCCGCTGAACGCGCCATTCTGCGCCCCCAGGATCAGATCCAGCGGCGCCTGCTGTAGGAAATCCGGAATCCGCGCCTGCGGCATCGGCCGGGGCGTCGCCGTACCGCGATAGCTCAGGTGTTCGCCGCGAACCAACGCCCTGCCCTGTCCATCCAAGCCGCCGAGTTCTTCCCGCACCACGGTCGCCCGACTGCCGAGCACCGCAGGCGCATCGAACCCGCCGGGGGCCGCCAGATAGGCCCTGGCGCCGAGCACCGGTTGGGTCAGCGATAAGACCTGGCCTTTGCGCAGGCTGAAAAATCGCCACGATGCGACCGGCTGACCGTCGATCCGTGCTCCCAGATCCGCCCCTGCCAGCGCCAGCACGCAATCCTCTTCGGCCCGCACCGTGAAACCGCCGAGAGTAATCTCCACCACCGCCGCGTCCAGGGCGTTGCCGAGCATCCAGTTGGCCAAGGACATCGACAGCCAATCCGCTGCGCCGCCCTGGGTCACGCCCAAATGCCGGACACCGAAACGGCCGGCGTCCTGCAACAGGCACAGCGGGGTGCTGGCCTCGATCAACAAACGGCTCATGCCTGGGCCTCCATTGGCGTGTCGTCGCCGCCCAGGGCGATGAATTCGGCGCGGTCCACGGCGGCAAAACGCACCGTGTCGCCGGGTTGCATCAGGCTGTAGCCTTCACGCTCACGATCGAACAAGCGGGCCGGGGTGCGACCGATCAGGTTCCAACCGCCGGGCGATACCACTGGATAAGCCGCCGTCTGGCGCTCGGCAATCCCGACGCTGCCCGCTGCCACCCGCTTGCGCGGCGTGTCGAGGCGCGGAGCGGCCAGTTGCTCGTCCACCAGGCCCATGAAGGCAAAGCCCGGTGCAAAGCCCAAGGCAAACACCTGGTACTCGCGCTCGCTGTGACAACGGATCACCTGCTCTACCGTCAAGCCACTGCGCCTGGACAGCAGCGCCAGCTCCGGGCCGACACTGGGGTCGTACCACACCGGCAGCACATGGCATTGGCCGGCAGTCCGGGCATCGGGCGACAGGTTATTCAACGCCTCACCGATCAATTCCCGGGCTTGTATGGGGCTTAGCGCCAGCAAATCGTAATGCACCATCAACGTAGTGTAGGACGGCACCAGATCGATCAAGCGTTCGGCGAATACCGCCCGCAGGCGCTCGCTGGCGGCGAGCATCCACGGCATGTTGGCTTCGGCGATTTCATCGAACAAGCGCACCATCAGGCAGTCCACCGCCACCACTTCCACACGTGGGTTCATGGCGCGGCCTGCCGGTCCAGGGCTTCACGGATGCGTTGCACGGCGGCCACCGAACTGGCGTTGTCACCGTGTACGCACAAGGTGCTGGCCTTCAAGTGCAAGGCGCTGCCGTCGCTGGCGGTCAACGTATCGCCGCGAGCAATGGTCAGGGCCTGGGCGACGATGACCTGTGGGTCGTGATGCACCGCGCCCGGCGCCTGGCGCGATACCAGGTGCCCGGCGCTGTCGTAGGCCCGATCGGCGAAGGCTTCGAACCACAGGGTCAGGCCGTATTCGTCGCCCAGGGCCTGGGCGGCACTGTTGTCCCGGGTCGCCATGAGCATCAACGGCATCTCCCGATCATACGCAGCGACCGCCTGGATCACCGCGCGCAGTTGCGCCGGATTCGCCATCATGTCGTTGTACATCGCGCCATGGGGCTTGACGTAGCTGACCCGCCCGCCCTGGGCCCGGCAGATGCCGTCGAGGGCGCCGATCTGGTAGTGCAGCAGGTCTTGCAATTCCTGGGCGCCGTAGGCCATGGAGCGCCGACCGAAGCCCGCCAGGTCCTGATAGGCCGGGTGCGCGCCGATCCGCACGCCGTGGCTCAGGGCCAGGCTGACGGTCTTGCGCATGATGCTCGGATCGCCTGCGTGAAAGCCGCAGGCGATGTTGGCGCAATCGATGAAGGGCATCACCTCGGCGTCCAGACCCATGGTCCAGCTGCCGAAGCTCTCGCCGATGTCGCAGTTCAATAGCAGGCGGTTCACGCTGAACGCTCCTGTAAATGTGCTGTGTACTTGACCATGGGGCACGCGCCCCACGGATTAATCAATCATTCGGCTTCGAGCTGCTTGCCCTGGGTTTCCGGCAGGCTCAGCGCCGCCAGGATCACCACCCCGTAAGACACCGCCGCGAACGCCCCGATGCCGACACTCAGGGGAACCTTCTGGCTCAGCAGGCCAATCAACAGCGGGAACAGTGCCGCTACCGCCCGGCCAATGTTGTAGCAGAAACCCTGGCCCGAACCACGGATGCGCGTCGGGAACAGTTCGGTGAGGAACGAGCCCATGCCGCTGAACATGCCCGAGGCGAAGAAGCCCAGGGGAAAGCCCAGCCAGAGCATCACGTTATTGCTCACCGGCATTTGGGTGTACAGCAATACGATGGTGAACGAGCCGACGGCGAACAGAACGAAGTTTTTCTTGCGGCCGAGGATGTCCGACAGGTACGCACTGATGACGTAACCCACGTAGGAACCGATGATGACCATCGCCAGGTAGCCGCCGGTGCCCAGCACGCTCAAGCCGCGCTCGTTCTTCAGGAAGGTCGGCAACCAGGAGGTGATGGCGTAGTAGCCGCCCAGCGCACCGGTGGTCAGCAGCGAGGCGCGGATCGTGGTGAAGAGGATGCCGGGGGCGAAGATCTCGTAGAACTTCGCCGGGTTGCTCGGTGTTTGCCGGGCCTTGGCCTGGTTATAGACCTCCGGGTCCTTGACCAGCCGGCGGACGAAGATCACGAACACGGCCGGGACGATGCCCAGGATGAACAGGGCGCGCCAGGCGTCTTCCGGCGGCAACACCGAGAACAGCAGCGCATACAGAATGGCCGTCATGCCCCAGCCCAGTGCCCAACCCGATTGCACCATGCCCACCGCTTTGCCGCGGTCCTGGGCACGGATTACTTCGCCCATCAACACCGCGCCGGCGGTCCACTCGCCGCCGAAGCCAAAGCCCATCAGCGTGCGGGCGATCAACAATTGTTCATAGTTCTGGGCGAAGCCGCAAAGGAAGGTGAAGAACGCAAACCACAGCACCGTCAATTGCAAGGTGCGCACCCGACCGATGCGGTCGGAGAGAATGCCCGCCACCCAGCCGCCAATGGCCGAGGCGATCAGGGTGCTGGTGTGGATCAACCCCGCCTGCCCGGTGGTGATGCCCCACATCGCGATCAGGGTCGGCACCACGAAACTGAGCATCTGCGTGTCCATGCCGTCCAGGGCGTAGCCGATCTTGCAGCTCCAGAAGGTGCGGCGCTCTTGCTGGTTGATGTTGCGGTACCAGTCGAACGGACCGGAACGGGCCTGGGATTTGGGGACGCCGAGCGTGTCGGGTGCACTCATGGTGGTTCTCCACGTTTTATTGTTCTAAGCCTCGACGCTGCAAACGTGGAGACCGGTTGCCCCGATTCTTGAGCGTGCACGCCGACGCGTCCAACTAATAAAACAGCGGCCGGGTCATAAGAAAAAGTTGATTGGGTAGAACTACCCGCAGAAACGGCGCAAAGCCATTGTGGCGAGGGAGCTTGCTCCCGCTGGGCTGCGAAGCGGCCCCGGTTTTGGGCGGTTGCTGCGCAACCGAGCGGGAGCAAGCTCCCTCGCCACAAAAAGCGTTTTAGCGTGAGCGTCAGAGCCCGCGCAAATCCCGCTCTTCAATCGGTCGGCTCTGGCGCAGGCGCTTGCCGCCCAGCACCACCCAGTCGATCAGACGGAACAGGCATTCCAGGCCGAACGACAGCAGCATCGCGCCGCTGATGCCCCAGATCATCGCCTCGGGCGTCAACAGGATCTGGTAGCTGTAGCCGTTCCAGGTTTCCTTGCGGATATCCGGATCGGCGGCCAGTACCACTTGCAGCAAGCGGATATACCACGGGCCTTGCATCGCCTGGAACTGCTTGTCCAGGGCCTGTTGGCGCACCAACAGGGTATTCAGGCTGTCGGCATCGCTGCGAAAGATCGGGTCTTCGCTGGCGCGGTAATGCGCCACCAGGGCCTGCATGTCGCCCTTGAAAAACTGGTTGGCGGTGCCCTGGAAACCTTGCAGACCGGCCTGCGCCTCGATCAGGTGGGCCTCGACCCGCTTGGCGTAGTCGCTGATGAAACCGGGCACCTGGACCCCCACCAACAGGCCCACCGCAAACAACACCAACCGTAGATAACTGAGCAACATAACGTGACGTCCTTATTCGGTCCGGCCCTGGCTGACGCATTCGCCGCGTCGCCACAGGCTCCATTGGCCCGGTTCGTAGCGGGTCCAGGTTTCGTTTTCGGTCAAGGGTTCGGTGGCGATCACGGTGACCACATCGTTGGGCGTGGTTTCCGCCTGGAAATCGACAATCACATCCACATCCTTGAGCCGCGCCGGGCCGAACGGCGCACGGCGGGTGATCTGCGCAAGTTTGGTCGAGCAATAGCAGAACAGCCAGTCACCGTCGCTCAGCAGGCAATTGAATACCCCCTTGCCCCGGTATTCGGTGCAGGCCTGGAGCAACGTTGGCAGCAACTGCTCGACCTCCACCGGTTCCGGAAAGGCCTGGCGCACACGGTTGAGCAGATCGCAGAACGCCGCTTCGCTGTCGGTATCGCCCACCGGTCGGTAGAAACTGGTGGCCGGATAGAAATCGGCGAGTTGGCCGTTGTGGGCGAAACACCAGTTGCGCCCCCACAGTTCTCGCACGAACGGGTGGGTGTTGGACAGGCAGACCTTGCCGACGTTGGCCTGACGAATGTGCCCGATCACCACTTCGCTCTTGATCGGATAGCGTTGCACCAGGTTCGCCACTTCCGACTCGCTGCTCGCGGCCGGATCCTGAAACAGCCGCAGGCCACGACCTTCATAGAAGGCTATTCCCCAGCCGTCCCGATGCGGCCCGGTCTTGCCACCGCGCTGCATCAGCCCGGTGAAGCTGAACACGATGTCGGTCGGCACATTGGCGCTCATGCCCAATAATTCACACATGCTCGGACTCTCGCTTCAAAGGGCAGGCCAGGCTACAGACGCGGTTCGATACGGGAACGCTGGGGATTGCTCGGCACCGGTGGGCGACCGTAGCGATCATCGCCGGCCACGCCGAACGGCGGCTCATCATCAGGTTCATCAGCTGCGGCGGCGGCCTTGGCGGCGGCAGCGCGTTCCTTGCGGGCGTTCGACGCACGTTCGATGGGGAAGCGGATCAGCACGAAAATCAGGTAAACACCGAAGGCGATCATGCCGTACATCAGCAGATCGGAGGCGGCCCGCCAGATGTTATTGCCGACCTTGAACAGCACGTCCAGGGCGACAATGGCCACGGCCGGGGCGAATTTATCCTTCACCGGGTCGACAATCGTCGGGCTGAACAGCAGCACCGCCACCAGCAACCGCAACGGCTCGCGCAACCAGCGCCACATCCAGCGGGTCAAGCGCATCCATACCAGCAGGCAACCCAAGGCGGCGAAAGCGTAGAGGCCCCAGGCGATCAGATAGTCGTTCTCGGTCATGGTGTCCGTGGCAAGGCAGGCAAATAGGCGCTTATAGTAACGGCTTTTCGCTCGTCAGGCTGCCCCGCGGTAACTGGATGAGCCCAACTTCAGGCACCAGGGTTGAAGCTGGCGAACTAACCGCCCAGGCCACTGGTCCCTTTTCGTACAACGTTCGAGAGCTTTTCATGTCCCTATCTGCCCAAGATTCCAACGCCCCGATTGCCCGCAGGGACCCCGGTGTCGACCCATACGCCTGGCTCCAGGAGCGCGACACCGACGCCGTGCTCGATTACCTCAAGGCGGAAAACAGTTATCAGCAGGCACAACTCGCCGATCAGGCCGCGCTGCGCGAAACCCTGTTCGAGGAAATCAAGGGCCGGATCCTCGAGACCGACTTGTCCCTGCCCTCGCCCTGGGGCCCGTACCTGTATTACACGCGCACCACGGCCGGTGATGAATACCCGCGCCATTACCGTTGCCCGCGCCCGGTCGACGACAGCCTGACAGTCGACGAAAGCCACGAACAACTGCTGCTGGACCCAAACGCCTTGGCAGGCGGCGGCTTCTTTTCCCTCGGGGCGTTCAGCATCAGCCCCGATCACCAGCGCCTGGCTTACAGCCTGGATACCACGGGCGATGAGATCTACACGCTGTTCGTGAAGGAATTGTCCAACGAGAAGGTCAGTGAACTGTCCTTTGAGAATTGCGACGGCAGCATGACCTGGGCCAACGACAGCCTGACGCTGTTCTTCGGCGAGCTGGACGAAACCCATCGCCCCCACAAACTGTGGCGCTACCGCCTCGATGGCACGGCCGCCGAAGAAGTTTTTCACGAGCCGGACGGGCGTTTTTTCCTGCATTGCTACCGCTCAAGCTCTGAACGCCAATTGATCCTGTCCCTGGGCAGCAAGACCACCAGCGAAGTCTGGGTGCTGGATGCCGCACAACCCCAGCAACCTTTCACCTGCCTGGCGCCACGGGTCGAACACCACGAATACGACGTCGACCACGGCCTGCTCGACGGCCAGTGGACCTGGTTTATCCGCAGCAACCGCGACGGCATCAACTTCGCGCTGTACCAGGCGGCCGATACCGGCGTAGCGCCGAGCGAAGCCGACTGGCAGAACCTGATCCCCCATAGCGATACCGTCATGATCGATGGCCTGAGCCTCAATGCCGGCGCCATGACCTTGAGCCTGCGCGAAGGCGGCCTGCCGATCATCGAAGTGCACCCACAGGATTTGCCGAAGTATCGGGTGCAACTGCCGGACGCAGCCTACAGCCTGCACGTCCAGAACAGCCTGGAGTTCAACAGCGAGCGCATCCGCCTGCGCTATGAAGCCTTGAACCGCCCGGCGCAGATCCGCCAGTTGGACCTGGCCAGCGGCGAACAGGTGGTGCTCAAGCAGACCCCGGTGCTGGGCCCGTTCGACGCCGATGCCTACGTCAGCCAACGGCTGTGGGCGACCGCCCCGGACGGCACGCAGGTGCCCATCAGCCTGGTGGTCAAGCGCGAAGCCCTCGGCCAGCCGGTGCCGCTGTACTTGTACGGCTATGGCGCTTATGGCGAGAGCCTCGACCCGTGGTTTTCCCACGCACGGCTAAGCCTGCTCGATCGCGGCGTGGCGTTCGCCATCGCCCATGTGCGCGGCGGTGGCGAATTGGGAGAGGCCTGGTATCGCGCTGGCAAGCAGGAGCACAAGCCCAACACCTTCAACGATTTCATCGCCTGTGCCGAGCATCTGATCGCCAACGGTTTCACTACCGCCGCACAACTGGCGATCAGCGGCGGCAGCGCCGGTGGCCTGCTGATCGGCGCGGTGCTCAATCAACGCCCGGAACTGTTCAAAGTGGCGATTGCCGAGGTGCCGTTCGTCGACGTGCTCAACACCATGCTCGATCCGGACCTGCCGTTGACCGTCACTGAATACGACGAATGGGGTAATCCGCAGGAGCCAGACGTTTATGATCGGATCCGGGCCTACGCCCCGTACGAAAACGTCAAGCCCCAGGCGTATCCGGCGCTGCTGGTCATCGCCGGCTACAACGACAGCCGTGTGCAGTATTGGGAAGCGGCCAAGTGGGTGGCGAAATTGCGCGCCACCAAGACCGATGGCAACCCGTTGCTGCTCAAGACCGAACTGGGCGCCGGCCACGGCGGTATGAGCGGGCGTTACCAGGGATTGCGTGACGTAGCGCTCGAATATGCGTTCGTGCTGAAGGTTTTGGGGTTGGGGTGAGGAACTCTGCAATGCGTACGAGTCTTAAACTCACGCCTCCCAGCCAGTGACACGATACCTCTGTGGGAGCGAGCCTGCTCGCGATGAGGCCCGATCAGCCAGCTTCATGGTTGACTGACACACCGCCATCGTCGGATCGCCGCCCGGAGCAAGCTCGCTCCCACAGAGGGCAGTCGCCGGACCGCCGAGCAACCCCAAACCGCAACAGCCACAACAAAAAGACCGTGACGACATGTCAGAACCGACCTTACTGAACAAAGAAATCCGCGACTGGCTGATGGACTGCGGTCTGTTCGACCAATTGCTGCCCGTCGACTTCGCCGCTGCGTCGGGCTATTTCAGCATCAGCGCCATTGCCGAGGGTGAAGCGATCTTTCGCGAGGGCGATGCCGGCAGCTTCATGTGCATCATCCACACAGGGCAAGTAGCCGTGCAGAAAACCGGCCCCGACGGCCAGCCCGTGACCATCGCCACCCTGCGCAGCGGCCGGGCCTTCGGCGAAATGGCCGTGCTCGACGGCGAGCGACGCTCGGCCAGTTGCATCGCCGCGAGCAACTGCCAGTTGCTGAACCTGGGCAAGGACTCATTGGAGAAGATGCTCAACGACGCGCCCAAGGTCGCCGCCAAGATCATCCGCGCCCTCGCCGTTTCCCTGTCCAAACGCCTGCGCATGGCGGATGGGCAGTTGCTGTCGCAACAGGTTTGACCAGTCGGATGGACGCAATCCCACCTGTGGGAGCGGGCTTGCTCGCGAAAGCGGTGTGTCAGTCAATGTCGATGTGACTGGTCTGACGCTTTCGCGAGCAAGCCCGCTCCCACAGGGGTTTGCATTCACCTGGATTCCACCTTGACTCATCCACCAGGCGACTTGACCCTCGGCGTCACCGGCTCCATCCCCGGTATCGGCTGGTCCCTCGGAGGCCTGGGCATTTCAATCGGGGGCAACAAGGGTGGCCCTGCGCTGCCGGGGCCGGCCTTGGGCAGGCCATTGGGAATGACCGGCGGGTACGGCATCGGTGTGGCGGTGCCGGGCGAACCGGGAATGCTCGGTGGATTGACTGGTATCGTCGGCTCCTGGGCCTGTGCGCAACTTATCGAGAGCGTCGTCAGGACAATGGCCGTTAGAATGATGCACTTCATCAATGGCTCCGTGGCTTTGTCTACCTTCAGGCTAGTCCAACCGCGCTGGTTCGCCCTTCTTCATGAGACTTCCATGAAACGTTTTGTCCTGCTCGACACCACCCCCATCCCCGATAACGGCGGCGCCCTGTGCCTGTTCGAATACGGTGAGGATTTCGTCATCAAGATCCAGGGCGGCGACGGCGGGCAGCTGATGAACACCCGCATGCACGGCTCCGAAGACGCCCTGGCGGAGATTCCCTGCCGCAAGGTCGCCGGGCGGCCCGGCTCGCGAGTGCTGATCGGCGGCCTCGGCATGGGCTTTACCCTCGCCTCGGCCCTCAAGCACTTGGGCAAGAACGCTGAAGTGGTGGTGGCCGAGCTGGTGCCAGGCGTGGTGGAGTGGAACCGCGGCCCCTTGGGCGAAAAAGCCGGGCGGCCGCTGGCGGACCCACGCACCGTGATCCGCCTGGAAGACGTGGCTAAAGTCCTGCAAGCCGAGCCCCAGGGGTTCGACGCGATCATGCTCGATGTCGACAACGGCCCCGAAGGCCTGACCCAGAAGGCCAACAGTTGGCTGTATTCAGCCAGCGGCCTGGCCGCCTGCGCCAAGGCCTTGCGGCCCAAGGGCGTGCTGGCGGTGTGGTCGGCCAGTGCCGACCGGCAGTTTTCCGACAAACTGAAAAAAGCCGGCTTCAAGGCCGAAGAGGTGCAAGTGTTCGCCCACGGCAACAAAGGCACTCGCCACACCATCTGGATTGCCGAGAAACTCAAGGGCTGAGCTAAACTCTGTGCAACCGTCATCAGTCTTTTCTACAAAGGTGAACCCATGAGTTCGTCAACGCCACCGTCCAACACCGCCAAGCTGGACCGTATCCTCGCCGATGCCCAGCGCGACCGGGAAATGGGCTACCGCGACAAAGCCCTGAAAATGTATCCCCACGTCTGCGGCCGCTGCGCTCGTGAGTTTTCCGGCAAGCGCCTGAGCGAACTGACCGTTCACCACCGCGACCACAACCACGACAATAACCCGCAGGACGGTTCCAACTGGGAACTGCTGTGCCTGTACTGCCACGACAACGAACACTCGCGCTACACCGACCAGCAATACTTCGGCGACGGCTCCCTGAGCACCCCGAAAATCGCCAAGGCGACCCACAACCCGTTTGCGGCGTTGGCTGGGCTAATGAAGAAAGACGAGTAACCGGCTGACGAGAAGCAGGCTTTTGTGGCGAGGGAGCTTGCTCCCGCTGGACTGCGCAGCAGTCCCTTTCTAAAGCTGGGGGGTTGCTTCGCAACCCAGCGGGAGCAAGCTCCCTCGCCACAGTTTTTTTGGAGCACACACATCTCCTGTGGGAGCGGGCTTGCTCGCGAATGCAATCGAGCAGCCACTATCCATCTACAAACTGACCACCCTCCCCCATTCCCCGTATAATCGCGCCTTTTCCCCAAAGGCACCCCGCCCGTGGCCAACAAACGCTACAGCTGCATCGGTCTGTTCAACCCCAAGTCACCGGAAAACGTCGGTTCGGTCATGCGTGCCGCCGGTTGCTACGGCGTGGCGTCGGTGTTTTACACCGGCAAGCGCTATGAGCGCGCCGCCGACTTTGTCACCGACACCAAGAAAGTCCACTACGACATCCCCCTGATCGGTATCGACGACCTGAAGAAGATCCTGCCCCTGGGCTGTGTGCCGGTGGCGGTGGAACTGGTGGAGGGTGCTCGCCCGTTGCCCGAATACACCCACCCCGACCGGGCGCTGTACATCTTCGGTCCCGAAGACGGCTCGCTGGACAAGGAGATCCGCGACTGGTGCGAAGACGTGATCTACATCCCCACCAACGGCTGCATGAACCTGGCCGCGACGGTCAACGTCGTGCTGTACGACCGCATGGCCAAAGGCAACAACACCCGCTCGGGGCCGCAATTCCGCTGATCGGTGTGAAATCCGATGGAACGAGGGAATCGCTTGGGCAGTCAGCTTTATACCAATCCCCACACTGGAGACAGATCATGAGCGATAACAATCCATTCGAGCCGATTGAGACCACCCCTTTCCAATCCCACCCGCCGAAAAATGTCCATGGCTGGGAACGTATTGGTTCGCTGGCCGGTGGTGTGTTGATGATGGGTAAAGGTTTGCGTCGTGGTGGTGTGATCGGTCTGGCGCAGTTGGCCATTGGTGGCGTGGCGCTGGCGCGGGGTATCACCGGGCATTGCTCGGCCAAGAGTCTGCTGGAGAAAAACCGCCAGAACCTCGACAACGCCCGCGCCCGGATCGAACAGGCCGGTGATGAGCTGAGCCGCCTGAAGGCCAATGCCGAGGCCGCCACGGGGACGGCTACGGTGACGGGCAATGATTCGCTGGTTTCGCCGAAAGCCGGACTCTGATTTTTGCGTCGGGGCTGATGGCCTCATCGCGAGCAGGCTCGCTCCCACAGTGTTTTTTTGGTGAATCCGGAATCCGGGCACTCCACAGAAACCCTTGTGGGAGCGGGCTTGCTCGCGAAAGCGTAGTGTCAGCCGACGAAAAGGTTGACTGTCCCACCGCCTTCGCGGGCAAGCCCGCTCCCACATTGATCGCGTCCGACACAGATTCTGGGTTCCCTGCAGATCCACTGTGGGAGTGAGCCTGCTCGCGATGACGGTATTACTGGAGCAACCGGGTATCCAGCACAGTTGAACTGCCATCCAGCACGTTCTCACTGAGCTGGACGAATTCCTTGGTATCTACCGTCTCCAGTCGCATCGCCCCCTGCAACACATCATCCAGCGAACGCTTGTTGCGGGTTTTCAGGCGGATCTCACGATCCAGTTCCTGGAGCAGCAAGACCGCCTTCGCCACGGTCGCCGGACTCAGTTGCTCGCCGCGCAGGGTCGTGACGCCCTTGCTGTCCCGCGCCATTCGTTCGTTCAAGGCCTGGTAGCGCTCGTCGCTGATGCCGCCGGCGCGGCGCAGCAGTTCGATGGCGTAGTACTCGGCCAGCCCCTCACTGATCCAGTCACTGCGATCACGGTCATTGACCCGCGCCAGCACCTGCACCAACTCGCGCAACAACGGACTGCTGCCCCGCTCGCTGACCAGCGGTGGGCGGCTGTGCAGGTAGATCGAGTCATGCCCGGCCTTGGCGCCACGCCACAGCGGGTCGCCCGCGCCGACAATCAGCAGCTTGGAAGGGTGACGCGGCAGCGCCGCTTGTACCTGCGGCCAGACGAACGTCAGCAGCGTCAACACATCCATGCGACGCATGCCCTGGCCCTGGGGCGAGGCCACGGTGATTTCGGTCTCGCCCAGGCGTGTGCGGCGGCTGCCGAGTTTGCCGGCGAGCATCCAGCCTGTCGGGCGGTCGAACAGTCGCGAGGGGTTGTCGATGCGAAAACGTTGCTTACCGATGCGCGGCCAGGGCGTCTCGACGCTTTTCCAGCCGGTGGGCAATTCCACCTCCAGGCGGGCCACCAGCTCGACGCCGTCCTGCTGGTCGAGTGTGGCCGACGGTACGAGGTCGTCGCCGCGCAACAAGGCCCAGCTCGGGGTCATGCGGGTTTCGAAAGTGCCATTCTTGCGGGCGTGGCCGATGCGCACCCGATAGCTCAGGCTGGCCTTGTCGGCCGCCGGACGCCAGACCCCACGCGCTTGCTCGCCAGGGGTGAGCTGCCATTGGCCATCCGCCTTGAAATCGCTGTAGCGGCTGCCGTCGCCGAGGTCGAAATCCAGGCTGCGCACCGCCGAGCCCCGGGCCAGCGTCAGCCGCACTTCGGCCTGGTCGCTCTGCGGCAACAGCTGCACGTGATAATCCAGATCGACTTTCTGCGCCGCCCACAACGGCCCACACATCACCAGCAGCCCGGCTGCCAGCATCCGTTTCAATCCTGCAGCCATGGGTGCTCCTGTCGTGCAACGCCCGGCGGATCAGCCGGCGCGGAAAATCAGATGATCTTCCCAATCCTCTTCGGGCACGCTGCCCTCGGCCAGCATGCGCCCGGACTGGGAAATGCGTTCATGATGCACGGCATCGCGATCACCGCAGACCAGGTGGTGCCACAACGGCAAGTCCTTGCCTTCGCTGACCAACCGATAACCACAGGTTGGCGGCAGCCACTTGAATTCATCGGCCTTGCCCGGCGTGAGTTGAATGCAATCGGGCACAAATTCCCGGCGGTTGGGATAGTTGGTGCACTGGCAGGTCTTCAGGTCCAGCAGTTTGCAGGCGATGCGCGTGTAATAGACGCTGTTGTCGTCTTCGTCTTCGAGCTTTTGCAGGCAGCACAGGCCACAGCCATCGCACAGCGATTCCCATTCCTGCGCATCGAGCTGATCGAGGGTTTTGCGTATCCAGAACGGTTCGACTTTGGCGGCCATGGCTCAAGCATCAACATCAGGTGGTGAAAAGGCCGACAGTCTAGTGCCGGGGCCTCTTGAGGCCAAGCACTGGCGACTGTCGGTAGTGCGGGGCTTGCCAGGCTGCGCGCCGGGACGTAGGTTGCTGAGTTCATCTTCCCCAATCCGGTCAGGTAAGCTCATGAGCGCCAATTCCCGTATCGCCGACTACGCCATCCACCCGCAGTTCATCGAACGCTGGTCGCCCCGCGCCTTTACCGGCGAGAGCATTGCCGAAGAAACCCTGCTGGGCTTTTTCGAAGCCGCACGCTGGGCGCCGTCGGCGTACAACTCCCAACCGTGGCGCTTTCTCTATGCGCGCCGCGACACGCCGAACTGGGAGCGTTTCCTGGGGCTGCTGAACGAATTCAACCGGGGTTGGGCGCAACACGCCTCGGCACTGGTGATCATCGCGTCGAAAACCACCTTCGCCGTGCCCGGCGCCACCGAGGAAACCCCGGCGCTGTGGCACACCTTCGACACCGGTGCGGCCTGGGGCCATCTGGCGCTGCAAGCCAGCCTCAGCGGCTGGCACACCCACGGCATGGCGGGTTTCGACCAGGAACTGACTCGCAAGGAACTGAAAGTCCCGGACGGCTACGCCCTGCATGCCGCCGTGGCGATTGGCAAACTGGGGGACAAGTCCACCCTGGCCGAGTACCTCCAGGCCCGCGAAACCCCAAGCCCGCGCCGGCCGTTGAGCGAGCTGGTGGCTGAGGGTGACTTCACCCTCTGAACCCGCATTGTCCGAACTGTGGGAGCGAGCCTGCTCGCGATGGCGGTGTGTCATTCAACATCATTGTTGAATCCACTGCCCACTTCGCGAGCAGGCTCGCTCCCACAATGGGATTTGTGACGAATGCAGACTCTGTGACCATTCCCACAATTTGGCAGGTGCGGGTGTCAGTACCCCCGACTGAAATCCACTTCCCCGCGCAATGCACCGCCAGCCTGATAGGCCCGCAGGTTTTCCAGGAATAGCTGGGCCATCATTGGTGGGGAGGTCGGAGCCGAGCTGTGGCCGGTCAGCAGCAAGCCCCAGGCGGTCCAGAACGGGTGGCGCTGGGGCAGCGGTTCCTGGCGGCAGACGTCGATCACCGCACCGGCCAGATGACCGTCCTTCAGGGCTTGGACCAGATCCGCATCGACCACGGCGACGCCGCGTCCGACGTTGATAAACAGCCCGGTTGGCTTGAATTGCTTAAAGAGCGCCGCATCGTACAGATCATGGGTCTCGGGGGTGTTGGGCAGCAGGTTGATGACGTAATCCACTTCGCCCACCAGGCGCGGAAGATCCGCCAGCCCGCCCACCTCAATGAAAGGCGCCAGCTCACGAGGTTCCCGGGCGATGCCATACAGCTGCACGCCGAACGGCACCAGGAACTGCGCCACGCGCTGGCCGATGTCGCCGGTCCCGACAATCAACACCTTGCGCCCCGCCAGGCCTTGTCCCTGGCGACTGTCCCACTTTCGCTCCACCTGACTGACCAACCGCGCCAACACCTCGCGCTCGTGGCCGAGCATGTAGGTGAGCACGTACTCGGCCATCAGCTGGCCGAAAATGCCGACCGCACGGGTCAAGCGGTAGTCTCGGGTCAGACCGTCGGCCAGCAACGGGGTGATGCCGGCCCAAGTCGATTGCAGCCAACGGGGACGATGGCCCTGGCGCAACAGAGTCGCCAACAGGTCCGGCTGGCCGAGCCAGACCGGGCAATCGGTGGCCAATCGCGACAGCTCGGCAGAGTCGCCGCTGGTCAGTACTTCGATATCGGGTGCCGCCTGGCGCAGAAGCTGGGCATAGACCGCGTGGTCGTGTTCGGCAATCAGAACGCGCATGAATCAAACCTTTCAAAAACAGTGCAGACGAACGCCGACAGAGTGTCACTCCATCCATGCGATCGTCGCCAGAAATATCATTGCTGTGTTTCAGGAGACCTCAGGACGAATGCCTGAAGTCGCGTCAAACGGGGTCGTTGCGTCGCAACAACTCTTCGGGCAAATGCTCGATGTACTCGTCTTCGGCCGGCGGCATTTGCAGGTGATAACCCTGGGTGTCGAGGTTTTCCAGCACCTTGTTGATGTCCTCCCGGGACAACTGCCGCTCGGGGCTCAGCACCAGGTCAAAAGCGTGGATCGCCTTGCCAAACGCCGCCATCAACGGCTCGGGCACACGGGCCAGGGCATCGCTTTTGAGCACATACAAGTACATCTCGTTTTTCTTCGAGCTTCGGTAGATGGAGCAGATACGTTTCAAGGCTGTTCTCCGGCAGTGGCCAGGCTGTCGAGCAGTGCCTGGCCCATTAATTCGCGGCGCCAGCCACGCAGCGAATCGGGCAATTGGTAAGGGCCGTCAGGGAAACCACTCTTGATCAGCGCTTCGAGGGTTTTCTTGCGCAACATCAGTTCCGGGGCAATGCCCAGGCGCTCGGCTTGCGCCTGGCCCAACGCCCGCAGACGCTTGGTCAGCGCCGAGGCCTCGATGGGCAACGGCTCGGGCACCGCCGGTGGCCATTGCTCGGGCGGCACGCTGGCGGCGCGCTTGATCAGGTCCAGCAGGAACTCACCGTCCTGGCGCACGGTGCGCGGGTGCATGTCTTCGATTTTTGCCAACGCACCGAGGTTGTCCGGCTGCGTACGGGCCATCGGCCACAGCGCATGCTCGCGGATGATGCGGTTGCGTGGCAGGTCACGGGCCCGCGCCTCGCGTTCGCGCCAGGCACACAGCTCCCGCAGCACGGCCAGTTGGGCACGGGAGAGCTTCCAGGCCAGCTTGGCTTCGCGGTAGATCTCATACGGGTCGACTTCGCGGCGCAGGTTGGCCACCAGTTCGGCGCCGTCCTCCAGGACCCAGGCGTATTTCTCGTCAGACAGCTTCGGACGCAACTGTACGAAAACCTCCGCCAGATGCAGCGCATCCTCGGCGGCGTAGCTGATCTGCGTCTCGGACAGCGGCCGCTGCAACCAGTCGGAGCGAGTCTCGCCCTTGGGCAGTTCGATGCCCAGCACTTCCTGCACCAGCCGCGAGTAGCCCATGGAGAAACCCAGGTTCAGGTAAGCAGCGGCCAACTGAGTATCGAACAGCGGCGCGGGCAGGCTGCCGGTCAGGCGTAGCAACACTTCAAGGTCTTCGCTGCAGGCGTGCAGCACTTTGAGCACCGCCGGGTTTTCCAGCAGAGCCGCCAACGGCTGCCAGTTGTCGATGGTCAAGGGGTCGATCAGGTAGGCACGCTTGCCGTCGCCGATCTGCAGTAAGCCGGCGATGGGATAAAAAGTGTCGACCCGCATGAATTCGGTGTCGAGGGCGACGAATGGCAGCTGCTGCCATTCGGCGCAAAACTGACCGAGGCTATCGTTGTCGCGAATCCAGTGAATATCGATGGCCACACGGCTCTCCCTTGAAGAATGGCGCGCAGTATATATCGCCGTCGACGATTGCGAGCACCCATAGAGCAAGAGCCTGAGAGAAATCGCCTGCGCAAACGCAAGAATAGTCCTACATCGGACTTAACCGGTCTTACGCAGCACATAAACCCGCGTCAGCGCGAAACCGGGCAGGAAATCCTGATACCACAGCACGCTGAAACCGGCCTGGTGGAACTCGGCCTCGACGTCTGCCTTGCCGGCCAGGCCGCGTTGTGGCGGATGGCCGATCTTGAGGCCCCCTTCAATCTGCACCGACACGATCACCGTGTCACGACTGACCCGATGAAACTCGCGCAGCAACGCCAGGCGATGTTCGCTGGCACAGACGTGCCGAAACAGTTGTAGACAGAAGATGCAATCCACCGCATTGGCCGGCAGCCCGATGGAAAATGCCGAGCTCGGAAACGTCTTGACCCGCTGGAGCAGCGCACCGCCATGGTGGGTGAGCGCGTGTTCAAGCATGTCGGGCGATGGATCCGCCGCGAGGATCACACGGTTGGTATGCTCGGCCAGCACCGGCCAGAAGCGCCCGGCCCCACAGGCCACATCCAGTACCAATCCCGGTTCGCCAGCCACCTTCAGGGCGTTGCGGACCATTTGCTCGTCCCGCCAAAGGGCCAGACGCACCCGACGCGGCACCGGTTGGCAGCAGACTTGCGCGTGCTCCTCATCGTGATGCCTGGCGAACTCAAGCTCGACGGTGGATGGGGGTAACCCGGACATACAAACGGCTCTTGGAATGGTCGGATGACAGGTTAAACGCTCATGCGTGAAAAAAAGGTGTAGGAATCATTCCCGAGCCAACACGCCGTCGATGACCGCACCGCGGCAGCCGGAAAACATGTCCAGCTCACGGTTGTAGGCCTTGCTGTTGACTTCCAGCAGCCCCAGCATCGAGTGAAACAGGTTGTCCTGGCTCAGGGGTTTTTCCCGACTCAATTGCAGGCAGTGGGTGTCGACCGAGAACGACTTCTGATAGCTATCGGAGAACCAGGCGAGCATCGCCACGTGTTTTTGCTGTTCCGGGGCGAGCATGTAGGGCGTGCCATGGAGAAACAGGTTGTATTCACCCAGTGACTCGCCGTGGTCCGAGAGGTACAGCATGGCCGTGTCGACCTTGTCCTGATTGGCGCGCAACAGGTCGATCAGGGTCGACAGCACATGATCGGTATACACCAGGGTGTTGTCGTAGCCGTTGACGATGCTCTCGCGGCTGCAATTGTTCAGCGCGTTGCTCTCGCACACCGGGGTGAAATGCTCGTACTCCTTGGGGTAACGCTTGAAGTACTCCGGCCCGTGGCTGCCCATTTGGTGCAGCACCAGCACCGTGTCTTTGTCCAGGGTATCGATAAAATGCTGCAGCCCCTGAAGCAGGATCTCGTCGCGACATTCGCTGTTGGCGCACAGTGCCGGATCCTTGAGATTACTCACATCCTGCAACGTCACCCGGTCACAGGTGCCCTTGCAGCCGGACTGGTTGTCCCGCCAGATCACGTCCAACCCAGCGCGCTTGAGCACATCCAGCAGGCCTTCTTCATTCTTGGCCTTGCTGGCGTCATAGTTCTTGCGCCCCATGTTGGAAAACATGCACGGCACCGACACCGCGGTTTCGGTGCCGCAGGAATGCACGTCGGTGAAGGCGATCAGGCCCGCTTCTTTGTCCAACTCTGGCGTGGTGTCGCGGTTGTAGCCAAGAATGCCGAAGTTCTCCGCACGGGCGCTCTCCCCGACCACCAGTACGGTCAGGGATTTACGCGCGTGAGTCTGCCAGGCCGGGTTGCGGCTCGCATCCTCGCCCACCACGATAAATGGCTGCTTGGCCGACGCCACCTGCTCGCGCAGGTAGCCGATCGATGCACCGATGTAGTTGCTCGGCACGACCATCAGGCGCAACTCGTGGTGGTTGCGAAACAACGAAGACAAGCCTTGGTAGTTGGCCAGGGCGACCACACCAATGACCGCCGCGGAGGCCACGCCTACCAGCAACTTACTTAATAGCTCCTTCGGCAAGGTACGGTATTTGATCGGTGTCTTGAACAATAACCAGGAAGGCAGGACGCCTAATAACGCGAGATAAGCAAACAACTTCAGGGACAACAGATCACGGACTTCCGTGGCGTTGGTTTCAGCAAAGTTGCGCAACATCTCGGCATCAATCAGCACGCCGTACTGGGCCATGAAATACGCCACACCGGCGCTGATGAGAAACAGCAGCATCAGCAGCGGTTTGAGCACCGGGCGGAATGCCAGGAGCGTGAGGACCAGGTTGAACGCGCTGAAAATCATCACGCCGAACGCTACGCACATCAGCATGCCACGACCATCAGCCGCCGTGATCGCAAGCAAGTGCTGCCAGAGAACAACGTTGAAGCCTGCCAATAAAAAGGCACTGGCAACCAGCGTCACCCATTCCGGGCGCACGGCTTTAATAGTCAGCATGGTGGTAGAGGGCTTCCTGAAAGTTGCTCTTTGGGCAAGTAACGTCGAAAAGGAATGTGAAAAATTCGTTTCCTACGGCAGCACAAACTTTAGGTAGCCCACCATCAATTTTTCGTGAAAAAGTTGCTATTAAATTATTTTTTAAGCGAGCGCTTCGAACGTAACCGGCAGCCAATAAACGACCCGGCTGTTGATCGGACGTCGTGTTCCCTACACTATCTGTCCCACTCCCGACCGTTAAACGGCCCGCCCGGCATTCTCTTGGGACCATCGTTCCGCTAGGATCGTCGACCTGGTTTGCGCAAGATCCGCGCATGGAGCACAGCGAGAGACAGAACGGATGCTGAACAGTAACTCCCTAAGAAAGCTCGATATGCAGGACCTCATGGTGTTTAGCGCCGTGTACGAGCAAAGCAGCGTCACCGGTGTATCCGAGGCACTGTGTGTCAGTCAGTCAACCGTCAGCTACTGTTTGAAGAAACTGCGAACCTGCTTCGAAGACGAACTATTTACCAATACCCGTACCGGCATGCTTCCTACCGGCAAAGCCGTCGCCATGTACGACCACGTGCGCTCCATCCTGCAAAGCATCAACCTGTGCCATGCCGGGGCGCCCACCTTCGATCCGACGCGCCAGGCGGTGACCTTCAATATCTGCGCGCCGGAATACTTTGAACACCTGATCCTGCCGCAACTGCTGCAAGGCTTCGATTACGCCGATCTGCCGGTGGTGATAAACGTACGCAAGCTGGAGACTGACATCCCCGCCGAAGCACTGCGCGACGGCAGCCTGGACCTGGTGATCTGCTTCGGCCCGAACTTCCACAGCCATCATGCCGATCTGCTGTCCCGGCAGTTGTTGAAGGAGGATCTGGTGTGCGTCGTGGACAAACGGGCGACGCCATTGGAGCCGCAACTGAGCCTGCAAACATTCGCACGGCGCCGGCATGTTTTTCCGACGCCCTGGACGTCACCCACCAACATGGTGGACGGCTGGCTATCGCAACAGGCCCACCACCGGCAGATTGCCGCTCGCGCCAACAGCTACGGTGCCGCACTGAAAATGATCACCGGCACCGACTTCATCCTGACCTTGCCTCGCCGCATACAGAAACTGCTGGCCAGCGAGGCGACGTTCAGTCACCACGAAGCGCCCCAAGGCCTGCCGGGTTTTACCCTGGACATGCGATGGAGCCAGGCCGCCGATCAGGACAGCGCCAATACCTGGCTGCGTGAGCAGATCATCAAGGCCTGTGCCGGGCAACAAGCCTGACCGTCACTGGCCGGCCAGGGTCTTCACATAGGAGCCTCGGTCGAGCTCGGTGATTTCCACGCACAGCTGCACCGAAACCTCAGGCGGCCATTGGCACAGGTCCTGAAGCACGGCCAGCAGGCTATCGGACAGTTGCTTCTTGATTTCAGGCGAGCGCCCGCCCAGCAAGGCCAGCTTCACGTACACGAAGCCTCGCTCACCCATGCCGGTACCCACCCGGAACGTATCGAACTTCAAGGCCCGGCTCTTGATGTCTGGCTCGGAGGCTAAATGGCCGGACGCCACCAGCGCGTTGTTCAGGCGCAGCAGTGCGATATCGGCCTTGAGTTCCGGCAGGTTGGCGGTGTACTCCAGATGCAGGTGCGGCATGTGTTCGACTCCATTTCGAAAAGATGACGATGTGAATCCTGTCGTCACAACCTTACCGCGACTTTCTGCCTTACGGCAGATTTTGTTTCGCCGCCCCGGGCTACGGCGCGACGATCCGCTCGCCCATGAACGCCTCCAAGCGGGCGCGCAACCAGCGTTCCGCCGGGTCGCTGTCGACATGGCTCAGCCAGACCATCGACAGGTCCAGGGTCGGCGTCTTGAAGGGAAAGGGTTCGCTGAATAACTGGCCCGAGGCGGCCATGGCAGCGGCGGTGTAGTCCGGCAGGCTGGCGATCAGGTCAGTGCCGGCCAGCAACGCGGGCAATGCGCTGTACTGTGGCACTGACAACACCACCTGGCGCTGGCGGCCGATTTCGGCCAGCCATTCGTCGGCGAAACCGGCGACGTTCGCGGTGTGAGAGACCAGCACATGGGGCCGCGAGCAGTATTCGTCGAGGGTCAGCGGCGCGTCCGACGCATCGGCGCGCAGCACCCGAGGCTGGATGTGTCGCAACAATTTGCGCTTGGCATTGGCCGGCAGCCCCCGCGTCTGGCTGATGCCCACGGTGATGTCGCCCGATGCCAGCAAATCAGGAATGCGCCAGTAATCAACGTGCTGGACGACGAATACGATGTTCGGTGCTTCCTGGCGCAGGCTGCTCAACAGCGGGGGCAACAGGCCGAACTCCACATCGTCCGACAAGCCGATGCGAAAGGTCATGGTGCTGTTGGCAGGGTCAAAATCGTGGGTCAGGCTCAGGGCCACCGAGAGCGAATCCAACGCCGGCGACAAGTGTCGGATAATTTCCTCGGCCCGGGCAGTCGGTTCCATGCGATGACCGACGCGAATGAACAGTGGATCATTGAACATCTTGCGCAAACGGTTGAGGGCCGAGCTGATGGTGGGCTGGCCCAAAAACAGCTTCTCCGCCGCCCGGGTCACGTTGCGCTCAAGCATCAGCGTCTCGAACACCACCATCAGATTGATATCGGCCTTGCGCAATTCGTTGCGGTTCATCCACTGCCCCTTATTCCTTGTCTGTAGGAAGTGTAGGAAGGGCAACGGTTACGCGTCTATGCGCAAAAAGTCCAAACGCTAAACAGCGCTGCGACGGCGCGGCTTTTTGTGGCTGATCGGCATTGTTGAAGGGTCACTTTACGGTCAGGGATTTGAGCCCCAGCGCCATGACCCGCTCATCGGTGCCCAGCCCCAACGCCTTGGGACTGATCGCATCGGGGAAATGAAAATGCACGCGCACCTGCCCATCGACACCCGACACTTCACGCATCGCCGACGTCAGGGGCAGCTCCAGGGTGTTGTCCTGCAAACGCGTGAACTGAGTCGACAACGCCGCCACACCGTTGATCGAGACCTCGACCCGCTGGCTTGTGTGACTGGGCTGTACGAAGGCCGCCGCTTCGATTGAAAGCGCGCGAGCTTCTGGCGGCACCCGCAACAGCACCTCGGCCTCGGCCCCCTCTGACCACGCCCCCCAATCCTCGACCCGCCCCCAGCCGCTGACCAGCATGCCATTGATGCGGTTGAACACCTGGCGTTGTCGGCACTGCCGCCGTTGACGAACACCAGCTCCACGTTCACCAGCGCTTGGTCGGCAAAGACCCGATCGATCCTGGCGATGAACAAATCGATGGACTGGGCTTCGTTGAAGACGGGAATGACAAGCGAAAGCGCTAGACGACCTTGCAGATCCGATCCTGGATATCCAGTCACTTGATGGCTCTTTTTTCTTATAGTGTTTTTTCAATCCATCGGGCCACCGGCCCTAGGCCCCCCCGGACCTGACGTCAATGACGACGACTGCATCGGAAGGTATTAAGCAGGACCTTGGGAAGACTCATGTTCGCAAGGTGACCCGCTCCCGCTAACGGGTCGAGTCGACCTTCACGCCGCTGTCGGACGTCTCTGATCACTTATGGATACGATTTTCCCGTAGCCAAAAACGTCAGCTTGGCTAGGCTTGCAGCCACATGTGCAATACATGTCTTGAGTAAATGAATCGCAGGGAGCGAATCGATGTATTTTGAAATCTACCGACAGACCCGAGGCACCCAAAGCAGCGGAAAAGGCCAATGGCGCTGGCGCCTGAGGGCCGGCAACCACGAGACGATCGCCAGTGGGGAGTCCTATGTGAACAAGAGTGACTGCCTGCACGTCATCCAACTGATCAAGAACGCCCACAGCGAAACGCCTGTGAAGGAAATCTGAACAGCGGCGGTCAAAGATAAGGGGATCTGACTAAGCCAGGCTAATCGTATTCCGCTTCCTGGTGATCCCCCAACAGCCGCCGCTGACGAGCTGTCGCGGCGGCCAGGACAACAGGGTTGAACCGCCAGTGCAAGTAAGGTGAGAATTTCTGCGCGACCATCCGCCGGCCGTAGTGCACCTGGAGCAGATACCGTGTGCGGTCGTCGGTCCGGTTGTCGCTGCCGGCGTGCCATAATTCGCTGCGCAGGACCAGCACGTCACCTGCGCGGCACAGGACAGGCTGCGCCGCGCGCCCCAGCCACTGTGTCTCACCGGCTACGGGCGCCCGTCCTGCCCGGTGACTACCGGGGATGACCCGGGTCGGGCTCAAGTCGGCGTCGATGTCATCAAGATAGAACTGCGCGGTGAAAACGTGCATCGGCAGTTCAAAGACGGGGTCGGCCAACAACCCAGGCGGCAACGCCATCGGCAGATAGTCCAGATGCAGCGGCGGCGCGACGTAGCCGGGGTGGCAGCGCCAGGCCGTCTGCCCGATGATGTGGCAGTCCTCCCCCAACGCGGCTTCGGCCAGTTCGATCACACCCTCCACGTCCAAAAATGGCAACCAGAAAGGGTCGCGGTTGAAGACGCACTTGTAATGATCGATGACCCCGCTGTAATCCCAATGCTGGGGCTTCAACTGATCGATGGCAAAGCGCAGATCGGCAATGCGTTCGGCGTCCAACCCCCCTGGCAACAGGACGAAACCGTCCTGATGCAAGGTCCGCAAGCTATCTTGGGTAGACACGAGCGTACAATCCTCAGGTACGGAAGCGGCCGGTCAGCTCCGCAAGGTTTTTCGACAGGCTGGAAAGCTGCCGACTGGCGAGCATGCTCTGGGCCGAGTTCTCCGCCGCTTCGTTAGAAAGGTCGCGAATGTCAGAGATATTGCGGGCAATTTCCTCGGTGACGCTGCTCTGCTCCTCGCACGCATTGGCGATCTGCGCGGCCATGTCGTTGATCCGCTGGATTGAACCGCTGGTGCCGCTGAGCACCTGATCGACACCGGCGGCGCGTTCGACGCTGTCACGGGCCTTGTTGCTCCCGGCCTGCATGGCCTGCACCGCCTTTGCCACGCCGGACTGCAAGCGCTCGATACGAACCTGAATGTCTTTGGTCGAATCCTGGGTACGTGCCGCCAGCGCCCGGACTTCGTCAGCCACAACAGCAAACCCCCGGCCCTGCTCGCCCGCCCGCGCAGCCTCGATGGCCGCATTCAGTGCCAGCAGGTTGGTCTGTTCGGCAATGCCACGGATCACTTCGAGCACCGCGCCGATGCTGGACGTTTCCTGGGCCAACGCCTCGATGGTGCCCGAAGCGCTCTCCACTTCCTGGGCCAGCTGGCGAATCGATTCAATGGTGCTGCTGACCACCTCGGTGCCATCACGAGATTGGCTGCTGGCTTGCTGCGCCGCGTCCGAGGCATTTACCGCGTTATGCGCCACTTCATGCACGGCGGCACTCATCTGAGTCGCAGCGGTGCTGACTTGGTCAAGCGCCGCATGTTCACTGCTGATCAACTGATCATTGGTCGCCGCCATATTAGCCATGGCACGTGCCGCCGCTTCAACCTCCCCGGTCACCCGGCCCACTTCGGCAATCAACGGCTGCAACTTATCGAGAAAGCGGTTGAAGGCGCCGCTGAGCTGCCCCAACTCATCAGCCGAACGCACCTCCAGACGCCCCTTCAAATCACCCCCGCCCTCGGCAATCTGCTCGACGCGGTGCAGCAAGCGACGCATGGGGCTCAACACCACCATGGGCAAGACCACGATCAGCAGCACACACCCAAGCAGACCGACCAGCAGGATGCCGCCCTGTTGCATGCCCACGGCCTGCCCCTCCTCAATCGCAATCTCCCCTTCGCGATGCGATGCAGCATCTTCGAGTTCACCGAGCTTATCGATGGCGTCACGCATGCTGTCGAACTTACTTTCACCCTCGCCAAAACTCAGGGCACTGGCGGCCTGCGGATTGCTCGCGGCTTGCTCGACCACTTGCCGGGAAATCTGCGACCACTGGGCAAAACGATCATTGAACTGACTGACCAACGCCATCGCCTCGGCACCCGGCTGCATCGCGGCATATTTCTGCACACGGTCATAGGCCTGCTTCAGATTGTCCCGATGACTGGCGCGCAACGCCTCCAGATGATTCCCCGCCGCGTTGCCCCCCAGCAGGCTGCGCTCGGCAACGAACGCCTGGTAGAGGTCACGGTCTGCGTTAAGCAACAGGCTGATCGCCGGCAGATACCGATTGGTCAATTGCGTACTCGACTCGGTCACCTGACCAATCCCTCGCATGCCCGACCACCCCATCAGCACCAGCAGCAACGCCAGGAATGCAACGGGCAGCGTGATTTTCCAGCGGAAGCCCAGATCGGCAAAAAACCGTGGCATGGGTACTACTCCTTTTCGAGGGCATGTCTTTAGCTATCGGCAACGATGGGGCCTGCTAGAGAGACGGTAGACCAAATTGTCACGGGGTGGTGACGTACGGTGGAGAATCGCACTGGGAAGTGCTTGGCTCGGTGAGGGAGATGACTACAACTTGTAACGAAATCCTTTACAACGCGAGAGAGACAAGCCCAACTTTGAGGCCTTTTTCTTACATCCTCTACTTACTTCATTCAGAGAATCTTCTGACACACCCGCTTATTGATAATCCATTTAGTCTTTGGATGGGTTTACCCCTTTTACAGCGATTGGAATCAGCATGAATAAGCACAACTCTGGCGCTTCAAAGGCCACTGCAAAAAAGTCCAAAAATACCGACAAAAAGGTCGTTCAGGATGAGCTGACATCATTCGATGTTCGGCAGGCCGCGCAGGATGCGAAAAAAACATTCGATACATTTGTAATCACTGGCAAGCTTCCGATTACCAAATAAGCACGAACGATCAGGACCTGCTTGCTTTCCGTGGCGAGGGAGCTTGCTCCCGCTTGAGTGCGAAGCGCTCACAGAAAAGGGGCCGCTTCGCAGCCCAGCGGGAGCAAGCTCCCTCGCCACAGGTGCATTCCAGCTTTAAACAGTGGGTAAGCCTTTACTTTTAGGCACCGTCTCTGCAAGACGGGTAGCCAGTCCTACAGCCATACATACCCGGAAACACCAAGCCCACAGATCCCGGCTACGTTACCTTGCGCCTTTGCCTACAACTAAGCCAGAATCCGCCCGCTTGTGCGCCTTTGCCCGCACCGGTAGCTTGGTTCCCGTCACTGCTCATCAGTGATCGGGTTTAGCGACCCGAAGGGTATGGACGCATCTGCTCTCCTGATCTCGTTGCAGGTATTCATGTCTGCGACGGTTGCAATGGTGGCTGTGCGCGGGAGGTCTTCGGATCTGCCGGGCTCCTGTACCCCCGGTTCGCTAACCTGCGTGCAGCCGCCACCCTTACTTGTTTAGCGACAAGTCATGGTGGCTCAATCAGGTACAGGAGTTTCACCATGTTCAAGGTCACCCCCAACCCACCGGAAACAGCCCCCAGTTCCGCCGGCCTCGATCCAAAAAAAGTCCAGGAAGCCACCGACCGAGCGCTGGATTACTACTTGAAGCCAAAGGAAGCCGACACTAAAAGCGACCCATCACCGGCCCAGCTCTTCACGGTCGTAGAGGGCATCGACAATGAAACCCTGCTCGCCAACCTCAGCGAAAACCTGGCCTCGGCCAACGCCATGATCAACGACCTGACATTTGACCTCGAAGGGTCACGCCGACGTGTGGCGATGGGTATTTTGCAAGTGATCGAACTGAGCGAACTGTTGGCGAATCGGGTGTTGGATAACATCGATCCGCGCTAGTGAAGCAAGTTTCAGAAACGAAAAAGCCCCTGAAATGGTCAACCATTTCAGGGGCTTAGTCGTATTCAATAATGGCGGAGAGATAGGGATTTGAACCCTAGGTACTGTCGCCAGTACAACGGATTTCGAATCCGTCCCGTTCGGCCACTCCGGCATCTCTCCAGTGGCGCGCATCATACCAGCACATTCGCCGGAAGCGAACCCCCGAGCGAAATTTTTTCCGTGCTATCAGATGCTTGCGTCGATTACAGCGGTACACCCAGGCGCTGGGCGACTTCTTCGTAGGCTTCGATGACGTCACCGAGGCCTTGGCGGAAGCGGTCTTTGTCCATCTTCTTCTTGGTGTCCTTGTCCCACAGGCGGCAGCCGTCCGGGCTGAATTCGTCGCCCAGGACGATGGAGCCGTCGCTGAACACACCGAATTCAAGCTTGAAGTCCACCAGCAGCAGGCCGGCGTCGTCGAACAGTTTGGTCAGCACTTCGTTGACCTTGAGGGACAACTCTTTCATGCGCGCCAGTTGCTCGGCGGTGCCCCAGCCGAAGGCCACGACATGGGATTCGTTGATAAACGGGTCGCCCTTGGCGTCGTCCTTCAGGAACAGTTCGAAGGTGTAAGGGTTGAGCTTCATGCCCTCTTCCACGCCCAGGCGCTTGACCAGGCTGCCGGCGGCGTAGTTACGCACGACGCATTCGACCGGGATCATGTCCAGCTTCTTGACCAGGCATTCGTTGTCGCCCAGCAGCTTGTCGAACTGGGTCGGCACGCCGGCGGCTTCGAGTTTCTGCATGATGAAGGCGTTGAACTTGTTGTTCACCATGCCCTTGCGGTCCAGCTGTTCGATGCGCTTGCCGTCGAACGCCGAAGTGTCGTTGCGAAACAGCAGGATCAAGCGGTCAGCGTCATCGGTCTTGTAAACCGACTTGGCTTTGCCGCGGTAGAGTTCTTCACGTTTTTCCATGATGGGCTCCGCTTGCTAAGTAGTGGGCTAGGCGATGTGTCGCCAGTCGAGCCCTGAATCTTGATCGGCCAGTTGCAGCCAGTCCGGGTCGCACCCGAGGGTGTCGACAAAACATTGCCGGGCCAGCTGCGGCAGGTTGTTCTTGCTGCTCAGATGGGCCAGGACCAGGTGTTGCAGGCCTTGCCAGCCCAACTCGGCCACCAGGTACGCCGCCTGGTGGTTGTTCAAATGTCCGTGTTCCCCGCCGACCCGCTGCTTGAGGAAGTACGGGTAGTAACCCCGCGCCAGCATGTCGCGGCAGTGGTTGGACTCGATCATCAAGGCATCGAGGTCCCGGTAGCTGTCCATGACCCGGTCGCAATAAGACCCCAGGTCAGTGAGCAGGCCGAAACGCCGCTCGCCGTCGCTGAACACATATTGCGTCGGCTCCCGGGCGTCGTGTGCCACGCTGACCACGCTGACATCCAGGGCACCAATGCGCAGTTGCTCGCCACCGGCCACGAAACCGGCCGGCTCGATGGGCTTGCGCAGGCCACCCAGCGTGCCACGGCTCAGGTACACCGGCAGATTGTAGCGCCGAGACAGCAAACCCACGCCATGCACGTGATCGGCATGTTCGTGGGTCACCAGTATCGCGCTCAGTTGCGCCGGATGCACACCCAGGCGCAACAGGCGCTTCTCGGTTTCCCGCAGGGAGAAACCACAATCGACCAGCACATACGTGCCGGCGCTGGCGATCAGCGTGCCGTTCCCCTGGCTACCGCTGCCGAGAACGGCAAAACGCATCGGATCAGCCCAGGTTGTCCTGAATCACGCTCAACACTTTGCGCGCCACTTCAGCCGGCGCCACGGTATTGATGTTCTTCTCGACCGTCACCTGGACGTTGTCGCCCACCTTGCTCAGGCGAACCTGATAGCGCTCGGCGCGGGCTTCAACCTCTTCCTTGTCCGGCTTGCTGCCGAACAGACCGCTGAAGAAGCCAGGCTTCTCGTCTTTCTTCTCGGCCTTTTCGGCGAGGTTGATGTAGTACAGGCCCAGGCTGCGGTTGATGTCTTCAACCCGCCATTCGCCCTGCTCCAACGCACGGCCGACACTCGACCAGGCACGGTCCAGGTCGGAGCCGACGTTGAGCACCGGGTTGCCGCTGCCGTCTTCGCTCAGGCTGACACGGCTCGGTGCGTCGAACTCCTTGGAGGCCAGCATCGAGACGGACCCGCCCTGCTCTGCTGTGCGGCTCATGCTGGCAAGCATGTCGTCCACCAGCGCAGCGTCGAGGCCGGTATTGACCGAACGGTTGGTGAACGCCACGTCAGCGGTGCTGCCGGCAGGACGCTCGGCGCTGACCACGTAGATTTCACTGGTGTTGCGCTGCACGCCCGGCTCGATGCGCACCCGAACGCGGGTTTCGCTGTCGGAGGCGACACCGGCGGCGCTCAGGCGCTTGGCCATGGCGGCGGACAGTTCATCGGCACGCTGCCAGGTGGTGGTGAATTCGCCCGTCTGCGGGCGCTGTTCGTCCAGGCGGAAACCGTTGTCCTGGAAGAACTGGATCGCCACCGGCCAGACTTCGGCGGGTGGATGCTGACCCATGACCCAGCTGGAGTCGCCACTCTTCTGCAAGGTGTAGTCGCTGGCATCGGCCACGGCCGACAGCGGTTGCGGACGTGGGACGACGTATTCGCCCTTAACGGTGTCGTCGGCGACGTTACGCGGGATCGGCAGCAGCGGATCCAGACGCTTGGCGATGTTGACGTCTTGCGGCAGTTGCATCGGTGCAGTCTGTTGCGCTTGCAGGTAATCGCTACCACGGTCGCGGAAGTAACCCTCCGGCCCCCAGATCCATCCGCAGCCACTGGTGCTGGAGATAATCAAGGCAAGTGCGGAAAGTCCGGCCATTCGCTTCATGCGTTGTACTTCCTCGAATTAAACCAGGACGCCGGACTGGCGCATGGCCTGCCGCAGCGGTTCATGACAGGTTTTGCTCAGCCAGGTGAGTGGCAGGCGGATGCCTTCGTGCATCAGGCCCATTTCCACCAACGCCCATTTGACAGGGATCGGGTTGGCTTCGATGAACAGGTCCTTGTGCAGCGGCATCAGTTTTTCGTTGATGGCCCGTGCCTTCTCGGCATCGCCCTTGAGCGCGGCCTCGCACAGGTCGGCCATTTCGCGCGGAGCGACGTTGGCGGTGACCGAAATATTGCCCTTGCCGCCCAGCAGGATCAGTTCCACGGCGGTCGGATCGTCACCGGAAAGCAGGATGAAGTCCTTGCTGACGCCATCGAGGATGGCCTTGGCGCGCTTCAGGTCGCCGGTGGCTTCCTTGATGCCGATGATGTTCGGCACGGTGGACAGGCGGATCACGGTCTCGGCCTGCATGTCGCAGGAGGTGCGGCCAGGAACGTTATAGAGGATCTGCGGGATGTCGACCGCTTCGGCAATGTGCTTGAAGTGCTGGTACAGCCCTTCCTGGGTCGGTTTGTTGTAGTACGGCACGACCAGCAGGCAGGCGTCGGCGCCGGCTTCCTTGGCATTGCGGGTCAGCTCGATGGCTTCACGGGTCGAGTTGGCACCGGTGCCGGCGATGACCGGGATGCGACCGTTGACTTGCTTGACTACGGCGCGGATGACTTCGATGTGCTCATTGACGTCGAGGGTTGCCGACTCGCCGGTGGTGCCGACGGCGACAATGGCATGGGTGCCGTTCTCAAGATGGAAGTCCACGAGTTTGCTGAGGCTGGCCCAGTCAAGATGCCCTTGTGCATCCATGGGTGTGACCAATGCCACCATACTGCCCGCAATCATGAAACCGCTCCTGCCGGAAAAAGAGAGCGGTAATGGTACTGGCGCCAAGATGCTTGTACAAGCGAACTACCATTCCCCTGAGCGATGGTTTTCGCTACCCTTCAAGCTTTGATCGGTACCGATAAGCTCACACGCCGGTTTCCAGCCTCCGTTTTCGTCGCCACAAGCCCCGATCCTGCGTTTGTCCGGGTGCATTCCCGCCTTCATGGAAATGCAGCGCAACGCCGGGCACAGGGCTTGAGCCGTTCGTTTCACGCAGGCCGGCCGCCGTGCCGAGCCATGAAGGTGCCGACCGCTCATCGCTTTAGGAACGCTGCATGTCCACCCCCACAGTCCGCGAACAATTCCTTGTTATCAGTGCCCTTGGCGCCAACCCCATGGAGCTGACCAACGTCCTGTGCCGCGCCAGCCATGAAAACCGCTGCGCCGTCGTGACCTCGCGCCTGACCCGCCACGGCGAGTGCAGCGCGCTGGTGCTTGAAGTCTCCGGCAGCTGGGACGCCCTGGCCCGCCTGGAAGGCAGCTTGCCGCTGCTGGCCAAGAAGCACGCCTTTACGGTCAACGTGGTGCGCAGCGCCGCGCTGGAGAACCGTCCACAGGCGTTGCCGTATGTGGCTTACGTCAGCTCAGCCTACCGTCCGGACATCATCAACGAGCTGTGCCAGTTCTTCATGGACCACCACGTCGAGCTGGAAAACCTGACCTGCGACACCTACCAGGCGCCGCAGACCGGCGGCACCATGCTCAACGCCACGTTCACCGTGACCCTGCCGGCCGGTACCCAGATCAGTTGGCTGCGCGATCAGTTCCTGGATTTCGCCGATGCGATGAACCTGGATGCCCTGATCGAACCGTGGCGCCCACAAAACCCAATGTAAGGAAGCGTTCATGGCCGTTGCCATCGACCAACCGGTTAGCGATTTCCAGGCGCCCGCCACCAGCGGGCAGACCATCAGTCTCGCCGCCCTCAAGGGCAAGCAGGTGGTGATTTACTTTTACCCCAAGGACAGCACCCCTGGCTGCACCACCGAAGGCCAGGGTTTTCGTGACCAGTATGCGCAGTTCCAGGCCGCCAACACCGAAGTGTTCGGCGTCTCCCGGGACAGCCTCAAGTCCCACGAGAACTTCAAGTGCAAGCAGGAGTTTCCGTTCGAGCTGATCAGCGACAAGGACGAGGCGGTCTGCCAGTTGTTTGACGTGATCAAGCTGAAGAAGCTCTACGGCAAGGAATACCTGGGCGTGGATCGCAGCACATTCCTGATCGACAAGGATGGCGTGCTGCGCCAGGAATGGCGCGGCGTGAAGGTGCCGGGGCATGTGGATGCGGTGTTGGCGGCGGCTCAGGCACTCAACAAAGCCTGAGGTTCTGGGTGTCTTAACTGACGCCTTCGCGAGCAAGCTCGCTCCCACATTTGATTTTCGGTGTTAACAAATCCCTGTGGGAGCGGGCTTGCTCGCGAAGAGGCCATCAGCCTCACAAAGTAACCAAGCCCACCTCACAACAACGGCGCCACCACCGGCTCCTTGCTCGGCCAGGCATCCAGCACGGCCTTGAACAGCGTCGCCAGGGGAATCGCAAAGAACACCCCCCAGAACCCCCACAACCCGCCAAACAGCAGCACCGCGCAGATGATCGCCACCGGATGCAGGTTCACCGCCTCGGAGAACAGCAGCGGCACCAGCACGTTGCCGTCCAGGGTCTGGATGATCCCGTAGACCGCCATCAAGTATATGAACTGATCGCTCCAGCCCCACTGGAACAAGGCAATCAAGGCCACCGGCACGGTCACGACTACCGTGCCGACATAAGGCACCACCACCGAAATCCCCACCAGCAACGCCAGCAAGGCCGCGTAGTTGAGCCCCAGCGCCACGAAGCCGATATAGGTCACGCCACCGCAGATGAAAATCTCGATGACTTTTCCGCGGATGTAGTTGGCGATCTGCCGGTTCATCTCCTGGGCGACCCGGGTGATCAGCGCCCGTTCGCGGGGAAGGTAGCCACGCACCCAACGCCCGATCATCTCCCGGTCCTTGAGGAAGAAAAACACCAGGATCGGTACCAGGACCAGGTAGATCATGATGTTCACCAGAAGCGGCAGGCTGGACAGCGAAAACGTCAGCGCCCACTGGCCGAACTTGCCGATCTGGCCGCGCGCCACTTCGATGGTCTGCAACACCTGCTCATCGGACACCAGATGCGGATAGCGCTCAGGCAGCAACAACAGCAGCGATTGCCACTTGACGAGCATCCCCGGCAGTTCGTTGAACAAGGTCACCAACTGGTGCCAGAGCAACGGCACGACCACGACCATGAACACCACCAGCAAGCCCATGAACAGCGCGAACACCAGCCCGACCGCCACGGTGCCGGGTAGCCGCAGACGCTCAAGCGTGGTGACCAGCCCTTGCATCAGGTACGCCAGCACCATGCCCGCCAGCACCGGCGCCAGCATGCCGCCCAGCGTGAGCACGGCGGTAAAGGCCAGGAACAGCAGCACAGCCAGGACCACGGCCTCTTCATCGGAGAAGTAGCGCTGGATCCAGTCGCGTAACACTTTGAACATTAAAAATCCTTAAGGAACGCCTTCGGCTTTTCAGGCTTTTTTCAGCCAATAACGGTAGACGCCATTGTCGTCTTCTTCGAGCAACAGCGTATGACCGGCCAACCGCGCAAAGGTGCGGAAATCGCGCTGGGAACCGGCATCCGTGGCGGTGACCTTGAGCACAGCCCCACTGGCCAGGCGGTTGAGTTCCAGCTTGGCCTTGAGCAGCGGCAACGGACAGTTCAGGCCGCTGGCGTCCAGTTCGGCATCGTGGGCTACAGCATCGGTCATCGGTTCGCTCCGCGCAGGTCGTTGGGCCGCCTAGAATATCTGGTCCCGAGCCCGGTGTCCGGCTACAGTAAGGTCTTTGTCGACTAAGGCTTCGTGCATGACATTTCTGCGCCCCACCCTGCTGACGCTCGCTTGCCTGCTTGCCTCACCGGGCTTCGCCGACGACCTGCCGTCGCTCGGCGACGCCAGTTCTGCCATCGTCTCGCCAGAACAGGAACATCAACTGGGTCGCGCCTGGCTGGCGCTGCTGCGCAGCCAGGTCTCGCAGCTCAACGATCCGCAGCTCAAGGACTACGTTGAAACCAGCGTCTATAAACTGGTGGAGACCAGCCAGGTCAATGACCGGCGCCTGGAGTTCATCCTGATCAACAGTCCACAGCTCAACGCTTTCGCCGCGCCCGGTGGAATCGTCGGGGTCAACGGCGGGTTGTTTCTCAATGCCCAGACCGAAGGCGAATATGCCTCGGTCATGGCCCACGAACTGGCGCACTTGTCGCAACGCCACTTTGCTCGCGGCGTCGAAGCCCAGCAACGCATGAAGGTGCCGATGATGGCCGCGCTGCTGACCGGGATCGTGATTGCCGCGGCCGGAGGCGGTGACGCCGGGATTGCGGCCATCGCCGGGACCCAGGCCGCGGCCATCCAGGAACAACGGCGCTTCTCTCGCCAGAACGAACAGGAAGCCGACCGAATCGGCATCCTGAACCTGGAAAAGGCCGGCTACGATCCACGCTCCATGCCGACCATGTTCGAACGCCTGATGCGCCAGTACCGCTTCGACGCCAGGCCCCCGGAATTCCTGCTGACTCACCCGGTGACCGAATCGCGGATCGCCGACACCCGCAACCGCGCCGAACAGGCCAAGCCGGGCGGCATCGAGGACAGCGTGCGCTATCAACTGATTCGCGCGCGGGTCCAGCTGACCTATGAAGAAACACCGGGCCTGGGCGCCAAGCGCTTCCGGGCGCAACTGGATGAGAACCCGAAGAACGACGTGGCCCGCTATGGCCTGGCGATTGCGCAGATCAAGGGTGGTCAGTTGAATGAAGCCCGAGAGAACCTCAAGCCGCTGCTGGCCAAATCGCCCAACGAGATCATCTACAACCTGGCCCAGGTGGACCTGGACATTACCAGCAACAAACTGGCCGATGCCCAGTCCCGCGTCGACCGGATGTTGAGCCAGTACCCCGGCAACTATCCGCTCAACCAGGTGCGCGTCGACCTGCTGCTCAAGCAGAACCGCCCCGCCGACGCCGAGAAAGCCTTGGAAAACCTGCTCAAGACCCGCCCGGACGATCCGGATGTCTGGTACATGGTCGCGGAGACTCGCGGGCTGTCGGGCAACATCATTGGCTTGCACCAGGCGCGCGCCGAGTACTTCGCGCTGGTGGGCGACTTCCGTCAGGCGATCCAGCAACTGGACTTCGCCAAACGACGGGCCGGCACCAACTTCCCGCTATCTTCACGCATCGACGCTCGGCAGCGGGAGCTCATGGAGCAGGAGCGGATGGTCAAGGATATGATGGGGTGATGGGGGAAACGAAAGACTCGCGGCCCAGCACACATCCCTTGTGGGAGCGGGCTTGCCCGCGAAGAGGCCAGCACATCAAAATCAATGGAGACTGACCCACCGTTTTCGCGAGCAAGCCCGCTCCCACAGGGATTATGGGCTCGCCACCGCAACCCGCACCATTTACCACACATAAAAAAACCGCCTCTCTCGAGGCGGTTTTCGTTTAACCACTAACCAATCATTCGGCCAGCTTGAAGGTGATGAAGCTCGCACGCCCCTGACGCAGGACCCGCATCGACACCGAACGGTTCTTCGGCAACGCCTTGGCAATATCGGTGAATTCCTTGGCAGAACCGATGGCCTGGTTGTTCAGGTGCGTAATGATGTCGCCCGGTTGCAGGCCGATCAGCGCGGCAGGACCGTCCTGCACTTCCTTGATCACCACACCGCCTTGCAGCTCCAGGGCCTTCTTCTGCTCATCGGTCAACTCAGCGACGGCCACGCCCAGGCGATTGCTGCTGCGCTCGGCACCGGACTTGGCCAGGGAATCCAGTTCCTTGCCTTCTTCAGGGATCGCGCCGACCGTCAGCTCGACGTTCTTGCGCTTGCCCTCGCGAATCACTTCCAGGTTGGCCTTGGCACCCGCCTTGAGGGCGCCTACCAGGTGTGGCAGGTCTGCGGACATGATGATCGGCTGACCGTTCATGCTCAGGATCACGTCACCTACTTGCAGGCCACCCTTGGCCGCCGGGCCGCCTTCCTGGATCTGCGCCACCAGCGCACCGGCTGGTTTCTCCAGCCCGAACGATTCGGCCAGGTCCTTGTTCACTTCCTGGATCACCACGCCCAACCAGCCGCGGCTGACTTTGCCTTCGCTCTTCAGCTGACTGGAAACATCCATGGCAACGTCGATCGGAATCGCGAACGACACGCCCATGAAGCCGCCGGAACGGGTATAGATCTGCGAGTTGATACCCACCACTTCACCCGCGAGGTTGAACAGCGGGCCGCCGGAGTTACCCGGGTTGATCGGCACGTCGGTCTGGATGAATGGCACATAGTTCTCGTTCGGCAGGCTGCGACCGATGGCACTGACAATGCCTTGGGTCACGGTGTGATCAAAGCCGAACGGCGAACCAATGGCCACTACCCATTGACCAGCCTTCAGGTCCTGGGATTTGCCCAGCTTGAGCACGGGCAGATCCTTGCCGTCGATTTTCAGCAACGCCACGTCGGAACGCGGATCGGTACCAATCAGCTTGGCCTTCAGCTCGCTGCGATCGGAAAGACGTACCAGGATTTCGTCGGCGTCGGCGATCACGTGGTTGTTGGTCAGGATGTAACCGTCAGGCGAAATGATGAAGCCCGAACCCAGCGATTGCGCTTCACGCTGGCGACCACCACCCGGAGAGCGCGGCGCCTGCGGCATGCCGCGCTCGAAGAATTCGCGCAGCATCGGCGGCAGGCCTTCCAGGTCCGGCATTTGCTGGTCCGATACGCGGCGATCCGGCAGCTTCTGCGTCGTACTGATGTTGACGACCGCGGGCGAAGCCTGCTCGACCAGCTGCGTAAAGTCAGGTAGTTCGACCGCCAGGGCAGGAACAGCCTGGCCGAGCACCAGCACGGTGGCAAAGATGGATAGGTAGGTTTTCAAGCGTGGTATCGACATACGGCTCCCGTTACGACGAGCATGGTTAAGCGATATGGAACCAGGAATACCCGCAGAAGAGACGCCGGTATTTCTGTTCCGGAAAAACAGGCAAGGCCAGAGCCGAGCGGCTCTGACCTAATAGAAAAAAACCTGAGATTTTGCAAATGAAAATGCTGACAGGAAGTTTCGGCATTTCGATCAAGCCCCGGCGTAATCAGCCTCTTGCATAACCGAATCATCCTGGCGACTGGCTATTGTGTCGCCGCGACGTCGGAGCGCATGGAAAGCGCAATCCGTTCCGCCGTGCCAATCGGAATCTCCCCGACCACCGTGACCATCATTTCCCCTTGGGGCGTCGTGAGTCGACGGGAGACGGCAGCCGTTGGGCCGAGTTGAGTGCGGGTATCCGTTGCATTAGCGCCGTTCAACGGTTCCAGGAATACCGAGAAGCGCGCCAGACCGTCGCCATACATCAGGCTGCTGACCTGGACCTGGGTATCCGGGTCCTTGCGTGAATCACTGCTGGTCAGTTCGAACCCGGGCGGAAGCCAGTCCGAGTGCCAGGCAGGTTTCGCCGTGGCGGCCTTGCGGGGTTCCTCGGCGACTTCCTTGCAATCGGCACTGGCCTGCAGATCATCCTCCGTGGGCACGGCGATGTTCAGGCGGGTGAACTGAAAACGTTCGAGCAGCTGTCCCTTGTCGCTGAGCAACAAGGACTTGAGCGCAAGGCCGGTTTCTTTGTCCAGATGCAACTCGAAGCCGTAGCGATGCTGGTCCTTGGGCGTCAAGGCAACGATGACCGCTTGACGCCCGGCCACGCGCGACTTGCCGATGACGGCAAGGTCGTACCAATTCTTGAGTTTTTGCGGATCGAGCGCACGGGCGGCGCCGTCAGGGGTATTGCCCAACCCGGCGATCAAGGAGCCGCTGACGCATTGAGTATGTCCATCAATGCGCAGGACTTCCTGTGCCGAACCGTCAAGCTGCAGTAGCCGCTCGCGGACTTTGCCATCCTGGACGCGATGCCAGATGTTATGGGTAGAGAAACTACCGTTGCGCTCGTATATGAAAGTGCCTTGGAAGCTTTGCTGTTGCTCAGCCTGATCCAGACGTTTCAACCAGTCTTGAGCCTCATCGGCATAGGCTGGTACCGCACACCAGCCACCCAGCAGAAGCGTGAATAGAGGTATGGCGCGCAATGGTGCTCCTTACTTAACGGTTTTCCAGACTGGCTGCACGGGCATAGGGTAGCGCGCTTTCGGTACCTTTCAAGGCGGCTTCCTGCGCATGTTGGCGCAGGTAGTTGGGCAGACGCTGATCATGCCAGCCAGGTTGGCCTTGCAGAACACCGTTGACCATCGGACCGGCAGCTTCCGAACCTTCGCTGTAGCCAGCCAGGACCGCAGGGCCCTTGACCTGCGGAGTAGCCAGGCCAGGTTGGTTGGACTGCTGCGCCATCTGCACGCCGGCAATCTCATCCTGGTTGTACAAACGCACACCAGCCAATACGGCTACGGTGACCGAAGCGGCAACTGCCAGGCGACCCAGGCTGCGCCATGGTCCGCGAGAAGCTTTTGCCGGTACGGCTTCATCAGCCAATGCAGCAGAAACGGCCGCAGCGATATCCAGACGCGGAAGCAGCAGGTCCTTGTGCATGACAGCCCGGGCGATCTGGTAACGAGCCCAGGTCTCACGGGTTTCAACATCGTCGAAGGCATTCAATACCCGACGCAATTCCAGTTCGTCCGCCTCGTTATCCATCACTGCGGACAGCGATTCCTGCAGGGCTTCACGACTCATGGCGTTCCTCTCTTGGCTATCGCCGCTGTCTTTAGTTTTCCTGCAACAACGGTTGCAGGGCTTTGTCGATGGCCTCCCGGGCGCGGAAGATCCGGGAGCGCACGGTACCCACCGGACATTGCATGACGCTCGCAATGTCCTCGTAACTCAGACCATCGAACTCGCGTAAAGTTAAAGCCGTACGCAAATCTTCAGGCAATTGCTGGATGGTTCGATGGACGGTGCCTTCAATCTCATCCCGCAGCAACGCTCGTTCAGGTGATTCGAGATCCTTGAGGCCATGATCGCCATCGTAGAACTCTGCATCCTCGGAACTCACATCGCTATCCGGCGGCCGGCGGCCGCGTGAAACCAGATAGTTTTTCGCCGTGTTAATGGCGATGCGGTAAAGCCACGTGTAAAACGCGCTGTCCCCGCGAAAATTACCAAGTGCCCTGTACGCCTTGATAAAGGCTTCCTGAGCGACATCCTGGGCTTCATGGGTGTCGTGCACGAAACGCACGATCAACCCGAGAATTTTGTGCTGGTATTTCAGCACTAGCAGATCGAACGCTCGTTTGTCGCCGCGTTGTACGCGCTCGACCAGCTGCTGATCCTCTTCCTGGGTTAGCATGAACACTCCTCGATGAGCTCGAAGGAGGCTGGCATTACTAATTGACCAGGCTTGCAAACATAGACTCGGGCTTTTCGCAAAAGTTCTCCCCCTTTCAAGCAAGTTTCCGGCGCGCTCTGATCACGGCCCGCACGAAAAACGCAGCACGAGATTCCCCGGCTGCGCGAATAATCTGTCACCGGGCCTACCGGCAAAGACTCCGATCGAATCTTGTACCAACCCGACGCTGCTCCCTTTTGCAGACAACCGTCTATTGAACGTAGGCGCTTGGCAAAAGTTCCATTATTTATGGCGATGTGAATTGAACATTGGGCAACCACGCCGTGATAAGCAGCGTTTATCCGAGAAACGGATGCCTTGTCCTCCATCCAGCGGAAACGCGATCCGACGAAGCGTGTCGCTTTTCTGCCGCACTGGTTCCACATTGCCATGAACGCCCGGCTATTGTGCCGATCCCCCCCTCTATATACTAGTGGGCTGCGTGGCTGCCTGACCCGTTTGAAGCGGCGTCCGGCGCCAACCCCGACCCGGGTCGCCTTGAGCGGAAACCATTCGAATGAGCCAACAGTTTCAACACGATGTACTGGTAATCGGCAGCGGTGCCGCCGGATTGAGCCTTGCCCTGACTTTGCCGGCGCATCTGCGCATTGCCGTGCTGAGCAAGGGCGATCTGGCCAACGGCTCGACATTCTGGGCCCAGGGCGGCGTTGCAGCCGTGCTGGACGATACCGATACCATTGAATCCCACGTCGACGACACCCTGAATGCCGGTGGTGGCCTGTGCAACCCGCAAGCGGTGCGCTTCACGGTTGAGCATAGTCGCGAAGCCATCCAGTGGCTGATCGATCAGGGCGTGCCGTTTACCCGTGACGAACAGTCCGGCACTGAAGATGGCGGTTTCGAGTTTCACCTGACCCGCGAAGGCGGCCACAGCCATCGGCGGATCATCCATGCGGCCGATGCCACCGGTGCGGCCATTTTCAAGACCCTGCTCGCCCAGGCCCGGCAGCGTCCGAACATTGAGCTGCTGGAACAACGTGTCGCGATCGACCTGATCACCGAAAAACGCCTGGGCCTGGACGGTGACCGTTGCCTTGGCGCCTATGTGCTCAATCGCGGCACTGGCGAAGTCGACACCTATGGCGCACGCTTTGTGATCCTGGCGTCCGGTGGCGCAGCGAAAGTCTACCTCTATACCAGCAACCCCGACGGCGCCTGCGGTGACGGCATCGCCATGGCGTGGCGTTCGGGCTGTCGGGTGGCGAACCTGGAGTTCAACCAATTCCACCCCACCTGCCTCTATCACCCGCAGGCCAAGAGCTTCCTGATCACCGAAGCCCTGCGTGGCGAAGGGGCGCACTTGAAGCTGCCCAACGGCGAACGCTTCATGCAGCGGTTCGATCCTCGCGCCGAGCTGGCGCCACGGGACATCGTCGCCCGGGCCATCGACCATGAAATGAAACGCCTGGGCGTCGACTGCGTTTACCTGGACATCAGCCATAAACCCGAAGCCTTCATCAAAAGCCACTTTCCGACGGTGTACGAACGCTGCCTGGAATTCTCCATCGACATCACCAAGCAACCGATCCCGGTGGTGCCGGCGGCGCATTACACCTGCGGCGGCGTGATGGTCGACCAGTATGGCCGCACCGACGTGCCCGGCCTGTACGCGATCGGTGAAACCAGCTTTACCGGCCTGCACGGCGCCAACCGCATGGCGAGCAATTCGTTGCTTGAATGCTTCGTCTACGCCCGCTCGGCAGCGGCGGACATTCTGGCGCAGTTGCCACGGGTCGCCATTCCGGCCGCCCTGCCCGCCTGGGACGCCAGTCAGGTCACCGATTCGGACGAAGACGTGATCATCGCCCACAACTGGGATGAGCTGCGACGCTTCATGTGGGACTACGTCGGCATCGTGCGCACCAACAAGCGCCTGCAACGGGCGCAGCATCGGGTGCGCTTGCTGCTGGATGAAATCGATGAGTTCTACAGCAACTATAAGGTCAGCCGCGACCTGATCGAGTTGCGCAACCTGGCCCAGGTGGCCGAACTGATGATTCGTTCGGCGATGGAGCGCAAGGAAAGCCGGGGCCTGCATTACACCCTCGACTACCCGAACCTGCTCCCCGAGGCGCTGGACACTATCCTGGTGCCACCCACCTACGCCGACTGAACCTGAGCCGCACCCGCAGGCGCCGATGAACATCCGGCGCCAGCGCGTGGCGGGTCACGCACACCGAGCGAATCCGCTGCTCACCCGGCAAGCGAAAACGCAGCACAACGATCAAGGGCAGCGCCAGGCTGTCGGGGTGTAACTGCACTGGCCGCCAACCGTCCGCCCTGTTCCAGAGCTGCCAGCCACTGGCATCGCGACGCAACCCACGAAAGGCCCGAGGATGGGTCAGTAGCAGATGTCGCGGTAGCGTCCAGGCGCCATGAGCCAGGCAGAGCACGATTCCCGACGCTGCCAACCACAACGGGACCGACAACACAAACAACGAGCCCAGGGCGAATACCTGGGCCAGGAGATAGGCCACCAACAGTTGCCCGCAGGCCTGCCAGTGGCATTCGAAGCGATTACTTGGGCTGGACACGGTCCAGAATCATGCGGACCATGCGTTGCAGCTCCGGGTCCTCGGATTCGCTGCGCTCCATGAACCAGCCGAACATGTCCTGATCCTCGCATTCGAGCAGGCGGACGTAGCAGGCACGGTCCACTTCATTGAGATGGGGATAAACCTCTTTCACGAACGGCACCAGCAACACGTCCAGCTCAAGCATGCCGCGGCGGCTGTGCCAGTAGAGGCGATTCAGTTCAACATCTTCGACCATGGAGCGCTCCTCAAATAGAGCGCAAGTATACAGGGCCCGTCGCCGCGTAACAGACGGCTTTGGTCGGTCACCATCGATCCTTTGTGAACTACCCATTTCAAGGGCGCACCCTTATGATGTCCACCAGACTTTTTTACCTGCGATGACCCATGGCTGATTCCGCTTTTTTCTGTACCCTGTCCCACGAAGGCGTCCTCGCGGTCCGCGGCGTGGATGCCGGCAAATTCCTGCAAGGCCAATTGACCTGCAACCTCAACTATCTGAGCGACAGCCAATCCAGCCTCGGTGCCCGCTGCACCCAGAAGGGCCGGATGCAATCGAGCTTTCGTATCCTGCTCGAAGGCGACGGTGTGTTGATGGCCATGGCCACCGAGTTGCTCGAACCGCAACTGGCCGACCTGAAAAAGTATGCAGTGTTCTCCAAATCCAAGCTCACCGATGAAAGTGCGGCCTGGGTTCGCTTCGGCCTGGAAAACGCCGACAGCGCGCTCAGCGACCTGGGCCTGGAACTGCCAGCCGACACCGACAGCGTGGTACGCCATGATTCGTTGATCGCCATCCGCGTCTCGCCCGGGCGCGCCGAACTGTGGGCCCCGGCCGAACAGGCACAGGCGCTGCGGACCCGGTTGCGGGCAGCCCTGGCCGAAGCGGACCTGAACCCCTGGCTGCTGGGCCAGATCCGCGCCGGGATCGGCCAGGTCATGCCAGCCACCCGCGAACTGTTCATCCCTCAGATGCTCAACCTGCAAGCCGTTGGCGGCGTGAGCTTCAAGAAGGGCTGCTACACCGGTCAGGAAATCGTCGCCCGCATGCAATACCTGGGCAAACTGAAACGGCGCCTGTATCGGCTGCAACTGGACGCCAGCCAATTGCCGGAACCTGGCACCGCGCTGTTTTCCCCGGTTCACGGCAGTTCCATCGGTGAAGTGGTGATTGCCGCCCAAGCGGAGCGAAACATTGAACTGCTGGCGGTATTACAGGCCGAAGCAGCAGAAGAGGGCAATTTGCACCTCGGCACTTTGGAAGGCCCAGCGCTGCAGCTGTTGGACCTGCCTTACGAACTGGACCGCGACCGCGAGATCCAGCGCTGATCGCAGCATTTTGTCGCAACACCCTAGAGAATCGAAATGAGCGATTTGGCGCAGAAGGTCCAACGGGATTTGGTGCAGGCCATCGATAACGATGACCTGGTTCTACCTACATTACCCGAGGTGGCCTTGCAGATTCGCCGGGCCGCTGAAGACCCGGAAATCAGTGTCAGCAACCTGAGTAAAGTGATCGGCCGCGATACGGCCCTCTCGGCCCGCCTGATAAAAGTGGTCAACAGTCCGCTGCTGCGCGCTACCCAGGAAGTCACCGACCTGCACACGGCCATCACCCGGTTGGGGGTCAACTACAGCAGCAACCTGGCTATCGGCCTGGTCATGGAGCAGATTTTCCACGCCCGCTCCGAAGTGGTGGAACACAAGATGCGTGAAGTCTGGCGCAAGAGCCTGGAGATTGCCGGTGTCAGCTATGCCTTATGCCGTGGGCACACGCAGCTCAAACCCGACCAGGCTGCGCTGGGTGGGCTGGTGCATCAGATCGGTGTGCTGCCGATCCTGACCTACGCCCAGGACAACAACGAACTGCTGTCGGACCCGGTCAGCCTCAACCATGTCATCGAAACGATTCATCCGGTGCTGGGAGACAAGTTGCTCAGCGTCTGGGAGTTCCCGGAGCGACTGGTGAAGTTGCCGGGGCTGTACCTGGATTTCACCCGCAATTCCCGGCAGGTCGATTACGTCGACCTGGTGCAGGTCGCGGCGCTGTATTGCTACAAGGACACCGCTCATTCCCTGAGCAGGATCGATATGTCAGGCGTTCCTGCCTTCAGGAAACTGGGGATCGACCTGGATAATCAGGATCAGTTGGCGGACCTTGAAGAAGCGCGGTCGATGTTTTACTAGGAAAGCTCCCTCGCCACAGGGTTTGAGATTTACCCTGCGACAAAACTCACCCGCACCTTCAACCCTCCCTCCTGGCCATCGTGCAGGGTGATCTGCGCCAGGTGGGCGCGGCAGATTTCGCCGACGATCGCCAAGCCCAGGCCGGATCCGGCCACCTGCTGGTTGCGCCGATAGAAGCGCTCGAACACCCGGTCCCGCTCATGCAGCGGGATACCTGGGCCGTCGTCCTCGACTTCCAGCACGGCCGGCGCGGTGACCCGCAGGATCACATTGCCGCCGGACGGCGTATGGGCCAGGGCGTTGTCCACCAGATTGCTCAGCAATTCATTGAGCAAGGTCGGTTCGCCCCGCAACCACACCGGCTCTTCGGCTTCCAGGGCCAGCGCCACGCCCCGGGCATGGGCCAGCGGCGCCATCGCCATGCCCAGTTCTCGGGCCAACTGGCTGAGATCAAGCAGCTGCGCGCCGCCCTCGGCAATCGCCCGGGCACCGTTTTCGACACGGGCCAGGGACAGCAACTGGTTGGCCAGGTGCGTCAGTCGATCAGTGCCTTGGGCGGCAGTTTCCAGGGTCTCCCGCCAGACCACCGGTTCACTGGCGCGCAAGCCCAACTCAAGACGGGCCTTGAGGGCGGCCAAAGGTGTACGCAGCTCATGGGCGGCATCGGCGATGAACTGCGCCTGGCGCTCGAACTGCCCGCGCAAACGCTCGGTGAAATGATTGAGGGCGCGCACCAAGGGCCATAATTCGTGTTGCACTTCGACCAACGGCAACGGCCGCAGATCGTCCGGCTGGCGCTCTTCCACCGCCGTGCGCAAACGTTCCAGAGGACGCAGCGCGGCACTGACCGCGAACCACACCAGCAACAACGCCCCGACCGCCAGCATGCCCAGGCGCAGCAGTGTGTCGGCCATCAGGCTGCGAGCCATGCGGACCCGCGCCTCCTCGGTTTCGGCCACGCGCACTTCCGCCATGCCGTTCATGTTCGGCTCGCTCACCGCCTTGAGCAAGCTCACTACCCGTACGTTCTGGCCCTGATAGCTGGCGTTGTAGAAGCGCGCCAAGGCCGGGTAATCGTCGGTGCGCGGCGTGCCCGGCGGCGGGCCCGGAAGGTTCTCGTAACCGGAGATCAGCTTCTGGTTGATGTCGTTGACCTGGTAATAAATTCGCCCGGCGCTGTCGTAGGCGAAGGTGTCCAGCGCCACGTAAGGCACGTCCGCGCTGAGGCTGCCGTCGCGCTGCGACAGGCCGGCGGCGATGGTCCGGGCCGACGCCAGCAGTGTCCGGTCGTAAGCCGTATCCGCGGCCTCGCGCCCGTTCCAGTAGGCGCTCAAGCCGCTGGCGAGCATCAACACCACCAGCAGCAACGCCAGGTTCCACAACAACCGCCAGCGCAGGCTGTCAGGCTTATGCATCGCGGGTTTCCAGCAAGTAGCCCAGGCCACGGAAGGTCACGATCGCCACGGCGTGGCCGTCGAGTTTCTTGCGCAGGCGATGGACGTAGATTTCGATGGCGTCGGGGCTGGCCTCCTCGTCCAGGCCGAACACCTGGGCCGCCAGTTGCTCCTTGCTCATCACCCGTCCCGGCCTGGCGATCAGCGCCTCCAACACGGCTTGCTCGCGGGAAGTCAGGGTCAGCAATTCATCGTCGAGGGTGAAACGGCGGGTGTCCAGGTCATAAATCAGCCCACCGCAACGCTGCTGGCGTTCACCGCCCAGCACGCTGCGGCGCAACAACGCCTTGACCCTGGCTTCCAGTTCCGTGAGCTCAAAGGGTTTGGCCAGGTAGTCGTCGGCGCCGAGGTTCAGGCCATGGACCCGATCCTTGACGTCGCTGCGGGCGGTCAACATCAACACCGGCAGGGTCTTGCCGCGGGCCCGCAAGCGCGCCAGTACTTCGAAACCATCCATGCGCGGCAGCCCCACATCAAGAACCGCGACGGCATATTCCTCGCTGCTCAAGGCCAGGTCAGCCGCCACGCCATCGTGCAGCACGTCCACGGTCAGGCCGGTGCTCTTGAGCGCCTGGGCAACGCTTTCGGCGAGCTGCAGATGGTCTTCGACGAGCAGGACACGCATGGGTTATTCCTCGATTCAGGGATGGCCGGCGCCATTCTTTGGCGCGGAGTTTACAGCCGCATCCGCCACTGTGAAGCCAAAAAACACGCTGAAAGCTTCTGAAAGGTTAGCGAAAGGTTCAGCTATTAGAGTCCTCTCACGGATAGTTTCGACTGCCTGTCGCAAACGAAAAACGCCTCGAAGCGTTTTCGCCCTATAAGAACAATAAGCGCGGAGTATTCATCATGCTGTTCATGCAGCGTCAGGCTTCACCGCCTGCCCCCCCTTCTCGCCCTCGTCTGATTGTCTCGACCCGTGCCGCCCTCTCTGGGTCCGGCGTCTTTTCATGCATCCAATTGCGTCTACGGCCTGCGCCCGCCATCAACGATGAGCCGTCCGCAGACTGTGCAGCACTCATTTCAAATACAACACAACAACAACTCCTGTGGAGACCATAATGAGCCTATCACTGCGTAAAGTAGCCCTCGCTGCCGGCTGCCTGATGTTCGCCGGGCAACTGCTCGCCGCCGATCCATCGAAAGAGCCCAAGCGCCCCGAATGCATCGCCCCGGCCTCCCCTGGCGGCGGTTTCGACCTGACCTGCAAACTGGCGCAGAGCGCCTTGGTCAACCAGAAGCTGCTGACCAAACCGATGCGCGTCACCTACATGCCCGGCGGTGTCGGCGCGGTGGCCTACAACGCCGTGGTCGCCCAGCGCCCGGCCGACGCCGGCACGCTGGTGGCCTGGTCCAGCGGTTCGCTGTTGAACCTGGCCCAGGGCAAGTTCGGTCGCTTCGATGAAAGCGCCGTGCGCTGGCTGGCGGCTGTGGGCACCAGCTATGGCGCCATCGCCGTGAAAAGCGACTCGCCCTACAAGACCCTCGACGATCTGGTAAAGGCCCTGAAGAAAGATCCGAGCTCGGTGGTCATCGGCTCCGGCGGCACCGTGGGCAGCCAGGACTGGATGCAGACCGCGCTCATTGCCAAGGCGGCCGGCATCAACCCACGCGACCTGCGCTACGTCGCCCTCGAAGGCGGTGGTGAGATTGCCACTGCACTGCTCGGCGGCCACATCCAGGTCGGCAGTACGGACATCTCCGACTCCATGCCGCACATCCAGAGCGGCGACATGCGCCTGCTGGCGGTGTTCGCCGAGAAGCGCATCGATGAGCCGGAAATGAAAGACATTCCGACCGCCAAGGAACAAGGCTACGACATCGTCTGGCCAGTGGTTCGCGGCTTCTATCTCGGACCAAAAGTCAGCGACGAAGACTATGCCTGGTGGAAAGACGCATTCGACAAGCTGCTGGCCTCCGAAGAGTTCGCCCAATTGCGTGACCAGCGCGAGCTGTTCCCGTTTGCGATGACCGGCCCGGAACTGGACACCTACGTGAAGAAACAAGTGGCCGATTACAAGGTGCTGGCCAAAGAGTTCGGCCTGATCCAGTAACCGTCTCTGTTCTCGTGGCGGCGCTGGCATAACGACCGCGCCGCCCAGGAGTTAGTCATGCTTACCCTTCAACGTATTTTTGCTTCGGTGCTGCTGTTGGTCTGCATCGGCCTCGCGCTGATGGCCTGGCCTTATCAGGCAGCCTTTTCCTACGAACCGGTCGGCCCGCGCGCCTTTCCGCTGCTGATGCTGGGGCTGATGAGCATCGCGCTGTTGTACATGGTGTTCCGTCCCACCCCCATCGTGCACAGCGATGAGGATCCGCAACTGGATCGTGAAACCCTGCAGAAAATCGGCATCTGCGTCGGGCTGCTGCTGGTGTTCGCCGGGACCTTCGAGCCACTGGGCTTCATTCTTTCAAGCATCCTGATCGGCGTACCGATGGCCCGCCTCTATGGCGGTCGCTGGCTGCCAAGCGTAGTGATCATCAGCCTGATGGCCATCGGTCTTTATCTGTTGTTCGACAAGCTGATGGACGTACCGCTGCCCTTGGGCCTGCTCGACATCCTGGAGAATTGATATGGATACCCTGAATTATCTCGGCCAGGGTTTCGGCGTCGCACTGACGCCCTACAACCTGGTCACTGCGCTGACCGGCACCTTGATCGGCACCGTGGTCGGCCTGCTGCCGGGCCTGGGACCAATCAACGGCGTGGCCCTGTTGATCCCGATTGCGTTTGCCCTGGGGTTGCCGCCTGAATCGGCGCTGATCCTGCTGGCGGCCGTTTATCTGGGCTGCGAGTACGGCGGGCGCATCAGTTCGATCCTGCTCAACATCCCGGGCGAAGCTTCCACCGTGATGACCACTCTCGACGGCTACCCGATGGCTCGCCAGGGCTTGGCTGGCGTAGCGTTGTCACTTTCGGCCTGGAGTTCGTTCATCGGTGCGTTCATCGCCACCTGCGGCATGGTGCTGTTTGCCCCGTTGCTGGCGAAATGGGCGATTGCCTTCGGGCCGGCGGAGTATTTCGTACTGATGGTGTTCGCCATCGTCTGCCTCGGCGGCATGGCCGGCGACCGTCCGCTCAAAACCTTTATCGCCGCGCTGATCGGGCTGTTCCTGTCTTCTGTGGGAATCGACGCCAACAGCGGCGTGTATCGCTTTACCGGTGACAACATTCATTTGACCGACGGCATCCAATTCGTCGTGCTGGTCCTGGGCCTGTTCTCCATCAGCGAGATTCTCTTGCTGCTGGAAAAAACCCATCGCGGCCAGGAAGCGGTGAAAGCCACCGGGCGGATGATGTTCAACTTCAAGGAAGCGGCATCGGTCTTCATCGTGAACCTGCGTTGCGGCCTGCTCGGCTTCATCATGGGCGTGTTGCCCGGTGCCGGTGCAACCCTGGCCAGCGCCGTGGCCTACATGACCGAAAAACGCATCGCCGGTGCCAACGGCACCTTCGGCCAGGGCGACAAGCGTGGCCTCGCCGCTCCGGAAACCGCCATCGGCGGCGCGGCTTGCGGTGCGCTGGTGCCGATGCTGACACTGGGGGTTCCTGGTTCGGGCACGACGGCGGTGATGATCGGCGCGTTGTCGCTGTACAACATCACCCCTGGCCCGCTGTTGTTCCAGCAACAACCGGACATCGTCTGGGGCCTGATCGCCTCGTTGTTCATCGCCAACGTCATGCTGGTGATCCTCAACATCCCGATGATCCGCGTCTTCACCCGGATCCTGGCCGTACCGAACTGGGCGTTGGTGCCGGTGATCGCGATCATTACCGGGATCGGTGTCTATGCGGTGCACGCCACTACGTTCGACCTGTTCCTGATGATCGGCATCGGCATCTTCGGCTACATCCTGCGCAAGTTGGACTTCCCGCTGTCGCCGGTGCTGCTGGGCTTCATTCTCGGCGGTCTGATGGAACAGAACCTGCGTCGGGCGTTGTCGATTTCCAACGGTGCGCTGGAAATCCTCTGGTCGAGCCCGATCACCTTCGGCTGCTGGATATTGACCGCGATCATGCTGTTCATGCCATTGCTGCGGATCTGGCGTCGCCGCAGTGCCCAACGTCGTGCCCTGGCCAATGTCTGAGGCAACCTTCAGACAATGGTGGGGAACCCCGCTGGTCGGTCTGGCCGGCGGTTACCTGGCCAGCCTGATCGGCTGGCCTTTGCCCTGGATGGTCGGCTCGTTGCTGGCGATCATTCTGGTGCGCTGCCTGACGCCGTGGCAGTTGATGGAAATCCCCGGAGGTCGCAAGTGCGGCCAATGGGTGGTGGGCATCGGCATCGGCCTGCACTTCACCCCGGTGGTGATGGAGCAGGTCCTGAGCCACTTCGGCCTGATTTTTTTCGGCGCGCTGATCACCAGCGTGTCCAGCGTGGTGGGTGTGTGGCTGATGCGCCGCACCGGTGAAGACCGCGCCACGGCTTTCTTTTCGAGCATGCCGGGTGGCTCCGGCGAGATGGTCAACCTGGGCGCGCGCAATGGTGCGGACCTCAGCCGCGTGGCGGCCGGCCAGAGCCTGCGGGTGCTGGTGGTGGTGCTGTGCGTGCCGGCCGCCTTCAAATACCTGTTGGGCGAAGGCACTCCGGTGCAGCACGCCACGACGGTGGACTGGTTGTGGCTGGCACTGCTGTTCCCAGCGGGCGCCCTGCTCGCCTGGCTCTGGCAATGCTTGCGTCAACCCAACCCATGGCTGTTCGGGCCGTTGCTGGTGAGCGCGGCGGTGAGCGTCGGCTGGGATTTGCACATCGGCCTGCCCAATGGAGCCAGCCAGCTCGGTCAGTGGCTGATCGGCAGCGGGCTGGGTTGCCATTTCAACCGGCAGTTTTTCCGCCGGGCGCCGTCGTTCATGGGGCGTACCCTGGTTGGCACCGTGCTGACAATGCTGATCGCCAGCCTCGCGGCCTTGGGCCTGAGCACCCTGACCCACCTGGACCTGCGCTCACTGACCCTGGGCATGATGCCCGGCGGCATTGCTGAAATGAGCCTGACGGCGCAGACCCTGCAATTGTCGGTGCCGCTGGTGACGGCATTGCAGGTGATGCGGCTGCTGTTCGTGCTGTTTATGGCGGAGCCGTTGTTCAGGTATTGGATTCGCAGGCCTGGGTCGGGCTGATAATCCTGTGGGAGCGGGCTTGCTCGCGAAAGCGGCACATCCAATATAACTGCGCCTGTTCCACCGCTTTCGCGAGCAAGCCCGCTCCCACATTGGATTTGCGGCGTACACAAAATCGCATCAACACTGAAGATCCCTGCTCGCGATGGGGCCATCAAGCCCAACCCTTAAACCGGCGGCACCCGCCAATCGATCGGCGCCTCGCCCTGCTGTTCGAGAAACTTGTTGGCCCGGCTGAAATGCCCGCAACCCAGGAACCCGCGATAAGCCGACAAGGGCGACGGATGCACCGACGTCAGCACCAGGTGCTTGGTGGCGTCGATCAGTTTCTGCTTGCTCTGGGCATGGGCCCCCCATAGCAGGAACACCAGGTGCGGCTGATGGGCGCTGACCACTTCGATCACCCGGTCGGTAAAATGCTGCCAGCCCTTGCCCGCATGAGAGTTGGCATTGGCGCGCTCCACCGTCATGGTGGTGTTGAGCAGCAGCACGCCCTGGTCGGCCCAGCTTTGCAGGTAACCGTGGTTGGGGATGTCGATGTTCAGGTCGCGCTTCAGTTCCTTGTAGATGTTGACCAGCGACGGCGGGGTCGGCACCCCTGGTTGCACCGAGAAGCACAGACCATGGGCCTGGCCCGGGCCGTGATACGGGTCCTGGCCCAGGATGACCACCTTGACCTTGTCCAGCGGCGTGGAATTGAGCGCGTTGAAAATCAACGACGCCGGTGGATAAATTTCCTTGCCGGCAGCGTATTCACTGCGCAGGAATTCGCGCAACTCCGCCATGTAGGGCTGGTCGAACTCGGCACGCAGTGCCTGCTTCCAGCTCGGTTCGAGTTTGATACGGTCGTCAGCGGTCATGGTTGCATCCGGTAAAAACAATGGGCGCACCCTAGGAAAGCCTACATGGCTTGTCAATTGATCTGACGCAGAACCGGCACTTTCCCACGCAGCGGTCATACTGACCATTCAAATTGCTGATCGAGGTCACGATGAATCTGCACTTCGAAGAACTCACTGGCAGCCTGGGAGCGCGCATCGGCGTCGCGACCCTGGACGCTGAAAAATCCTTGAACGCGCTGTCCCTGCCGATGATCAACGCCCTGCGTGATCGCCTCGAGGCCTGGGCCAGGGATCCGCAAATCGTGTGTGTGTTATTGCGTGGCAACGGCACCAAGGCGTTCTGCGCCGGCGGTGAGGTGCGCAGCCTGGTGGAAGCCTGCCGCGCCAGCCCCGGTGAAGTACCGCCCTTGGCCGCGCAATTTTTCGCCGCGGAATACCGTTTGGACTTCAACCTGCACACCTATCCCAAACCCTTGTTGTGCTGGGGCCATGGCTATGTGCTGGGTGGCGGCATGGGACTGTTGCAAGGCGCGAGCATACGCATCGTCACACCGAGCAGTCGCCTGGCGATGCCGGAAATCAGTATTGGCCTGTATCCGGATGTCGGCGCCAGTTGGTTCCTCTCGCGCCTGCCGGGCAAGCTCGGCCTGTTCCTCGGTCTGACCGGGGCCCACATGAACGCCCGGGATGCCATCGACCTGGGTCTGGCCGACCGCTTCCTGCTGGACGGGCAACAGGACGATCTGATCGAAGGACTGCTGCAACTCAATTGGCAGGAACAGACGGCGATGCAACTCAACAGTCTGCTCAAGGCATTGCAGCAGGAGGCCATCACCCAGCAACCCGAAGCCCAATGGCTGCCGCGCCGGCAGATGATCGACCAGTGGCTGGATGTCAGCGATGTGCGCGGTGCCTGGAAGGCCCTCAGCTTGCAGGTCAACCATGCGGACCCTCTGATCGCCCGGGCGGCCAGGACCATGACCGAAGGCTCGCCGCTGACCGCCCATCTGGTCTGGGAACAGATTGCCCGCGCCCGGCATTTGTCTCTGGCGGGCGTGCTGCGCATGGAGTACACCCTGAGCCTCAACTGCTGCCGCCATCCTGAATTCAGCGAGGGCGTGCGTGCGCGGCTGATCGACAAGGACCAAAAGCCCCGTTGGCACTGGCCGGACATCAACCATGTACCCGAAGCGGCGGTGCAGGCGCATTTCCACAAGGCGTGGGAAGGACGGCATCCGTTGGCGGATCTGGCGAATGAATCGTCCTGACATCCAAATCCTGTGGGAGCGAGCCTGCTCGCGAAGGCGTCAGTCCAGTCACCCATACCCCGTGGCGAGGGAGCTTGCTCCCGCTCGGCTGCGCAGCAGTCGCAGAACCGCCCCCCGCGGTCTGCCTGGAAAAATGCGGGGGCCTGCTTCGCAGGCCAGCGGGAGCAAGATCCCTCGCCACATTGGGTTGGTGTGGAGTCGAAATCAGAGATCGACCCCAGCCCCCTGTGGGAGCAAGGCTCGCTCCCGCATTTTGTTTTATTCCAGGCACAAAAAAGCGGCGCTCAATGCGCCGCTTATTTTATCCGCCGATCAGCGGTGGCCGCCCCGTCCCCTTCCGTCATGATCGCCCCGTCCCCGGTGATCATGTCCGCCCCAATCACGATCCCAGCCACCCCGGTCTCGGCCCCCCCAACCACCGCGATTCGGATGGGACCAGTACGCCGCCCGTGGTGGCGAGTAATAGCGTGGGGCTGGCTGGTAGTAGCGCGGTGCCGAGTAATAGCGCGGCGCCGGTTGGTAATACCGCGGGGCGTAATAGCCACGCGGAGCTGAGTAATAACTCCCGCCGCTGTAATAGACAGGCGCCGGTGAGGTGTACACCTCGGAGCGGTAGTAAGAGTCTCCGTCGTAGTACGGCTCGCAAGCCGAAAGAGTCAAACCGAGAAACGCAAGGAGCAGCAGTCGTCGATACATGGCGGCCTCCTGGACCGCGAATGGGCCACATCAGCGACGCTGATGGGCGGCAGTCAACATTGGGTGACTGACGAATATTCAGACAGCAAAATCGGAATCTGGTGCGGTTTGGCAACAACTAGAAACATGTAGTTCGTCGCCCTGTTGCGGTGCGCAATGGCACCACAAGCAGGCACAAATACGTCCTCGATCATCCCTCTTCAGAACCCACACGCTCTGCCCCGCGCCTTTGGTGGACTTGGCACGGCTCTCGCTTTGGAAAATATCGTGCAGGAGTCATCACAGGTTCGCGGCACCACAATTTGCAATGGCTGACTAGGGTTCCGGCTCGCCTCTGGCGAGTGACTGGTCCGAGAGTTGGCGACCTCCAGTTGAGGTTACACGGCGGGACAAAAGCCCGGGAGACAAGCCACCGTTCGCGGTGCCGCGTTGCTCCTGTCCGCCCTTGATCAACTGGAGAACCACCATGCTCAAGCTCCGTCTGTCCACCCTGCTTGTCGCCGCCTTTTCGGCCCTGATGAGCCTCTCGTCCCCCGCTGCGCAAAAAGACCATTTCAGCGTCTGCTGGACCATCTACGCCGGCTGGATGCCTTGGGAATATGCCGGCAGCCAAGGCATCGTCGATAAATGGGCGAAGAAATACGGCATCACCATCGATGTCGTGCAGCTCAACGACTACGTCGAATCCATCAACCAGTACACCGCCGGCCAGTTCGACGGTTGCACCATGACCAACATGGACGCCCTGACCATTCCGGCGGCCGGTGGCGTGGACAGCACCGCGCTGATCGTCAGCGATTTCTCCAACGGCAACGACGGCATCGTGCTCAAGGGCGAAGGCAAGAAAGTCGCCGACCTCAAGGGCATGGACGTCAATCTGGTGGAACTGTCGGTCTCCCATTACCTGCTGGCTCGCGCCCTGGACTCGGTGGGCCTTACCGAAAAAGACCTGAAAGTCGTCAACACCTCCGATGCCGATATCTCGGCTGCCTTCAACACTGATCAAGTCAAGGCCGTCACCACCTGGAACCCGATGCTTTCGGACATCAAGGCCCAGCCCGGGGTGAGCGAAGTGTTCAATTCCAGCCAGGTGCCCGGCGAGATCATGGACATGATGGTGGTCAACACCCAGACCCTTCACGACAACCCGGCCCTGGGCAAAGCGCTGACCGGCGCCTGGTTTGAAGTAGTGGCGCTGATGAACGCAAAAAATGCGGCCAGCAAGACCGCACTGGAACACATGGCCAAAGCCTCAGGCACCGATCTGGCCGGTTTCCAGTCGCAACTGGACACCACCAGGCTGTTCGCCACGCCCACCGAAGCCCTGGCCTTCGCCACCAGCCAGCAATTGCCCGCGACCATGGGCAAGGTGGCCGAGTTCTCGTTCCAACACGGATTACTGGGCGAAGGCGCCAAGAGCCCCGAAGCGGTCGGCATCGCGTTTGCCGGTGGCGTGACCCACGGCGACAAGACCAACCTCAAGCTGCGCTTTGACCCGACCTACGTCCAGCAGGCCGCCGACGCCAAGCTGTAAACCGGAGACCTGGCATGCGCCTGATCAACCGCTACCCGGATCGTCCCAGCCGCCTGTTGCTGGTGATCCTGCCCTTCGCGCTGGTGTTGTTCGCCTATTTCATGGGTTCGGCCGAACGGTTGACGGACAATCCCAACGACAAACTGCTGCCCAGCGCCGTGCAAATGGCCGATGCGGTGAAGCGCCTGGCTTTCATCCCTGACGCCCGCAGTGGTGAATATCTGCTCTGGCAAGACACGGCCTCCAGCCTGCAACGACTGGCCATCGGCTTGGGTATCAGCGCCCTGGCCGGGCTGTGCCTGGGCATCGCCGCCGGCACGCTGCCGCTGCTGGGCGCGCCGTTGTCACCCCTGCTCACGGTGGTGTCGATGGTGCCGCCACTGGCCATCCTGCCGATCCTGTTCATCGTCTTCGGCCTGGGTGAACTGTCCAAAGTCATGCTGATTGTCATCGGCATTACGCCCTGCCTGGCGCGGGATCTGGAACAACGCGCCCGGGAAATTCCACCCGAGCTGCTGATCAAGGCCCAGACCCTCGGCGCTTCGACCTGGACCCTGATGCTGCGAGTGGTCCTGCCGCAACTGCTGCCGCGCCTGTTGATTTCCCTGCGACTGATGCTCGGTTCGGCATGGCTGTTTCTGATCGCCGCCGAAGCCATCGCCTCTACCGATGGGCTGGGCTATCGGATTTTCCTGGTGCGTCGTTACCTGGCGATGGACGTGATCCTGCCGTACGTGGTGTGGATCACCCTGCTCGCCTGGCTGATGGACTGGGGCCTCAAGCGCCTGAACCGGCAAGCGTTCCCCTGGTATGAGGGGGCGAAAGCATGAGTTTCATTACCGTGAACAACGTCTGGCAACAGTATGGCGATCAGGTGGTCATCGAGCGCTTGAACCTGAGCGTGGCCGAGGGCGAGTTCTGCACGCTGGTGGGCGCCTCGGGTTGCGGAAAATCGACCTTCCTGCGCTTGCTACTAGGTCAGGAGCGCGCCAGTCGCGGGCAGATTCTGCTGGACGGCCAGCCCTTGGCCAGCGAGCCGGATGCCAGCCGCGGCGTGGTGTTCCAGCGTTATTCGGTGTTCCCGCACCTGACCGTGCTGGACAACGTGGCCCTGGGCCTGGAACTGCCGCGCGCCCCGCTGCTGGGTCGTCTGTTGGGCAGCGCCAAACGCCAGGCCCGGGAACAGGCCGCGCATCTGCTGGCCAAGGTTGGCCTCGGCCATGCCCAGGACAAATACCCGGCGCAGCTGTCCGGCGGCATGCAACAGCGGCTGGCCATCGCCCAGGCACTGATCATGAAACCTCGCGTCCTGCTGCTGGACGAGCCCTTCGGCGCCCTTGACCCAGGCATTCGCAAAGACATGCACAGCCTGTTGCTGGAGTTGTGGCGCGAAACCCAGCTGACGGTGTTCATGGTCACCCATGACTTGTCCGAAGGTTTCAGCCTCGGCACCCGCCTGCTGGTGTTCGACAAGGTTCGCGCCGACCCGCACGCCCCGGGCGCCTATGGCGCACGCATCACCTACGACATTCCACTGAACAGCGACCGTCGCACCGCCCGTGTCGCCGTCGACGCTCTGCCCGCCGTATTGGCCGGCACATTGCGTATCGCTTGAACGGAGTTTTGCCATGACCGATTCGACTCAACTGTATCCGCCCTTCGCCGAAGAACTGCTGCCCGGCGGTGGTCACCGTTCCTTCGTGCTCAAGCGCGGCCAACTGCTGCGCCTGACCGACCTGCGCGGCGGAGCCAATGTGAGCCTGACGCTGCTCAATGCCAACGAGAAAACCGAACGCCTGAACCTGCCGGACAGCCTCAAGTGCCAACACACCGCCAAACTCACCGTCGGCCATTGCCTGTACTCGGACATGGGTCGGGTACTGGCGGCCATCACCGCCGACACCTGTGGCTGGAGCGATAGCCTGGGCGGCGTGCTCTGCGCCGAGGAAGTCGCGCAAAAATACGGTCAGGGCCGCTATCAGGAACTGCGCAACGGGTTCTTTCGCAACGGCACCGACAACCTGCTGGTGGAACTGGGCAAATGGGGGTTGGGCCTGTCCGACCTGCTGATGACCCTCAACCTGTTCAGCCGGGTCGATGTCGATGAGCGTGGAGAATTTCACTTTGTTGAAGGCCATTCCAAGGCCGGCGACTACATCGAGCTGTACGCACCGATGGACACCCTGGTCGTGCTGACCGCCCTGCAACACCCGATGGACCCGAACCCGCAATACGCCCCGCAACCGCTCAAGCTCAGTTGGATGAACGCCGACGCCAGCGTCGCCGAGCACTGCCGCCATTCGCGCCCGGAAAACCAGCGCGGCTTCATCAATACAGACCGCCTGTTCGCCTGAGGATCGCTGCCATGTCACTCGCCATCGCCACCGCACATAAACAACCCGACACCGCCCTCTATCGCGCCACGATTCCCGCCGGCGAACCCTGGCTCACCGAGGTCAAGGCGGGCCAGACCCTGCGTATCCTCGACCTGGAAGGCAACCAGGCGGTCGATACGCTGTTCTACAGCCTGGCCAACCCCAAGGAACGCTACGACGTACAACGCACCCTGCGCCGGCAGAACAGCGTTTACCTGAGCACCGGCAGCGTGCTGTATTCCAACCTCGGCCGCCCGATGCTGACCATCGTCGAAGACACCTGCGGACGTCACGACACCCTCGGCGGCGCCTGCGCCCAGGAAAGCAACACCGTGCGCTACGCCCTGGAAAAACGCTACATGCACAGCTGCCGTGACAACTACCTGCGGGCCTGCGCCCACGACGGTCGCCTGGGCAAGGGCGACATCGGGCCGAACATCAACTTCTTCATGAACGTACCGGTCACCGCCGACGGCGGCCTGACCTTTGAAGATGGCATCTCGGCCCCAGGCAAATACGTCGACTTGCGTGCGGAAATGGACGTGATCGTGCTGATCTCCAACTGCCCGCAACTGAACAACCCGTGCAACGCCTACAACCCTACCCCTGCGGAGCTGTTGATATGGGACTGAAATTCATCCGCCTGCGGCGCTGGTTATTTGTGTTGTGCCAGAGTCGGTCGGGGCAGTGCATTAGATAGTGTTTAGCGAACGCCCGCGCTCCCACATGGGTGAAGAGGTGTTTGCAGGTTTCGCCGCCGGGGACGACCCCGCCGGCCATCGAAAACCGCGGGACGGCCCGCCTCCCAGTTCAGGCCAGCATGCAGGCCTGAGGGGTATCCCATGTTCGACAAAATCCTGATCGCCAACCGTGGCGCCATCGCCTGCCGCATCCTGCGGACCCTGCGCGAACTCAAGGTCAAAGGCGTAGCGGTCTATTCCCAGGCCGACGCCGCCAGTTTGCATATCCTGCACGCCGATGAAGCCCATTGCCTGGGCGAAGGCGCGGCAGCCGGTACTTATCTGGCAGTGGACAAACTCCTGGCAATCGCCAAAAGCAGCGGTGCGAAGGCGATCCATCCCGGCTACGGATTTCTTTCGGAAAACGCAGCCTTCGCGCAAGCCTGTGAGGCGGCCGACATTGCTTTCATCGGCCCGACACCGGAGCAACTGCGCGTCTTCGGCCTCAAGCACACCGCTCGCGACCTGGCCCGGCAACACGGCGTGCCCCTGCTCGAAGGCACCGAACTGCTCGATAGCCTCGATGCCGCGCTGTTGGCCGGGACACAGATCGGCTATCCGGTGATGCTCAAGAGCACCGCCGGTGGTGGCGGCATCGGCATGCGTGTCTGCCGCAGCGCCGCCGAGCTGAGCGAATCCTTCGAAGCCGTCAAGCGTCTGGGCCAGAACAATTTCAGCGATGCCGGGGTATTCATCGAGAAGTACATCGAACGCGCGCGGCACCTGGAGGTGCAAGTGTTCGGTGACGGCCAGGGCCAAGTCATTGCCCTCGGCGTGCGCGATTGCTCGGTGCAACGACGCAACCAGAAAGTCCTTGAGGAAACCCCGGCGCCCAACCTCCCCGAAGGCATGGCCGACGAACTCTGCGCGGCGGCGATCCAACTGGCCAAGGCGGTCAACTACCGCAGCGCCGGCACCGTGGAATTCGTGTTCGACAGCGACGCCGGACGTTTCTACTTCCTGGAAGTGAACACCCGCTTGCAGGTGGAACACGGCGTCACCGAGCAAGTCTGGGGCGTGGACCTGGTGCGCTGGATGGTGCAACTGGCGGCCGGGGATCTGCCCTCCTTGAACGAATTGAGCCAGGGTTTGAAAGCCCAGGGCCACGCAATCCAGGCGCGGTTGTATGCCGAAGATCCAGGCCGGAATTTCCAACCCAGCCCCGGTCTGCTGACCGCCGTGCAGTTCCCGGTGGCCGATGGCAAGCAACTGCGCATCGACACCTGGGTCGAGGCCGGCTGCCAGATTCCACCGTACTTCGATCCGATGATCGCCAAAGTCATTCGCTGGGCGCCGACCCGCGAACAGGCACGTCTGGGTTTGCATCAAGCGCTGGATGAAAGCTTGCTGTATGGCGTCGAGACCAATCGCCACTACCTGCAACAGATTCTTCTCGATGCGCCATTTGCCGACGGTCGACCCTGGACGCGCTGCCTGGAGGCGTTGGTCTATCGCGCCAACACGTTTGAAGTCCTGAGCCCCGGCACCCAGACCAGCGTCCAGGATTATCCCGGGCGCATCGGCTATTGGGCGGTGGGCGTGCCGCCGTCGGGGCCGATGGACAGCCGTTCGCTACGCATGGGCAATCGCCTGCTGGGCAATGAAGAAGGCGCGCCCGCGTTGGAGATCACCATGAGTGGGCCGCTGCTGCGCTTCAACTGCGATGCCCGGGTGGCCGTGACTGGCGCCGCCATTCCCCTGACCCTCAACGGTGAAACCGTTCCGATGAACGCCGTGTTGTCGATCAGCGCCGGCTCCACCCTCGCGATCGGCACCCTCACTGGCGCCGGGGCGCGCAGTTACCTGTGCTTGCAAGGTGGCTTGCAACTGCCGGATTACCTGGGCAGTAAAAGCACCTTCACCCTCGGCCAGTTCGGCGGCCATGGCGGGCGGGCGTTGTGCACGGGCGACGTGTTGCATCTCAAGCCGCTGGCTGAGCAAACGATGCCGGCGCCTACGAGCGTGCCGGCGCTTGAGCTGCCGAGCGTGCGGCGGATCCGCGTGATCTACGGTCCTCACGGCGCGCCGGAATATTTCACCGAGCGCTACATCCAGACCTTCTTCGACACCGCCTGGGAAGTGCATTTCAATTCCAGCCGCACCGGCGTACGGCTGATCGGGCCGAAACCCGAATGGGTCCGGGCCGACGGTGGCGAAGCCGGGCTGCATCCTTCCAATATCCACGACAATCCCTACGCCATCGGCGCGGTGGACTTCACCGGCGACATGCCGGTGATCCTCGGCCCCGACGGCCCGAGCCTGGGCGGTTTCGTCTGCCCGGTGACGGTGATCGAAGCGGATCTCTGGCAGTTGGGCCAACTCAAGGCCGGGGACAAAGTGCGGTTCGTGCCGGTGGATATATCGACCGCCCGCTCGCTGGCCTTGGAATGGGATCAATGTGGGAGCGGGCTTGCTCGCGAAGGCGGTCTATCAGATACCTCAACGCTGAATGTTCCACCGCTTTCGCGAGCAAGCCCGCTCCCACAGGGGATTGAGTCGCCTGTGGTGCTGGATATCGGCCAGGACGACACCCGGCTGGTGGCGAGATTATCCGGCGACACCCACCTGCTGCTGGAAATCGGCGCCCCTGAACTGGATCTGGTGCTGCGCTTTCGCGCCCATGCCTTGATGCAAGCCCTGGAGCAAAAGCAGCTGGGTGGCGTGATCGACCTGACCCCGGGCATTCGCTCGCTGCAAGTGCATTACCAACCCGAGCAATTGCCCCTGGCCGAGCTGCTGGCCATTGTCGCCGGTGAGTGGGACGCGGTGTTCGCCGCGCAAGACCTGCAGGTACCGTCACGCATCGTCCACCTGCCACTGTCCTGGGACGATCCGGCCTGCCAGTTGGCCATCGAAAAATACATGACCACCGTGCGCAAGGACGCGCCCTGGTGCCCGAGCAACCTGGAGTTCATCCGGCGCATCAATGACCTGCCCAACCTCGACGAGGTGCAACGCACGGTGTTCGACGCCAGCTATCTGGTCATGGGCCTCGGGGACGTCTACCTCGGCGCACCGGTCGCCACACCGCTGGACCCACGGCATCGGCTGGTGACCACCAAATACAACCCGGCCCGCACCTGGACCGCGGAGAACTCGGTGGGCATCGGCGGTGCCTACCTATGTGTGTATGGCATGGAGGGCCCGGGGGGTTATCAGTTCGTCGGGCGCACCTTGCAGATGTGGAATCGTTACCGGGACGTCGCCGCATTCGATGGCAAACCCTGGTTGCTGCGATTCTTCGACCAGATCCGCTTTTACCCGGTCAGTGCCGAAGAACTGTTACGCATCCGCCGGGATTTTCCCCTGGGCCGCTTCGACCTGCAGATCGAGCACAGCCAGCTCAACCTGGCTGATTACCAACAGTTCCTGGTGCGCGAGGCCGACAGCATCGCGGCGTTCCGCCAACAGCAACAAGGCGCCTTCAATGCCGAACGCGAGCGCTGGATCACCAGCGGTCAGGCGCATTTCGAAACCGAAGAGCCCGACGCCGCGCCAAGCGAAGACACACGCCTGAGCGAGAACCAGCTCAGCGTCGACAGCCACATCGCCGGCAACCTCTGGCAGGTCCAGGTACAGGTTGGCGCTCGGGTCGCCGCCGGTGATGCGCTGGTGATCCTGGAGTCGATGAAGATGGAAATCCCGGTGCTGGCCCCCGTGGCCGGGGTGGTGCGCGAAGTGCGCGTCCAGCCTGGCTCGGCGGTGCGCGCCGGACAGCGCGTGGTGGTGCTGGAACGTGACTGAACTCAATCCAAGGATAAATGCCATGAACCTTTCTCTTCGCTTGGACGACCTGCGCAGCGCCTACCGCAGCGGTGAACTGACACCTCGGACATTGCTGTTGAGCCTGCGGGAAAAAGCCGCGGCGCTGAACCCGGACTATCACCTGTTCATTCACCTGCTGACGCCGGAGGAATTGGAGCCCTACCTGGCCGCGCTGGAAGGCCGCGACCTGGAAAGCCTGCCGCTGTACGGCGTGCCCTTTGCGATCAAGGACAATATCGACCTCGCCGGCATTCCTACCACCGCCGCCTGCCCGGCGTTTGCCTACCTGCCGCAACGATCGGCCAGCGTCGTCGAGCAATTGCTGGCGCTGGGCGCGATCCCGCTGGGCAAGACCAACCTTGACCAGTTCGCCACCGGGCTCAACGGCACCCGCTCGCCCTACGGCGCTTGCCGCAACAGTGTGCTACCCGACTATCCGGCAGGCGGTTCGAGTGCCGGCTCGGCGCTGGCGGTGGCCCTGGGCGTGGCCAGTTTTGCGTTGGGCACCGACACTGCCGGCTCCGGTCGGGTACCGGCGGCGCTGAACAATCTGGTGGGGCTCAAAGCCACCAAAGGCTTGATCTCCACGGCAGGCGTGGTCCCGGCCTGTCGCACACTGGACTGCGTCACGACCTTCACCGCGACGGCGCGGGAAGCCAGCCAGCTGCTGGCGCTGACGGCTCGGCTCGACTCCCGCGACGAATACAGCCGTAGCAATCCGCTGTGGAACGACGCCTCAGCATTCGGCACCCCGCGACGCTTTCGCTTCGGCGTGCCGCGCCCGCAAGACCTGGTCTTTTTCGGCTGTAATGAAAGTCCGCAACTGTTTCTGGATGCTATCGAACGGCTCGAACAGCTGGGCGGCGAAGCGGTGGAACTGGACTTTTCGCCCTTCCTGGAGGCAGCACGCCTGTTATATGAAGGGCCGTGGGTCGCCGAGCGCTACAGCGTCGCCGGCGAACTGATGGAGCGCGAGCCTGACGCGGTACTGCCGGTCATTCGCGCCGTACTGGCGAAGGCGCCTACCGTCGACGGCGTACAAACGTTCCGGGCCCAATACCGTCTACAAACGCTGAAAAGCCAATGCGACCGCGCCATGGCGACCCTCGATTGCGTACTTACACCGACCATCGGCCGTCCGGTGACCCTCGCCGAACTGGCCGCCGAACCGGTGTTGCGCAACTCCGAGCTGGGTTACTACACCAATTTCATGAACCTGCTGGATTACGCCGCGGTAGCGGTCCCCAGCGCGGCAATGGCAAACGACTTGCCTTGGGGCGTGACGCTGTTCGGTCGGGCCTTCACCGATCAATATCTGTTGAGTGTGGCCGATGCCTTGCAACGCCAGCAGGATAAAACCCTGCCAGTGCCAGCCAACCCGGCGCGCCATGACCGGGCGCGACTGGTGGTATGCGGTGCGCACCTGGACGGATTGGCGTTGAACTGGCAACTCAGGCAACGCGGTGCCCGCCTGGTCGAGGCGACCCACAGCTCCCCCGACTACCGTTTCTATGCACTGGCCGGCGGCCCGCCCCTGCGCCCCGGCATGCTGCGGGTCAGCGAAGGTGGCGTGGCGATCGAGGTGGAGGTCTGGGAGCTGCCGAGCAGCGAATTGGGTTCGTTCCTGACCGCCATCCCCGCGCCACTGGGGCTGGGCAAGGTGCAACTGGCCGATGGACGCTGGGAAAGCGGATTCATTTGCGAGCCATATGGTTTGCAGGGCGCGCAGGACATCAGTCATTTGGGAGGGTGGCGGGCTTACCTGAGTACCAGTCAATAACAGAGCTCTGTGGCGAGGGGATTTATCCCCGCTGGGCTGCGCAGCGGCCCCACCGCGATCTATCAGACAGATCGCAGGGGGCCGCTGCGCAGCCCAACGGGGATAAATCCCCTCGCCACAACTTTATAAACCCGGCAAATCCGAGCACCTTTTCCTACAAGGCCACTAGACTAATCTCATTGGGTCTGCGCCAAGGGAATCGCCATGTCGCTCCGTTCGCCGTTGTCCCCCCAGCGCAGGCCGCTCGTGATCGTGGCATTGCTGCTCGCTACCGGATTTCTGATCATTTCCTTGCTGGGCTATTACGCTGCCCACGCCGTCCTGCGGGACAACCTACTTCGAACGCTGTATTTGAACCTGCTGATCGGCCTGCTCATCACATTGGCCGTGCTGGTCGTCATTTACCGCACGATCAACGGTTACCAACGCCGCATCGACGCCCAGACCGTCCTCGACGGCCTGACCGAACTGCCCAACCGCCGGGGCTTCGACCTGTTGGCCGTGCAGGCCCTGCACGAGGCGCAACGCGAGCCCAAGCCATTGGCCGCGCTGTTGCTGGAGCTGGACGACTTCAAGCGGCTGGACACCACCCACGGCCACATCGCCAGCGATCAATTGCTGACCGGAGTCGCCCGCGACCTGACCGAGAACCTGCGGCATTCCGACATTGTCTGTCGCTGGAGCGCCGAAGCCTTTGTCGTCCTGCTCAAGGACACAGATGGGCAGACAGGTCTGAAAATCGCCGAGAAAATTCGTCTGCATATCGAAAAACAGCGCTATTTCTGCAGTGGGAAACAGTTGTTGGTGACCGCCAGCATCGGCCTCACCACCCTGCAAGACAAAGACACCTTGCACAGCCTGTTGTCGCGGACCGATCATGCGCTGCAACGCGCCCGGCAAACCGGGGACAACCGAACCTGTGTGGAAATGCCTCACTCCAGCTATGAATAAACCCAACCTTTGCCCGGCGTGCGGCAAGGCCAACGATTGCACGCTGGCCGATCCGAAAACCGTCGACCGAGCCTGCTGGTGCTACGGCGTGAGCATCGACCCGGCCGTGCTCCAAGCGCTGCCCGCCGAGCTGCGCGACAGCTCCTGCCTGTGCCCGCGTTGCGCGCAAGTCGAAGCTCAGCTGCGAGCCAAGCGCCAGCCGAACGGGTAAGATGCCCGCCCTCCTGCTCTCCTATCTGTACAGCTCATGCGCGTTGACCGCTTCCTCAGTAACCTGCCGCGCTTCAATCGCCAACAAGTGCGTCTGCTATTGGTCGAGCGCCGGGTGCGGATCGACGGCCAGACCGTCAGCGATCCGCACGCACAGGTGCGCGAGTTCAGCCGGGTTGAAGTCGACGATGAAGTGCTGCAATCAGGCCGACCGGCGCGTTACTTCATGCTGCACAAGCCGCCCGGTTGCGTCAGCGCCACCCGCGATCCGCAACACCCGACCGTGCTTGACCTGCTGGATGAGCCGGACAAGGACGACCTCCACATCGCCGGGCGCCTGGACTTCAACACCACCGGGTTGATGCTGATCACCAATGACGGCAGCTGGTCGCGACGCCTGACCCAACCACAGACCAAGCTGCCCAAGGTCTACTACGTCGAAACCGAGCAGATCATCACCGCCGAGTACATCCACACCTTCGCCCGGGGCCTGTACTTCGCTTTCGAAGACCTCACCACCCAACCGGCGGAACTGGCGCTGCTGGGGCCGAAATCTGCGCGTTTGAGCATCGTTGAAGGGCGCTACCACCAGGTCAAGCGCATGTTCGGCCATTTCGATAACAAGGTCTTGCGCCTGCACCGCGAGCGCATGGGCCCGCTGACCCTGGACCTCGATCTAGAGCCCGGACAGTACCGCGCCTTGAACGCCGATGAGATCCGCTTGATCTGATCCGGCTACCGCTGGGCAGAACTGTCGAACAATTTTCCAAACGGCACTTGCGCAACGGCCAACCCCCTGCTTGAATCAGGTCGTCGGCCAAAATGTGACCGATGAGTCACCAAATACTTCCAAGAAACTTTTTGCCGGCCAGAACCCTCAGGTTCCGACGTACCCCTCCGGCAAACTGCCCGCTTATAACAACACCCGTCGACCGCTGTTACGGATCGACATGGGCCTTATCTTCCAGGCGTATGCCTACCTGTCACATTGCCCGTGCAATCTCATTGCGCGCATACCCGCTTGCCAGGAGTCTTATGACATGAGGCCAGAAATCGCTGTGCTGGATATACAGGGTCAGTATCGGGTTTACACGGAGTTCTATCGCGCAGACGCCGCACAAAAGACCATCATTCTGGTCAACGGCTCGATGGCCACCACTGCGTCGTTTGCACAGACCGTCAAAAACCTCCACCCGCAATTCAACGTCGTGCTGTACGACCAGCCCTACGCGGGCAAGTCCAAGGCCCACAACCGCCATGAGAAAATGCTGACCAAGGAGATCGAAGGGCAGATCCTCCTGGAGCTGATCGACCACTTCGCCGCCGAGCATGTGCTGTCGTTCTCCTGGGGCGGCGCCGCCACCTTGAGCGCCCTGGCGCAACGGCCACGGCGCATCGAAAAAGCGGTGATCAGCTCGTTCTCACCGGTGCTCAATGCGCCGATGCGTGACTACCTGGAGCGTGGGGTGGACTATCTGAGCAACCTGGACCGCGACCGCGTCGGGCACCTGGTCAACAGCACCATCGGCAAACATCTGCCGCCGCTGTTCAAGCGCTTCAACTATCGCCACGTCAGCAGCCTGGCCGAGCATGAATACGGGCAGATGCATTTCCACATCAGTGACGTACTGCGCAGCGACCAGCAGTGCTACATCAATGCCGCAAAAAAAATCGACGTACCGGTGCTGTTCCTCAACGGCGAATGGGACGAATACACCTCACCCACCGACGCCAGGCTCTTCGCCGACCACGTCCGCCACAGCAGCTTCAGCACGGTGCAAGCCACCGGGCATTTCCTGGACATGGAACACAAAGCCGCCTGCCGCGACAGCCGCAAAGCGCTGATGGATTTCCTCGTTCCAGCCCAGTACGAAAGCCGACCGCGCTACAACTACGTGCAGGGTTACCATGCACTGGCAATCTGAACCCGAGTCCTCGCGCGCAAGCCCCGCCCCCCGCATCAACGACGGGGCTTGCCCGCGAACGACCGCTCTGGTTTAAGGCTTGCACAGACGGCTGACCACACCGCGAGCAAAGAAAAACTTCAAATCCGCGCCCACATCTGGTACAAAGTCAGCCGCTCTGAGCGGGTGTCGTATAATGGCATTACTCCAGCTTCCCAAGCTGATAACGAGGGTTCGATTCCCTTCACCCGCTCCAATTGAATTCTGTTCCCGCGTCGTGTGGTTTTGACGGGGGATGTAAAAAACCGGCCCATGGTGGCCGGTTTTTTTATGGCTGATATTCGGGGGGAGTGTGAGGTGATCTCCGAGCGTAGATAGATAGCTCCCCCCGTTTCCGTCCAAAATAAATACGTCCCCATCCCAACACCCTCGACGTCATCGAGTAAGCACCCTTTGCAAGCCGAATACGCCTTGGACCGGCTACCGCCACGGTATCGCCGAAAAAAGGTATCTCAGCGATAGAGCATCAAACATGCCTGGCGACAAAAGCGACGACGATAAACACGGTCAGAGCGAACGCTGCACCGATGCTGAACGGCAACCACGTAACACGGAATGTGGACGGGGCTGGGCGCCTCATCTCTTCAGCTAAAGCCTCTACCTCACGATGTAATTGCTCGATGCTTGATTGATGACTTCGATGTGTGGACATGTCTTTTTCTCCTCCGAGGTCGCGGGGCCCCTGCCCCTACTGCGTATGGGTACCAAAAGGCTTCGTGCTTCAGCTTCGTTTCCTCGGCCGTAAGCTTACGCGTCTCAGCCAACAATTTTCGGGTTTCGAACCTCGGACATAGCAATGAGAAAAATGAGTCCCGTGGCGAGGGAGCGTGCTCCCGCTTGAGTGCGAAGCGCCCATGAGAGGGGGCTGCTGCGCAGCCCAGCGGGAGCAAGCTCCCTCGCCACGTATCGCATGGCCCCCGGGAGATTTGTAGGCAAAATCCGAGAATTGCGTAGGGGATGCGCTTACTTTGCTTCTCGGCAGGTTTTCGCCTTGTTGCCCTTGCCTTCCAGTGGCTACTCTCCCAGACGTCGCTGCAAATTCAGCGACCGGGCCTAGGAACCCGTCGAATTCAAGGCGCACAGCGCCCCCATGAAAATTGCAGGCGCTTTTTATGTTTGCGATGATGTTTTATGGCGGCTGTGCGTGGGACACCCTCGGGTGTGCCGGGTGCCTTGATTCCCGGTTCCTAGCCCACGTGCGGCCGCCACCCGAATCTAGGAAAGGATGGCGGCGGTTTCTCAAGTCAAGGAGTGAAACTGTGCGAAACGTAATTCCATCCTATTTCCGCGCTTACCAAACCAAGCTTCAGCTTCGGGCCAACGACCTTCCGATCTTCGGAGGCAGGCCATGAACGAAAACACTGAGTTAAAAACTATCGGCTACACCCCCTTCAACTATTCCGCTGATCGAGCACTGTTCCGTGTCAACGGCGGCGTCCCCATCCAAGAAGCATTGGAACGAGCATCGGATCTTCTGCATCTCGCTCACCGGCTCGCCGAAGACGCGGCGTTTGAGAAGAGCACCGACCGTTACGCCTGGGCTGCGCACTTTTTGTTGGAGATGAGCAAGGCGGTGATTGATGACGTTGTGAAAGTCATTACGCTCAGACCGGAAGTTGAACTTAGAAAAAAAAACCGAGAAACAATAGATGGGCAGTATGTTTGAGAATGGGAGCCGCAAGTTTCCCACCTAACCACAAAACAAAAGGCCCCGGCGTTTTTCGCAACGGGGCTTTTTGTATCTTGGCTGCCTACTTGTGTCGTTCATTGCTCAGCCCCCGGCAAATGCCCCAACGGCAACGCACCCGGCGCCTTCACCGTATGAATCGAAAAGTTGCTGCGGATACACTCCCCCGGCAACTTCAACAATCGCCCGGTGAGGAATCGGTCGTAAGCCCGCAAATCCGGCACCACCACTTGCAACAGAAAATCCGATTCGGCGGTAACAAATACCGAATCGTTCTGGCAATCGACTATCAGCGCCAGCTCGGTTTTGTCCGGTTCGTCGGAACCCATGCCCAATACGACCAAATCAATGCGCAGACCTATGATGAACATCAAACCCATTCGCAGCCAAGACGACCTGAATGCAGCCTTTGCGCGCATCGAGCAACTCTGGGGTGCTGACGTCGGTTCGGCTGAAGGCGATGAGCTGGAGATCCTTGCCTTGCTAATCGAAAAATATGAGGACGAGCACTACCCAATGCCGCCTTCCGACCCCATTGAGGCCATCAAATTCCGGATGGATCAGCAAGGCTTGACCGCACGCGACTTGGAACCGTTCCTCGGTTCGAGCGGGCGTGTATCTGAAGTGCTGAACCGCAAACGCAAACTGAGTCTGGCGATGATTAAACGCCTTCACGATGGATCGCGAATCCCTTACGAGAGCCTGTTGGCGGACGTTGCCTGATACGTGGCGACCGACCAGATCCCACCAACACTCAAATAGAGCCGGTTCATCGTGACCGGTTTTCATGTCCCCGTTTAAGTCACCATCCCCCTTATCACATCCCGAAATAACCCACTCCCTCTCCCCGCAGGCCTTATCGTGCGCGGCTTCTACACTGGCGTGCAATCAACTCACCCACCGCCAGTGTCGTTCTTGGTAGTTATAGTGTTGATCATTTCATTTCAGTAGGTATAGTAACCACCAAGCACACCACACGGAGGTGTAGTGAACAGTCGATTTTTGATCAGCCAGATTATTGCGGACGGTTGGTATCTGGTGCGGGTCCGAGGCAGCCATCATCACTTCAAGCACCCCACCAAACCGGGACTGGTGACCGTCCCTCACCCGAAGAAGGACCTGCTCAAGAAAACTGCCATCAGTATTTTGCAACAGGCTCTACTCCTACCTGCCCGTTGCCCTGCTCCCTCGGAGGACGATGAACATGTTGTACCCGATTGCAATTTCAATGGGTGATGAAGACCACGCGTGGGGTGTTGAAGTACCTGACATTCCCGGTTGCTTTTCTGCTGGCGACGACCTGGACGACGCCATGGCAATGGCGCGTGAAGCCATTGAGGGACACTTTGAGATTTTGGCTGAGGACGGCTCGCCGATTCCTCCGGCCAGTACCGTCACCTTGCATGCGGCCAATCCACAATATGCCGGTTGCGCCTGGGCGCTGGTGGACATTGATGTGACCAAGTACTTGGGCAAGGCGCAGAAGCTCAATATCACGTTACCTGGCTATCTGTTGAACCGCATCGATGAGTATGTGCTGCACCATCCTGAAGAAAAAAGCCGCTCGGGTTTCCTGGCGTCGGCGGCACTGAAAGTGCTGCAGCAAGGGCGCTGAGGAAAAAGCGCGTGCTCGCGATGGTGTTGGATAAGCAGCATTGGTGTTGACTGGAATACCGTCATCGCGAGCAGGCTCGCTCCCACAATGGGCCTGCATGAATGCTGGATCTGCGTACAACAGACATCAATTGTGGGAGCGGGCTTGCTCGCGAAAGCGGTGGGTCAGCAACATGGATGCCGCTGAATCATTGCCTTCGCGAGCAAGCCCGCTCCCACAAGGTCCGTGGACGAATGGGCAGGCTGTTATTTTTTCTCCGCCCCGGACTCTTTCATCTGCACCGAAGACTTGGTGCCATCGGTGTTGTCCTTGGTCTCATTGCCCGAGTTGTCGAAGCAGCCTTGCAGGGCGAGCAGGCAACAAGCGAGGCAGAAGGTGCGTGTGAGGTTCATGGTGTACTCCAGCTGAGGGCTTTAAGGAGTGACCTGCGGCTGGGGCAATGGTTGCGATGGACTTTGGGCTTGCACGATGAAGCGTGCGACCGGCGGCGAACTAAGAATGTAAGCAGAATTTTCACCGCTTCGTTGCTGTCACACCAGACAGGTGCATCCCATAAGGAAACACAGCAATGACCTTCGCAAAAATCGCTCAGAAACTGGCTCTATGGGCAGGTAGCCCCAAGACATTTTTGGGGGCCCTCGTGTTGCTGATGCTCTGGGCCGCCAGCGGCCCCTACTTCCAATTCAACGACACCTGGCAACTGATCATCAACACCTCGACGACGATCATTACTTTCCTGATGGTGTTCCTGATCCAGAACACACAGAACCGCGACACCGACATCCTGCATTTGAAGATCGATGAATTATTGCGCGCCACCAAGGAAGCGCAGAACGCGATGCTCGGGCTCGAGTCGCTGGACCTCAAGCAGCTGGAAGCCTTGCGCAAGCATTACCAGGCCATGGGGCAAGACGAGGCCCAGACCCTTGAAGGCCTTGAGAAGAAAAGCAAGATTGACCTGAACCAGTGTTGAGCGGAGCTCGGGTGGTGTTCTCGCACCACCCGGCTCAACCTGCTGCAATCAAGGCAACGGATTACCCCCCGTCACACCAAACACCTCACCCGTGATGTAGCTAGATTCCTGCGACGCCAGCAGCACATAGAGCGGTGCGCATTCGGCCGGTTGACCGGGGCGCTTCATCGGCACCTGGGAGCCAAAGGTAGGAATTTTCTCCTGCGGCTGTCCGCCGCTGGGTTGCAGCACGGTCCAGATCGGCCCCGGAGCCACGGCGTTGACCCGGATGCCTTTTCCGACGACCTGCCCGGCCAGCGCCTTGGTGAACGCCACGATCGCCGCCTTGGTGGTGGCGTAGTCCAGCAACGTTGCGGACGGATCGTAGGACTGGATCGACGCGGTGTTGATGATCGTCGCTCCCGCCGGCATCAGCGGCACCGCCGTCTTGCAGAGCCAGAACATCGCGTAGATGTTGGTTTTCATGGTGTCGTCGAACTGGGCGGTGGTGATGTCGGCGATGTCTTTCTGTGCCTCTTGCTTGCCAGCTACGTTCACCAGGATATCCAGGCCGCCAAGCTGCTCATGGGCACTTTTCACCAGTTGGACGCAGAAAGCTTCGTCCTTGAGATCGCCTGGGATGGCGATGGCCTTGCGACCCTCGGCTTCGATCAGCTCGATGACCTGGCGCGCATCGCGCTCTTCACTGGGCAAGTAGTTGATCGCCACGTCAGCCCCTTCCCGGGCGTAGGCGATGGCGGCGGCGCGACCGATGCCCGAGTCCCCACCGGTAATCAGCGCCTTGCGCCCTTCCAGGCGGCCGAAGCCTTGATAGGTTTTTTCGCCGTGGTCCGGCTTGGGCACCATGTCCTGGTCAATGCCGGGTGGCGACTGTGGTTGGTCGGGAAACGGTGGGCGAGGATATTGGGTCAACGGGTTCTGCATCGCGTATTGGTTGGGTTCTCGGCGTGTGGACATCGAGGTTCTCCTTTTCGGCGGGCGAGATGAGCCGGGGGACGAACACCCCGGCCTGAATGTATGCAGTGCCGCGAATCAGCGACTGGCCTGGAGTGCCCTGGCCATTTCAAGATGGGTTTGCAACTTGGGCAGGGTTTCGTCGGCAAAGGCCTTGATTTCCGGCACTTGGGTGGTCTGCGCCTCCTGCTGGATCTGCGCGATCGCTTCCTCAGTGGCCTTGACCTGGCTGGCGGCATACGCGGCCTCGAACGACTCGCCTTCCTGCACCTGTGGGATCATTGTCTTGGCCTTGTCAGCCACTTCCTCCCGGGGCGCGACCGGCAAGTCGAGCTTCTTGGCGATCTTTGCCAGGTGTTGATTGGCCGTGGTGCGATCGTTGATCACCATGATGGTGTAATCCTTGACCTCCCTGGATTCGGCTTTGCCGTGGGCCATGCGACTGGCCTCGATGTCGGCCATGCCTTTGGCCGACGCATCGTTGATGAATTCGGCGGGCGACTGGGCCCAGGCACTGTTGGCGCCCAGCCCCATCAATACGACAAGACTGGTGGTGTGGAAAAAGGTGGCTATCCGGCTCATGGTCGCGCCCTCCTCTGAAAAAATGGCGGTGGTTTTCTCACCGTTGAATCTGAACCACCCGGGTGTCTATAGACGGTTTTGAGGGTGGTTCTCCCACTGTCTGCGACCGGCTCCAGGCACCTTGGTTCGATTGCCGGCCATGTTTGCGGCGAGTGGGTCCGCCTGATATTCGAAAGGAATCCGCCTTGAAAGGTTTGAAAAAACGACTGGCGCCACGACGAACGGTGGCGTGCTATCAGATACCGAACGCCCGGTGATTCTGGCGTTTGGCGGCGTACATCGCCTCGTCGGCATGACGAAACAGCTCTACATCTTCCATGCCATGGTCGGGGAAACAGGCCACGCCAATACTCGGTTCGATGTTCAGGCAGTGGCCGTCCAGACGCAGCGGCTGAGCCAGCGCATGACGAATTTTTTCCTGCACCCGCCGGGCGTCTTCCAGCGTCTGGATGCTATGGAGCAAGACCACGAACTCGTCGCCACCGATGCGCGCAACGGTGTCGGTGTCGCGGATACAGCCTTTGAGCCGGCTGGCCACCGCTTGTAACAGCATGTCGCCCACACCGTGGCCGTAGGTGTCGTTGACCTGCTTGAAGCGATCCAGGTCGATGTACAACAGCGCCATTCGCCCTGACGCGGCGCGGGCGGTCGCCAGGGCAGCCTTGAACCGCTCACGCAGCAGCTCGCGGTTGGGCACCTGGGTCAGTTGATCGTACTGGGCCATGTGCTGCAAACGGGCGTGCAGTTGCTGGCGCTCGATGGCAATGGTGATCTGGGCGCAGACGTATTGCAGCAGCTCTTTGTCCTGCTCGGTATAGCGCTCACTATCCGGAGCGCTCTTGACGATCAGCGCGCCGATGGTGCCGTTCTGGGAGTTCAGCGGCACACCCAGCCAGCAAGGCGAATTCGGCTGCGCTACCAGATCGGCAAAACCTGGCGGCAGCGAGCGGCAACCCGGCGTCAACAGGATCGGCTGGCCACTGCGGATCACCTCGGCGCACAAACGCCCAGTGACCGTGCCCGGCAGCTCGGGCTGACGCTCCAGATCATCGACGTGATAAGCGAAATTGAGCTCGGCGCACTGTTCATCGTACAGCGCGATGGAGAAATTCAGCGCCGGCACCCACTCGCCGATGATCAGGTGGATGCGTTTGAACAGGGCCAGCAGGTCCGCCGCGGCATGGGCCGCTTCGGAAATCGCGTACAACGCCGCCTGCCGGGACTCGGCCAGCTTGCGTTCGGTGATGTCCCGGGCTACGGCAATACGCAATTGATCCGCCGGCGACCAGCGCGCCGACCAGAGAATGTGCACCACCGCCCCGTCCTTGCGCAGGTAGCGGTTCTCGAAATTGAGCTTGGGCTCACCGTCCATGATCTCCCGCGCCGCCTCGAGGGTCCGCTGGCGGTCGGCCGGGTGTACCAGGTCGATCATCTGCCGACCGATCAGCTCCTGCGGGGTGTAACCGAAAATGCGCTCGCACGCGGCGCTGACGAACACGAACCGCCCCTCGCCGTCGACGGCGCACACCGCGTCCAGCAAAAGGTCGATGTAACTGGCCAGCGGCGCGGAACTTTGGATTTCCATGGGGCTGGGGTTATCCCGGTAATGCAGCCTTGAACGAAGCAGGCGATCGCGCGCTGCACTGGACGCGCAAGCGAGGCGTACCCGCAGTATGGATGAGGATAGCGTAGCGATTCGAGAGCGTGCCATCGGCTGTGCAATCAGAAAGGCACTCGTTGTCGTGGATCGAGACCAACGGGACTGGCACACGCGGGTCGGCGGTGTAGTATGTTGCACTACAAATCACTACATTCGAGATCGTCATGTCCGTCATGTCGCTGCGCCTACCTGATGAAATGGCCGAAACCCTGGCAGTCCTGGCCAAAGCCACCGGACGCAGTAAATCGTTTCTGGCCGTCGATGCGCTACGCGAGTACCTGGCCCGTGAAGCCTGGCAGATAGAGGAAATCCAAAAGGCTCTGCACGAAGCGGATGCGGGTGATTTCGCCAGCTCCGACGACGTGAAAAGGATCACTGAAAAATGGACGAACAATGCGCGTTGAGTGGCTACGCACGGCCCTCAATAATTTCGACGACGAAGCTGCTTATATTGCTCAGGACAACCCGAAAGCGGCAGCGGACTTCGTCAACGCAATCCTCGCGGGCGTCGAAAACATTGCGCTGTTCCCTGCCTCAGGTCGTGAAGGACGGCTGGCCGGCACCCGCGAGTGGGTTGTCCCCGATCGTCCTTATTTGATCCCTTACCGCGTGCGCCAAGGACGCGTGCAGATCCTGCGGCTCTTCCATACACGACGATTGCCACCCGGGGCTTGGTAAGTGCCCTCGGGCAACGACTCCACACCTCCCCTTTTACGACTCTGTAAAAAACTCCATTCCAGCATAAGGCGCCTGCCGGCAGGCCTTGAGCCGCGACGCCAGGTCGCCCACGTGTACCTCAAGCTTGTGCCCGTCCGGGTCGAGAAAATAGAACGAATCCCCTTCGCTGCGGTTGTCTCGCCATGACCGCACCTGCGCTGTGCCCAACTGCTCTACCAGCGTTGGGAAGTGTTCGGCGCTGACGCTGAACGCGTAATGGGTGTAATCCGCCGTCGGCTCGGTCTTGCGCGACGGGTCGAGTGACAGGCACAACCACAGTCCAGGCAACGACAGATAAGCCCCACGGTCCCACCTGGCCTCCAGGCGAAGCTGCAACAGCTCGTGATAGAAAACCAGGCTTCGGTCCAGGTCGGTGACGGCAAGGGTCAGGTGGTTGAGGCCTGAGAGCATTTGAACAACCTCCGAAAATGGCGATAAACCTGCCTTATAGCTCGGGCGCGACGCACGGTGTTTAGGGGGCCGACACCCTATAGGGATTCGCCGCCCAAGCCTCTGGGCAAAGTCCTACGCAGAATTCTCCAGTAACACTCAAACATGCCGGAAACGGACGATTCAAAGGCTTGCGTGAGGATCTGTAAAGTCTGGTCTCGCAGCTATCGCCATACCCCACGGACAGCACCGCTCACCAAGGAATGTAATCGCGCCATGAACCAGACCGCACAACCGTCTCATCACTTCAGCAACTATCGCAAAGTCATTGCCCTCGCCGACCAGGACTGGCAGAGCGCCGAAGTCGGGAAAATCTCTGGCCTCAACGTCGAGGTCAAGGCCGCCAACGTCCTGCTCGACCAATACGGCCGGACTTTTCACCACTTCTGCACCACGTCCTACCTGGGACTGGATTACCACCCTGTGCTGCTGGACGGCGCCATGACCGCCGTTTGGGAAACCGGGACCCTGCGTGTCGCCAATTCGAAAAACCGCTGCAAGCTGGCGATCCTGGACCAATACGAAACCCAGCTGTCGGAGCTGTTTGGCGCCAGTTGCCTCAGCGCCCTGTCGTGCAGCGCGGCAAGCGCCGGGGTCTTGCCACTGCTCGCCAGTGGCGCATTCACCGACAATCGAGCGCCGGTGATGGTGTTCGACAAGCATGCCCACTACTCGATGAACCACATCAAGGCCACCTGCGCCGATGAAACCCAGGTGATCACCTGCCCCCACAACGACATGGATTTCATCGAAGACCTGTGCAAACGCCAACGCGACGTGGCGTACGTAGCCGACAGCGCCTACAGCATGGGTGGCTTGGCGGACCTGGACAGCCTGCTGTACCTTAAGCAGCGCTACGGCCTGTTCCTCTATCTCGACGATTCCCATGCGCTGTCGGCGGTCGGGGAAGGCGGCGCTGGCCTGGTGCGCCCACGCCTGCACGCCATGGACGAACGCAGCCTGATCGTGGCGTCCCTGGCCAAGTCCTTCGGCGCCAGCGGCGGGCTGATCATGTTTGGCAGTGAACGGCACAAGGCGCTGGTGCAACGCTACGGTGGGCCGAGCAACTGGTCCCAGAGCCTGAATGCCGCGGCCATCGGCGCCGGCATGGCCTCGATCCGCCTGCACAAAAGCCTGGAACTCAGCGCCCTGCAGCAGCGTTTGCAAGCTAATATCCGCCTCTTCGACAGCCTTGTACGCACTGACCAACGGGGTAATGCCATGGCGATCCGCCTGGTGTCCTGCGGCGAAGCGACGCTGGCGAACAACCTGGCGGTCGAATTGGCCGAGCAGGGATACTTCACCTCAGCGGTGTTCTTTCCCGTAGTGCCGCAAGGCAAGGCAGCGATTCGCATCACCCTGCGCGCCGACATGGAGCCGGACGTGATCCGCGATTTCTGCCAGAAAGTCACCGACCTGCTGCTGACCCACGGGCGAGATATCCGCCCTTGATACGAGCCACTGGATGAAAAACCGTACCACCCTGATCGTCACCTGCTCCACGGTCTTCCTGGCACAGCTGGGCATGAGCATTTATCTGCCCGCCCTGCCGGATATCGCCAGAGACCTTGGAGCGGATGCGGCGCGAGTGTCCTGGGGCTTGTCGGCGTACCTGATCGGCATGGCGCTGCCCATGTTGCTATGGGGCAGCCTGAGCCAGCGCCTGGGACGCAAGCCCGTGTTGCTGGCGGCATTGGGGTTGTACGGCCTGGGGAATCTGGCCTTGCCGCTGGGGACTACAACCGAGGCATTCCTGGCGTTCAGGTTGGTCCAGGGCATCGGCGCCAGCGGCATTTCGGTGATGGCGCGGGTATTGATCCGTGACAGCTTCAGCGGCGACCTGCTGGCCAAGGCACTGTCCTGGATCTCGATTGCCTTCGTCGTTGCCCTGGGCATCGGTCAGTACCTGGGCGCGTTGATTCAGGCGGCTTTTGGCTGGAAGGCGATTTTCTACGGCTTGGGCGCCGTGAGTCTGGTCATGGCAGCGGTCGTGTCCCGGGCCGGTTTCACACGACTGGCGCACACCGGTGACGGGGCATCGGCCTGGAATATTTACGGGCAGCTACTCAAGGCTCGGGCTTTCCTGCTCCCGGCCTTGGCGGGTGGGCTCGGTTACGGCGTGATCGTCGCGTTCAATACCGCCGCGCCGCTGATTCTGCAGGAAAGCTTTCATTGGTCACCCATCGAATACGGCCTGTTGGGATGGCCGATCAGCGCGGCGTATCTGCTCGGCGCGCTGGCGGTGAACGCCTATGTATTGCGCACCGGCCAACGGCGGATGATGGGTTGGGGCATCGCATTGGTGCTGGGCGGTAGCGCGACCATGCTGGCGGGCAGTGTTGCCCTGGACAGCATCGCCCTGCTCTTCTGGTTGCCGTATTGTTTTGCGGTGTTCGGCCAGTCGCTGAACTACCCCATCAGCTTGTCCCTGGCCAACGAAGGTTCACCGGTGGCGGGCGCCTATGCCATGGCGTTGAGCGGATTTTTGCATCAACTGATGGCAGCGGGTATCGGCGCCCTGGCCAGCCTGTTATTGAGCCAACAGGCTTGGCCGCTGGCGGCGTTGTGCACGTTGCTGGCGATGGCGGCATTGCTGTGTACGAAGCGTATGCCGCCACGGATCGGTTAAAACGCGCTACGGAAGATTTCCTCGATCTGCCGCTGATCCGCTGCCCGTGGGTTGGTCAGGCCGCAGGCGTCCTTCAGGGCGTTGGCGGCCAGTACCGGCACGTCGTTGAGGCGTACACCCAATTCCCGCAGGCCGGGTGGAATATCGACGTCCTGGGCCAGGCTGCGGATCGCCGCAATGGCAGCCTGAGCACCTTCCTCAGGGCTGGAGCCGAGTGTGTCCACCGCCATGGCCCGGCCTACATCGGCTAGGCGGGCCGCGCACACCGACGCGTTGAAACTCTGCACATGAGGCAGCAGCACCGCGTTGCACACCCCATGGGGCAGATCATAGAAACCACCCAGTTGATGGGCCATCGCATGCACGAAACCCAGCGAAGCATTGTTGAACGCCATCCCGGCAAGGAATTGTGCATAGGCCATGTTCTCCCGCGCCGCCAGATCATTGCCGTCGCGTACCGCCAAGCGCAGGTTGTTGCTGATCAAGGTGACGGCCTTCAGGGCGCAGGCATCGGTGATCGGGTTGGCGGCGGTGGACACATAGGCCTCGATGGCGTGCGTCAGCGCGTCCATCCCGGTGGCGGCCGTCAGGCTCTTGGGCATCGCCACCATCAGGGCCGGATCGTTCACCGACATCAGCGGCGTCACGTTGCGATCGACAATCGCCATTTTCACGTGCCGGGTCTCGTCGGTAATGATGCAAAAACGGGTCATCTCGCTGGCGGTGCCGGCCGTGGTGTTGATGGCGATCAGCGGCAATTGCGGCTTGCTGGAGCGGTCCACGCCTTCGTAGTCACGGATCTGCCCGCCGTTGGTGGCGCACAGCGCGATACCCTTGGCGCAATCGTGGGGCGAGCCGCCACCCAGCGACACGATGAAATCGCACCGGCTCTCCTTGAGCAAGCCCAGCCCAAGCTCGACATTGGCAATACTTGGATTGGGCCTGGCACCGTCGAAAATCACCGAGTCGACATCCTGGGTAGCCAGCAATCCCGCCACCTTGCCGGCAACCCCTGCCTTGGCCAGCCCCACGTCGGTGACAATCAGTGCCTTGCGAAAACCGTAGTTGCGAATGGCGGTCATGGCCTCGTCGAGGCAACCCAGACCCATGATATTCACGGCGGGGATGAAGAAAGTGCTGCTCATGGTCACACGCTCCTGGAAGAGGCCGGGTCGGCACGGAGCTACAGGATTGACCGGTTAGTCACGGCGTATCTTGATCTGGCTCAAGACTGGGTCGTGATAAAGTCGCGCCCTGCCCCTTTGCTACACGTTGAAAAGCCACGTTTTGAGAAGACCCTCGCCATGACCGATTTCCAGGAATACGACGCCCGCCTCGAAGATTGGCAAACCCTGCGCGCCAGCATTGCCTTCAGCGGCCTGCTGGTGGGCAACGGCGCCAGTCGCGCGGTGTGGGACGATTTCGGCTATGACTCGCTGTTCGAGAATGCCCGCACCGTCGAGGAAAAGCCCCTGAGCCCGTCGGAACTGAGCGTGTTCGACGCGATGCAGACGCGCAGCTTCGAACAGGTGCTCGGTGCGCTGAAGACCACCAGCCGGATCAACAAGGCCCTGGCCGTCAGCTCCGCCGCCCCGCGCAATCGCTATTACGCCATCAAGGAAGCGCTGATCAACACCGTGCATGCGGTGCACATTCCGTGGCGATTGATTCAGCCGCAGACCCTGGCGACGCTCCATCAGGAGTTGAGCCGTTATTCCACGGTGTTCACCACCAACTACGACCTGATCAACTACTGGGCGATCCAGCACGCGCCCGGCACCATCACAGACCTGTTCCATGGCAGCGACCACAGTTTTGACCTGAGCCAGACGACGACTGACAAACCGCGCCTGCTGTACCTGCACGGCGGCCTGCACCTGGTGCGCAACCAGGACGGCACGGCGCGCAAACTCACCTCCACCGAAGGCACCCTGTTGGGCAATTTCGCCATCAACAACACCCTGAAAACCCTTGATGATGTACCGCTGTTCGTCAATGAGGGCCCAAGCGCGGACAAGCTCAAGACCATCCGCAGCTCCGACTACCTGTCGTTCTGCTATGACCAGTTGCTGCATCACGGTGACAATCTCTGCCTGTTCGGTCATGCCCTCGGCGAGCAGGACCGACACATCGTCCATGCCCTGCGCCAGGCGGCTCCCAAGACCGTGGCGATTGCCATCTATCCCCGCAGCGCGGCGTTCATCCAGCATCAGAAACGGCATTACGCCAAGGTGTTCGAGGGGCTTGCGGTGCAACTGCGGTTCTTCGATGCCAAGAGCCATCCGTTGGGCGATGTGAAGTTGTCGGTGCCGGTGGAGGTTTGACTTCAGCTTGCAGGTCAGCACAAGCACCTTGTGGAGGTAGGCTCAACCTTCAAGCCGACCCTGTCCCATGTGGCGAGGGAGCTTGCTTCCGCTCGGCTGCGAAGCAGTCGCCAGACAATGAGGCATGGCCTTAGATCCATGGGGACCGCTTCGCGGTCCAGCGGGAGCAAGCTCCCTCGCCACAAAAGCGACCTGCATGGACCTGGCAGCTCAAAGCGCAGCCAAGGTTTTGTCCTTGATGATCGTCGTCGCCCCATTGGCCTTGACGCTGGCGATGCCCTTCTCCCGGGCGGCTTCGGACGAGTAGGTTTCGCTGCTGCCGATCACTTCGTGGTTGGCGGCCTTGAGATTGAAGTACGGATGGCCGTCCCGGGTGTCCTTGAGCTCATAGCGCTCGGCCAACTGGCTGTTTTTCTGCACCGCTGCGATGCCGCCCTCGACACCGCTGCGGGAGGTGTACAGCTCGCTGGTCAAGATGGTTTCGGCGTTGGCGGCCTTGAGCACGAACCGGAACTGGCCGGTGCTGCTTTTGCTGATTTCATACCACCCGGACATGATTTCCCTCCTGACGAACAAGGCATGCCCCGATAGTAAAGACCCGCTGCGCCAGACCTGCCAGTCCCGTTCGCCACTTGGCTACAGCGTGATGGCCGTGCCCAGCAGAGTCAGGAAGCCTGCCAGCCAGTTCGGGTGCGCCGGCCAGGCTGGTGCGGTTGCCAGGTTGCCCTGGACGTGGCCATCCGTTACCGGGATGTCGATGTAGGTCCCGCCCGCCAGCCGTACTTCCGGGGCGCAGGCCGGGTAGGCACTGCACTCGCGGCCTTCGAGAATTCCCGCCGCCGCCAGCAATTGGGCACCGTGGCACACCGCGGCAATCGGCTTACCGGCCAGATCGAAATCGCGCACCAGTTGCAGGACTTTTTCATGCAACCGCAGGTACTCCGGCGCACGTCCGCCCGGTATCAGCAATGCGTCATAGTCGGCGGACTCGACCCCGGCGAAGTCATGATTGAGGGCGAACAGATGCCCCGGTTTTTCGCTGTAGGTCTGGTCGCCTTCAAAATCGTGGATCGCCGTGCGCACCGTCTGTCCGGCGCTTTTGTCCGGGCACACCGCGTGCACGGTATGACCGACCATCTGCAGGGCCTGGAACGGCACCATGACTTCATAATCTTCGACGTAGTCGCCGACCAGCATCAGGATTTTCTTCGCGGCCATGGGGGGCTCCTTTGGAAATGCGTGAGTGGGAACGCATTAAAGGTAGTCCGGGAAGCCGCGATAAGCCGTCATGATCTGACAGATTGCACGCTAATGAATGCTGGCAAGATTCTGTGGGAGCGGGCTTGCTCGCGAATGCGGTGCTTCAGTCATTGAACCGCTAACTGACACACCGCATTCGCGAGCAAGCCCGCTCCCACAAGGGTTCTGAGCAGATTGCCCCAGGTCAGGCGAGGTAACCGTCCGCCCGCAGCAGGGTTTCCAGGCAGTGCTCGGTGATGTAGTAGAACGCCTTCAGCTCTTCGATTTTAGCCAGCAGTTCGGTGGGATCGGTCGGTTCGGCGCGTTTGACCGCCAGGATCATCTTGTTCTTGTTGGTGTGTTCCAGGGAGATGAATTCAAACACCTTGGTCTCGTAACCACAGGCTTCCAGGAACAGCGCCCGCAGGCTGTCGGTGACCATTTCGGCCTGCTGGCCCAGGTGCAGGCCGTATTGCAGCATCGGTTTGAGCAGGCTCGGGCTCTGGATTTGCAGGCGGATCTGCTTGTGGCAGCACGGCGAGCACATGATGATCGAAGCGCCCGAACGGATGCCCATGTGGATCGCATAGTCGGTTGCGATGTCGCAGGCGTGCAAGCCGATCATGACGTCCACCGCGCTCGGCGCCACGCTGCGCACGTCGCCATGCTGGAAACTCAGGCCCGGGTGCTCCAGTCGCGCGGCGGCTTCGTTGCACAGCTTGACCATGTCTTCACGCAATTCGACGCCGGTCACCAGGCCTTCGGCCTGCAAGGTGTTGCGCAGGTAATCATGGATCGCGAATGTCAGGTAGCCCTTGCCCGATCCGAAATCCGAGACCCGCACCGGTTTGTCCAGGGCCAGCGGTGAAGACGTCAGCGCGTGGCTGAACACTTCGATGAACTTGTTGATCTGCTTCCACTTGCGCGACATCGCTGGAATCAGCTCGTGCTTGTGGTTGGTCACGCCCAGGTCGGCGAGGAACGGCCGGCTCAGGTCGAGGAAGCGGTTCTTCTCGCGGTTGTGCTCGGCCGACGGCACCTCTCGCAGTTGCTGGGGCTTGCTCTTGAACAGCGAGCTCTTGCCCTTTTTGCTGTACTCCAACTGCGCCTCATCGGTGACCGCCAGCAGGTGGGCGTTCTTGAACGACGCCGGCAACAGCGCGGCGATGGTCTCCACGCCTTCGGCCAGCGGGAAGTTCTTGGTGATGTCGCGAGTCTTGTAGCGATAGACAAAGGACAGGCACGGCTGGTCCTTGACCGTCAGTTGTTTGATGATCAGCCGTTGCAGGTCCGCTTCTTCACCGACGTACTTGGCCAGCACCAACTTGATGAAAGCGTTTTGCGCCAGGCTGGTCTGCAGCAGCTCGATGAACTGGGCGTGATGATCCAGCGCGGGACGGGCGGGAATGGCGGTGGCGGACATGAAAAAGCGGCCTCGGGGCGGGGCGAATCGGGAATGGCGGGTATTTTAGGGGGGATGGGGTGTGAGGGCACGGGAAAATTCCCGAACGGCTTGAAATCCGAGCAGTGCCAAGCCATCCAACAGGCTCCTGTTTGGTCCGAGGACATGGTCCCCTGTGGCGAGGGAGCTTGCTCCCGCTGGACTGCGAAGCGGTCCCCCTCGTTCTAGCAGGGCCGGCCCATTACGACTGCTTCGCAGCCGAGCGGGAGCAAGCTCCCTCGCCACAGAAGCCCTTCTGCGTCCGCGACTGTGTTCTGCAAAGACCTTAGCCCAGCACCACCAACCGATTCGGCAACTCATTGCGTTCATGAGTCACCGGCACATGCGTCTTGAGCAGTTTGCCGCAGGCTTCGATGCAGTTCACGAAGCCCTGCAGCGTCTGGCCCTGGCGGACTTGTTGGGTAAACGCCGCGACGATGGAGTCCCAGTTCCTGTCGTCGAGTCGCTTGGAAATACCTTCATCCACCAGGATTTCCACGTACCGCTCCGCCTCGCAGACAAAAATCAGCATCCCCGTGCTGCCCACCGTGTGGTGCAGGTTCTGTTCGAGGAACTGCCGGCGCGCCAGGTTGGAAGCCCGCCAGTGACGCACGGAACGGGGAATCAGGTGGGTGGTGATCTTGGGAATGCGGAACACCAGGCACAGCACGATGAAACTGACCCACTGCACGATCAACAGGCTGTGCATGGCCAGCCACCCCGTGAGGTAATGCACCACGCCGGGGACCACCAGCGCGAACAGGCTGGCCCACAGCAGCGGGATGTAGGCGTAGTCGTCGGCACGGGCGGCGAGCACCGTGACCAGTTCGGCGTCGGTATCGCGCTCGACCCGGGCGATGGCCTCGGCGACCTTGCGTTGTTCGTGTTCAGTCAGTAATGCCATGGTTGGAAATGCCTGCTCATTATTATTGTCACCAGCCGCCCGACGAACCGCCGCCTCCAAAACTGTCTTGCATGGAAAACACAGCCACCTATCTCACCGGCACCTGGGGCATAATCGGCCGCCGCGCTGGATTGAATCGGATCGATGGGCTAAAAGATTGCGCAGTGCGAAGCCGCAGTACGAAACTACTTCAGCCCCCTGGGCTCGAAAGTGTGCTGCATTTGACCGAACAACAATAGCCGCTCCTTATATTTTGGCTGACGGGCGTGTACCGATCACCGCCCTTTAGGCTTGCGAGAAAACTATTCATGAAGAAGCTGTGTTTGCTGGGCCTGTTTGTCAGTCTTGTCAGTCAATCCGTATTTGCCGACAACGTTCCAGCCCCCATGGAGAACAAGGACGCGTTCATCAGTAACCTGATGAAGCAGATGACCCTCGAAGAAAAGATCGGCCAGCTGCGCCTGATCAGCATCGGTCCGGAAATGCCCCGGGAACTGATTCGCAAGGAAATCGCCGCCGGCAACATCGGCGCCACGTTCAACTCCATCACGCGTGCCGAAAACCGTCCGATGCAGGACGCCGCCATGCGCAGCCGGCTGAAGATCCCGATGTTCTTCGCCTATGACGTGATCCATGGCCACCGCACCATTTTCCCGATTCCCCTGGCCCTGGCCTCGAGCTGGGACATGGACGCCATTTACCATTCCGGGCGGATTGCCGCCCAGGAAGCCGCCGCCGACAGCCTCGACATCACCTTTGCGCCGATGGTCGACATTTCCCGCGACCCGCGCTGGGGCCGCACCTCCGAAGGCTTTGGCGAGGATACCTATCTGGTGTCGCGCATCGCCGGGGTGATGGTCAAGGCGTTCCAGGGCACCGGCACCAACGCCGCCGACAGCATCATGGCCAGCGTCAAGCACTTCGCCCTGTACGGCGCGGTGGAAGGCGGCCGGGACTACAACATCGTGGACATGAGCCCGATGAAAATGTACCAGGACTACCTGCCGCCCTACCGCGCCGCCATCGACGCGGGTGCGGGCGGGGTGATGGTCGCGCTGAACTCCATCAACGGCGTGCCGGCCACCGCCAACACCTGGCTGATGAACGACCTGCTGCGCAAGCAATGGGGCTTCAAGGGCCTGGCGGTCAGCGACCACGGCGCGATTTTCGAGCTGATCAATCACGGCGTCGCCCGAGACGGTCGCGAAGCGGCGAAGCTGGCGATCAAGGCCGGCATCCACATGAGCATGAACGACTCGCTGTATGGTAAAGAGCTGCCCGGGTTGCTCAAGTCCGGTGAGATCGAGCAGAGCGACATCGACAACGCCGTGCGCGAGGTACTCGCGGCCAAGTACGACATGGGCCTGTTCAAGGATCCGTACCTGCGCATCGGCAAGGCCGAGGACGACCCGGCCGACACCTACGCCGAAAATCGCCTACACCGCGCCGATGCCCGAGACGTGGCCCGTCGCAGTATGGTGTTGCTGGAAAACCGCAACCAGACCCTGCCGCTGAAAAAGGATGCGAAAATCGCCCTGGTCGGCCCGCTCGCCAAGGCACCGATCGACATGATGGGCAGTTGGGCTGCCGCCGGGCGCCCTGCGCAGTCGGTCACCCTGTTCGACGGCATGAGCCGGGCCCTGGGCGGTGATGCGAAGTTCATCTACGCCCGTGGCGCCAATATCACCGGCGACAAGAAGGTGCTCGACTACCTGAACTTCCTCAACTTCGACGCCCCGGAAGTGGTGGACGACCCGCGCCCGGCACAGGTGCTGATCGACGAAGCGGTGAAAGCCGCCAAGGAAGCCGATGTGGTGGTGGCCGCTGTGGGTGAATCCCGCGGCATGTCCCATGAATCGTCGAGCCGCACCGAGCTGAACATTCCTGCCAATCAGCGCGAACTGATCAAGGCGCTGAAAGCCACCGGCAAACCGCTGGTGCTGGTGCTGATGAACGGCCGCCCGTTGTCGCTGCTGGAAGAGCAACAGCAGGCCGATGCGATCCTGGAAACCTGGTTCAGCGGCACCGAAGGCGGCAACGCCATCGCTGACGTACTGTTCGGCGACTACAACCCGTCGGGCAAGCTGCCGATTACCTTCCCACGTTCGGTGGGGCAGATTCCGACCTACTACAACCACCTGAGCATCGGCCGGCCTTTCACTCCGGGCAAGCCGGGCAACTACACCTCGCAGTACTTCGACGACATCACCGGCCCGCTCTATCCGTTCGGCTACGGCCTGAGCTACACCGAGTTCAGCCTGTCGGACATGGCGCTGTCGGCCACCACCCTGAACAAGACCGGCCAGCTCGACGCCAGCGTGACCGTGGAGAACACCGGCAAGCGTGACGGTGAAACCGTGGTGCAGCTGTACATCCAGGACGTGACCGGCTCGGTGATCCGCCCGGTCAAGGAACTGAAAAACTTCCGCAAGGTGATGCTCAAGGCCGGCGAGAAGAAGGTCATCCACTTCACCATCAGCGAAGACGACCTGAAGTTCTTCAACGCCCAGCTCAAATACGCGGCCGAGCCGGGCAAGTTCAACGTGCAGATCGGCTTGAACTCCCGGGATGTGAAACAGCAGAGTTTTGAGTTGCTCTGACTCAACCGCACTGCAAAAAACCCTGTGGGAGCGGGCTTGAACGCGAAAGCGGCTTAACATTCAACACAGATGTTGACTGTCATGCCCTCTTCGCGAGCAAGCCCGCTCCCACATTGGGGTTTTGGTGAACTCAACCCCGTCGCCCCAGCACATTCACCACCACCCGATCCACCAACCCCCACAACCGCTGCTTGAACCGCTTCCACAGCGGGCGGCGCTGCCAGTCGTCGAGGTTGACTTGCAGGCTCTGGGCGAAATCCCTTTCGAAACTCGCCGCCACCGCACGGCTGAGCCCGGTGTCCAGGGCTTCGAGGTTGGCTTCCAGGTTGAAGCGCAGGTTCCAGTGATCGAAGTTGCACGAGCCGATGCTGACCCAGTCGTCCACCAACACCATCTTCAAGTGCAGGAAACACGGCTGGTACTCGAAGATTTTCACCCCGGCCTTGAGCAATCGCGGGTAGTAGCGATGCCCGGCGTAGCGCACGGACGGGTGATCGGTGCGAGGCCCGGTGAGTAGCAAGCGCACATCGATGCCGCGGGCAGCGGCTTTGCGCAGGGAACGGCGCACGTTCCAGGTCGGCAGGAAATACGGGGTCGCCATCCAGATGCGTTTTTGCCCGCTGTTCAATGCCCGGGACAGCGACTGCAAAATGTCGCGGTGCTGGCGGGCGTCGGCGTAGGCCACCCGACCGATGCCCTCGCCCACCGGCGGAACCCGTGGCAGGCGCGGCAAGCCGAAGTTGGACGCCGGTTTCCAGGCCCGGCGATGCCGGTTGGCGATCCACTGACGGTCGAACAGCAACTGCCAGTCGAGCACCAGCGGGCCGACGATTTCCACCATCACCTCGTGCCACTCGCTGCGGTCATCGAGGGGGTTCCAGAATTCATCGGTCACCCCGGTGCCGCCGACCACCGCCAGGCGTTGGTCCACCAATAGCAGCTTGCGATGATCGCGGTAGAGGTTGCGCACCCAGCGTCGCCAGCTCAGGCGGTTATAGAATCGCAGCTCTACCCCGGCCGCGGTGAGGCGGTTGCGCAGGCCGAGGGTGAACGCCAGGCTGCCGTAGTCATCGAACAGACAACGCACCCGCACGCCACGCTCGGCGGCCTGGACCAGAGCCTGGACCATCGCCTCGGCGCAGGCGCCCGCCTCCACCAGGTACAGCTCCAGTTCGACCTGTTCTTCGGCGCGAGCGATTTCCACCAACATGCGCGGGAAAAACTGCGGGCCGTCGATCAACAACTCGAAGCGATTGCCGTCGCGCCAGGGAAAAACCGGGCCGCCCACGTCAGCGCGCCGTAAAGATCAGCACCGCGTTCACCGGCACCGAAAGACTGATGGCTGACAACCCGGCCAGGTTGCGCAATTTTTCCAGGCCCGGCGCCAAATCGAAATCCGCCGCATTGAGCACCACCGGCTCCAGCGTCACCACTTGGAAGCGTCGTTCATCCAGACGCGTCGCCAGCAGTTCGACGTTATATTCGTGCTGCTTGCCGTGCAGGCTCACCGTCAGCGGCAGGCGCAGTTCCAATTGCGCGCCGTTAGCCAAGTCCTGGATCGGCGCGAGATTGATCTGCGCGGTGACGGTGGCCTCGGCAAATTGCTTGATCTCGAACAGCTCAGCGCGCATGCGCTCGTCCCGCAGCGGGATACCGCTGTTGATCGATTCCAGCTCTACTTCAAGACGCGCCAGTCCATCGGGCTGGACCTGACCGTGAAGCACCAGGAAACGCTGGACTTCGGAAACATTGCCGTTTTTGCTGCTGATAAACGACAGCCGCGACGACTCACCGTCCAGGTACCAGTTGGCCCGGGCCGGCAACACAACGCCGGCCAGCAACAAGGTCGCGACTACGAGAGGAAAAGACCGCTTGAACATAAACACTCGGAAGGCAGATAAACCTGTGGCGAACCTTAACCGGGCCGAGGGCGCTTGCAAACTGTCTGTTTCGACAGTTGCCGAGGGCGACACATCCTCTTGTGGCGAGGGAGCTTGCTCCCTCGCCACAGAAGCAATCGCGATGTGCCGGTCTTACGGTTCCAACCGACATCCCTGCCGCTCCCCTATCCACCGCGCACTACTGCTGCGCCCAAGCCCGCTGACGGTGATGCGTTTCGCTTCGGCGCTCTCGAAAAAATCACTGATGGGCACCGACTGCTTCACATAGCCCCGGCAATACTCGGCCGGCTGCTGCATCACGTAGCGACACGAGCAATATTCCTTGGCGGTGTAGGCGCTGATGATGTCGGGAAAGGCTCGCAGCGCCACCCGTTCGCACCAGACCCAGGCCAACAACGCTACAAGCAGCGCCAGCACCAGCGTGAAAAACACTTTTCGCTTCATGGTTGCACCGCCCCGGTGAATGCGGCCATGGCTCGCTTGAGCAGTTCGTTGTGGCGGTAGCTGCCGTCGCGATCGTCGCCGTAGCGCACGATCACCAGCCGGGCGCTGGGGATGACGTACAGCGCCTGGCCCCAATGCCCGAGCGCGGCGAACGTATCCGCCGGCGCATCGGGCCAGGGGCGCAGTGTCGGATCGGCGGCGCGATTGAGCCACCAGTGGCCGCCGGGCACGGCCTCGTCCTGGCCGGCCTGGAAACGCGCAAAAGGCTCGCGGTTGAAGGCGACCCACTCCTTGGGGATCAACTGCCGCTCGCCCCAGCGTCCGTCGCGCTGCATCAACAGCCCGACCCGCGCCAGGTCTCGCGCCGTGAGGTAGGCATAGGATGAACCGACGAAGGTGCCGTTGGCGTCGGTCTCCCAAGTGGCACGGCGGATGCCCAGCGGTTCGAACAGTGCCGTCCACGGGTAATCTGGATAACGTGCCGGGCCGACGATATTTTTCAGCGCGGCCGCCAGCAGGTTGCTGTCACCGCTGGAGTAACGGAACACTTGGCCGGTCGGGCTGAAGCTCGGGTGCCGGGCGGTGAACGCCGCCATGTCGCGACGCCCTCCGGTGTAAAGCATCGCCACCACCGAGGAATTGAGCGGCGCGTATTCGTAGTCCTCCTGCCAGTCCAGGCCCGACGCCCAGTGGAACAGGTCGGCGAGCGTCATGTCCGGGTGTTGGCTCAGCGCCGGGTAGTATCGGGCGACCGGGTCTTGCAGGCCGAATCGCTGTTCACCGTAGGCCACGCCGAATAGCGTTGCCAGCAAGCTTTTGCTGATGGACCAGGTCAGGTGCGGGGTATCGGCATCGGTCGGTCCGGCGTAGCGTTCGTAGACCAACCGACCGTCCTGGATCACCAGCAGCGCGTCGGTGCGGATGCCCTGGCGGGTGGCATCGTCCCGGGCTGGGAAAGCGTAGTGCTCCAAGGTTTCGATGGCCGGCCCGGAGGGGCGCGGCGCGGTTGGCCATTGCTCGCCGGGCCAGTCTTCGCCATGGGCGCTCAGAGCGAGCAGCAGGAATGGGATCAGCAGCCAGCCTTTGGACATGCGCGGGGGCTCGGAGGATTGAACCTGCTGAGCTTAATCGGGGTTGATGACAGTTTGGATTTTGTGTCGCTTACAAGGACGCCTTCGCGAGCAAGCCCGCTCCCACACTGGATCTCCAACGCACATGAGTCCTTTGTGGGAACGGGCTTGCTCGCGAAGGGGCCAGTCAATCCAATGAAGCTTCCAACGCCTTGGCCAACCGCTTGGCCCGCGCCCCCGCCGCCATCTCCATCACGGCCTTGTCCCGGGTCCACATCTCGCGCCACGACGCAGGCCCTGCTGCCAAGGCCTCATTCAATTCGCCATCGAGCCCATGGAACTGGGCAAACAACCCGCCCAACAACACATGCCCCGCCGCGCTGGATGGATTGTGACGGCTGGCCTCCGCGCATCCCGCAAGCAGCGCCAGCAGCCGCAGCTGTAACGCCTGGGGCCAGTCACATTCCTGGCCCACGCCGTACAACCAGGCGGTCATGGCACTGAGCACATAGAGATCCTCCAGGGTGCGGAACGGTTTGACATACGCGTCCCAGCCATCGCCTGCGAGCAATTCGCAGAGTGCGTCGTCAAGCAGTACACGGCCATGGCTGATGTCCGGCATCAGGGCGATGGCCGGGAGCTTTTCCAGGGTCACGCCGGGCTCGCCGGAATAGACCACCGCCAGCTTGAGGCTGGCCGCTTCGCCCGGCGCCTCGTTGCGGGCGGCGATGAGCAGCCATTCGGCGGCATCGCCCGCGGTGACGAAATCCTTGCGCCCGCTCAGGCGCAAGTCGTTGAGACGGGTCTGCATATCCGCCGGGCGCAAGCTGCGTTGCTCGGTGGCACACAAGGCCCCGAGGCTCTGGGGTGCGCTCGGCCAGAGCACCCGCAGCGCCGCCTGGTACCCCACCAGGAACGCCAGCCCCGGCGTCGCCATCACCCGTGCCCCGGCCACGGCCAGCTCGAACGGCGTGACCGGCCCCAGCTGTTGCAACAAGGCCCCATAGCCCTCGGCCAGGTCCGGATGGGCAGGCAGGCGTTCGCCACGTTGGATCAGGGTTTGCCAGGGCATGGGCGGCTCCTCGAGGGCTGTCATATAAGCATCACCAAAGCTTCATGGCGATGACACCGGGGCTACATAGCCTGACTTTGCACAACATGGCTGCATAAAGAAAGTCGAGTGGCTGCAACTGCACAGCCCGCACGGAGATTCGCTATGACTCAGATCGCCCGCATCAGCGACACCGGCAATGAACGCCGCCTGCAAGCCGAACGCCTGATCGGCGCCAAGGCGCTGCAAGAAGCCCAAGCCTTGCGCTTCAACGTCTTCAGCGGCGAATTCAACGCCAAGCTCAAAGGCGCGGAAATGGGTCTGGACATGGATGACTACGATGTTCACTGCGCCCACATCGGCGTACGCGACCTGAACACCGGCCGCCTCGTGGCCACCACTCGCCTGCTCGACCACCAGGCCGCCAGCAGCCTGGGCCGCTTCTACAGCGAAGAAGAATTCAGCCTTCACGGCCTGATCCACCTCAAGGGCCCGATCCTGGAAATCGGCCGCACCTGCGTCGACCCGGCCTACCGCAACGGCGGCACCATCGCCGTACTCTGGGGCGAGTTGGCCGAAGTCCTGAACGAAGGCGGCTACAGTTACCTGATGGGTTGCGCGAGCATTCCGATGCAGGACGGCGGCATCCAGGCCCAGGCCATCATGCAGCGCCTGCGCGAACGCTACCTGTGCACCGAACACTTGCAAGCCGTACCGAAAAAACCATTGCCGACCCTGGATGTGCCTTCCAACGTCATCGCCGAGATGCCGCCCCTGCTCAAGGCCTATATGCGCCTGGGTGCGAAGATCTGCGGCGAGCCGTGCTGGGACGAGGATTTCCAGGTGGCCGACGTGTTCATCCTGCTCAAGCGCGACGAACTCTGCCCGCGCTACGCCCGCCACTTCAAGGCAGCGGTGTGATGAGCCGGTTGCGGGTGTACGCGCGGATCGCGCGGGTGCTGTTGGTGGTGGCGCTGGGCCTGAGCATGGCCACCGTGTTCGGCCTGTTCGAGCGCCTGGGGCTGGCCAACTCCATGGTCCGCCGCCAGCGCTGGTCGCGGTTCTTCATGGCGCGCTTGAGCCATGCCTTGCCGTTTTCGGTGACAGTCCATGGGCAGCTGCCGCAACAGCCGATGCTGTGGGTCAGCAACCATGTGTCCTGGACCGACATCCCGCTGCTGGGCATGCTCACGCCACTGTCGTTCCTGTCCAAGGCCGAAGTGCGCACCTGGCCGGTGGCCGGATGGCTGGCGGCCAAGGCCGGCAGCCTGTTTATCCGTCGCGGTTCAGGTGACAGCCAATTGATCCGCAAGCAGATGAGCCGCCATCTGGAACAGGCCCATCCGCTGCTGATGTTCCCCGAAGGCACTACCACCGACGGCCGCTCCCTGCGCACCTTCCACGGGCGCCTGTTGTCGGCGGCGATCGATGCCGAAGTTGCGTTGCAGCCGGTGGCGATCCGCTACCTGCGCAATGGTGAGCCGGACGCCCTGGCGCCGTTCATTGGCGATGACGATCTGCTGTCGCACCTGATGCGCCTGTTTGCCAACGATCGTGGCGACGTGCACATCCACCTGCTGCAACCCATCGCCTGCCACGGCCAGGAACGCGCGGCCCTGGCCTTCCAGGCGCAACAGGCGGTGCACAAGGCGTTGTTCGGTGAGATTCCCGAAAAGCAGCAAGCTCCGATGCGCCCCGCCATCGCGGCTTGACACCGATTGTTCATGCAATAGAGAACCTGTGGGAGCGGGCTTGCTCGCGAAGACGGTTTCAAGTTCAGCATTGATGTTGACTGAACCACCGCTTTCGCGAGCAAGCCCGCTCCCACAGTGGATCTGTGGCGGGCACAGGATTCAGGACCAGTTCCACAGCTCAGTCTTGGGGTGAGTGGCTCTGGGCAAAGTCCTGAAGCTGCGGGTAGAACAGCCGGAAATCTTCACTCAATGGCTCATAGAGCCTGGTCAACTCCGCCATCGCCCCGGCCAGTTCCTCAGGTCGGGACAGGCGTCGGGAAATGCCGCGCAGTACCTGCCCAAGTACCTCGAATTCCCCGTAGGACCCCAGCCAGTCATTCGCCACCATGTGCGGCGCGATCTGCGCCAAGCGGCCCGGCAACTGCGGTTCCGTGCCGAGCACGTGGTACACGCGTGAAGTGAAATCCATCAGCGGCCCTTCGCCGTACAACGCCCAGTCCCGGGCCAGGCAATGGTCGAAAAACACGTCGAGCACGATCCCGGCATAGCGTCGGCGCACCGTGGAAAAGCGCGCCAGGGCAATGTCCACCAAGGGGTGGCGGTCGGTGTACATGTCGATGCGTCGATGCAGGGCAATCGCCGCTTCGATTCGCGGGTCGTACAGCCCTTGCAGCGGTCCCTTGACGAAATCGCCATAAAGGCTGCCGAGCAGTTGTTCGCGGCCAGGGCCGCCGAGGTGCAGGTGCGCGAGATAATTCATGGCCGCAGCTTAGCACCGTCGCGCTCATATCGTTATAACCCGATATAGCGATTTGTTCGCTGGTCAGAACAAATCCATATTGGTGTATCGCGAAATAACGATTTAAGGTTCGCCCCATCGCGATATAGCGTTTTACTCACCCCAACCCAAACGAACTGCCACCATGACCCTCGACCTCGACGAAATAATAAAAGCGCTGGCGCACCCGGTACGGCGAGACATCCTCAACTGGCTCAAAGACCCCAAGGTCCAGTTCCCCGAACAGCTGCACAACCACGAATTCGGCATTTGCGCCGGCCAGATCGACCAGCGCTGCGGCCTGTCGCAGTCCACGGTATCGGCGCATCTGGCGGTGTTGCAACGGGCGGGACTGATCACCAGCCAGAAGGTCGGTCAATGGCACTTCTTCAAACGCAACGAGGAATTGATCCAGCAATTCCTCAAGCAAATGAGCCAAGAGCTCTGACCTGACAAGGACCCGCCATGCCCCTCTCACTTCTCATCCTGGCCCTGAGCGCCTTCGCCATCGGCACTACCGAGTTCGTCATCATGGGCCTGTTGCCCGATGTGGCGGCCGACCTCGGCGTGTCGATTCCCGGTGCAGGCTGGCTGGTGACCGGCTACGCCTTGGGCGTGGCCATCGGTGCACCGTTCATGGCGCTGGCCACCGCCCGCTTGCCACGCAAGGCCGCGCTCGTGGTACTGATGGGGATTTTCATCGTCGGCAACCTGCTCTGCGCCATCGCCAGCGACTACAACGTACTGATGTTCGCCCGGGTCGTCACCGCTCTGTGCCACGGTGCGTTCTTCGGGATCGGTTCAGTGGTGGCCGCCGGCCTGGTTGCACCGAACAAGCGCGCCTCGGCCGTGGCCCTGATGTTCACCGGCCTGACTCTGGCCAACGTGCTCGGCGTACCGCTGGGCACCGCGCTGGGCCAGGAAGCCGGCTGGCGTTCGACCTTCTGGGCGGTGACCGTCATTGGCGTGGTGGCGCTGATCGGGCTGATCCGCTTCCTGCCGGCCAAGCGCGATGAAGAAAAACTCGATATGCGTTCGGAACTGGTGGCGCTCAAGGGCACGGGTCTGTGGCTGTCCCTGAGCATGACCGCGCTGTTCTCCGCCTCGGTGTTCACCCTGTTCACTTACGTCGCCCCGCTGCTGGGTGAAGTGACCGGCGTATCGCCCCGTGGCGTGACCTGGACCCTGGTGCTGATCGGCCTCGGCCTGACCCTGGGCAACATCATCGGCGGCAAGCTGGCCGACAAGAGCCTGGCGAACACCCTGATCGGTGTGTTCATCACCATGGCTGTGGTCTCCACCGTACTGAGCTGGACCAGCGTGGCGCTGATCCCCACCGAAATCACCCTGTTCCTCTGGGCCACCGCCTGCTTCGCCGCCGTGCCGGCCTTGCAAGTCAATGTGGTGACCTTCGGCAAAGCCGCGCCGAACCTGGTGTCCACCCTGAACATCGGCGCTTTCAACATCGGCAACGCCTTGGGCGCCTGGGTCGGCGGCAGCGTCATCGACCGGGGCCTGGGGCTGACCACCGTGCCTTTGGCCGCCGGCGCGCTGGCCGTGCTGGCGCTGCTGGTCACCCTGATCACTTTCCGCCAGGGCGGCAGCGATGCCGACCTGGCTCCGGCAACGCGTTGAGATTTAACCCTTCCATTTTTCGAGGTTGTAATACATGACGACTATTTTCGATCCCATCAAACTCGGCGACATCGAGCTGAAAAACCGCATCATCATGGCCCCGCTCACCCGTTGCCGCGCCGACGCGGGCCGCGTACCCAACGCATTGATGGCCGAGTACTACGTGCAACGCGCCTCCGCCGGCCTGATCCTCAGCGAAGCGACCTCCGTCACGCCGATGGGCGTGGGTTACCCGGACACGCCCGGCATCTGGTCCAACGATCAGGTACGCGGCTGGGCCAACGTCACCAAGGCGATCCATGGCGCCGGCGGCAAGATCTTCCTGCAACTGTGGCATGTCGGCCGGATCTCCCATCCGTCCTACCTGAACGGCGAAACCCCGGTGGCCCCCAGCGCGATCCAACCCAAAGGCCACGTGAGCCTGGTGCGCCCGCTCGCCGACTACCCGACTCCACGTGCACTGGAAACCGCTGAAATCGCCGACATCGTCGATGCCTACCGCGTCGGTGCGGAAAACGCCAAGGCCGCCGGTTTCGACGGCGTGGAAATCCACGGCGCCAACGGTTACCTGCTCGATCAGTTCCTGCAAAGCAGCACCAACCAGCGCACCGACCAGTACGGCGGCTCCCTGGAAAACCGTGCCCGCCTGCTGCTGGAAGTGACCGACGCCGCGATCGAAGTCTGGGGTGCCGGCCGGGTTGGCGTGCACCTGGCGCCACGCGCCGACTCCCATGACATGGGCGACGAGAACCGTCTGGAGACGTTCAGCTACGTGGCGCGCGAGCTGGGCAAGCGTGGTATCGCCTTCATTTGCTCACGCGAGAAGGAAGGCGACGACAGCATCGGCCCGCAACTCAAGCAAGCCTTTGGCGGCCCGTACATTGCCAACGAACGCTTCACCAAGGACAGCGCCAATGCCTGGTTGGCAGAGGGCAAGGCTGACGCCGTCGCCTTCGGTGTGCCATTCATTGCCAACCCGGACTTGCCGGCGCGCTTGAAAGCCAATGCGCCGCTGAACGAGCCTCGTCCGGAAACGTTCTATGGGAAAGGTCCTGTGGGTTACATCGATTATCCCGTGATGTAAGTCTGGAAAGCGTTACACCCAAAGCCCCGCCTCGAAAGAGCCGGGGCTTTTTATATCGACGCGTTTTAGATTGAAGCGATTGTTGGCAATCGAAATATCAAATAACAACACAACACTGGCTCGCCATGGATTAATAAACCCAACGACGTTAATAATAAGCTCGAACGCTGACTACTCGGCGGACTAACAAATCAAGATCAACAGCACCAAACCATCAACTTTAAATCTTGATAAAAGCACAAAAAATATTAGACCCAGGCTTTAGCGAGCCTTTAATTATTGATAAGGAAATCATAATGAACATCCTCAAAAACCTTATGCTCACCCTACTCCTGGGACCCGCAGCGGCCGCCACCAGCCTTGCCAATATCGGCATCACCGTGGAGATCGAAAACAACACGTCCAAGGCATTGGAGATGACGAACTATCTTAGCGAGCGCCCTATACACCCGGACTATACGATGAGCGATTATGGCGTCCCCGCCAAAACCAGTCGCGAATTCTATTTTATCTACGACAGAAAGTTCACTTATCCAACTGCCGACTGGCAGCCATCCCTGAGAAAAGTAAAGCCGACCGAATTAGTTCTCTCTTACCAAATGAGCCACTTCAACTTCGGCTGTCAAATGCAAACCCGGTTCGAAGCGCCCATCGGCTTTGGCGTCCTGGAATCCCGCTACAGGCCCGACTGGACAAGCAGAACGGCCTATACCGGCAATGGCGAATACACCTGCCGCTCACAAATCACTCAGAAAATGCTTGAGCCACCGTTCAACTACACCGTTCGACTCATTGTGGAATAGAGCAAATACGCCAAAACTTCCCCTGCGACAGCGACTCCCTTGCTGTCGCTATCGACCGGCGTACGGTTGATCTATAACGTATCTGTAGGATCGAGGCGCGATGGGAACAGCGCCGATCAACTGTTGACATAAAACGATGCAATTAAGCATTTTGTTTCATTTGCGCAGGCTGGGGCTCAGGCGCAGCATGTCCAGCCCGATATCCACCCAGCGCTCAGCCTCAGCTGCCAGAGCGAAGCTGTCAGGGGCCAGCAGCCATTGGTACAGAATGCCGTCGATGTAGGCATGAATAGCAACTGCAGCCCTGTCAGGATCGAGGTCAACGGGCAACTGGCCGCGATTCATCGCATTGCGCAACGACAGGGCGATCCGCACATTGCAATCGAGGCTGACCTGGCGCCGTTGCTGACGCAGGTCGCACATTTCATCGGTGAATTCGCACTTATGGAAAAGAATCTCATTAATGCGCCGCGTCTTCGGGTCCAGGGCAACCTGTTGAAACAATTGCACCAGCAGCTTGCGCGTACAGCCCAGTGGGTCAAGCTCCTCTTCATTCTCACTGGCGCGGGCCAAGTCATCCAGCGGCTCATGCAAGGTATCGAGCATGGCCTGGAGCAAGTCGGCCTTGTTGCTGAAATGCCAATAGATGGCACCGCGCGTCACGCCGGCCAGCGTCGCGATATCAGCCAGTGTCGTGCGTGCCACCCCGCGCTCGAAGAAGGCTTTTTCCGCCGCTTCAAGTATCTGGCTGCGAGTCTCCAGGGCTTCCTCTTTGGTACGACGGACCATGGCAGTAAAACCTCAATCAGGATGCATCGGAAATGCGTAAGGATCAGCTGAACAGCAGTGCGGCAACGTTCGCTCAGGCGCGTCCTCGATCCACACGGGCCTTTGTCAGGCTTTTGTAAATACGGATGGTACGCAATTTTGCTGTTTACAAACAACCGTGTACGTAAGTATATTTCTTAGCATCCTACTAATTGTTTATCGCGCTCTTTTCCACCTTCCACCTTTCGAGTGCGCCTGTTGCGCGCCTGACCCGAGGACCTCCATGCAATTCAAGCCAGCTGTTACCGCTCTGGTTACCGCCATCGCCCTGGCATCGCTGCTCAGCGGATGCAAAAAGGAAGAAGCGGCGCCTGCCGCACCACCTCCTCAGGTCGGCTACGTAACACTCAAGACCCAGCCTTTCACCCTGACCTCCGAGCTGCCGGGGCGCACCAGTGCGTTCCGCGTCGCCGAAGTTCGCCCGCAGGTCAACGGCATCATCCTCAAGCGCCTGTTCAAGGAAGGCGCCGACGTCAAGGCCGGCCAGCAGCTCTACCAGATCGACCCGGCCGTGTACGAGGCGACCCTGAAAAGCGCCGAGGCCAACCTGCGCTCCACCAAATCGATTGCCGATCGCTACAAACAACTGGTGGATGAGCAAGCCGTCAGCCGCCAGGAATACGACACCGCCGTGGCCAACCGCCTCGAGTCGGAAGCCAACCTGCAGACGGCCCAGATCAACGTGCGCTACACCAAGGTCTATGCGCCGATTTCCGGCCGTATCGGTCGCTCCTCGGTGACCGAAGGTGCGCTGGTGAGCAACGGCCAGGCCGATGCCCTGGCGACCATCCAGCAACTGGACCCGATCTACGTCGACGTGACCCAGAGCTCGGTGGAACTGCTGCAACTGCGCCGCGAACTGGAAAGCGGCCGCCTGCAAAAGGCCGGCGACAACGCCGCCACGGTCAAGCTGACCCTGGAAGACGGCAGCCAGTATCCCCATGAAGGTAAGCTGGAGTTCTCGGAAGTGTCGGTCGACCAGACCACCGGTTCCGTGACCTTGCGCGCCGTGTTCCCGAACCCGGATCACACCCTGCTGCCCGGGATGTTCGTCCACGCACAATTGCAGGCCGGTGTGAACAGCGCGGCGATCCTCGCGCCGCAGCAAGGCGTGACCCGTGACCTGAAAGGCACGCCGACCGCCCTGGTGGTTGGAGCGGACGACAAGGTCGAGCTGCGCCAGCTCAAGGCCAGCCGCACCGTCGGCAGCCAGTGGCTGATCGAAGACGGCCTCAAGGCCGGCGACCGTCTGATCACCGAAGGCTTGCAGTACGTGCGCCCTGGAGTGAAGGTCAAGGCCGTCGAAGCCACCAACGTTGGTGCCAAGAACCCGGCCCCCGCTCAGGCAGCTGATAAAGCAGCCGGCGGCAAAGGGGAGTAAACCATGTCGAAATTCTTTATCGACCGTCCGATTTTCGCCTGGGTGATTGCCCTGGTGATCATGCTGGTCGGGGCTCTGTCGATCCTCAAGTTGCCGATCAACCAGTACCCGAGCATCGCGCCGCCGGCCATTGCGATCCAGGTCACCTACCCAGGTGCGTCCGCGCAGACCGTGCAGGACACCGTGGTGCAGGTCATCGAGCAGCAGCTCAACGGTATCGACCACCTGCGTTATGTCTCCTCGGAAAGTAACTCCGACGGCAGCATGACCATTACCGCGACCTTCGAGCAGGGCACCAACTCCGACACCGCGCAGGTCCAGGTCCAGAACAAGCTGAACCTGGCGACCCCGCTGCTGCCGCAAGAAGTGCAGCAGCAGGGTATCCGCGTGACCAAGTCGGTGCGCAACTTCCTGATGGTGATCGGCGTGGTGTCTCGCGACGGCACCATGACCCGGGAAGACCTTTCCAACTACATCGTGTCGAACATGCAAGACCCGATTTCGCGCACCGCCGGTGTCGGTGACTTCCAGGTCTTCGGCGCCCAGTATGCGATGCGGATCTGGCTCGACCCGGCCAAGCTGAACAACTACAGCCTGACACCGGCTGACGTGAGCGCCGCGATCTCCGCGCAGAACGTCCAGGTCTCGTCCGGCCAGCTCGGCGGCCTGCCTGCCATGCCCGGCCAGCAACTGAACGCCACCATCATCGGCAAGACCCGCCTGCAGACCGCCGAGCAGTTCAAGGCGATTCTGCTCAAGGTCAACCCGGATGGCTCGCAGGTGCGCGTCGGTGACGTCGCCGATGTCGCCCTCGGGGGTGAAAACTACGCCATCAACGCCCAGTTCAACGGCGCTCCGGCGTCGGGTCTGGCGGTGCGGCTGGCTACCGGTGCCAACGCCCTCGACACGGCCAAGGCCCTGCGCCAGACCGTAGATGACCTCAAGCCGTTCTTCCCGCCAGGCATGGAAGTGGTGTTCCCCTACGACACCACGCCGGTGGTGAGCGAATCGATCAAGGGTGTGGTGGAAACCCTGGTCGAAGCGATTGTCCTGGTCTTCCTGGTGATGTTCCTGTTCCTGCAGAACTTCCGCGCCACCATCATCACCACGATGACGGTGCCGGTGGTATTGCTGGGCACCTTCGGGATCCTCGCGGCGTTCGGCTTCAGCATCAACACCCTGACCATGTTCGGCATGGTGCTGGCCATCGGCTTGCTGGTGGACGACGCCATCGTCGTGGTGGAAAACGTCGAGCGGGTGATGAGCGAGGAAGGCCTGTCGCCCAAGGAAGCCACCAAGAAATCCATGGGCCAGATCCAGGGCGCCCTGGTGGGTATCGCCCTGGTGCTCTCGGCGGTACTGCTGCCGATGGCGTTCTTCGGCGGCTCCACCGGTGTGATCTACAAGCAGTTCTCCATCACCATCGTCTCGGCCATGGCCCTGTCGGTGCTGGTTGCGCTGATCTTCACCCCGGCCCTGTGCGCCACCATGCTCAAGGCGATCCCGAAAGGCGAGCATGGCACGCCCAAGCGCGGTTTCTTCGGCTGGTTCAACCGCACCTTCGACCGTGGCGTGCGCAGCTACGAGCGCGGCGTAGGCAACATACTCCGGCGCAAGGCGCCGTACCTGCTGGCCTACATCATCATCGTGGTCGGCATGGTCTGGCTGTTCACCCGCATTCCGACCGCGTTCCTGCCGGAAGAAGACCAGGGCGTACTGTTTGCCCAGGTGCAGACACCAGCCGGCTCCAGCGCCGAGCGGACCCAGGTGGTGGTGGACAACATGCGTGAGTTCCTGCTGCGTCCGGGCAAGGACGGCGGCGAAGGCGACGGCGTGGCCTCGGTGTTTACCGTGACCGGCTTCAACTTCGCCGGTCGTGGCCAGAGCTCGGGCATGGCGTTCATCATGCTCAAGCCGTGGGAAGAACGTAACGCCGACAACACGGTGTTCAAGATCTCGGCCCGTGCCCAGCAACACTTCTTCACCTTCCGCGACGCAATGGTGTTCGCCTTCGCCCCACCGGCGGTGATGGAACTGGGTAACGCCACCGGTTTCGACGTGTTCCTGCAGGACCGCGCCGGTATCGGCCATGAAAAACTGATGGAAGCGCGCAACCAGTTCCTCGGTATGGCGTCCCAGAGCAAAGTGCTGGCTCAGGTTCGTCCGAACGGCCTGAACGACGAGCCGCAATATCAGCTGGAAATCGATGACGAAAAAGCCAGCGCCCTGGGCGTGACCATTTCGGACATCAACAGCACCCTGTCGATTGCCTTGGGCAGTAGCTACGTCAACGATTTCATCGACCGCGGTCGGGTGAAAAAGGTGTACGTGCAGGGTCAGCCAAATGCTCGCATGAGCCCCGAAGACCTCAAGAAGTGGTACGTGCGCAACAGCGCCGGCACCATGGTGCCGTTCACCGCCTTCGCCAAGGGTGAATGGGTCTACGGATCGCCCAAACTGGCTCGCTACAATGGCGTGGAAGCGATGGAAATCCTCGGTACTCCGGCACCGGGCTACTCCACCGGTGAAGCCATGGCCGAAGTCGAAGCCATTGCCAAGAAGCTGCCGGCCGGTGTCGGTATTTCCTGGACAGGGCTGTCCTACGAGGAACGCCTATCGGGTTCCCAGGCACCGGCGCTGTATGCCTTGTCGCTGCTGATGGTGTTCCTGTGTCTGGCGGCGCTGTATGAAAGCTGGTCGATTCCGATCGCAGTCATGCTGGTGGTGCCCTTGGGGATCATCGGTGCCCTGCTGGCGACCAGCCTGCGCGGCCTGTCCAACGACGTGTACTTCCAGGTGGGCTTGCTGACGACCATCGGCCTGGCGGCGAAAAATGCCATCCTGATCGTGGAGTTCGCCAAAGAACTTCACGAACAGGGCCGCAGCCTGATGGACGCCGCCATCGAAGCCTGTAGGATGCGTCTGCGACCGATCATCATGACATCCCTGGCGTTCGTCCTCGGCGTGGTTCCGCTGGCGATCTCCACCGGCGCCGGCTCGGGCAGCCAGCATGCCATCGGTACCGGCGTGATCGGCGGTATGATCACCGCTACTGTCCTGGCAATCTTCTGGGTGCCATTGTTCTTCGTGTCCGTGTCGTCGATCGGTCGCCGCAAAAATGCCGAGCACGACGACACTCCTGAAACTTCCAAAGAGGCTGGCCAATGAGCAAGTCGCTACTTTCCCTGACCATCGCCGCAGTCGTGCTCAGCGGTTGCTCGCTGATTCCCGACTATCAGCGGCCCGAAGCACCGGTCGCGGCGCAGTACCCGCAAGGCCCCGCCTACGAGCCGGCAAAAGCGCCCGGCCAGGCCGCCGCCGAGCAGGGCTGGAAACAGTTTTTCCATGACCCGGCGCTGCAACAGCTGATCCAGGTGGCCCTGGAAAACAACCGCGACCTGCGGGTCGCGGCGCTGAACATCGACGCCTACGCCGCGCAATACCGCATCCAGCGCGCCGACCTGTTCCCGGCGGTCTCGGCCACCGGTGCCGCCAGCCGCCAGCGGGTGCCGGCACGGGCTTCGCAGACCGGTGAAGCGGCAATCAGCAGTTCCTATTCCGCGACCCTGGGCATCAGTGCCTATGAACTGGACCTGTTCGGTCGCGTTCGCAGCCTGAGCGAGCAGGCGCTGCAAAGCTACTTCGCCACTGAAGAAGCCCGGCGCAGCACGCAGATCAGCCTAGTGGCGAACGTTGCCAATGCCTACCTGACCTGGCAGGCCGACAAGGAACTGCTCAAGCTGACCCAGGAAACACTGGCGACCTATGAGCAAAGCCTCAAGCTGACCACCCGCAGCGCCGATGTGGGCGTTGCTTCGGCGCTGGACCTGAGCCAGGCCCGCACCGCCGTGGAAAACGCCCGTGTGCAACTGGCGCGCTACACCCGCCAGGTCGCCCAGGACGAAAACAGCCTGACCCTGCTGCTGGGCACCGGCCTGCCGGCCAACCTGCAATCGCAACCGCTGAGCGATGACTTGCTCAGCGAAGTGCCGGCCGGGCTGCCGTCCGACCTGCTGCAACGTCGTCCGGACATTCTCCAGGCCGAACGCAACCTGCTGGCCGCCAACGCCAACATCGGCGCCGCGCGGGCCGCGTTCTTCCCAAGCATCAGCCTGACGGCCAACGCCGGCACCCTGAGCCCGGATCTGTCCGGCCTGTTCAAGGGTGGCTCGGGCACCTGGAGCTTCGCCCCGCAGATCAACCTGCCGATCTTCAACGCCGGCAGCCTGCGGGCCAGCCTGGATTACGCCAAGGTCCAGAAAGACATCAACGTCGCGCAGTATGAGAAGTCGATTCAGACCGCGTTCCAGGAAGTCTCCGACGGCCTGGCCGCTCGCCAGACCTACAACGAACAGTTGCAGGCCCAGACCGACTTCGTCGCCGCCAACCAGGATTACTACCGCCTGGCCGAGCGTCGCTACCGCATTGGTGTCGACAGCAACCTGACCTTCCTCGACGCCCAGCGCCAGCTGTTCAGTGCCCAGCAATCGCTGATCACCGACCGCCTTGCGCAGTTGACCAGTGAGGTCAATCTGTACAAGGCATTGGGCGGCGGCTGGAATGCCGAGACCGGGAAGAACGAGCCGGTGAAGGAAGAAGCGCCCAAGACCCGGCTGTTCTGATAGGTCTTGAACGCTGAACAAGAAGCCCACCGGAAGGTGGGCTTTTTTGTTTTTAATCGCTTCCAAGCTCAACACACAAACCTGTGGCGAGGGAGCTTGCTCCCGCTGGGCTGCGAAGCAGCCCCAAACCTGCTAAATGCGGCGCATCAAGACCGGCTGCGGATCCTGTGGGAGCGAGCCTGCTCGCGATGGCAGCCTGACGGCTAGTCTGGGGTATTTTGACCGAGTGCATATCCATTGCTGCGGTAATGGCGGCTTAGTTCCGCCCTGACGGCGGCTCACTTTTGACAGCGCAAAAGTAAGCAAAACGCTCTTACCCCACCACTGGGCACCTCGCTTACGCTCGGTGTTCCCTCACTCCGGCATTGCTCCGTGGGCCCGCCGCGATGGGCCATCCATGGCCCTGCGCGGCTATCCCGGCATCCATGCCGGGATGCCCACTACGCAATGCCTGCGTTCGGCCCTTGTGGTTAACGGGGTGCCTAAGATCAAAAGCAAAAGCAAAAGCAAAGCGAGGCGGCCTTGAAGCCGACCTGTCTCTCCCCGCTGTACCCCGATCTAACCGTGTGCGAGCTTGCTCGCGAATACGTCAGCCCAGACAACCCAAGACCCGTGGCGAGGGAGCTTGCTCCCTCGCCACGTTGGGTTGGTGTGGAGTTGAAAATTGGCGATCGACCACAGTCCTGTGGGAGCGAGCTTGCTCGCGAATGCGTCGGAACATTCAACATTGATGCAAGCTGATCCACCGCTATCGTCGGATCGCCGCCCGAAGCAGGCTCGCTCCCACAGGGGTTCTGCGGTGGATATGAGATTTGTGAGTACTCCTTGTCCGAAAGTGTTAGGCCCATTCGATCAGCCATTTTGCCGTTCGATAATCGCCCAGAACCCGCAATCGCCAATTGAAGCGATCCTGCCCCGCCCTTCACCATCGCTCGCACAAAACCAATAACACCAGGTTCGATGCCATGCCCCTACGCCCCGCCGCGCCCGGCTGATTCTCGATCAGCGCCTCTGTTATCCACCGTTCTGTCTACGACCTGAGGTCGTGGCAACGACTTGCTTCGCCCACAACAATTAGAGAAAACGTTCATGAAGCCCACACAGCACTTGTTCCCCAGCCTCATCGCCGCTGCCCTGGCCGGCTCCGCCCTGCCCGTTCTGGCCGCCGAGTCGGGGTTTGTCGAAGATGCGAAGGCCACGCTGAACCTGCGCAATTTCTATTTCAACCGCAACTTCACCAACCCGAACACCGCCCAGGGCAAGGCCGAGGAATGGACCCAGAGTTTCATCCTCGACGCCAAATCCGGTTTCACCCAAGGCGTGGTCGGTTTCGGTGTGGACGTGCTGGGCCTGTATTCGGTGAAGCTCGACGGCGGTAAAGGCACGGCGGGCACGCAGTTGCTGCCGGTGCATGACGACGGGCGCCCGGCCGATGATTTCGGGCGACTGGGCGTGGCGCTCAAGGCCAAGGTGTCGAAGACTGAATTGAAGGTCGGTGAATGGATGCCGGTGCTGCCGATCCTGCGCTCCGACGACGGTCGCTCCCTGCCGCAGACCTTCCGTGGCGGCCAGGTCACTTCCACCGAGATCAACGGCCTGAGCCTCTATGGCGGCCAGTT